>Ga0268362_100145_pt1 | contig 14757 bp, 8 predicted proteins | sample MetcocultureR2M_FD_197214 | JGI IMG/M metagenome (GOLD analysis project Ga0268362, IMG submission 197214) | Soil microbial communities from Anza Borrego Desert, Southern California, United States - Methanotrophic co-culture R2-M | ecosystem: Environmental > Terrestrial > Soil > Desert | place... | reverse complement strand
ACATCGAAGTCCGGATGAACGTCTTTGCCGCGAGACAGCTCGGGGTTCGGGTAAACGCTCAGCGCGCGCCGGTAACGGGTTTCCCAGAACTCGGCGAAATCGCCGGGTTCCTCCGGGCAGTCGACCCGAAGCAGCGACTCCAGGGTGTAGCCGTAGGTGGAGTCGAATGGAGGCTTAGCGGAAATCACCGTGTTCTTCTTCGAATAATCCGATTCGGCAGTCTCGGCCGCGGGCTAAAACCCGCTCGCAAGGATCGAGAACCTTCCAACATCGCCGTAGGCTTCGGCTGAAATACGACTACAGTCATCACAGCAAGCTCTCGATCCAGTCCCAATGCTTGTCCCTGACCATCACGAAACGGCACCGGCCATCCGAGAGCGAAGCCCAAAGCCCGCCGATCAGCCGGTCGTCCTCGGCATTCGGCCAGCGGTCTGCGCCTTTGTATTCCACCGCGAGCACGACGTCGTTCGGCAATCGGCAGAGAAAGTCCGGATAAAACCGGCCATCGGCTTTCTGCAGAAAGAACGAACACCCCTCCCGCCGAACCAGATTACGCACCCAGTACCGAATTCGCTCTTTCTGTGCCTGAGTATCAAGCCAGCAAGCGCACTCGAATTCTTCCTTGCTGTCGAAATCGCCGATCCGGCCGTAGAAGTGCCTGCGGAATTCGAAGTAGCCGAAACGTCCGTCGTAGTCTCGGCTCGGTGCGTAGGCTTGCGGGTGAAATTCGAAAGCGTACTGATCGCTTACGGCCACGCGCTCGGCCTGATTTTCGCCAAACAAAGTTTGTTGATAGGCGCTGCCGATAGCTTTGGTACGCAAACGGCGAATGCGCGCGTCGATCAGGTCTCGGATGAGAAACTTCTGTAAGTTGATGCGGGCTAGCGTAAAACCTTCGCGTTTGAGCAGGTTCGTGATCCAGGCCGCGACGAAAGCCTGTTTACTGGCATGCGTCAGCGACGGCTCGGGCAGGTTACGGCACAGCCACGTGGCCAACCGCAGCTCATCCCAGTGTTCCGGCTGATAGACCAGGCCCAGATCGCGCTGTAATTCTGGCAAGAAGCGAGAGACTACCCGACCCGAGGTTTCATCGATATCGATCTCGCCGCCTTCCGAGACCTGGAGGCCAGCCCCCAGCGCGGCGATATCCTCGGCGGTCGGCGCGGCGTCGTAAGGCGAGAGATCCCATGGATACTCCAGCACCTCCGGACCGTCGAACAGTTGCAATTCGCCTTGGACCCATAAGGCCAGTTGCGGCACGCGAAAGCGCTCCCCCAGCTCGGCCGGAGTCTGGAAAAATTCCACGGCGGTGGTGCGGCTCGTTTCGGCGGCTTGCTCGATGGCGGCCACGGCAGTCTCCGTTGTGACCGCCGCCTTAAGGTCTTCGGTTTCTTCCTCGGTCAGCGGTGTCTTGATGGTCAGGGTGTTGAGCCGGCCATCCCAACTCACCTTGTCCCGCACCGGCTTGGGTACGCTCTTGAGGTCGGGCTTTTCGGGGAGAGTAATCGCAACGGGCCGGACCACGATGCGTCCGATATGCCCATCCAGGTCGAGCCGCGCCTGTTCGGGTTTTGCCGCGGTGACGAACTCGGCGACTTCGCGCCGCTCGAACCCGGCCCCGGCTACCAGGCGGTCGCGCAATGCGGCGGCCGTCTCGGCGAAATTGCGCGACACCACGAAGGCATAGGACTGGTTGAGCAATCGATTCTGCCGATGGCTCGCTCCGGGTTGGCGAAGCACCCGCCCCAGCAACTGTTCTACCGCTGTAGCCGAATGGAGCGAAGCCATGCTCACCAGAATGTAGGCGAACGGGCAATCCCAGCCTTCGGCCAGCGCCTTTTGGGTGATGACGAACTTCACCGGACAGGCCGGATCGGCGATTCCCCGTTTGTAGTCCGCCTCGATCTTCTCCAGCCCCTTCTCCTCGCCGGTAGCGATCACGATCTCGCCGGCGGGAATCCGGTGGTTGTCGATCAATTCATTGCGCACGCGCTCCACGTCCAGCGTTTCCACGCCGCTGCGCCGGGGTTCGGCTTGGATCAGCACGATCGGGCGAAGGTAATCGGCACCGGTTCGGCGCTCGTCGTCGGCCAGTTTGTGCAATGCGTCGCGGCGGCCGATAGCGTCCGCTAGGCACTGTTGCCAGTTGGGCTCGGTTTCCAGCACTACCGGCAGCTTGATCATTTCCTCCGCTTTCAGCTCGGCGGCGGAAACGCTGTGCAATACATTGGACGGCGTCCGCTCGGTATCGGGCGTGGCCGTCAGCTCCATCACTCCGCTGGGCCGAAACCGCGCCAGCATGTCGAAAGCCAGTTCGGTGCGGCTGTTGTGGGCTTCGTCGACGATGACGAAAGGCCGGCGCAGGCGCAGCACGTTGGCCAGCGAATAGGACACGGTTTGCTCGGTTCCCTGGCCTTCTCTCAGAAGCTCGTCCCGCTGCACCGGCGAAAGATTGTCGAAGTGATGCATCAGCGCTCCGCTTGACTGATACACCTTGCGGCATTCTTCCTCCTCCACCTGGAAGGCCTGGCGGGTGGCTACGATCACCGCCGTCGAAGTGTCCAGCGTGGCGCGGGTTACGCTCTTGGCTTCCTCGAGATCCATCACCGTGACCGGACCGGCTTCCTTCAGCGCGGCATGGTAGGGGTGCTTGCGGTCCTTCAGGGCTCGCAGCGTCTGTTCGCGAATCGGCTTGGACGGCACCAGCCACAGAATCACGCTGTGCTCGACGCGTAGCAGATGCGTATTGACCAGTTGCACGCTCTTGGCCGCGAGCCAGGTCTTGCCGCCGCCGGTCGGCACACGCAGACAGAAATACGGCATGTCCGGCGGAAAACCCGATAGCGGGTTGTAGGCGAGGCCTCGGCCCCAGAGTCTTTCCGTGACGGCATTGAACGCCACCGAAGGACTGGGGAGTTCGTGGCAGGCTCTGAAATACGCCTCGACGCTTTCGAGCACCTGCGACTGATAGGTTTTCGCGGAAAAGGTCGTCATGGCTCACATCTCCAGCGCGTAAGGAGTTTGCTTGAACACAATCCCTTCGCGCATCGTGCGTGCACCCATGCGGTTGGCGGCGGCATAGATCACCTTGGGGCCGTCGAATCGGGGCAAGAGGTCGAACACCGGGCCGGTCAGCACGTTGCCGCCCTTCAGCGATTTGTCCTTAAGAATGCCGTTGTAGAGCAGATAGATCGCCCTGCCCTCGTGCACGCCCAGCAAGGGCGATTCGGCCTGGCCGGCGTAGCCGCTGCCGGTTTCGGCGAACCAGACGAATTCGGCGAGCTGGGCGAACGCGACGTCGGAGCGGATCTGGCCGTCGGCGGCGAACAGGGGCTCCGCGGAGAGGCGGCAGAATTGGAATCCGCCGCCCAGTCCCTCGACCTTGTTGCCCTTGGCGCTGACGTAGCCGGACGCGACGCGCTTGATCCTTTCCGCGGTCACGTTCCGGGCGATGCCATCGTCCATTTCCACCAGGATGAAGCGGCGGTTGCCGCCGTCCTCGGCATTCTGCTTCAGAACCGCATGGCCGGTGGTGCCGGACCCGGCGAAGGAGTCGAGGATTAGCGAGTCTTTGTCGGTGGCGATTTGTAGGATGCGCTGGACTAGTTGCCAAGGTTTGGGCGTATTGAATAGATCGGCATCGCGATCACCCAATACATCGCGTAATTCTGTCTTTGCAGCCGAGTTTGTTCCTGCGAAGCGATGCTCCCACCACGTCGACGGAACAACTCCGTCCTTTGCTTCATGAAGAAATTTCTTGATGCGAGGACTGTTATTTCCTGATTTGCCCCACCAAACGCGATTGTCTGCATGAAGCTCCCACAATTTGCTTTCTTCAATTCGCCAGTAAGTTCCCTTTGGCGGGCTTTCAATCAACCGTCCTCCTGGACATCGGATGGAGTAATTACCCTTGCTGTAAAAGTTCCGAGATTGCAGCGCATTACTTGTCCAAACTCCACGAGGGTCATCATCTGGATTTGAATAGTCTTCTTCTGCGGAATCACTTCGGGGAAGTAGATTTCGACACCAATGACTCTTGGATCGTGAGTAGGTGACTAAGTAATCGTGCATTTCGGACAAATGCTTGGCGTTGTTTTTTACTGTGTAAATTTTCTGCCACGCAATGGTCGTGATGAAATTGGTTGCCCCAAAAATCTCATCCATCAACAATCTCAGCGTCGCCACCTCATTGTCGTCAATGGAAACAAATATCGCCCCGTCCTCTCGCAAAAACTGCTTCAGCAGCACCAGCCGCGGATACATCATGCACAGCCAGCGGTCGTGCCGGTCCAGGGTCTCGCCTTCCTTGCCGACGACTTCGCCCAGCCAGCGGCGGATTTCCGGACTGTTGACGTTGTCGTTGTAGACCCAACCCTCGTTGCCGGTGTTGTACGGCGGGTCGATGTAGATGCACTTCACCTGGCCGGCGTAGCGGGGCAGCAGGGCCTTGAGCGCGTGCAGATTGTCGCCCTGGACGATCAAGTTGCCGCTTTCCCTCGCTCCCGGCCCTTCTTCCAAGAAGAGAGGCGGGCAGGAAAGTTCCGGCACCGGTTCCAAGAGCCGGAAAGGCACTTCTTTGTGATGTTTGACGACGGCTTCTTTGCCGATCCAGTTCAGAGTGGGCATCCGCGATCCTGATCTTTAGTCTTTTGGTTAGTGCTGATTCGAATGGCTCAATGATGTGCCGATCTCGGCCACGGAATCGGCTTCGCAGCATTGATAGCCGTGCCAGCAGTTTAAAACGTAGAGTCCGAGCGCGAGTGGCGAAGGAGTGTTTGAAATCGACGGTCTCGGTGGCGATGCCGTCGATTTCGCTGTTCTTGAGCAGCGATATAGCCGTAGGGTGGGTTAGGCGCACTCCAGCACCGGCCAGTCATTGAACACTGCGCTTCGAGTGCGCCGTAACCCACCGATTCCGCGGCTTGCCTGGTGGGTTACGGCGCGCGGCAACACGGAAGGAACGTTGCAGGGTCCGTCCGACGCGCGCCTAACCCACCCTACACCAGAAACATGAATCGGAACGTTGTTTTCGGCCATAGTCTTAATTATTGTCACGTATACGGTGCAATAAACAAACAAAAAGGAAAGTTCCCGCGAACCGCGAATGCAGCTAAACCGCTGATCCGCAAGGCTTAGCTCGAACGGCAAGCTCAAGCGTTATATCCAAGCCTCAGCCTATCCAATGCTGCCCCGATCCAGCCGAAGCCGATCCGTTCCTGTTCGAGGCGGAGGGAAGGACGGATGCGGTTGTCGCGGAGGTCGTCGTAAAGCGCCTGTTCCTCGCGGGTGAGGCGGCCGAGATCGCGGCGCACCGGCTGGGGCTCGACCATCCATTGAGATTGGTGGGCCATCAGGGTTTCGCGGTCCATCAGGAAGGATTCGGCATGGGGAAGGTGGGTGCGCAGCTGATCCAGGATGGCGAATCCGTGGGTGTCGATGTCGCCCCAGTAGTGGACGGCGCATCGGTGCAGCCAGGCGGCCTTGGCCAGCATGTCGAATCCGTATCCGGCGCCGAAAACGACCATACTGCGGGGCAGGTTCGGGAAGGCCAGGAAGTTGATTTCGTTTTCGGTGATGAATACCCGGTTTACTTTGGCGTCCAGCAGGGCGAAGGTGTCGTGGTCCAGGGTGATGTCCTGGTCGGTGGTGCCGGGCAGCAGTGCCAGTTCGGGATCGAGGATGCGGAATCGAATTCGGACCGGCTTGTCGCGGAATCCGTAGCGGCGGCAGAACTGGCCGAGGCCGACGGCGTCGGCATCGATCGCGTCGGGCGGCAGGGCGAGGTCCAAGAGTTCCGACAGCACCGAGCGATGGGTTTCGATGAACTTGGTATGGACGCCCGGAATGTCGATTTGCCTGAGATAGACGCTCGGACGCTGGTGGGTCTGCAACCAGTCGACGACATCCAGGAGCAACGGCCAGTGATTGGCCAGTTCCAGGGCTTTCAAGGGATGCTTGGCCAGCCAGGGGAGCGCCGAAGACTGGCGGTTCCGGGTGATCGCCGCCAGCTCGGCGAAGCGCTCGGCGTCGCGGCGTTTTCCGATCAGGGCCAGCGCGTCGTCGAGCGTGTCGATCCAGATTTCGTCGGGAATCCGGTTCGCGCCGAGAACGCGGTGCCGCACCTCGCGCATCACGACCCGGTAGTGCGCGCCTTGCCTGAGGTCCGCAATCCACGTCCGCACCTGTTCGAACCGGTCCGCGAGTTCGGAGGACGAAGGTCCCTTGAGCGTCAGTCGCCGGGGGAACACGGTCTCGCAGCCGGCCAGGCTGGCCAGGATCAGGCCTTTGTCCCACAGTTTTTGCACCTGGGCGCGGAGGTCGGTGGGGGTGGTCCAGGTCATGCCTCAATTTCTTCGGGTTTAGGCGTCATACCGGCAGGGATTGCCGGTATCCAGGACACATGGACGTGACCGGCCTTTGCCGTCCTTGGCTTCTGGACCCCGGCAATCCCTGCCGGGGTGACGATCTGCGTAAATATTTATGCTCCCACAGGAGAAGGGCTTTTTAAGAGATTCCGTAAGTGGATGAAAAGACGTCACGCCCTAGCCCTCGCCTTTTCCGCGCGATAGTCCTCGATGGTGAGGTTGCGCAGCTTGGAGGCGCGGCCTTCCTCGTTGTGCACGAATCCGACGCTGGCGACGAAGGGTTCGATGATGTGGATCTTCTGCAGCGGCGTGACGATCAGGAGTTGCAGGTTGAGCTGCTGAAACAGCTTCAATCCGTACTGGGCCGACTCGTCGGAGCCGCGGCCGAAGGCTTCGTCGATGACCACGAAGCGGAAGGAACGGGAGCGCACCGCGCCCCATTCCAGGCCGAACTGGTAGGCCAGGCTGGCCGCCAGGATGGTGTAGGCGAGTTTTTCCTTCTGTCCGCCCGATTTGCCGCCCGAGTCCGAGTAGTGCTCGTGCTCCGTTCCGTCGGCGCGCCAGCGTTCCGAGGCGGCGAAGGTGAACCAGTTGCGAACGTCGGTGACCCGCGCCGTCCAGCGCCGGTCCATGTCGGCCTGTCCTTCGCGCCCGCGGAAACGCTCGATGATTTCCTTCACCTGGAGGAATTTCTCTTCCGAGTATTGGGCGTCGTCCGAACCCGTCAGCGCGCCTTCGGTGCATTTGCGCAAGGCGGCCTGGAAGTCGCGCAGGTCGTTGTCCGGGGACAGCTGCGCTTCCAGCACGATGTAGCGGCCGGGGTTGTAGTCGATCTGATTCAGCGACGCATTGATCTGGGCGATCCGCTCCTTGATGGTCTCCCGCTCGCGGTTCAGTTGCGACTGGAAATTGGCGACCTCGCGGATGGTGTTTTCGTTGAGCAGTTCCTTGAAGCGCGCCTCGAAACGGGGCAGGTCGTCGGCTTCCAGTTTCGCCAGCATCTCGCGGTATTCGTGGGCCGCCTCGACGCTGACGTCGACGTCCTGGGTTTCCAGCCGGTAGGCTTCCTTGTATTCGGCCATGGCTTTGATGATCTTGTCACGCAGACGGCCGAGCTTGGCGTCCTCCGCTTCGATGCGGCCCTGCAGCCACTTGCGCGTGTCCTGTTCGCGCGGGTCGCAGTTTTCGACTTCGAGGCGATGTTCGCCCAAGGCTTCCGCCCGCATTGCGTCCAGCGAGGCGAAGCGGGCCGCGTGGACGGCATTGGCCGGGTCGTCGAGCACGGCCTGGGTTTGCACGCGCAAGGCGTCGGCATCGTTCCTCCTCTGTACTGCCCTCGATCGATCGTCCCTGCGGTCGACGAGCCGGCGTTCGGTTTCTTCCAGGGCGAGCACCAGGGCATTCAAGCGTTCACCGAGTTGCTTGAGCACGTCCGAGGCGGCTTCGAGCCGGCGTTTTTCTTCCTGTAACCTCGCCACTTCGCTGGCCAGGGGGTGCCAGTCGAGTTCGCGGAAGTCGCGGTAGACGTCGAGCTTCGACAGCGTCGCCAGGCGGGCTCTGATCGCCTTTTGTTCGGTGTCGAGGGCGGCGAGGCGGCTGCCCAGCTCGCCCAGCCGGGTCTCGAGCTGCCGTGCCCTGGATTCGAGAGTCGCGATCTTGGCGGCGTTGGACCAGCCGAGCACGTAGCGGCTGCGGTCGTCCAGGCGGTGCCGGTCGTCCTTTTCGTGGCGCTCGCCGGGCGCCTTGATCTGGCCGGCGCGGGTGATGGCCTTGGGTTCGCGCCGGAACTGCTCCTGCGTTGCGCAGCAGGCGTAATCGAAGCGATGGGCGAGTTCGCGTTCCAGCCAGTCGTAAAAGGCCGAATCGGGCTTGACGGCGAGCTTGTGCGCCAGCGAGCCGCGGTTGAGGCTGGGGAGCTCGCCGCGCTGGCCTTCCCGCACCCGGAAATAGACCAGCCGCCCCTTGATGTGGGTGCGGTCCACCCACTCCGCGACCCGGGCGTAATGGACGTCCGGCACCAGCATGGACAGGCCGAAGTTGCGCAGCAGGCGTTCCGCCGCGCCTTCCCACTCGTCCTCGCGCACCTGGATCAGCTCGCCGGCGAACGGCATGTCGTCCTCGGACAGGTTCAGCGCACGGCACAAGGCGGCGCGCATGGCGATCTGCTGGGCGTCGATATTGCTGCGGCGGGCTTTCAGGCTCTCGATCTCGGCCGTCAGCGCTTTGTGTTCCTCGCGGCCCTGGGCGAAAGCGAAGCGCACTTCGTTTTGCTCGTTCTGCAGCTCCGCTTCGCGGGCGTCGGCCTTGTCTTGCAGGAGGGCGAATTCGCGCCGCCGGGCGAGAAAGGCGTCGTCGTCCTCGGGCGGAACGAGATCCAGGGACCGCACCAGTTCGGCATAGTCTTCGGCTTTCTTGCGCCGACGCGCCTGTTCTTCGTCTTTCTGGCGGATTTCCTCGCCGATCCGCTCGATGCGGTCGCCGCCGTTCTCGGCGATGCTGCGCCGAAGTTCCCTCTCTTCGGCCTGCTGTCCTTGCTTTCGTTCTTCCAGCCGCGCCACCAGCGTATTGAGTCGCGCCAGGTCGTCGTCGAGTGTCGCGATGCGCTTTTCCAGCAGGCCGAGTTTCAGGCGCGCAAAATAAGGTTTGAGCGCCTCGCGGCAGGCCCGCAGTTCCTCGCAGCGGGCGCTGACTTCCGTATGCCGGTCGCAGTCGGCCACCAGAGGCGTGAGCAATTCCACCTGGCGCTTGGCCTTGAGCACCGCCTCGTGGGCGCGGTTGAGGTCGTCGAAGTGAGCGATCAGGGCGGCGACGCGGGGGGCGACGTCGAAAGGCTCCAGCATGTGGCTGCGCACGAAGTCGGTCAGGTTTCCCACCGATTTCATCGACACCGTCTGGTGAAACAGTTCCAGCGCCTGTTCGTTGTCGATGCCGAAGCGGCGGCGGAACCAGGCGCCGTAAGGCGGGAAGCTGTCGAAGATTTCGACGCCCGAGTTGCGCAGCCGTTTGCGCAGGGCGCCGATGTCCGAGCCGAAATGGGCGAAATCCGCGGTGATGGACAGCGCGCGCTCGGCGCCGACGAAAAAGCGCGCCGGCTGGCCTTGCGGCTCTTTCATCCAGAACACTTGGGCCAGGGTCACGGTCTGATCGTAGCCGGCGTTGTGGAACACGCCGAGAATCACCGAGTAGCTGTTGTGGTCGCGCAGGGCGACCGGCTTGGCCGAGCCGGTGGCGTCGCTGCGCTCGGACTTGTAATGACCCAGCACGTAGGAGCGCAGGGTGCGTTCCTTGCTGTCGGCTCCGGCCGCCTTGTTGTAGGCGATGCGGTGGGCCGGCACCAGCAGCGTGGTCACCGCGTCGACCAGGGTGGATTTGCCGGAACCGATGTCGCCGGTGAGCAAAGCGTTCTTGCCGTCGAGATGCAGCGTCCAGACCCGGCCGTCGAAGGTGCCCCAGTTGAACACTTCCAGGCGGTGCAGGCGATAGCCGGTGAGCGTGTCGTCGCCGATGAAATCGAGGCTCAGCGTTTCCATGTCAGTCATTGTCTCGGTTGTCTTGTCGGTTTTCGAGCAGATGCGCCTTGTAGGCGTCCAGCCGCTGATCGAATTCCGCCAGCCATTGCGCGTCGATGAAAGCCTTGAGAATGCGCCGCACCTCGAACATGGCTTCCTGCCCGGCGGGCGGCTTCAAGCGGCGCAGGAAGCCGAGTTCCACGATCCTGTTGAGGTGGGCGTCGACCTGGTCGATCAGCCTGGCCTCGTTGCTGCCCTCGGGCAGGAACACCCGGATCAGCTCGACCGCCTCGCCACGCGACAGCACGAGACGGGTGTCGCCGCCGCTCGCATCGAATTCGGCCAGTTTCTTGCGCAGCAGCGCCAGCAGCAGGCTGACCGGGAACGACAGCGGGCGCCGGACAACCAGGCGCGGCGTCCTGGCCGCGGCGTCGTCCTCGTCGTCGGCGAGCGAGCGCAGGAAGGCGTAGCCTTCGGCTTGGTCCAGCATCAGCTCCAGCCCGAGCACGGCCACATAGTCGCGCACGCGGCCCTGGAAATTGAGCAGCGCGTTCCACAGCGCGGGATCGCTTTCCTGGTAGATCACGCCCTTCAGCAGCGGCACCACTAGGGCCGAGAGATCGGGCGCGGTGTTGTTCGGCGTTTCGATGTCTTGTTCCGCCATCATTACCTCACGAAGATCACCCGCGGCAGCCGGGCTTGTTTCATGCGCCCGTCGTCGCCGTAGTGCCACACGATGATTTCGGTGACCTCTTCATCCACAACGGACTTGAAGGTTTCGCCCGCCAGTTGCAGGTAAGCGACCAATTCGGCAAGCCCCTGCTTCAAGGGACGCTTCTCGCACAGTTCGCGCAGAGTGATTTGCGAGCGTTCCTGCAAGGCATGGCGGATGTGGCGCGACAGCGCCGTTTTGTCGACGACCACCTGGGAGAACAGCGCGGCGGCGTCCACCTCGGTATCGCCTGTTTCCAGCGCCAGGTCGGCGATGCGCGGCTTGATCGGCGGGACGTAGAGCGGCCTTTCCAAGGGCAGCTCGATGGTCGCGGCGGTGTCGGCGACGCTCATGACCTCGCCCGCGGGCGGCGAGTCGCGCAGTTCCAGCGCCTTGGCCTCGATGTTGCGGAGGATGTCCATGATGCGCCGATTCTCCAGCCAGGCCTTGTCGTCCAGGAAGCGCCGCAACTGCTGCGAAAGCTGGGCGACCGTGCGCTGGGTGTGCTCGCCCGCTTCCAGCCAGTCATAGTGAATGCGGCGGGTGCGGGCGTCCGGCCGGAGTTCGGCCACCGGCGGCAGGTTCAGCACCCGATCCAGCAGTTCCGTCAGTTCTTCCTGGCGGCGGCTGGACATGAGGAAATCCCAGAAGGCGCGGAAGCTTCGGCCCTGATCCGAATCGGCGATGGCGTCGCGCTCGCCCATGATCTCTTCCAGCAGCGCGCCCTTGCCGCCGTCCCACAGCGCGATGCGCTCCCGCACCCGCCGGTCCAGTGCGCGGAAATTGTGCTCGACCTCGCGAAAATCGGTGAGGAGTTCTCGGGCGAGCGCCATGAACTGCTGGAAGCGGTCCTTGAGCGCCGTGTCGTCCAGCAGGGGGATGTCGCCGGACAGAATGCGCGCGATCTCGGCGTCGATCTCGTCGCGGCGCTTGTGGAGTTCTGCGATGCGCGCCTCGGGGTCGGTCTCGGAGCCTTCGCTCATCTGCTTGAGCAGTTCGAACAGCGTGAGCAGCCGCGATTCCGTCCCGACGAAAGCCCGTTCGGTCAGCGTGCCCAGCCAGGCTATCGCCTTTTCGGTGGCTGGGGTCAGATCGAAATGCGGTTCGTCCGAGCCCTGAACATAGAACTTGCGTAGCCAGGCCTTGTCGTTGCCGGCCCAGTCGTTCAGGTATTCGAGCGCAGGCTTAGGGAAAGCGTCCTCCCCCAGCCGCTCGCGCAGCCCGAACAACTCGTCCTCCAGCGCCTCGGCCAAATCCGCCTGCGCCATCACCCGCACATTGGGCGCGACGAACACGCGATGAAGAAAACTCGCCACCAGCGGCGCGTGATCCGAGCGCAGCAAGCGCCAGGCCGGATGGTTCTGGCGGAGAAGGTCGAGGGTGGTGAAATCCAAACTCATGGCAGGTCGTGAAAGCGCTCAATCGCCCGTTGTGATTCGTTGGAATTGCCTTCCTTAGTGCATGGCGACGCCAGCCCGGTCGGCGATTTTTCGGGCGAGGCGTTGAAAGTCTCTGTAACAGTCGGAGACCGCTTCTTGATGGGAGCCAATGGCGCCGTCGGCCGATTTCAGGAAAAACATCGGCTTGCGGGCGTCCATCGCCATGGGCATCAGGCTGCGGTAGTGCCTGAGCAAGGCAAGATTGTAGGGATCATTTGCAACGCTGGGGCTGTTTGCGGAGGACTCAGTCAGTACCGCTTCACGATAAACCGAAGGAATACGTGCCATCCAGCGCTGATAGGCCTTGACCGGCCGGCTGTCGCGTATGCTGTGTTGCATGACGACATAACCGACGGGCTGCATCGTGCCGCGGGGCATGGGAACGTCTTGCGGCGCTTTCGGCAACAACTCCGCCCAAACCTCGCGCCATTCCCGCAGCGTGGGTCCCAAGTTCTTGAGGCCTTGCAGCGAAAATAAATCCGGTGCCAGCGGCAGTACCACCTGATCGGAAGCGATGAGCGCCGAGCGGTTGATAGCGCCTAAATTGGGACCGACATCGACGAGAACGATTTCCGCTCCCCAGGTACTCCCTTCCAGAATGAGCCGGTGGAAAGCCGTCATGGTGCGGAAAGCCGACTCGTCGCGGTTGTGGCAGCGCGGCCAGGCATCCGAGAGTTTGTCTTCGAAGCGGGAAAGCCCCAAATCGCCGGCGATGAGTCCCAAATTCGGGGTGATTTTTTCGACATGCGGCGAAGCGATGTCGCCGATGCCGCGCAGAATGGGACGGATGATCCCGTACACGGTCTGCGGGTGGTCATCGTCCGGCCACAGTTCTTCCAGGCGAGTTTCGTCCAGGAACATGGCCGTCAGATTGGCCTGCGGGTCGAAATCCACCGCCAGGGTTCTGACGCCGCGGTCGGCCAGCATCCATGCCAGGTGATATACCAACGACGTTTTGCCGACGCCGCCCTTGTTGTTGAAAAACGCCACGGTTTTCATGTCGCTCTCCGATGCACCTTGACCAGTACCGTGTGCGGGTCAAAAAAGTCGAACTGGGCCGGCGGATTGCCGTTCAGCGCGAGCAGCGCCTGCGCGCGCTGAACGCCGTAGCCGAAACGATTCACAAAGCCCAGCGATTTCATGGCTTCCGCGATGATCGGATTGCGGTAGCTGTTGCGAGTAGGGAAATTCTCCGGCGTGGCCTCGCCGTACAACCCGCCCGGACTCAGGATTTCGACATGATCGCTGAACCAATAGAAGCGGATGGGGGTGTTGCTCTCATAGTTACGGTGCATCACGGCATTCATCAGAAGCTCCCGTAGCGCCCATTCGGGGTAATCGGGCACCAATTTTTCCTCGAAACCGCCTACCGTATGAAGCCTGGTTTGGATAAGCAGTCTTACGCGGCTTTCGAGCTCGTGCAGAATGGAGTGCAAGTCACCGGAGATTTCGGCCTGATCCTCGGGCACATCGGTCAAATCGGTACCCGGCAGTTTTAGATATTGCACATAAGCGCCCGGAAGGTAAAAGCGCGGGTTTTTGCCGAACAAAAGAATGCCCGCATGGGTAGGACAGTGGCGTTCGGTGTCGAACAAGCGGAGGGCGGCTAATTGATGTTCGATGGGCCTGTGATTGGCCAAGACCGTTTCAGGGTCGATGGTCTCACGGCGGTAGGCGTCAAATTGCCCCAAGGCAATGTCGTTGAGCCTCGCTTCCAGGCACGGGCGGGCATCGAAGGAGCGTGCCAGCGCTGTGCGGCGCTCGGATAACAAACGTTCTTCCTGCTCGTTGGCAAGGCCGTTGCGCGGACCAACACGGATATGGACCCGCCCCTTGTACCTTACGGGGGGCAAGTCGGAGGGCAACACCTCGACGACCGCCACATCGCCGCCCTGCAATGCGAACTTGAATACATTCATTGCCGGTTGCGGCAGTACGTTTCCATCGGAACGGATGGCGCCGAGATTCTTGAGCAACTCGTCGGTAACGGTCAGTCCTGAAGGAGATCCGTCGTCATTGACCCCTATCAGGAGATAGCCGGGACGGCGATGGCCGGGGAGGTCGTTGGCAAAGGCACAGATGGCTTGGCCGAATTTGTCGGTATCCGACGTTGATCGGGTTCGTTCGATGCGGTCGGATTCGAGATCCGATAGCAGCGCGAGCAGTTCATCTTGACCTAACATGCTTTGGTCCTCCGACGCTTCGTTTGCCTGAACCCACTGGAGAGATTACCGCGCGTTGGCATACAGGGTTCACCCGGGCCGAAAACAAACAGTAATTCTAAGGAGAAATCGGGTATACCGACACAAGATTATCTCTTTAGTTGCCGGCTATTCGATTATTCGCCGAAGGATAGCTCGACTGGCGCGAGCGCAGGCGAAAGCCCGTTCCCAAGGTTGCCATCGGGCAGATCATCGAGCGGGGCGCCGGTCCGATTACGTCGCCATTCCGGTAGGCGCAGGGCGCGTCTCGGCATTCAACGCGCTCCGGTGATCGTGACGGTTTTCTGCGTCCGGCACGTGTCGCGGATGTTCTGGCACCGGGTAAAGGCGTGGGTGTTCCGGTCGAAGCAAACGATGACCTCGTCTAGGGTCTTGGCGCTGCTTCTTTGGCCGTTCGCGCCGCAGGACAGCACGATTTCGTCGTCATCGAGCCCTGGATTCTTTTCCATGAACAGCCGCTCGATCTCCTCCGCTTCGGCGGTTTCGGCGAGGCCGGGCAAATTCAGTTTT
>Ga0268362_100144_pt1 | contig 14796 bp, 15 predicted proteins | sample MetcocultureR2M_FD_197214 | JGI IMG/M metagenome (GOLD analysis project Ga0268362, IMG submission 197214) | Soil microbial communities from Anza Borrego Desert, Southern California, United States - Methanotrophic co-culture R2-M | ecosystem: Environmental > Terrestrial > Soil > Desert | place... | reverse complement strand
CGCGCCTGGCCTACGCGAACGCGCTGCGCGCCGCCCGCGGCGAACCGGTAGTGCCGATCCCGGCCGCGCCGGAACCCGCCTTCGCCGAGGCGACGCCGGAACCGTTGCTGCGCCCGCCGCCGCCGCGCGACCTCCCGCCGCGCCTGCATTCCTGAAGGCGGGGAGGTGCTGCCGCCCTCGCTCGACCCTGCCGGGCTGGATGCGCTGCCCGGCTTCCGCCACTGGTTCCGCTACCCGCTGCACGCGCGCGACTTCCACGCCTTGCGCGACGACGGTCGCCTGCTCGGCCACTACGCGGCCAAGCCGCTGTACGGCCGGCTCGATGCGCGCGGCCGGGTCGACCGCACCGGCGACTTCGACGGGCGCATCGCGGTGGTGTTCGTGCCGTCGCCGGCGCGTTCGCTGCGGCATGCGCGGCTGTTGCTCGCGCGCGCACCGCGGGCATCGCTGCGCCGCGCCGACGGTCGCCGCGACTGGCCGCGGATCCGTGCCGGCGCCGAGCGCGCACTGCGGCGCGCGCTGGCGCGCGAGCACGGCTAGAACGGCAGCGCGAGGTCCGGCTTGAGCGCCAGCAGCTGCTCGCGGAACGCGGTCTGGATCCGCGCCAGCGCCTCCGGGGAGTCGGCGTCGAAGCGCAGCACCAGCACCGGCGTCGTGTTGGACGCGCGCACCAGGCCCCAGCCGTCGTTCCAGTCCACCCGCAGGCCGTCGATGGTCGAGCTGCGCGCGCCCTCGAACTTCGCCGCCTCGCGGAAGCGTTTGACGAAGGCATGCGGATCGCCGTCCGGCGCATCCACCTTGATCTCCGGGGTCGATACGCCATTGGGCAGCGCGTCGAGCTGTACGCCCGGCGCTTCCTCGCGCGAGGACAGGATCTCGAGCAGGCGCGCGGCGGCGTAGATGCCGTCGTCGAAGCCGTACCAGCGCTCGGCGAAGAAGAAGTGGCCGCTCATCTCGCCGGCCAGCTCCGCTTCGGTTTCGCGCATCTTCGCCTTGATCAGCGAATGCCCGGTCTTCCACATCAGCGGGCTGCCGCCGTGGCGCAGGATATGCCCGGGCAGGCGGCCGGTGCACTTGACGTCGTACACGATCACCGCGCCCGGGTTGCGCTCCAGCACGTCGGCGGCGAACAGCATCAGCAGGCGGTCGGGGAAGATGTTCTGGCCGTCGCGGGTGACCACGCCGAGGCGGTCGCCGTCGCCGTCGAAGGCGATGCCGAGGTCCGCGTCCAGGCGCTGCACCATCCGCACCAGGTCCTCGAGGTTGTGCGGCTCGCTCGGGTCCGGGTGGTGGTTGGGGAAGCTGCCGTCGATCTCGCAGTACAGCGGCACCACCTGCGCGCCGATCGCCTCCAGCACGCGCGGGCCGATCTCGCCGGCGACGCCGTTGCCGGCATCCACCACCACCTTCAGCCGGCGGTCCATCTGCACGTCGCCGGCGATGCGGGAGACGTAGTCGTCGCTGATCTCGCGCTGGCTCAGGGTGCCGGGCGCGTCGGCGGTGTGCAGGCGGTCCTCGGCGATGCGGGTGTGCAGGTCGGTGATCGCGTTCCCGGACAGGGTGACGCCGCCGACCACGATCTTGAAGCCGTTGTAGTCGGGCGGGTTGTGGCTGCCGGTGACCGCGATACCGCAGCCGGTGCGCAGGTGGAAGGTGCCGAAATAGACCACCGGGGTCGGAACCATGCCGATGTCAATGACGTTGCGGCCGGCCCGGCGCAGGCCGTCGGTGAGGCCATCGACCAGCTCGGGACCGGACAGCCGGCCGTCGCGGCCGACCACGATGTCGGTCAGGTTCTGCTCGAACATCAGGGTGCCGATCGCATGACCGATCAGCTCGGCGACGCCGCGGTCGAGGGTCTGCCCGACCACGCCGCGGATGTCGTAGGCGCGGAAGATGCCACGGTCGATCGCGACCGGTTCGCGCGGCGCCAGCGCGGCGGCCGGCGCCGCGGCCGGCTTCGGCGCCGGCGGCCCGGCGGCATCGTCCGTCGTACTCGCCGGCGTCGCCTCGGCGGTGGGGGCCGGCGGCGGCGGGGTCAGCACGGCGTCGGCCAGGGTCGGCGCGTCGTCCGCTTCGACGGTGTGGCCAGGGCTGCGCCGCGACGCACGCCAGGCCAGTCCGGCCAGCAGCAGCAACACCAGCGCGGCGACGCCCGAGGGAATCGCGCCCAGCCCGAACAGCCCGTTCGCCTCCTCCGGCAACCCCGCGGCAATGCGCAGGTCGGTGCCCGGGACCTTGGCCGCGAGCGCCTCCGCGCTCTCCGCCAGCGCGGCATCGCCGCGTTCAAGGACCCGCGCGGTGCCCTGGCGCAGCGACAGGTAGACGCCGTCGGCGACCGCGACCGACTGCAGGGCGTCGGTCGCCACCTGCAGCGGCAGGCGCACGTAGGCGACGCCGACCACGGCATCGCCGGCGCGCGCGGGCGCGGCCAGCACCAGCTTCGCGCCGCCGCCGTCGCGGGCGATGCGCGCGACCGGGGCGTCGGTGGCCAGCGCCGCCTCCAGCGCCGCCAGCTTGCCGAAGCCGGTGCCCGGCAGGCCGGCGACGCCCGCATCGAGGTCGGCCGGCACCACCTCCGCCGCTTCCACATGGGCCCAGCCGGCGCGCAGGCGCGTGGCGGCGGCGGCGTTGTCGCCGGCGGCCAGCGCGTCCTGCACCGGCGCCGACGCCAGCCGCTCGCGCAGCTGCTGCTTCTGCCGGTCCAGCGCGCGCTGGGTGCCCTGCACGGCAAGGTCGCGCGAGGTCTGCAACGCCTCGCTGCGGCGCGCGTCCTGCCACTGCCGCCAACCGGTCCAGGCGAACAGCAGGGCCAGCACCAGGCAGGCCAGGGCCAGCGCCGGCAGCAGCGGGCGCAGCTGCTCGGCACCGGGGCGTCGTGTGTTCTCGCTCATCGCGTTCCCCTGTCAGCGCACGCCGGTGTGGCCGAAGCCGCCGACGCCGCGCGCACTTTCCTCGAATGCCTCCACCACCTGCAGCGATGCCCGCACCAGCGGCAGCACCAGCAACTGGGCGATGCGGTCCCCGGGGGCGATGGTGAACGGTTCGCCGCCGCGATTCCAGACGCTGATCAGCAGCGGGCCCTGGTAATCGGCGTCGATCAGGCCGGTGCCGTTGCCCAGCACGATCCCGTGCTTGTGGCCGAGCCCGGAGCGCGGCAGCACCAGCGCGCACAGCGCCGGGTCGGCGAGGTGGATCGCCAGGCCCGAGGGCACCAGCGCGGCGTCGCCGGGCGCCAGGACCAGCGGCGCGTCGAGCGCGGCGCGCAGGTCGAGCGCGGCGCTGGCCGCGGTCGCGTAGTCGGGCAACGGCCACTCGGCGCCGAAGCGCGGGTCGAGCACTTTGACTTCCAGCGTGCGTTGCATCAGGTCAGGCGCTCCGCGACCAGGTCGAGCAGGGCGTCGGCGAGTTCCGGCTTGGGCGCGGGCCCGAGTGCGCGGACCAGGTCGTCGGCGTACACCGTGAGCTGGTTGTCGTCGCTCTCGAACCCGCTGCCGGCCACGCCGACGCGGTTGGCGGCGATCAGGTCGAGGCGCTTGGCGGCCAGCTTGCCACGCGCGTAGCGCTCGACGTCGCCGGTTTCGGCGGCGAAGCCGACCACCAGCGCGGGCCGCCGCCCGTGCGCGGCGACTTCCGCGAGGATGTCCGGCGTGCGCACCAGCTCCAGCGTCATCGTGTCCACGCCAGCCTGCTTCTTCAGCTTGTGCGCGGCGGTCGCGCGCGGCCGCCAGTCGGCGACCGCGGCGGCGCCGACGTAGACGTCGCACGGCAACGCGGCCAGCACCGCGGCGCGCATCTGCTCGGCCGAACGCACGTCCACCCGCTGCACGCCGGTTGGCGTCGCCAGCTGCACCGGTCCGGCGACCAGCACCACCTGCGCGCCGCGCCGCGCGGCCGCGGCGGCGACCGCGAAGCCCATCTTGCCGCTGCTGCGGTTGCCCAGGAAGCGGACCGGGTCGATGTCCTCGCAGGTCGGCCCGGCGCTGACCAGCACCCGGCGCCCGGCCAGCGTCGCGCTCACCGTCGTCCCGCCGCGGCCAGCGCCTGCACGATCGCGTCCGGTTCGACCAGCCGGCCGGGACCGAATTCGCCGCAGGCCTGCGGGCCATCGTCGGGCCCGATCACCAGCGCGCCGCGCGCGACGAGGGTGGCGACGTTGGCCCGGGTCGCCGGATGCGCCCACATGCGGTGGTTCATCGCGGGGGCGATCGCCAGCGGCGCGGTGGTCGCCAGGCACAAGGTGCTGACCAGGTCGTCGGCGAGGCCGTGCGCGAGTTTCGCGATCGTGTTGGCGGTGGCCGGCGCCACCAGCACCTGCTCGGCCCAGCGCGCGAGTTCGATGTGGCCCATCGCGGCTTCCGCGTTCTCGTCCCACAGCGAGCTGCGCACGGTGCGGCCGGACACCGCCTGGAAGCTCTGCGCGCCGACGAAGCGCAGCGCGTCCCCGGTCATCGCCACCTGCACCTGGGCGCCGGCGTCGCCGAGCCGGCGCACCAGCTCCACCGCCTTGTAGGCGGCGATGCCGCCGCACACGCACAGCAGCACGCGGCGTTCGAGGCGGGCGGGACCGTCCATGCGGGTCGGGAAATTCCTACGGCGGAAGTGGCGGTTAGCTTACCCGACGGGGGCGTTGAGACCGATCGCGCGGGCGGCGCGGCGCGGGGACAGTGAGGTCATTCCTCCGGCGCCGCGACCGCGGGCGCCGCCTCCCGACCAGGTGCCCCGATGCACATCCGCGACTGGCCCGCCGGCGAACGTCCCCGCGAGAAGCTGCTCGCCCGCGGCGCGCAGGTGCTGTCGGACGCCGAACTGCTGGCGCTGTTCCTCGGCTCCGGCCTGCGCGGCCAGGACGCGGTGGCGACCGCGCGCGACCTGCTCGCCGCGCACGGCCCGCTGCGCGCGCTGCTCGAGCGCAGCCCGGCGCATCTGGCGGAACTGCCCGGTCTCGGCCCCGCCCGCGCCGCCCAGCTGGCGGCCGCGCTGGAACTGTGCAGCCGCTACCTCGCCGCCGGCCTGGAACGCGGCGAGGCGCTGTCCGACCCGGCCGCCGCCGGCCGCTACTTCGCCCAGCGCCTGCGCGGCTACCCGCACGAGGTCTTCGCCGCGCTGTTCCTCGACGCCCGCCATCGCGCGCTCGCCTTCGAGGAGCTGTTCCGCGGCACCATCGACGGCGCCGAGGTGCATCCGCGCGAGGTGGTACGCCGCGCGCTGGCGCACAACGCCGCTGCGGTGATCGTCGGCCACAACCACCCCAGCGGCAGCGCCGAGCCGAGCGCCGCCGACCGCGCGGTCACCGCCCGCCTCAAGCAGAGCCTTGCGCTGGTCGACATCCGCCTGCTCGACCATTTCGTGATCGGCGACGGCGCCCCGGTGTCGCTGGCGGCGCGCGGCTGGGTGTAGCGCGCGCCGGAGGCAGGCGGGGCGGCGGCCGCGCCCGCTACAATGCCACTCCGTTGAACCTTCGCAGAACCTCCGCGTGAAAGCCCAGCTCCGCGCCCTGATCCAGCAGGGTATCGATGCCCTGCGTGCCGATGGCACCCTGCCGGCCGAGGCCGCGACGCCGGAGTTCGTCGTGGAGCGCCCGAAGGATCGCGGCCACGGCGACTTCTCCACCAACGTCGCGATGCTGCTGGCGAAGGCCGCGAAGACCAATCCGCGCGCGCTGGCGCAGGCGCTGCTGCCGCGCATCCAGGGCGCCGATGCCGACGGCCTGCTCGCCACCGCCGAGATCGCCGGCCCCGGCTTCCTCAACTTCCGGCTCGCGCCGGCCGCGTGGCAGGCACAGCTGCGCGCGATCCACGCCGAGGGCGCGGGCTACGGCCGCAACGCGAGCGGCAGGGGCCACCGCGCCGGCGTCGAATACGTTTCCGCCAACCCGACCGGCCCGCTGCACGTCGGCCACGGCCGCGCCGCGGTGATCGGCGACTGCATCGCGCGCGTGCTCGCCGCCAACGGCTGGGACGTGGTGCGCGAGTTCTACTACAACGACGCCGGCGCGCAGATCGACAACCTGGCCAAGTCGGTGCAGGCGCGCGCGCTGGGCCAGACCCCCGATGATCCGTCCTGGCCGGAGGACGGCTACCGCGGCGACTACATCGTCGACGTCGCCCAGGCCTACCTGCGCGGCGACAGCGTCGAGGTCGAAGGCCACGTCGTCGCCGGCGCCCAGGATCCGCGGGACCTGGACGCGATCCGCCGCTTCGCGGTGGCCTGGCTGCGCCGCGAGCAGAACGCCGACCTCGCCGCCTACGGCGTCGCCTTCGACGTGTACTTCCTGGAGTCCTCGCTGTACGCCGACGGCAAGGTGGAGGAAACCGTGCGCGAGTTGATCGCGCACGGCCACACCTACGAGGAGGGCGGCGCGCTGTGGCTGCGCACCACCGACTTCGGCGACGACAAGGACCGGGTGATGCGCAAGTCCGACGGCACGTACACCTATTTCGTGCCGGACGTCGCCTACCACCTGTCCAAGTGGCAGCGCGGCTACGAGCGCGCGATCACCGAGCTCGGCGCCGACCACCACGGCTCGCTGGCGCGGGTGAAGGCCGGCCTGCAGGCGCTCGACCTCGGCATCCCGGCCGGCTACCCGGAATACGTGCTGCACCAGATGGTGACGGTGATGCGCGGCGGCGAGGAGGTGAAGCTGTCCAAGCGCGCCGGCAGCTACCTCACCCTGCGCGACCTGATCGACGAGGTCGGCCGCGACGCCACCCGCTGGTTCCTGCTCGCGCGCCGGCCCGATTCGCAGCTCACCTTCGACATCGACCTGGCGCGCAGCCAGTCGCTGGACAACCCGGTCTACTACGTGCAGCTGTCGCACGCGCGCACCTGCGGCCTGTTCCGCCAGGCGCGCGAGCGCGGCGTCGCCTTCGACCTCGGCAACGGCCTGGCGCAACTGCCGGACCTCGCCGACGCGCGCACCCGCGAGCTGCTGACCGAGCTGTCGCGCTATCCCGAGGTCGTGGCCGCGGCCGGCGAGCAGCTCGAGCCGCACCAGCTCGCCGCCTACCTGCACGAGCTGGCGCAGGCCTTCCAGTCGTACTACAACGAACACCAGTTCCTGGTCGACGACGCCAACGTGCGCGACGCGCGCCTCGCGCTCGCGCAGGCGACTCGCCAGGTGCTGGCGAACGGGCTCGGATTGATTGGCGTCTCGGCGCCGGAGGCGATGTAGGTGGCGGCACGCAAGGGCAAGTCGCAGGCGCGGCGCAACCACGGCGGGGACCACGGCCTGCCGGGCTGGGCCTGGCTGGTGCTGGGCGTGGTACTGACCGCGGTGGTGTTGCTGGGCGCGCCGAAGCTGCTGCACAAGGGCGAGGGCGACGGCTTCTTCCGGCCCACGCCGAATCCCGACGCGCAACCGGCGGGAACGGCGGAGGACGAGGCGATCGTCGCCACCGACGCCCACCCGGCCACGCGCGGGGACGACGACGCGAACGAAGACACCGCGCCGCCGAAAGACACCCGCTACGACTTCTACACCCTGCTGCCCAGCGACGAAGTGCCGATGAGCGACGCCGAGCTGGAAGCGACCGCGCGCGCGGAAGCGGCGCGTGCCGCGCGCCCGCAGCCGCCGGCGCCGGTGGATGACGCCGACACGACGCCGCGCCCGGCCGCCGCAGCCGGCGCGCCCGGCGAAGACGACGCCACCACGCGCGCGACGCCCCCTGCCACCGCTACCGCCGCCGCCGTTGACACGCCTTACCTGCTGCAGGCCGGCGCCTTCGGTGCGTCCGGCGACGCCGAGGCGCTGAAGGCACGGATCGCCCTGCTCGGGCTGTCGGCGCGGGTGGAATCGGCGCAGATCGGCGGCCGCACCGTGTACCGCGTGCGCATGGGCCCCTACGGCACCGCCTCCGAGCTGGCCGACGCCAAGCGCAAGCTGGCCGCCGGCGGCTTGCCGGCGCTGGCGATCAAGGCTAAATAAGCCGGCCACGACGGGTGGCGCGCCAGGCGAACGCATGCCCTACGACCTGCGGCTGGACCAGACCAACCGCCTGCTCGACCTGCGCTACCACGGCGTGGTGTCGGTCGCCCAGCGCCTGCAGGCGTGGGAGGAATCGGCGCCCCTGCTGGAGGCCAGCGGCTTCCGCCGCCTGCTGATCGACCTCACCGCCGCGATCGCGGCGACCGAGCCCCTGCGCAACACGCGCGCCTTCGTCGGCCGCCTGACCCACGAGCCGTTGCTGCTCGCCTCGCGCACCGCCTTCGTCGCCCCGCCCGCGCATCCGGCCAACCACCTGTTCGAGGTGCTGGCGGCCGCCCACCACTACCCGTTCGCGCGCTTCGACGCCCGCGACGCGGCGCTCGCGTGGCTGCTCAGCGAGGAGCCGCCGGTCTGAACCGGGCGCGGCCTTAGAATCCGCGCATGGACAAGCTCGCCTTCATCACCGGGGCCACCTCCGGCTTCGGCCGCGCCGCCGCGCGCCGCTTCGTTGCCGGCGGCTGGCGCGTGGTCGCCACCGGCCGCCGCGCCGACCGCCTCGACGCGCTGGTCGCCGAACTCGGCGCCGACCGCGTGCACCCCGCCTGCTTCGACCTGCGCGACGCGGCGGCGATGCGCGCCGTGCTCGACGCGCTGCCGGACGGCTTCCGCGCCATCGACCTGCTGGTCAACAACGCCGGCCTCGCCCAGGGCACCGCGCCGGCGCAGGAAGCCAGCCTCGAAGACTGGCGGACCATGATCGACACCAACATCACCACGCTGGTGACGCTCACCCACGCGCTGCTGCCGGCGCTCGTCGCGCGCCGCGGCGCGATCGTCAACGTCAGTTCCACCGCGGCGAAGTATCCGTACCCGGGCGGCAACGTCTACGGCGGCACCAAGGCCTTCGTCAGCCAGTTCTCGCTCAACCTGCGCACCGACCTGCACGGCACCGGCGTGCGGGTGACCGCGCTCGAGCCGGGCATGGCGGAAACCGAGTTCACCCTGGTCCGCACCCACGGCGACCAGGCGGCCTCCGACGCGCTGTACCGCGGGGTCGAGCCGATGACCGCCGAGGACATCGCGGAGACGCTGTGGTGGGTCGCCAACCTGCCGCCGCACCTTAACGTCAACCGGCTGGAGCTGATGCCGACCCGGCAGTCGTTCGCCGGCTTCCAGCTGCAGCGCGAGTGACGGCGGCGGGGAACGCGGAAGCGGCGTCTACGCCGTGTTCCACTCGCGCACGCTCACCTCGGACGCGCCGGTGACGTGCAGCGGATCGGCGAAGGCCATCGCCTGCGCCTGTTCCAGCGATTCGGCGCGCAGCACGTAGGCGCCGCCGCTGCGGTCGCCGAACGGGCCGTACAGTTCCAGCGCGCCGCGCGCGCGCAAGCCGTCCAGGTGCGCGTAGTGCGGCGCGATCAGCGCCGGGTCGAACTGCGGCCGGCGCAAGGTCAGGACCAGGAAGCGCTTCACGCGGACGCGCCCGCCGGCGTCGCCAGCGGCTCGTCGCTGAGGTAGGTGTAGGCGGTCAGCCCGGCCTCCAGCGCCGCGTCCAGGCGCGCCGCCTCGTCGCCGGGCAGCCGCGCGGCGGCGACCTTGTCGCGGTACGCGCGGCGCAGGTCGTCGAGCCGGTAGCCGACGTAGTCGAGCATCACGTCGGTGGTGTCGCCGCGCCGCTGCTGGCGGACGACGTAGTCGCCGTTGTCGAGGTGGACCTCGACCGCGTCGGTGTCGCCGAACAGGTTGTGGATGTCGCCGAGGATTTCCTGGTAGGCGCCGACCAGGAAGAAGCCGAGCCGGTACTGCTCGCCCGCGCGCAGCTCGTGCAGCGGCAGCGAGCTGTGCAGGCCCTCGCCCTCGACGTAGCAGTCGACCTTGCCGTCGGAGTCGCAGGTCAGGTCGGCAATCACCCCGCGCCGCGCCGGCGCCTCGTCCAGCCGCTCGATCGGCGCGATCGGGAACACCTGGTCGATCGCCCACACGTCCGGCATCGACTCGAACACGCTGAAGTTGACGAAGTACTTGTCGACGAGACGCTCGTCGAGTTCGTCGAGCAACTCCCGATGGTTGCGTTCGCGCACGTCGAGGCGCTCGCGCACCGCGTGGGCGATCGCGTAGAACAAGTCGTCGATGCGCGCGCGGTGGGCGAGGTCCAGCTGGCCCAGCGCGTACAGCGACAGGCCTTCGCCGTGGCGGTACTGCGCCTCGTGGAAGATTTCCACCGGCGGGCGCGCGCCGAGCTCGCCGTGCAGGTCGCGCAGGTGGCGGATCACCTGCGGCTCGTCGTCGTGCGCGTCGGGTACCCGGCCTTCCGGCGCGCGCTCGATCTCGGCGACGTTGGCGACCAGCACCGCGTGGTGCGCGGTCATCGCCCGGCCGCATTCGGTGACGATCCGCGGCGGCGGCAGGTCGTTCTGCGCGCAGGCCTCGGCCAGCGGCTGCACGATGTTGCCGGCGTACTGGTCCAGCCCGTAGTTGATCGAACAGTAGCTGCGCGAGCGGGTGCCCTCGTAATCCACGCCCAGTCCGCCGCCCACGTCCATGTACTTCACCTGCGCGCCGAGCTTCGACAGCTCGATGAAGTAGCGCGTCGCCTCGCGCATGCCCTTGGCGATGTCGCGCACGTTGGAGATCTGCGAGCCCATGTGGAAGTGCAGCAGTTGCAGGCAGTCGCCCATTCCCGCGTCGCGCAGGGTCTTCCACAGGTCGAGCACCTGGCGCGGCATCAGTCCGAACTTGGCCTTGTCGCCGCCGCTGTTCTGCCACTTGCCGGCGCCGAGCGAAGCCAGGCGCATGCGCACGCCGATGCCGGGGCGGATGCCGAGCGCGCGCGCCTCGTCGAGGATCAGCGGCAGCTCGGACGGCTTCTCGACGACGATGAAGGTCTCCAGGCCGAGCCGGCGCCCGATCAGGGCCAGGCGGATGTACTCGCGGTCCTTGTAGCCGTTGCAGACGATCAATCCGCCCGGACGCGACAGCGCCAGCACTGCCATCAGCTCCGGCTTGCTGCCCGCCTCCAGGCCGAAGCCCTCGCCGGCGTGCGAGGCCAGCACGCCGGCCACGCCCGCGTGCTGGTTGACCTTGATCGGATACACGGCGGTGTAGCCGCCGCGGTAATCCCATTCCGCCTGGGCGCGGCCGAAGGCCTCCTGCAGCTGGCGCAGGCGGTCGCCGAGGATGTCCGGGAAGCGCACCAGCAGCGGCAGCTTGGCGCCGTTCGCGCGCGCCGCGTCCACGACTTCCGGCAGCGCGATCGCCGGCCCGGCCGCGCCGCGCGGGCGCACCACGATCCGGCCCCCCGCATCCACGTCGAAATAGCCGCCGGCCCAGTGCGGGATCGAATAGGTCTTGCGGGCGTGGTCGGTGGACCAGGCGGTCATCGGCGGCGTCCGGGGAAAACAGCGGGCGCGCAGTGTAGCGCCGGGGGCGTGTACGCGAGCCGGGGCCGCACGGCGGCGCTTTGCTTGCGTCTCCGCCACCAGCCGTCCGCTACAATCCGCGCCCCCGCACGACGGACCGCCGCGATGACCGAGCCCTCCTGGCACTACGAGAACTTCGAACCGACCGGCTCGGCGATCGGCTACCGCGTCACCGGCAAGCTCGACGAAGTGCAGTCGCCGTTCCAGAAGATCGAGATCTACGGCACCACCGACTGGGGCAATCTCATGCTGATCGACGGCGCGGTGATGCTCACCAGCCGCGACAACTTCCTGTACCACGAGATGATGGCGCACCCGGCCCTGTTCACCCATCCGGCCCCGAAGCGGGTGGTGATCATCGGCGGCGGCGACTGCGGCACCCTGCGCGAGGTGCTGCGCCATCCGGGCGTCGAGCAGGCGGTGCAGTGCGACATCGACGAGCAGGTCACGCGCATGGCGGAGAAGTGGTTCCCCGAGCTGTGCGAATCCAACCAGGACCCGCGCGCGCGCCTGCTGTTCGACGACGGCGTCGCCTACATGCGCGACTGCGAACCCGGCAGCGTGGACATCGTGATCGTCGACTCCACCGATCCGGTCGGCCCCGCCCAGGGCCTGTTCAACCGCGCGTTCTACGAAAGCTGCTTCCGCGCGCTGAAGGACGACGGGATCCTGGTCCAGCAGTCGGAGTCGCCGCTGGCGCTGCTCGCGCTGATCCGCGAGATGCGCGCCGAAATGGCCAAGGCCGGCTTCGCCCGCTTCGCCATCCTGCCGTTCCCGCAGCCCTGTTACCCGACCGGCTGGTGGAGCTGCACCCTGGCGCGCAAGCCCGGCGGCGGCGACGGCTTCGGCTTCCGCGAGCAGGACGCGCGGACCAAGCGGTTCCCGACCCGCTACTACAGCGCCGACGTGCACCGCGGCGCGTTGGCGACGCCGCCCTTCGTCGCCGAGGCCCTGGCCGGCTGAACCATGCAGCCGGCAAAATGTGCCGGCCGTCGCAAAAACGGGCGTACGGGGTGCACCGGACCGCCGGACTGCCGACAATCCGGCGACTGGCGCAGGGGGGCGCCGGTAAGGAGTCCTTTTGCGCTTTCGCCGCGCCTGGTTGTTCGGGCTGCTGCTGCTGCTTGCGGGCGGAGGTTTGGCCCTGCCCGCACGGGCCGCTGCCGGCGATGCATTCGACGCCCTGTTCCGACGCCTGGAACGCGGCGAGATCTGGACCCTGGACCAGGCCGCCACCGACCGCCGGCTGGGTGACCTCGCCGCCCTGATCCCGCCCGGCGACGTCCATCGCACCCTGCTTCACCAGGCCCTGCGCTGCGACTGGCACTGGCGCAACGACCCCCCCGGGCAGCTCGCCGACGCCGAGGACGGCCTGCGCCGCGCCAACGCGGCCGCGGACGTCGAGGCCCGGATCCGCTTCCACTACTGCCGCGCCGCCGCGCGCGAGCAGGTCGACACCAATGCCTCCGCGCTGGAGGACTACGACGCCGGCATTGCGCTGGCGCGCGGCAGCGAGAACGAGCGCCTGCTCGCCGACGGACTGGCCGCGCGCGGCGGCATGCATTCGCTGCTGGGCGAACAGAGCCGCGCGGTGCTCGACTTCCTCGCCGCCCAGCGGCTGTACGAGCGCGCCGGCGCGCGCCCGGACGCCGAGTTCAACCTGCTCAACCTCGCGATCGCCTACCGGCGCATGGGCGACACCGCAAAGGCCGCCGATTACCTGCGCCAGAGCGAGCGCTTCACCGAGCGCAGCGGCGATTGGGCCGGCCTGAGCTCGACCCTCATGCAGCAGGCCTACCTCGCCGAGGATGCGGGCCAGCCGGACGAGGCGATGGCGCGCTACGAACGGGTGCTGTCCATCGCCCGCAAGCAGGACAGCGTGTACGACATGGGCGCCGCCCACCTCGGCATGGCGTTGCCCTACATCATGCGCCGCGAATACCGGCGCGCGCTGGCCACGCTGGCGCAGGCCGAGCGCGAGTTCGCCGCCGCCGGCGACAATTCGAACGGCGACATGCTGGCCCTGCGCCGCGGCCAGGCCCACGCCGGCCTCGGCGAGCACGCGCGCGCGCTCGAGGCTTACGCGCGCGCGGCCGAGTGGATCGAGCGCAGCGGCAACCTGCGCTACCAGGCGCTGCTGTACGAGGCGCGCTCGGCCAGCCACGAGGCGCTGGGCGACAAGGACGCCGCGCTCGCCGACCTGCGCCGCTACATCGCCGCCACCGAGGCGCTGGAAAAGCGCAACCACGACCAGCAGGCGGAAACGCTGCGCTTCCAGTTCGACGCGGAGCGCGGCGAGCTGGAAGACCGCCGCCACGACGCCGAGCAGGCCCTGCGCGACCGCCAGCTGGAAACCCTGCTGAAGGCGCGCCGCTGGCAGCGGATCGCAACCGTGCTGGCGGGGGTGCTGGTGCTGCTGCTCGGGGTGCTCGTGCTGCGCCAGTTCGCGCGCATGCGCCGCCTGCGCGAGCTGGCGTCCACCGACCCGCTGACCGGCGTCGCCAACCGCCGCAGCATCGAGGTCCAGGGCGAGGCGATGCTGCTGCACGCGCGCCTGCACGGCCACCCGTTGTGCGCGCTGCTGGTCGACCTCGACCACTTCAAGCGGATCAACGACGCCAACGGCCACCTCGCCGGCGACGAGGTGCTGGCGCGCGCCGCGCGTGCCTGCCAGGGCGCCCTGCGCCACGGCGACCGGCTCGGCCGGATCGGTGGCGAGGAGTTCCTGGTGCTGCTGCCCAACACCCGCATCGCGCAGGCGCTGCCGGTCGCGGAGCGGCTGCGCGAGGCGCTGCGTGCGCTCGACTGCAGCGATATCCCTGCGGATGCCGAGGTCACCGGCAGCGTCGGCGTCGCCGAGCTGCGCGCGCAGGACGAGGACCTGAAGGCATTGATCCAGCGCGCCGACCTCGCGCTGTACCGCGCCAAGCACCGCGGCCGCGACCGCGTCGAGGTCGCCGAGGACGCGGCCGGCCCGGCGCGCGAGCCGGCGGTCGAGCTGGAAACGGGCTAGCCGCGTCGCTCGCCGCGCGGACGCCGCCGACCGGGCTAAAGGGCGTCGCCGTCGAGCTCGCCGGTGCGGATCCGCACCACCTTGTCCAGATCCCAGACGAAGATCTTGCCGTCGCCGATCTTGCCGGTGCCGGCGGCCTGCATGATCGCCTCCACCACCGCGTCCGCCTGTTCGTCGGTCACCGCGACTTCCAGCTTGATCTTGGGCAGGAAGTCGACGACGTATTCGGCGCCGCGGTAGAGCTCGGTGTGGCCCTTCTGGCGGCCGAAGCCCTTGACCTCGGTCGCGGTGATGCCGGCCACGCCGACCTCCGACAGCGCCTCGCGCACGTCGTCGAGCTTGAACGGCTTGATGATGGCCATGACCATCTTCATTCACGCGGTCTCCATGTCGGCTCCCAGCAGGATACCGTGCCGGTGGCGCGCGCCGCCGGCGGC
>Ga0268362_100142_pt1 | contig 15056 bp, 13 predicted proteins | sample MetcocultureR2M_FD_197214 | JGI IMG/M metagenome (GOLD analysis project Ga0268362, IMG submission 197214) | Soil microbial communities from Anza Borrego Desert, Southern California, United States - Methanotrophic co-culture R2-M | ecosystem: Environmental > Terrestrial > Soil > Desert | place... | reverse complement strand
GCGTGAACAGTTCGTCGCGCAGCGCGCGGATTTCTTCCTTGGCATGGTCCGATCCGAACGCCTCGAGCGCGACGAAGCGGTCGAGCGTGCCGCGGTAGTCGTTGCGCAGGCCGCCGGCGAAGTCGCGGAAGATCTCGGCCGAGACGCCGTGCTTCCAGTCCTCGCCGCGCACGAAGCGCGGGCTGGCGCACAGCATCGCCAGCGCGGGCACGCGCGCCGGGTCGCGCGCCGCCGCATGCAGCGCGACGAGTCCCCCCAGCGACCAGCCGCACCAGGGCGCGGCCGGCACGACCTCCGCGATCGCGTCGACGCAGGCGTCGAGCGCGAGCGGCACGCCGGCCTCGCGGCTCAGGCCATGTCCCGGCAGGTCGACCACGTGCAGGGTGTGCGCGTCGCGCAGGCGCGCGACCAGCGGCGCGAACACGCCGCCGTGCATCGCCCAGCCGTGCAGCAGCACCAGCGGTGGACCGCTGCCGGCGACCTCGACGTGCAGGCGCGCGCTCATGCGCCGCGATCCGTGCGCGCGACCCGCGCGGGCACCGCGGCGCCGGGCTGCGCGACCAGCAGCGCGAACGCGACGATCCCCGCGACCACCAGCGCCACGCCCCACAGCGCGACGCCGTGCGGCCACGGTTCGCCCAGCAGCAATGCGCCGAGCGCGCTGGCGAACAGGATCTCCGCGCCCTGCATCGCCTCGGCCGCGCCCAGCGCCGCGGGCTGTTCCCGCACCAGGCCGGTGGCCTGGAAGAACAGGATGGTCGCGACCACGCCCGCGCTCAGGGCGACGCCGCCCGCCAGCCACACCTGCGACGGCGGCGGCGCGCCCGCGCGCGTCCACGCGAACGCCGCCAGCAGCCACCACAGCGGCTGGCTGGCGAGGGTCATGCCGAACACGCGCTGGGTCGCGTTGAGATCCTCGCCGCTGCGCTCCAGGTGCAACAGCAGCAGGCGGTTGCCGAGCGGATACAGCACCGCCGCGCCGAGCACGCAGGCGAGCGCGATCCAGCCGGCGCGCCCGAGCGCGCCCTGCGCATGGCCGTACTGCATCAGCAGCACGCCGGCGACGATCGCCACCCCGACCAGCAGCGCCAGCGGCGGAATGCGCCGGCGCGCGTCGCGGTACAGGAAGGGCGCGCACAGCATTCCGGCGATCACCGTGAACTGGAAGCTGCCGGCGACCAGCCACGACGGCCCGCTCGCCGCCGCGTACGCCAGCAGCACGTAGAACAGGACGAAGCCGAGCGCGCTGCAGGCCAGCCACGGCAGCGGGTGCGCGCGCAGCGCACGCCATACCGGCGCGACGCCGCCCTGCCACGGCATCAGCGGCAGCAGCAGCGGCAGGGTGATCAGGTAACGCAGCGACGCCGTCCACGCCCAGTCGCCGCCGTCGTTCGCGGCGGCGCGGTTGAGCACGTAGGTCAGGCTGAAGAACAGCGCCGACAGCACGCCGAGGCCGACCGCCGCGAGCGCGCGGCGGTGGGGAGCGGGATCGCTCATCGCGTCGGCCGCGCGTCGGCCGCGCCGAGCACGCCGAGCTCGGTGCGCGCGATCGCTAGCGCGCCAAGCAGGCCGTCGACGTCGTCCTCGGTGTGCGCGGCGGACAGGGTCACGCGCAGGCGCGCGCCGCCCTCGGGCACGGTCGGCGGACGGATCGCGGCGACCCAGTAGCCGCGCGCTTCCAGCGCCGCGGCCAGCGCCAGCGCCTGGCGGTCGTCGCCGACCACCAGCGGCTGGATCGGCGTGTCCGACGTCGACTGCAGGCCTTGCCGCTGCGCGCCTTCGCGGAAGCGCGCGATGAGCGCCTGCAGCTTTTCGCGGCGCCAGTGCTCGCGGCGCGCGAGCTTCACCGCCGCCAGCGACGCCGCGGCCAGCGCGGGCGGCAGCGCCGTCGTGTAGATGTACGGTCGCGCGGTCTCGGCGAGGTGCGCGATCAGCGCGTCGTCGCCGGCGACCACCGCGCCGTAGCCGCCGAGCGCCTTGCCCAGCGTCGCCAGCTGCAGCGGCACGTCGGCGATGTCGAGGCCGGCGGCGGCGACGCTGCCGCGCCCGTCCGGACCGAGCACGCCGACGCCATGGGCGTCGTCCACGTACAGGGTCGCCTGCTGCTCGTGCGCGAGCTGCGCCAGTGGCTCCAGCGGCGCGACGTCGCCGTCCATGCTGAACACGCCGTCGGTGACCAGCAGCGCGGCCGCGTCCGGCGAGGCGCGCAACTGGCGCGCCGCGCCCTCGGCGTCGGCGTGCGGATAGCGGCGCAGGTGGCAGCCGGCCAGCCGCGCGGCGTCGATCAGGCTGGCGTGGTTGAGCCGGTCCTGCACGCACAGGTCGTCGTCGCCGAGCAGCGCCTGCACCACCGCGAGGTTGGCGAGGTAGCCGCTGCCGAACAGCAGCGCGCGCGGCGCGCCGAGCCAGTCCGCGACCTCCTTCTCCAGCGCGTCGTGCAGCGCGTGGTGGCCGCTGACCAGGTGCGAGGCGCCGCTGCCGACGCCGTGCTGCGCGGCCGCGTCCTGCAGCGCGCTGCCGACCGCGAACTGGGTCGCCAGGCCGAGGTAATCGTTGCTGCAGAAATTGACCAGCCACTGGCCGTCGACCTCGGCGCGCACGCCGTCGCGGCGGGACACGGTGCGGCGCACGCGCACGCGGTCGCGCGCCTCGCGCTGGGCGCGCTGCGCCGCGATGCGCTCGCCCAGGCGCGCGCGCGCCATGTCAGGCCGCCGCGTCCGCGGTGATCGCCGCGTGCACGGTCTCGCCGCACAGGCCGGCCGGCGCGGCGTCGCCGTGCTGCTCCGCCACTTCCATCGCGCGCAGGCCGAGGCGCGCGAACAGCGCCTGGTCGCGCCCGGTGTCGGGGTTGCCGGTGGTCAGCAGCTTCTCGCCGTAGAAGATCGAGTTGGCGCCGGCGCAGAAGCACAGCGCCTGCAGCTCGTCGCTCATCGTCTCGCGGCCGGCCGACAGGCGCACCATCGAGCGCGGCATCAGCAGGCGGGCCACCGCGATCGTGCGCACGAACTCGAACGGATCCAGCTCGGCGGTGCCGGCGAGCGGGGTGCCTTCGACCTGCACCAGGCGGTTGATCGGCACCGAATCCGGGTGCGCCGGCAGGTTCGCCAGCGTCTGCAGCAGGCCGGCGCGCTGGTTGCGCGACTCGCCCATGCCGACGATGCCGCCGCAGCAGGTCTTCATGCCGGCGTCGCGCACGTGCGCGAGGGTGTCCAGGCGATCCTGGTATTCGCGGGTGTGGATGATCTCGCCGTAGAACTCCGGCGCGGTGTCGAGGTTGTGGTTGTAGTAGTCCAGGCCGGCGTCCTTCAGCGCCTGCGCATGCTCGCCGCTGAGCATGCCGAGGGTCGCGCAGGTCTCGAGGCCGAGCGCCTTCACCTCGCGGATCATCGCCGCGACCTTGGGGATGTCGCGGTCCTTCGGCGAGCGCCACGCCGCGCCCATGCAGAAGCGCGAGGCGCCGGCGGCCTTGGCCTGCCTGGCCCGCTCGACCACCGCCTCGGTCGCCATCAGCTTGGTCGCCTCGACGCCGGTGTGGTAGCGCGCCGCCTGCGGGCAGTAGCCGCAGTCCTCCGGGCAGCCGCCGGTCTTCACCGACAGCAGGGTCGAGACCTGGACCTCGGCCGGGTCGAAGTGGCGGCGGTGGACCTCGCCCGCGCGGTGCACCAGCTCCGGGAACGGCAGGTCGAACAGGGCCAGCACCTCCTCCCGCGACCAGTCGTGGCGCAGGGCGGCGGCTTCGGGGAGCGGGCTGACGGCAGGCATGGGCGTTTTCCGACGGCGGAGGACAGGCAGGGCGGGCAGTCTGGAAAGCATGTCCGTGGCTGTCAACCAAACCCGCCCCGCCGAAGTTGACGGCCTGCGCCGCCGGCTCGGCTTCTGGCTGCGCAACGACGCCGCCCGCCTGCTGTGGCCGACCCGCTGCCTGGCCTGCGGCGAGCCCGGCGGCGAGGCCTGGGACCTGTGCCCGGCCTGCGCCGCCGCCCTGCCCTGGACCGGCGTGGCCTGCGCGCGCTGCGCCCTGCCGCTGCCGGCCCCGGCCAACGGCGCGCCCGCGCCAGTCTGCGGCGCCTGCCTGGTCGCCCCGCCGCCGCTGGACGCGGTGCACGCGGCCTGCCTGTACCGGCCGCCGCTGGACCGCCTGCTGCCGCGCTTCAAGTTCCACGAGGACCTGGCCGCCGGCCGCCTGCTGTCCCAGCTGATGGTCGAGGCCTTCGCCGCCCTGCCCCGTCCGGATGCGCTGGTGCCGGTCCCGCTGCACCGCGCGCGCCTGCGCCGGCGCGGCTACGACCAGGCGCTGGAGCTGGTGAAGCCGCTGGCGCGCGCGTTGCGCATCCCGCTGCGCGCCGACGCGCTGTGGCGCGTGCGCGCCACCGCCCCGCAGTCCGAGCGCGACGCGGCGGCGCGCCGGCGCAACGTGCGCCGCGCCTTCGCCGTGCGCGCGGGCGCCGCGCTGCCGGCGCACGTCGTGCTCGTGGACGACGTCATGACCACCGGCGCGACCCTGCACGCGGCCGCGCATGCGCTGCGCCGCGCCGGGGTGGCGCGGGTGGAGGCCTGGGTCTGCGCGCGGGTGCCCTAGCCGCCAGGCATCACCGGCGGCACGTACGCCAGGGTCAGCCCGAGCAGCCACAGCAGCGCCAGCACCAGCGGCACGTGCACCACCAGCTGCAGGAAGGTGAAGCCTACGAGGTCGCGCGCCTTGAGGCCGAGGATGCCGAGCAGCGGCAGCATCCAGAACGGGTTGATCAGGTTCGGCAGCGCCTCCGCGGCGTTGTAGACCTGCACCGCCCAGCCGAGGTGCACGCGCAGTTCGTTCGCCGCCTGCATCACGTACGGCGCCTCGACGATCCACTTGCCGCCGCCGGACGGCACGAAGAAACCGAGCACCGCCGAGTACGCGCCCATCACCGGCGCGAAGCTGTCGCGGGTGGCGACCTGCACGAACAGGTGCGACAACCGGTGGGCGAGGGTCGCGCCGTCGGCCCCGGCGGCGCCGGTCAGGATCATCGCGATGCCGCCGTACAGCGGGAACTGGATCAGCACGCCGGTGGTGCCCGGCACCGCGCGCGCGACCGCGTCGAGGAAGCTGCGCGGCCGCCAGTGCAGCAGCAGGCCGAGCGAGAGGAACAGCAGGTTGTAGGTGTTGAGGTCGGCGATCGCCACCGTCGCCGGCTTCGCCAGGAACTGCCCGGCCAGCCAGCCGAACGCGAGCAGCGACAGCAGCAGCGTCAGCAGCGGGCTGTACTCCAGCCATTCGCCCGGGCGCGTGCGCGGCGGCAGCGCCGGCGCGCCGACCCCGGCGTCGACGTCGTCGAGGAAGTCCTCCGCCGGCCGCGCCGCCGCGCCCTGCGGCGCGCTCAGCCAGGCGACCAGCACCGACACCGCGATCAGCAGCGCGGTCAGCAGCAGCGACTGCCACAGCAGGATGGTCTGCGTGAAGGGCAGCACGCCGGTGATCGCCAGCAACGCCGGTGGCATGCTGTCGGGATTGGCCTGCAGCTGCGCCGCCGACGAGCTCAGCCCCATCGCCCACACCGCGCCGAGGCCGAGGTAGGCCGCCGCGCCCGCCGCGCGGTAGTCCATGCGCAGTGCGCGCCGCTTCGCCAGCGCGCGTACCAGCAGGCCGCCGAACACCAGCGAGAAGCCCCAGCTCAGCAGCGAGCTGAGCATGCTCAGCGCGGCGACGTAGGCGACCGCGCCGCGGCCCGTGCGCGGCACCCGCGCCAGCCGTTCGATCAGCCGCGCCACCACCGGCGCGCTCGCCACCACGTAGCCGCCGATGACCACGAAGGCCATCTGCATGGTGAAGGGAATCAAGCTCCAGAAACCATGCCCGAAGGCCTGGGTGGTCGCCTGCGGGGTCGCGCCGAAGGCGAGCGCGGCGAGCGCGACCAGCACCACGCCCACCACCGCGAACACCCAGGCGTCGGGGAACCAGCGCTCGGCGAAGGCCGCGCAACGCAGCGCCACGCGCACCGGCCAGGGTTCGCGCGGGCTCACCCGCCGCGCGCCCAGAGCGCCGCGGCGAACCCGGCGAAGACGGTGGCGCCGACCCAGTGGTTGTGCAGGAAGGCGCGGAAGCAGGCCGCGCGGTCGCGGTGGCGCGCGATCGCGAATTCCCAGGCGACCAGCACGACCGCGACGCCCAGCGCGAGCCAGTAATACGCACCGAGGTCCGCGTCGCGCCCGACCAGCGCCAGCGCGGCGAAGAAGGCCGCGTACAGCACGCCCTGCGCGACGAGGTCGAGCTCGCCGAACAGGATCGCGGTGGACTTCGCGCCCATCCGGATGTCGTCCTCGCGGTCGACCATCGCGTACCAGGTGTCGTAGGCGGTGGACCACAGGATGTTGGCCGCGTACAGCACCCAGGCGATCGCCGGCACCGTGCCCTGCACCGCGGCGAACGCCATCGGGATGCCCCAGCCGAAGGCCATGCCGAGGTAGACCTGTGGCAGGTACGTGTAGCGCTTGAGGTAGGGATAGCTCATCGCCAGCAGCACGCCGACGATGCTGAGGTAGACGGTCAGGCGGTTCAGGGTGAGCACCAGCGCGAACGCGACCAGCATCAGCACCGCGAACACCAGCAGCGCCTCGCGCCCGGACACCGCGCCGGTCGCCAGCGGCCGCTGCTTCGTGCGCTCGACCTGCGGATCCAGCCAGCGGTCGGCGTAATCGTTGATCACGCAGCCGGCCGAGCGGGTCAGCCACACGCCGAGGGTGAACACCACCAGCGGCCCCAGCGGCGGCATCCCGCCCGCGGCCAGCCACAGCCCCCACCAGGTCGGCCACAGCAGCAGCAGCCAGCCGATCGGGCGGTCGCCGCGCACCAGCCGCCAGTACTGGCCGAGTCGCTCGCGCCACGCCGGCATCGGATCCGGGATCGGCGGGTAGTCGCGCTCGTAGGCCATCGCATCAGCGTAGCAAGCGCCGGTGCCGCGCGTCCCGCCAGTCGGGGGCCAGGACGCAGCTTCGCTGCCCGCGCCGATCGTGCGAGAATGCGCGCCCGCCCGTGCCGAAGGCACGCGGCGTGCGCGACGCGCCCGTAGCTCAGCCGGATAGAGTAGTGGCTTCCGAAGCCATTGGTCGGGGGTTCGAATCCCTCCGGGCGCGCCATCTTCCCGATGCCAGGAGCGGCGCCGCCGGCGTCGGTGCCGCGCCTACTTCGGCTGCGGCACCGGTATCGCGTCCACCGGCACCACCGGGTTGGCGGTGTCGTCCTGCAGGTAGTCGGGCAGCGCCGCATCCTGCTTGCGGTCGCGGTCGCCGAAGATCTGGTAGTTGCGGCGCTGTAGCCAGGCGTCGCGGACCAGCGCGTAGTCGTCGGTTGCGCCCTCGCGCATGCTGTCCACCGCGAACAGCTGGGTGCGGATGTCCACCAGCTGCAGGCCCTGCAGGAATACCCGGGTCGGGTCGTTGTCGACCTGGCGTACCGGCGACAGCGGCGCGTCGCCGGCCATGCCGAACACGTCGCGCACGGTGCGCGGGCCGAACAGCGGCAGCTCGACGTAGCGCGAGCGCTTCCAGCCCCACACGCCGAGCGTCTGCCCGAAGTCCTCGCCGTGGTTGGGCAGATGGGCGTCGGTCGCCGGGTCGAACAGGCCGCCGATGCCCAGCGTGCTGTTGAGCGCGAACCGGCCCAGCGCCTGCGCGGCGCGCTTGGGCTGGCCCTGCAGCAGCGCGTTGAGCGCGCTCAGCGGCTGGCCGAGATTGTGGAAGAAGTTGCGCACGCCCAGGCGCACCGGCCGCGGCACCGCGGCGACGTACGCCTCCGCCAGCGGCTTGGCGACGCGGCGGTCGACCGCGTTGTTGAAGCGGTGCATGCGCCGGTTCCACTTCTCCCACGGGTCGTAGCTGGTGGGCAGCTGCGCGGGCGGCGGCAGGGTCGGATCGGCGATCGGGTCGTAGACCTGGCCGCCGTAGATCGCGGCGTAGTCCTCTTCGGCCTGGGTCGGGCTGCCGGCGGGCGCCGGCTCGCCGGCTTCGGCGGCGGGCGCGGCCTCCGTCGCGGGATCCGCGGCTTCCATGGGAGTCGCCGCGCTGCCGGACTCCGGCGCCGCGGGCAGTTCGTCAGCGGCCGGCGCGGCGGGATCGACCGGCGCGACATCGGCGGGCACTTCCACGGGAGGCACGTCGGGGACGTCCTGCGCCCAGGCCGGCGCGGACAGGGCAAGGACGCACAGGAACAGTGCGGACGGCAGGCGGGGTGGGAGGCGCATGCGGTGAATTCTAGGGGATCGGCCGGGGCCGATCGGGACCGCGGCGCGGGATTCTGCAGACCGGCGCGCGCCGGGTGCTCGCGGGGCAACCGGCCCCTAGGCGGCGAACTCCAGCCCGGACGCCAGCCGGTAAGCCGCGCGCAGGGCCTCGTAGCCTTCCGGTTCGCCGAGGATCGCGACAGCGCCGCCCGCGCGCTGGGCCAGCTCGGCGAGCAGGGCCACGCCGGCGCTGTCCACGCGGGAGACGCCGGTCAGGTCGAAGCGGCGCGCGCCGGCGACCAGCGGCCGGGCCTGCCGCCACAGCGGCTCGATCTGCGCGCGCAGCAGCGCGCCGGCGAAGCGCAGCGCCTCGCCATCGCGCGCGACCCGCGCCTCAGCGCTTGGCATCGGCCTGCAGCTTGCCGCCGCTCAGCTCGGCGGCGACCTGGCGGATCGACTTGTGCTGCAACTCGGCGTCGAACTGCTGGCGGAAGGTCTGCACGAAGGACACGCCCTCCACCATCACGTCGAACACCTTCCAGGTGCCGCCCGAGCGGCGCATCAGGTAGTCGACGGGGATCGGCTCGCCGCCCTGGCGCAGCATCTCGCTGGACACCTTCACGCCCAGTCCGCGCGGCAGCGTCGTCTCCGACTTGATCCGCACCTTCAGGCGGGTGTTGAAGTCCAGCAGCGAGGAGCCGTAACGACGCATCAGGCTGTCCGCCAGCGCGTCGGCGAAGGCCTTCACGTCGGCGTCGGAGGCGCCGCGGCCGTGGCGGCCGAGCACCTGGCGCGCGGCGTAGTCGCGGTCGAACATCGCGTTGAACTCGCCGGACACGAACGCCTCGAGCGCCGCGCGGTTCTTCGTGAATTCCGCGCGGCGCTGTTCGAGCGTGGTCAGGATGCGCTGGCTGTTGTCCAGCACCATCTTGCTCGGCGAGGCCTGCGTGGCGGCCGCGGCGGGGGCGGCCTGCGCGGACGCGGCGAGCGGCGCGCCCGCCAGCAGCGCGGCCGACAGTGCGAAAGGAAGGACGAGCTTCGGGATCGGGCGCTTCATGGCGTCGGTTCCGTGGAGTCGGGGGATTGGGCGCCATTGTCCGACGCCGCGGGCTTGCCGCCGCTGAACATGTACTTGCCGACCATCTGGATCAGGTCCACCGCCGGGGTCGTGAAGGCGATTTCCTCGCCGGGCTCGAGGCTTTCCATGTCGCCGCCCGGCTGCAGGCCGATGTAACTCTCGCCGAGCAGGCCGCCGGTGAGGATGCTGGCCGAGGTGTCGATCGGCAGGTCCTTGTAGCGGCTGTCGATGGCGAGGGTGACCACCGAGTCGAACTTCACCGGGTCCAGCGTGATGTCGGACACGGTGCCGATGGTGACGCCGCCGATCTTGACCGGGGCGGACGGCCGCAGCTGGCCGAGGTTGGTGAAGCGCGCCTTCAGCTCGTAGCTGGACTGGCCGAAGCCCCAGCGGCCGTTGGTGGAGGCGATCGCCAGCACCAGCAGGCTCGCCAGCGCGAGCAGCAGGAAGGCGCCGACGGCGAATTCGAGACGGGGACCGCGCACGGACATGGTGTTCACCGTTGGGAAGTCAGGAGCGGCGTCACTGGAACAGCAACGCGCTCATCACGAAGTTGAGCATGAGCATCAGCAGCGAGGCGTTGACCACCGCGCGGGTGGTCGCCACCGAGGTGCCCTCGATGGTCGGTTCGGCGTGGTAGCCGACGTACGCCGCGACCAGCGCGGCGGTGCCGCCGAACACCGCCGACTTCAGGAACGCGACGCAGTAGTCGTCCACGAAGTCCACGTTGTCCTTCAGCGCCGACCAGAAGTAGCCCGCGTCCAGCCCGATCACGTGCACCGCCTCGAGGTAGCTGGCGGCGATCGCGAAGCTGCAGAAGAACGCGGTCAGCAGCGGCACCGTCAGCACCGCCGCCCAGAAGCGCGGCGCGACCGCCTTGCGCACCGGATCGATGCCCATCAGGCCGAGCGCGGTGATCTGGTCGGTGGCGCGCATCAGGCCGAGCTCGGCGGCGATCGAGGAGCCGGCGCGGCCGATGAACAAGAGCCCGGTCAGCACCGGCCCGAGCTCGCGGTACAGCGACAGCCCGAGCAGGGTGGACAGCGAGTTGCTGGCGCCGAACGTGGCCAGCGTGCGGTAGCCCTGCAGGGTCAGCACCAGGCCGACGAAGGCGCCGCCGACCGCGATGATCGGCAGCGAGCGCGCGCCGATCTTGTAGATCTCGCGCACGAGCTCGGCGAGGAAGTCGCGGGTGGGCACCGACGCGCGCAGCACCGCCAGCGAGAACAGGCCGGCGCGTCCGAGCGAGCGGGTGGCGGCGACGAAGGGCATCAGTGGGCCTCCACGACAAGCGCCTCCCCGCGCGTGCGGGGGGAGGCCGGGAGGGGGGCGCGCGGCGCGCGACGAGGACTCGGCAGCACGAGCTTCATGCCGCCTTCACTCGCGCGTCGACGGGCGTGCTGTTGTCGAAGGCACGGCTGTCGAACGGGATGGGCCCGTCCGGCTCGCCGTGGAGGAACTGGCGCACCAGCGGATCGCCGCTCGCCTCCAGCTCGGCCGGCGTGCCCGCGAACACGATGCCGCCGTTGGCGACCACCACCGCGTGGTCGGCGATCGGCAGGGTCTCGCGCACGTGGTGGCTGACCACGATGCTGGTCAGCCCCAGGGTGCGGTTGAGCCGCTGCACCAGCGCCATCACCACGCCGCTGGCGATCGGGTCGAGCCCGGTCAGCGGTTCGTCGTACAGCATCAGCGGCGGGTCCAGCGCCAGCGCGCGCGCCAGCGCGACCCGGCGGGCCATGCCGCCGGACAACTCGCGCGGATACAGGTCGGCGGCGGCGCGCAGGCCGACCGCGTGCAGCTTCATCGCCACCAGGCGCGCGATCACCGGCGCCGGCAACTCGGTGTGGGTGCGCAGCGGCAGGGCGACGTTCTCGGCGACGCTGAGGTCGGTGAGCAGGCCGTTGCCCTGCAGCAGCACGCCGATCGACTTGCGCAGCGCGAGCAGCGCGCGCGCATCGCGCGGCACCGGCCGGCCGAAGACTTCGACCGTGCCCGCGGCCGGCGCCAGCTCGCCGGTGAGCGCCGCCAGCAGGGTCGACTTGCCGCTGCCGGACGGGCCGAGCACCGCGGTGATGCTGCCGGCGGGCACCGCCAGGTCGAGCCCGTCGAGCACGGTCCGGCCACCGCGTGCGAGGCGGACGGCGGACAGGCGGACGGCGGGCGCGGGCTCGGTCATTTCGGGGCGGTTTCGCGACAAACGGCGCAGGGTGCGGCGGTGCCGCTGAATGCCGGCCGAGCGCGGGACGCCATTGTCGCAGACGGGGCCGGCGCGGCGGCCGCCCGGTGCTGCGCGGACGCGCCCTCGCGCTCGCGCATCTCGGCACCTGCGACCGCGTCGGGCAAGATGGCGGCGTGCCGTCGCCCGATTTCCGTCTCTACCATTCCAATGCGCTGGAGGTGCTGGCCGGGCTGCTCGCCGCCGAGGTCGCGCGCCTCCCGGCCGACGGCGACTGGCTGCGCCCCGACGTGGTGCTGGTGCCGCAGTACTCGATGCGCCGCTGGCTGCAGCAGGCGCTGGCCGGGCGGCTCGGGATCTGCGCCAACCTGCGCTTCCTGACCCCCGGCGAATTCGTCGACCTGGCGCTGGAACGCAACCTCGGCCCGGCCGCGGAGGGCGAGCGCTTGGCGCCGGAGGTGCTGCGCTGGCACCTGCTGCGCGAATTCGATCGCCATCCGCCCGCGGGCCTCGCCGGATTCCTTGACGATCGGGATCCACGCAAGACCTGGTCGCTGGCCAACGCGCTCGCCGACATCTACGAGAAGTACCAGGCGTGGCGGCGCGACTGGCTGCTGCGCTGGGAGCGCGGCGCCGAGGCCGGCGACTTCGAGGCGGAGCTGTGGCGGCGGGTCGCCCGCGGCCGCGCGCACCGCGCCCGCCGCCTGGATGCGTACCTGCGCCACTTCGGCGCGGAAGGCGAGGTGCCGGCCGGACTGCCGCCGCGGCTGTTCGTGTTCGCCTGCCAGAACGTCTCGCCCGACGTGCTGCAGGTCATCGCCAGCCAGGCGCGCGCCGGCGTCCAGCACTTCTACCTGCACACGCCGGCGCGCGCGTACTGGGGCGACCTCGCGCGCTGGGCCGCGGACTACGTGCCGGCGGACGACGATGCCTTCCTCGGCGAGCGCCCCAATCCGCTGCTGGCGGCGTGGGGCCAGGCCGGACGCGACTTCATCGCGGCGCTGGGCGGCGGCGAGGCGGTGCGCGCGTCCTTCGAGCTGGTGCCGTTCGCCGAGCCGCCGCGCGACACCCTGCTCGGCCGCCTGCAGGCCGACATCCTCGACAACCGCGCGCCGCTCGAAGGCAACGCCGACGACGCGTGGCCGCGCGCGCAGGTCGACCGCCACGATGCGAGCCTGCAGTTCCACGCCTGCCATACCCGCCTGCGCGAGGTGCAGGTGCTGCACGACCAGCTGCGCGCGTTGCTGGAGGCGCCGGCCGAGCCCGGGCGACCCGCGCTGCAGCCGCGCGACATCGCGGTGCTCGCGCCCGACATCGACCTGTACGCGCCGCACGTCGAAGCGGTGTTCGGCGGCGCCCTCGGTACCCCGCGCGAGCTGCCCTACACGATCGCCGACACCAGCCCGCTGGCGAGCGCACCGGTCGCCGAGGCGTTCCTGCGGCTGCTCGAGCTGCCATTGCGCGCGCCCGGCCTGGGCGACGTGATCGACCTGCTCGCGGTGCCGGCGATCGCCGCCCGCTTCGGCGTGGACGATGCCGAGCGCGGCCGCCTGCAGGACTGGCTGCAGGCCGCGGGCGCGCGCTGGGGGCTGGACGCCGCCGACCGTGCGCAACACGACGCAGCATCGGACGATGGCGCCTATACCTTCGAGTTCGCACTGCAGCGGTTGCTGCTCGGCTACGCCACCGGTGCCGACGCGGACGTCGCCACGGTCGCGCCATGGCCGGAGCTCGAAGGCCAGGCGGCCGCCACGCTGGAGGCGCTGCTGCGCTTCCTCGCCCTGTTGCGCGAGGCGCGCGCGCGGCTCGCCGCGGCGCAGCCGCCGGAGGCCTGGCAGGACACGCTGACGGTGCTGCTCGACGACGCGTTCGCGGCCGAGCGCGACACGCCCGACGAGGCCGTGCTGCGGCGCCTGCGCGAGGCGATCGCGGGTTTCGCCGAAGGCGCGGGGCAGGCCGGCTACGACGCGCCGGTCGCGCACGCCGTGGTGCTCGAGTACCTGCGCGCCGAACTCGCGCAGGCCGATGCACGCGCGCCGTTCCTGTCCGGTGGCATCTGCTTCGGGCGGATGGTGCCGATGCGGTTGATCCCGTTCCGGGTGATCTGCCTGCTCGGCATGGACGAGGCGTCGTTCCCGGCGCGCGACGCGCGCGATCCGCTCAACCACATCGCCCGCGCGCTGGACAGTCGCGAGCGGCGGGTCGGCGATCCATCGCGCCGCGACGCCGACCGTTATCTGTTCCTGCAGTTGCTGTCCTCCGCGGGGCGCACCCTGTACCTGAGCTGGTGCGGCATGGACCCGCGCGACAACACGCGACGCGAACCCTCGGCTGTGGTCAGCGAGTTGCTGGATGCCGCCGCGCACTACCATGCAGGCGAGCCCGCGCTGGTGCGCGAGGCGCTGGTCGTGCGCCACGCGCTGCAGCCGTTCGCGCCGGCCGCCTTCGGCGCGGCGCACGAAGGCGAACGGTTGCCGGACGGCCTCGCCGTCGAACCGCGCCGCTTCAGCCACGACGCGCGCTGGCACCTCGCGGGCGCCGCCCATGACGCCGCCGCGGCGCAGGCGCCGCCGGTGTTCGCGCCTCCGACCCTGCTGCTGCCGCGCCGCGAGCAGGACGAGAGCGCGGTCGTTGGCCTCGACCGCCTGCGCCGCACGCTGCAGCGCCCGCATGCGGTGTACCTGCAGGAGGGCCTGGGCCTGCGGCTGCCGGAGGAGGAGCCGCCGCTGCCCGAACACGAACCGCTCGGCCCGCCCGACGCGCTCGGCAACCACGCGCTGCGCCACGCGGTGTTCCGCGACTGGCTGGCGCGCGGCGCGCGCCCGGAGGCGCGCGCGCTGCACGCCCGCCTGCTCGCCCGCGCGCTGGTCGCGCCCGGCGCGGACGGCCGCGCGATCGTGGCGGATACGCTGGAGGACATCGCGCACTTCGCCGCCCTCGCGCTGGAGGCGGGCTTCGGCGCCGAAGGCGCGCGCATGCCGGTGGCGGTCGCGCTCGGTCGCCACGTGGTGCGCGGCGCGCTGGACGGCGTGCACGACGGGCGCGTGCTGCGGGTCGTGCTCAACCCCGGCGGCGTCCACGGCGGCCACGTCGTGCGCCACGGGCTGGACCACCTGTGCGCGGCGAGCGCGGGACTGGCGCTGCATGAACTCGCGGTGCCAGCCAAGGGCGAACCGCCTGCGCTGACGTCGCGGCCGGCGCTGGCCGCCGCGGAGGCGGCCGACATCCTCGAATCGCTGCTGGCGGTGCGCGAGCAGGCCTTGCGCGCGCCGCTGGTGTTCCTGCCGAAGGCGGGCTACCGCTACGTGCGCGTGCTGGACGAGAAGGACGAACACGCCGCGGTGCGCGCCGCCCGCGACTGCTGGCTGGGCAGCGAATGGCAGGCCGACCGCGCGGAAGCCGGCCCGGCGACGCGCATCGCGCTGCGCGGCCGCGATCCGTTCCTCGACGGCGACGCGGCGGCGCGCGCGCGCTTCGCCGCCACCGCGACCGAAGTGTTCGCGGCGTTGTCCGGCGCGCGGCCGGCGGACCCGGAGCGGCTGCGATGAGCGCGACCGTGTTCGACACGCCGCTGTTGGGCCGCAGCCTGATCGAGGCCAGCGCG
>Ga0268362_100141_pt1 | contig 15365 bp, 13 predicted proteins | sample MetcocultureR2M_FD_197214 | JGI IMG/M metagenome (GOLD analysis project Ga0268362, IMG submission 197214) | Soil microbial communities from Anza Borrego Desert, Southern California, United States - Methanotrophic co-culture R2-M | ecosystem: Environmental > Terrestrial > Soil > Desert | place... | reverse complement strand
GGGAGTACGACTGGGCGTGGCAGCCTTTGTGGCGGTGGCAACCGACCGCTGAGGAGCGGGCCTGGGGCCATTGGCTGGTGGTGCGCCGGAGTCTTGAGGATCCGAGCAAGCTGGCGTATTACGTAGCGTTTGCCCCGCGGGAGGGCACGACACTGGAGACCCTGATTCAGGTCGCCGGGCGACGGTGGACCATTGAAGTGGGCTTCGAGAGGGCCAAGCAGGACTGTGGGTTGGACGAGTATGAGGGGCGGACGTGGGACGCCTGGCATCGGCATATCACCTTGGCGCTGCTGGCCCAGGCGTTCTTGGTGGCTATGAGCACCCAAGCGAAAAAAGGGGCACTGAGGCCGGCTTGATCCCTTTTACTGCCCCGGAAGTCCGCCGCTTGCTGGTCCAGGTGCTCTGGACCCGGCGTCCCGAGGCGGCGCATGTGCTGGCCTGGTCACTCTGGCGGCGCCGTCATCAGTGGCGCGCCAGGCAGTGCCATTACCGACGCCGCTGTCGTGGTCGTCCACCATAACTGCGACTGTAGTACTAGTCCCGAAGTCGTGGACCTTCTGGCCAGCCGTCTGCGGACGCCGTTGCAGATCGAATGGCATCTGACCCAAGCCTTCGAGACCGCCTACCAGTCCGGTGAATCACCGGTCAGTGCCGAGCTGGTCGAAGCCCTGCTGGCGCGGCACCTGGAAGACCTGGAATCCACGCTGACCCGGCAAGGCTACGGCGTGAAAGAGCTGGTTCAGAACTTCGATGCGAAGCCGGCGGAGATCAAAGCCCTGTTCGCCAACCAGCTCGACCCGATCCGCGCCAGTGAACTGCGGGACCGGATGCGCCTGGCTGGACTGCCGATCTGAGCGGCTCGGTCAGTTGCAACTAATGTGGTCCTGGGCCGGATGATTGCAGTCCTGCGGCGATGATTGCAGGCCCAGTGGCAGATAATTTGGTCCCGGCGCTCCGGATAGTTGCAACTAATCCGGTCCTGAGATGGCGCTGATTGCAGTCCCGGCGATTTATGAAATCAGTCCGCTACACGTAGGCGGTGGGCGTCGCGACCTTGAAGGCGTCCAGATAATTGAAATCCATCCGCACCCGCCTGAGACGTGCGCGGGAACCCGGCTCCTTGACGAAAAAGTGCAGGACGATGGCTTCCTCGGGCTGGATGCGCAGCACCAAGGCGACCGGGTTTGCATCCTCGCTGCCGGAGGTCGGGAAGGCACGGTGCGGAACCGGCCTGAAGCGGATGGAAATCTCCGAGACATCCGCCGCCATGCGCTTACCGGTGCGGAGATAAAACGGTACGTCCTGCCAGCGCCAATTGTCCACATGGAGCTTGAGGGCGGCATAGGTCTCGGTGTCGGAATCCGGGGCGACGCCCGGCTCTTCCCGATAGGCGGGCACCCGGCAGCCCTTGATCCACCCGGCGCCATACTGCCCCCGCACCGCGCGTTGCGCGACCTCCTCCGGTGAAATGGGGCGGAGAGCATGCATCACGTCCATCTTGCGGTTGCGGATATCGTCGGCGTCGTACACCGCCGGTGGTTCCATGGCCACCAGACAGAGCAGCTGCGTGAGATGATTCTGCACCATGTCCCGCAAGGTTCCGCGTGGTCGTAGTAGCTGCCGCGGTGCTCCACTCCTAGAGTCTCTGCCACGGTGATCGCCACGTGATCCACGTAACGCCGATCCCAGATCGGCTCGAAGATGGGATTGGCGAAGCGCAGGGCAAGAATGTTCTGCACCGTTTCCTTGCCCAGAAAATGGTCAATCCGGTAGATCTGATTCTCGTGAAAGTACTCGGTCAGCGCCCGATTGATCGCCTGATAGGAGGCCAGGTCCCGTCCTAAAGGCTTCTCCACCACGATGCGCGCCCGCTCCCGGTCCTTGTGCAATTGTGCCCGTCCCAGGTTGCAGGCAATATCGGCGAACAGAAACGGCGGCGTTGCCATGTAATAGACCTGCTGGCAAGACTCCTTCCACTCCTGTTCACGGGCCTGCACCAGCGTACGCAGCCGCCGGTACAACGCCGAATCCTTGAGGTCGCCGCCGGGGGATACTTACTCAGGAAAATTGATATATAGAGACCCCGCGATCAAGTGATGCATGGTCTCGTTCTGATGTTTGTTGTCGTCGATGTACTGGTTCAGATAACCCAATTCGGCACGGAAGTTCGGGTTGAACGTCCAGCCCAGTCCGGCGAATATGCGGTTCTGGTCGAAGCCCGCCTCACCGCCCCACTTCGTGTCGTTAAGCCGCACGAAGACCTCGTCCCAGGCGATCAGGCTCAGCCGCGGCTCTAGCTCCAGAGGATGCTGGAAACGAATCATCTGCCGCGGTCTCACCCGCACCTGGTCACCTCTGAGAAAATTGCTTTCCACCATGGTTCGGAAGGTAAATGTGCCGATATCGGTGGGCCAGACATAACGGAATGCCGGCCAGATATCCTGCTGTGAGATATAGGGTTTGCCGAGATTTTGGGTAGGCAACCAGGTATATCCGGCCCAGACGGTGGCACGGTCGCTGAGCGAGTAGCCGAGCGCGGCGCGGGCCATGCCTTGATACCAATGCCCCCAATCGTCGTCGAAGCGGGATTGCCCCTCCAGCCAGATTCGCCCCTTCTCCAGGCTAGAGTCCAGGAACTTCAGGCTGCCTTCTCCGACGACTTGAATCCAGCTGCCGGCATCCTCGGTCAACTCGTCCGCATGCCCGTTCGATGGCGTCGCGGCCAGGGCGGCGAAAAAACCGAGAATCGTGACTAGCGGGATATTTCGATGTTTTTTCGCTCTCATGGTTTCAATGCTCTGGCGTGGTGATTACCGGGCGGCCAACAGGCTCAGCAGCCCGCCCAACAGGTCTTTCGGCGCCGGCGGGCAGCCGCGAATCACCGCATCCACCGGCACCACGTTGCCGACCGGTCCGCAGCTGGCGTAGGACTCTCCGAACTCGCCGCCGTCCGCGGCGCAAGTCCCTACTGCCACCACCCACTTGGGATCGGGAGCAGCCTCGTACACCGTCAGCAGAGCATGCTGCATATGCCGCGAGACCGGCCCCGTCACCAGCAGGATGTCGGCATGTCGCGGCGACGCGACGAAGTGAACGCCAAAGCGCTCGAGATCGTAAAAGGCGTTGTTCAAGGCATGGATCTCGAGTTCGCAACCGTTGCAGGAACCGGCGTCCACCATACGAATGCCGAGGCTGCCGCTGAAGCGCCGGTCGATGGCCGTCTTCAGTTCGGCTCCGATGGCCTCCAGCTCGGGATCGGTGTAGGCCTTGGCCGGCTCGGTGACGACGCCGACGCGGTAGATTTTTTCAAAGATTCGTAGCACAGCATCATCCTCTAGAGATCGTGGCCGGAATAGGAACCGTTCACCGATTTGTTGCAGAGCGGGAAATCGGGCACGATGTTGCCGTGGATCAGCCGCTCCAGGGCCGGCCAGTTGAACACGCTGGGATCGCGCGGGTAATAGCGGCTGATGCGTCCGTCCGAGCCGAAACGGATGTAGCACAGAATCTCGCCGCGCCAGCCTTCCACCAGAGCCAGACCCTCGGCACCTGCGTCCGGAGTCCGCCAGTCCGCCCGGATCGGTCCTTTCCTGAGACTGCGCAGCAATTGGGCGATGATGTGCAGCGAGGCATAGATCTCGTCGTACCGCACGTTGAGGCGGGCCGCCACATCGCCGTCCCGATGGCAGGCCGGCCGCACCTCGATCCGATCGTAGGGGGCGTAAGCCGCATCCCGCCGCAAATCGAAATCGATCCCGCTGGCGCGGGCGACGAACCCCAAACAGCCGAGCGCCCGGGCGGTGGCCTCCGGCAGCACCCCGGCCGTTACCAGGCGATCCTGGAGCGAATCGTTGTCGGCCAGGATGGGTCGCAATTCGTCCAACTCCTTACGGAGCCAAATCAGCTCTCCCGCCATGGCGGCAGCGGCTTCCGAGCTCAAATCGTGGGCCACGCCGCCCGGCACCACCCGATCCATCAGCAAGCGATGGCCGAACCACGACCGGTTGTTGCGCAGCCACAGCTCCCTCAACCTGGAGAACTGGTAACTGGCGAAAGCAAACGCCACGTCGTTGCAGATGGCGCCGATGTCGCCCAGGTGATTGGCGATGCGCTCGCGCTCCGCCAGGATTCCGCGGATCGTCAAAGCGCGTTCCGGCACCCGGACTTCGGCGGCCTGCTCCATCGCCCTGCAGGCGGCCCAGGTGTGACCGACCGTGGTGTCGCCGGACACGCGGCCGGCCAATCGGGCGAGACTGTCGGGACCCCTTCCCTCGGCGATCTTTTCGATCCCCTTGTGCACGTAGCCCAGGCGCTCCTCGAGATTGAGCACCGTTTCGCCGACCGCCGAAAAACGGAAATGGCCGGGTTCGATGATACCGGCGTGCACCGGGCCTACCGGAATTTCGTAGACGCCGTGCCCTTGCGCGCGCTGAAAGGCGTAAGCCTTGTCGGGCGGCGTCACGGCCTTGGGGTTGCCGCTTCTCGGAAAACTCTTTCGGAGCGGAAACTCGTCCGCCGTCCAAGCCTGATGCCGCAGCCAGCGGCGCGCGTCGGGATGGCCGATGAAGTCCAATCCGAAGGCGTCGCGGGTACGCCGTTCCGATCGGTTCGCGCCGGGAAACCAAGGCGCTTGCGAGGGCAGCTCCCTTTGGTCGGCATCAAGCACCGCGCGGAGCAGCACGAATCGCCCGTCTTTTTCGAGACAGGACATGGCTAAGAACCGGAGCGAAGGCATGGAGCCGATGTCGTCCGCCCATCCTCCGGCCCAGCGGAATCCTTTGCCGGCGGCCAGTTCGGCCGTCCTGCCCCAGTCGTCCGGTTTGATCGCGATCGGGACAGCCGGTATCAAGCCCGGCTCATTCGAGTAATGGATCGCGATTCCTTGTCGGTCGAATTCGGCAAGAAGATCCTCGACCGGATCGAACTGATGGAACCGCGTCGGCTGCGCGATGCGCGGTTTGGCTAAAGCACTCATAGCGGTGAACTCCCGGCGATAGTTTGGGTGGCCTGATCGAACCAATTGGAAAGAACGCCCGGGATGGACAATCCCATCCACAGAACCAGAATCAGGTGGACTGCTACCGGCCACAAATTTGCGCTGATCGGGTGCTGCCCTTCCGGCACCGCGCCGTAAACCACCGGCTGGATATAACGGAACAGTCCGGCGAAGGCGATGCCGATGCCGATCAGGAGCAGCGGCGTCAGCCAGGGAAACTGCTGCATGGTGGCAGTGAGCACCAGGAACTCGCTCGTAAATACGCCGAAAGGCGGAAACCCGGCGATGGCCGCCGTGCCGATCAAAAGACCCCAGCCGATGGCGGGCTGGGTTTTGATTAGCCCCCGGATTTTTTCGAGTTGCTGGGTCTTAGCGAGCTGCGCTGCGTGTCCCACGGTCACGAAAATGGCCGATTTGGTCAGCGAATGCATAGTCATGTGCATCAGCGCCGCGAAGGTCGCGAGCGGGCCGCCCAGTCCGAAGGCGAAGGTCATCATGCCCATGTGCTCAATGGATGAATAGCTGAACAGCCGCTTGATGTCGCGCTGGCGGTGCAGGAACAGGGCCGCGACCAGGAAGGACAGGAGGCCGAAGCCCATCATCAGATAGCCCGCCATGTGGGTACCGGTGGAACCGTCCACCAGCATCTTGCAGCGCACCACCGCGTACAAGGCATCGTTGAGCAGCAGTCCCGAGAGTATGGCCGACATCGGGGTCGGACCTTCGGAATGGGCGTCCGGCAGCCAGTTGTGCAGAGGCACGAGCCCGATCTTGGTGCCGTAGCCCACCAGCAGGAATACGAAAGCGAGGCTCAGCACGGTGGGATTCAGCTCGGCGGCATGCTCGAACAGTACCGACCACTGCATGCCGAGCCCGCCGGTCCCGATTTGGCCGGCGGCGAAATAGAGCAGCACCGTCCCGAACAGGGCCTGAGCGATGCCTACCCCGCACAGGATGAAATACTTCCAGGCCGCTTCCACCGATTCCGGTGTGCGGTACAGGCTGACCAGCAGCACCGTGGCCAGCGTCGCGCCCTCCATCGCCACCCACAGCACGCCCATATTGTTGGTCGTCAGAACCACCAGCATGGCCAGCATGAAGCCCTGGTACATGGTGTGGTAAAGCCGCAGCCGGTTCGGCGTCAGACGGCCGTGCCGGGTCTCGTTAAGCATGTACGGCGCGGAGAAGATCGCCGTGGTCAGTCCGACGAACGTAGTCAGCACCACCAGATAAACGTTGAACGCATCGATCCGGAATTCGCCGGCGGCGACCGTCATGGGTCCATTATTGAAAACCTCGATGGCGAGCCACAAAGACGCGAGGAACCCCGCCCCGTTGAGATAGACGTTGACCTTGCCGGCCTTGTCGATGGAACCGAGCAGGGCGAGCAGCGGCATGCCCAGCAAGGGAATGCCGAGCACCGGATAAAGCGCCGTCATCGATCCACCTCGCTCAAGCGGTTGAGACGGTCCACATCCAGCGAGTCGATGCTTTCGCGGATATGGAAAAAGAACACGCCGAAAACGACCGCGGCGACCAGTACGTCGAACGCGATGCCGATCTCGACCACCATCGGCATGCCCTGGGTTGCGGCGACGGCAGCGAAGAACAGCCCGTTCTCGATCGACATGAAACCCACCACGTGCGCCACCGCCTGCCGGCGCGACACCATCGCGAGCATCCCCAAAAGCACTACGGCGAGGCTGACCGCGATGGCGTTGCGAGTCGCGAGGGCCGACAGCTGCTCGATGGGCAGCACCACGTAATAGCTGAACAGCACCAGGGCCGCCGCCGCGGTCATGACGTAGGTCGGATAGAGCAGCGACTCGACCTCCCGGTGCATGTCGAACTTCACGATCAGACGCAGCAGCATCCAGGGAATCAGGAATCCTTTGAGGACCAGGCTAATGAGCGCCGACGTGTAGAGATGCGGATTTTGCTGGGTATAGGCGCATAGCGCGGTGGTCGCCGCCAGCAGCAGGCCCTGCCAGGCGAACACGGCCACCAGGCTGGACAGGCGTTTCTGCGCCAGCATGAGAAACGAAGTGAAGACCACCAGCGCGGCGATGAACAGGATGGCCTGTTCGTATAGCGAATGATTCGTCAATACATTCATTGTCCGATTTCCAGAATGATGTGGCTGAGCATGCCCAAGAGGCTCAGGAGATAAGCGAAGCCGAGAAATTCCTGCACCCGGAACAGGCGCATCTTGGCGAACACGGTTTCGGCGGCGGCCAGCAATGCGCCAAGCCCGAAGAGCTTGAGCAGGATGGCCGCCAAGCCCGATCCGAGCGACGCCAGCGACAGGTCCTCGGCGATGCCCCAAGGGAAGAAAATATTGGCGATGAGGACGCCGTACAGCATCAGGCGGATTTCGCCCGCCCATTCGATCAGGGCCAGGTACTTGCCGCTGTATTCCAGAACCATGGCCTCGTGGATCATAGTGAGCTCCAGGTGAGTGGCGGGATTGTCCACCGGTACCCGTCCGGTTTCCGCCACCGCCACCAGTACCATTCCGGCCAGGGCGAAGACGAACGAGGGTCGGAGCGCCACGCCGGTGTCCAGCACGTAATCGATGGCGCTGGCGAGATTGGTGGTGTTGGCGCTCATGGCCAGGGCGAAGATCGCCATCAGCATGGCCGGTTCGCTGAGCGAGGCGATGGTGACTTCCCGCGAGGACCCCATGCCGCCGAAGGCGGTGCCCACATCCATGCCGGCCAGAACCAGGAAGAACCTGCCCAGGGCGAGAAAGCCCGCCAGCGCGATCACATCGGCAATGGACGCGGTCGGCAGGTGCACGGCGAAGAACGGCACCACCGCCGCGGCCAGCACCGCCGAGGCGAACACGATGTAAGGTGCCGCCTCGAACAGCCAGGACGCCTGTTCGGCCACCACCGGCTGCTTCCGCAACAGCTTGGCCAGTTCCCGGTAGGGTTGCAGCAGCGAAGGCGCCTTGCGGTTCTGCAAACGGCACTTGACCATTTTTGTCCAGCCAGCCAAGAGCGGCGCGGCCAAGATGAATAAAATCGGTTCGACTAAGGCGATCAATCCGCTCATCCGCTCACGACTCCCAACAGCAACAGCAAAGTGAAAAAGGAATAGGCAATGTAGAGTCGAACGCTTCCCGTCTGAATCAAGGCCACCCGCCGCGCCAGCGCCTCCACTCCGCGCGCCGCCGGTGCATACAGACCGTACCAGGAGCGGTCCTCCACTTCGAGGGCGTAGTGGACCGGCGTGTTTTCCAGCGCCTCCGCGCCCCCTGTCCGGATCGTCTCCCTGACCGCCCATATCGGCGCGAAGATGCGGCGGATCGGCTGACTGAACGCGGTGGAGGTGTACTGTGTGCGCGGGCTAAGCCCTCCGAACCCGCAGTCCCAAGGCCGGCTGCGCCGGACTTCGGCGACGGCCAGGCGCCCGATCAGATAGCGGGCGGTCCACCAGGCCAGTCCCAGCCCCAATACCACCAGCAACGCCGAATACGAGGCCACTGTCCGGCTCCCCGGCGTCAGCCAGATCCAGCCTTCGCCCGAAGCGCTCGGCAGCGTTTGCCCGAGCAGCAGTTGACTGACCGGCTCCAGCATTCGGATGATCGGCGTGGGCAGCACGCCCAGCAGCACACACAGTCCCGCCAAGAGCGCGGGGCCGGCGAGCATGCCGGGATGCGCCGCTTCGCGCGCGCGGGCGGCGTGCCTGCCCCGTGGAAGCCCCAGGAAGCCGATGCCGTAGAATTTCGCGAAGGTCGCCGCGGCCATCGCGCCGGTAAAGGCGAGCACCGCCGCCGTGACCGGAATCACGCTGCGCAGGATGCCGCTTTCCAGCGAGGACGACTGCAAGGCGGCCTGAAACGTGAGCCATTCGGACACGAAGCCGTTAAACGGCGGCAGGGCCGAGATCGCGAGGCAGCCGATGAGCGCCAGCACGGCGGTTTTCGGCATGCGCTTGACGAGACCTCCCAAGTGCTCCAGATCGTGCTCGTGGGTCTGGTGCAACACCGAACCCGCGGTGAGAAACAGCAGATTCTTGAACACCGAGTGGTTGAGCGAGTGGTAGAGCGCGGCCAAGAGGCCGATGACGCCCAGTTCGCCGTGTCCAGTGCCGAGAAAGATCATCGACAAACCCAGCCCCATGGCGATGATGCCGATGTTCTCGATGGAGCTGTAGGCCAGGAGCCGCTTGATCTCGTTTTGCTGGAAGGCATACAGCACCCCCAGCACGGCAGAGGCGGTGCCGAGGATCAGCACGGCGACGCCCCACTGCCATTGAACATCCCCGAGCAGATCGAACCCGAATCGCATGAGGCCGTAGATCGCCACCTTGAGCATCACGCCGCTCATCAGGGCCGAAATATGGGAAGGCGCTACCGGATGAGCTTCCGGCAGCCAGGCATGCAAGGGCACCAGGCCGGCTTTCATGCCGAAGCCCATCAGGGCCAGCAGAAAAGCTGCCGTACCCCAGCCGGCCGTGAGATGCGTGTAGCGGAAGACATCGAAGCTGTAACTGTGGGCGAAACCCGCCAGCACGCCGAAACCGAGAATGATCGCGATGGCGCCGATCTCGGCCATCAGCAGGTACAGGAACGCCGCGCGCCGGTTGGCCGCGCGTTCATGCTGGAAAGCCACCAGAAAATAACTGGAGACCGACATCAGCTCCCAGGCGATGACGAAGAAGAATGCATCATCGGCCAGGAGCACCAGCTCCATGCCGGCGACGAAAAGACCGGTACAGAGACCGAGCAGCCAAAGCGGGTGTTCGGTTTGCCGGTACTCGCGGACGTAACCGGGTCCATAGAGACTCGCCGCGATGACGCCGAGGCCGATGATCAAGAGAAAAAATCCCGATAGCGCGTCGAGCCGCACGTGCCAGTGCAGCCAGGGCAAGCCGAACGGCAGTTGGTCCACCGTGACGCCTTGGCCGAGCAAGGCGGAAATCCCGCCGATCAAGGCGGCGAGGCCGGACAGCGCCAGCAGCCCGAACACGCCTTTTTGCAGCAAGCGAGGATACACAGGCGCGGCGAACAAGCGTTCGGACCGCGCCGGCCATTCTTTCAGACCGGCGAGCGGAGCCAGCCGGTTCGCGGCGCGTTCCAATATCATCCGGTGCTCGGAAAACAGGGCCAGAGCGCCCGACAACAGGGCGCACTGAACCGAGAGGTAGGCCAGGAACAAAGACATGGTTCGACTCCTCGGGCTTCAACCGTGCTTGGAGGTTTTGAGGCTAAACCGTTGAGTCGCACGCTCTCCTTCGTCCGTTTTCCGCCGGCGCGCGGCGAGAGGATGATTCGAATAGGGCTGGTGGTTTTCCAAGCCGCGAATCTCGCAGCGGCCGCCCCGGTCTTGATAGTCGTGGCGGAAGTGGTCGATGAACTCCATGACCGTATGGTCGATGAGATAGGCATTTGACAAGTCGAAAATCACCGTTTGCCCCTCAGGCAAGGTCGACAACTCGCTTTTCAGCCCGATGAAATTGGAGAAAACGGCCGATCCATTGATGCGGATGTGATGAACGCCGGGAGAGGTTTGCATGAGCGTGTAGTTGATCCTGAGCAGGTTCTTGAAGTCCACACCGCGAAGAATGTGGACCATCAGCTTCGCCACGATGCCGATGAATACGCCGACTAATAGATCGGTGGCCAGAACGCCCACAATCGTGATGCAGAAGAGCGCCAGTTGCTCTTTGCCGATATCCATGGTCTTGACGAATTCCCTGGGCGAGGCCAGGCGGAAACCCGTGTAGACCAGTAGCGCCGCCAGCGAGGCCAGCGGGATTTCGTGAATGAGTCTGGGAAAGAACAGCACGAATAACGCCAGGAACAGGCCGTGGAAGAAATTCGCCCAGGCCGTCTTGGCACCGTTATGGACGTTGGCCGAGGAACGGACGATCTCGGCGATCATCGGAAGCCCCCCGACTGCGCTCGACAAAAGATTTCCCACCCCCACCGCAGTGAGGTCGCGGTTCAGATCCGAATAGCGCTTGTAAGAATCGAGCTTGTCCACCGCAGCGGCGCTCAGCAGCGATTCGAGACTCCCGACCAGGCAGATCGATACCGCCGCCCCCCAGAACTCGACTGTCGCGATTTTGGAGAAATCCGGAAAATAGAAGCTTGCCAGCACATTTTCCGGAATCGACACCAGGAATTTCGGCCCCACCGTAAATTCGTGGCGCGGCAGGAATTCCTCCTGCGGCAGAAACAAATACACGTGCTTATGGTCGAGGTCAAAGACCTGACCCAGAGCCATGCCGACGACGACCACGATCAGGGGGGCCGGGACCATCTTGAGATACGGATTTCTGACCCAGGACCAGATCATCAAAATAACCAGCCCCAGCAATCCGATCAGGGCTATTTCAGGGTTGGCGTTCATCACGCTGCGCGGAATCTCGGCGATGGCGGAGAGAATTTCACCGCCTTCCGGCCTCACCCCGAGCATGACATGGACTTGCTTGGCCATAATGATGATCCCAATGGCGGCCAGCATGCCGTGCACCACCGAAGCCGGGAAATAGGCGTTGAGCTTGCCGGCTTTGAAGATCCCCATCAGGATTTGCAGCACGCTCGCCACCACGATGGCGGCTAGGGTATGGCGGTAACCCGCCATGGCGTTCCCCTGCCCCAGGGACTGCACCGCCGAGAGAATCACGACGATCAATCCGGCCGCGGGGCCGTTGATCGTGACATGAGAGCCGTTGATCCTGGACACGATTACCCCGCCGATCACGGCACTGATGATCCCGGCCATGGGCGGAAAACCCGAGGCCATGGCGATACCGAGACACAGCGGCAGAGCGATCAGAAACACCAGAAAGCCGGAGACGAGATCCGATCGCCAATGGTCCAGAAGACCCGGTAGTCCGGCTCGAGGCACCCGGCGCAATGTATGTACTGAAGCCATAGTCGTCCTCGCAGAGTTGTACTGACCCTGCCGAAGCGACTTCCGTGCCAAACCTACTATTTTTCTAGGTTATTGATTACGAAATTGGTTTTGTACTTTGGCAAGGCTGCCAGACTCGGACCGGTTCAAGGTCACCGGTGGAACCGGCTTATCCAAACCATCCATGGATGATATTTCCAATCATCGAGGATCAAGCCAATGCGCGGCAGAGGAGTACTGTCAAGGACAATCAATCGGCTAGGAATCGACGCAAGTTCCGGTTCTTGCATAATCCCGATGCTCAGCACACGTTAAAGCCCACAGCCGTCGTCACTAATACCGGACGAGTTCTTCACGTGCTAGAGTCGTTTATGTTTCTTCTCTTTCCGGTCTTATTCCCATGTACCACGCCAAAATGGTGGCGGTCGTCCAGCAGATGCTCAGGCTCCAAAGATTATGGGAGAGAAAATGCGCGCCGCGCGCGATCTGACTCCAGCTCAGGGTGCAGCCAAAGGCAAAGCTCAACAAAAGGGCCACCGGCGCAACCCGCGATCGGCGAGCACGAGCCGCATAATAGAGTGCTAGCAGCGAGAATCCGCCCGCAGCATGCCCACTCGGCCAACACCGTCCGGCTTCGCCCATGGGTACGAAACGCAGATTGGCAGTGCCGTAATGCGGCGCAGTACCGCCATAGCGTTCGACCGACCAAGGACATGCCGGCGTGGTGTGCAGTTTGAGTAGTGCCACGCTCCCGATCGAGATTCCCATGGAGAGCAGCAAATAGACGAGCGTCCGCCGCCAAGTTATAAGCATCGACAGGAAGAACGAGGCAACCAGCAGAAGGACTGCGGCGAGCGCCACGCCGCGCACCACTCAGTTCGCGGCATCGTGCAGAAGACGTTTGAATACGGCATCGTTCCGCAAGGGAAAAATTCCCGTTGCGGCGTCGAAGTACCTGTCGCTTAGCGCAACGTCCCAACCGTTCAGCTCCACCAGAACGAGGGTTACCGCGAGAACAGCAAGCGGCAGCGCCAGTTGACGAAGAAACGATGATCTCAATGTCCGAAATCGCTCAGCAGCGATTTTTCCGTTCGCGGCGCCGCGTTGTTGTGGGCCGATGCCGGCAGTGCCGACAACAAGCCGTGTTTGAGCGCCCAGGAGGCCCCTTGATACCAGGCGATGGTGCGCGCACCGGCGGTCTTATCGAACGCCATAGGCTTAACCATGTCGTTGCCCAGCGGATCGAGATGGATCTCATCCAGGCGGCGCGGCGACAGAATCGTCAGTCGATCGTTCTCGTAAAGCGCCACGCGCTGATAGGTGGCCACCAGCGCGCGCCCCTGGTCCGGCGGTGTGCGCAGAATGTCCCGGCCGTAAAAACGGCTGGTGTAATGCAGGTTGAGCAAACCGAGCACCGTCGGCGGAAGATCCATCTGACTCGCGACTTGATTGACGGTCCGAGGCGCGACGTACCTGGGCGCATAAACGATGAGCGGAATATGGTAGCGGAGCAACGGCACCGCATCCTTGCCGGCACTGCCGGCACAATGGTCGGCCCCGATCACGAACACCGTATCCTCGAACCATGCGTGCCTGCGGGCCTCGTCGATGAAGTGGCCGATCGCCCAGTCGGTGTACCGAACAACGCTTTTGCGATTCCTTTGCGGCGCGTCGATTCGACCTTCGGGGAAGGTGTAAGGCCGATGATTCGACGTCGTCATGAGCAGTGAAAAGAAGGGCTTGCCCGCGGCATGACTTCGGTCGGCCTCACGCAAAGTCCGCCGATAAAGATATTCGTCCGCGACGCCCCAAACGTTGGCGAAGCCTTTCTCGTCCTCGGCGAACAGCGCTCGGTCAATCACCTCGTAGCCGTTCGATGCGAAGAATGCGTTCATGTTGTCGAAGTAGCCGTATCCCCCGTAAAGAAACTTCACGTCATACCCCTTGGCACGGAAAACCGACCCTAAGGAAAACAAATTGGCGTTGTCTGGACGGCGCACTACCGAATTCCCCGGGGTCGGCGGGATTCCGAGCGTCACCGCTTCGAGCCCACGGACAGTGCGGTTGCCCGTCGCGTAATACCGGGTAAACAAAAGCCCTTCTGTTGCCAATCGGTCCAGATTCGGCGTCAGGCCGTCCGAGTTGCCGAATGCCCTCAGATAGTCCGCGCTCAGGCTTTCGACGGTAATCAGGATAACGTTGAGCTTCCGCTCGGCCTCGGGGGGCGATACCCGGCGCGTCACATCGAATAGCTGACTGCCGGTAAATCGCTCCCCCGGAAGCAAGACCTGGGCGCGAAGCAACTCTGAAGCCAGAGTCGGATCTTCGACCGAGTAGTAGCGCTCGTAATCGAGCTGGTTATGACGGAAGGCATAAAAGAACTGAAAGAGGCCATTGCGAGCGAGCTCGTCCACATAGGTATTCGTCGAAAGCGGGGCAAACCTATCGCCGTCGAACCAGGATGCGCCGACGAGAAGCAAGATTGCGAAGCCGGCCGAAACCGCCCGCTGCCGCGGCGGGGTGCGTTCCTCCAGCGCACGGCGCAGCCCGCCGCGTACCCAATAGAGCTTGGTCAAGGCAACGATCACCAAGGCCGAGAGAATCGCGACCAGCGGATAGGACTCGGCGATGTTGCCGGCGACTTCACGCCGATAGATCAAATAGTCGACGGCGATGAAATTGAAGCGAGCGGAAAATTCCTGCCAAAACAGCCACTCGGCGACCATCACGAAGCCGATCCCGAAGAACAGACCGGCCACCAGGGCGAACATGAGGTGCCGGTGGACCACCGTGTGGTAGATTCGTTCCGGCAGCACTTCCAGACCGATGGCCAGTGGCGCGAAGGCCCAGATGCAAACGACGAGATCGTAAAGCAAGCCTTGGACATAGACGGCAAGCAAGGACATCGTTTCCTGCGGGAGATCGGGAAAGCTCTCGATCAACAACATCGTCCTGAGCCCGGTAAACAGCGTCAGACAGACTAGAGCCAAAATCACCGGGATGCCGACTCGATGGCCGAATATGCGAGAAATCATGATGGCAGGTTTGGTGGCTTTTCCGGACCCCACGACCTGCAACGTTTGTGCCGCCTTTCGCTATGACACCATATTATTGATTTAATAGGTATATATTCATATTCGAACCTTAACAACCCCCGTAAGGCCGGTTAAAACCACCAACTTTTTTGGGGCTTAAACCACTATCAATGCCCTCGACCAGATTCGACGCGGTACGCTCAATCGCCCGCTCAGCTCGATTCTTTCAGCCCGTACTTCCGGATGCGATAGCGCAGCGTTTCGCGGGTCGTGCCGAGGGCGCGGGCAGCGGCGGTGACGTTGCCGTCGTGGCGCTCCAGGGTGGTTCGGATGATGTAACAATCCATATCGTCCAACGCCATGCTCCCGTCGAGCGGAATGAACAATCCGTCCGCGCTCGCGGCATCGATGCCCGGCATTCCTTTTTCGCCGTGCCGGCGCAGCTGCAACCATTCGACCGGCAAC
>Ga0268362_100140_pt1 | contig 15474 bp, 14 predicted proteins | sample MetcocultureR2M_FD_197214 | JGI IMG/M metagenome (GOLD analysis project Ga0268362, IMG submission 197214) | Soil microbial communities from Anza Borrego Desert, Southern California, United States - Methanotrophic co-culture R2-M | ecosystem: Environmental > Terrestrial > Soil > Desert | place... | reverse complement strand
GGGGACGACCTGGGCAACCATCGCGACGCTGCTGCAGACAGCGAAGATGAACAATATCGATCCGCTTGCCTGGCTCACTCAGACCCTCGAGCGCATTGCCAACGGCTGGCCGAGCAGCGAAGTCGACGCGCTCATGCCGTGGAACTACGCCCGCTGAATGGCCTCAGCTTGCCGCTTACCGATCTCCAACCATCCCGTTCCACTCCTGCAGATGAAGGAGCTTATCTCGCGGCCTCAATCACAAAAGAAAAGGTGGGCTGTTCGTCGCGCTGTATCCCCACGGTGACGGCCGTCTTGTGATGTGAAGCCGAACATTGGAAGTCCTGGTGGTAGCACTAGGAGTAGTCCTATGACGAAGCAGCATATTGAGGTGATCACGTCGGTCGAGCGTCGCCGGCATTGGTCTCGTGAAGAGAAAGAACGGCTGGTAGCGGCGGCGTTGGAGCCTGGAACCGTTGTCTCGGATGTGGCGCGCTCGGCCGGGATTCATGTCAGTCAGTTATTCCGGTGGCGCAAAGAGCTCTGCCAGATATCCGCTCCATCCCTGCCGCCATTCGTCCCGATTGAGGTCGTCGCGGCGTTGCCTGCGCCTGATCCTTTGGAGACGACACCGGCATCACGGGCGCGCAAGAAGACGAGCATCGTGACGATCGAGCTTGGCCGCGGCCGGCGCATTCGAGTGGACAGTGATGTTGATACTGAGGCGCTCGGGCGGATCTTGGATGTTGTGGAGCGGCGATGATCCCGGTTCCGAACGGTGTGAAGGTGTGGCTGGCGACGGGCTATTCGGACATGCGGAGGGGATTTCCTGGCCTGTCGCTGATGGTGCAGGAGACGCTGAAACTGATCCGCATAGCGGCCATTTGTTCTGCTTCCGCGGCAGGAAGGGCGGCCTGATCAAGGTGATCTGGCACGACGACCAGGGTGCCTGCCTGTTCACGAAGAAGCTTGAGCGCGGCCGTTTTATCTGGCCATCAGCGGCCGACGGGACGGTGGTGATTACACCGGCGCAGCTCGGCTATCTGCTCGAAGGGATCGACTGGCGGATGCCGCAAAAAACCTGGCGTCCGAGCTCGGCTGGATAGTGGAAATGGCTGGAAAGGTGGGAGCGAATATGATTCCATCTCGCCATGACCGATGCGGCAGATCAACTTCCCGACGACCTTGTCAGCGCGCATGCGATGATCCTCGCCGAGCGCGCGGCACGCCGTGAAGCCGAGGCCGTTGCTGCCCGAGCCCAGGCGGTGAACTCACATTCGGATGCGCTGATTGCCCGCCTGCGGTTGGAGATCGAGAAGCTCAGGCGCGACATCCACGGCAGCCGCTCGGAGCGCAAGGCACGCCTTCTCGAACAGATGGAATTGCAGCTCGAAGAGTTGGAAGCCGATGCCAGCCAGGACGAATTGGCTGCGGAGCTGGCGGCAAAGTCCTCTACGGTCCGAGCCTTCGAGCGCAAGCGCCCATCCAGGAAGCCGTTTCCGGAGCACCTGCCGCGCGAACGCATCGTCATTGCTCCGCCAACAAGCTGCCCATGCTGCGGCTCGGCCAAGCTGGCGAAACTGGGCGAGGACATCACCGAGACGCTGGAAGTGATCCCGCGCCAGTGGAAAGTCATCCAGACGGTGCGCGAGAAGTTCTCCTGCCGCGAATGCGAGAAGATCGCCCGGCCACCGGCCCCTTTCCATGTGACGCCGCGCGGTTTTGCAGGGCCAAACCTGCTGGCGATGATCCTGTTTGAGAAGTTCGGTCAGCATCAGCCGCTGAACCGGCAAAGTGAGCGCTATTCTCGGGAAGGCATCGACCTCAGCCTCTCGACGCTTGCCGACCAGGTTGGCGCTTGCACCGCGGTCTTGAAGCCGCTGCATGGCTTGATCGAAACGCATGTGCTGGCCGCCGAGCGTCTGCATGGCGATGACACGACCGTGCCGATCCTGGCGAAGGGCAAGACCGATACCGGGCGCATATGGACCTATGTCAGGGACGATCGGCCGTTCGGCGGAACATCACCGCCAGCAGCTCTCTATTATGCCTCGCGCGATCGGCGGCAAGAACACCCGGAACGGCATCTGAAGACCTTCACCGGCATTCTGCAGGCCGACGCCTATGGCGGCTACAATCCGCTGTTCAAAATGGACCGTGATTCCGGTCCACTGACCCAGGCATTGTGCTGGGCGCATTCGCGTCGCAAGTTCTTCGTGCTTGCGTACATCGCCACCAACGTCAAACGGGGAAAGAACGCCCCGCCGATCTCGCCGGTGGCGCTCGAGGCCGTAAAACGGATCGATGCCCTGTTCGATATCGAGCGTGACATCAATGGTCTCGCTGCAAGCGAAAGACTGGCACGACGTCAACGGGACAGCCGTCGTCTTGTCGAAGAGCTTGAGGCCTGGATGCGGGCCGAGCGGACAAAGCTGTCACGAAGCTCACCGGTCGCCGAGCCAATCGACTACATGCTAAAGCGCTGGGAGGGCTTCACGTCCTTCCTGGACGACGGTCGGATCTGCCTGACCAACAATTCCGCCGAACGCGCTCTGCGCGGCTTCGCTCTTGGCAGGAAGTCGTGGCTGTTTGCGGGTTCCGATCGTGGTGCCGATCGCGCCGCCTTCATGGCGACGATGATCATGACCGCCAAGCTCAACGATGTCGATCCGCAGGCATGGCTTGCTGATGCCCTAGCGCGTATCGCCGACACGCAGACAACACAGCTTGCAGAGCTGCTGCCGTGGAATTGGACAGGTCTGCGTCCTATGATGGCGTTGGCATCATGACCGTCGATCGCATCGCCAGGCTCCATATCCAACTCGACGATATCGAGCCTTTGATCTGGCGCAGGGTCGAGGTTCCACTCACGATCAGCTTGAAGGGGCTCCACGATGTCATTCAGGCCGTGATGCTGTTCGAGGATTATCATCTGTTCGAGTTCGAGGCTGGTGGGCGGTGCTACGATGTGCCGGATCCAGAAGACCTCTACGAACGCAAAACCTTTGCAGCTCGCAACGTCCGCATCGCGGCACTCATCGAGCGTAGGATCACGACCTTTAGCTACACCTATGACTTTGGTGATAACTGGCGGCACACTATCACGGTCGAGGCAGTGGAGGATGGAAATCCCAGCATCGAATATCCGCGCTTCATCGACGGTGAGCGCAGAGCGCCGCCGGAAGATGTTGGCAGCACCTCGGGGTTCGAGGAATTCCTGAACGTTATGGCGAAGCCACGACATGCGCAGCATCGAGAGTTCTTGCGTTGGTATGGTGGCCGCTTTGACCCAGAAGATTTAAGCGTTGATATCATTCAAGACCGTGTCGCTAAAATTGCCCGCCGTCGGACACTCGGAAAAGCTGGATTTGCGAAGAGCCAAAACCAGCAGCACTGACCAAATCTGAAAAACACAGAACGAGGCATCATGGGCTACCGCAACTCCGCCCTCTACACTCTGAAATATGTCGCAGCGATGCTTGATGAGGACGAAGACTTCTTGCGAGAATGTTCGATTGAGATGTTCTCCGAAGATGGCTGCTTGTCCGCATATGACGACTATCCAGCCTCAGAGCTCAGCGAGCACATTGTCTTGTTTACCGAGGTGGGTATCGAAAACCTTCAACAGATTATCCGCAATCTTCGCGGAGTCGCCAAGCCGGCATCGAAGCCCGTCGCAGAACGAAATCGCAAAAAGCCTCGGCTACTGCGGTCCTGACCGGATGGTTACACTACAGAACCCTCTGGACGGCAATCTTTTTGTGTTTCGCGGTCGTAGCGGATCGCTGATAAAAGTGATCTGGAGTGACGCCAGGGGAGCTGCCTTTTTACAAAAGATTGGATCGCGGCCGGTTCGTCTGACCGTCTGCGGAAGGCGGTGCGATCGCGCTATCGCCTGCGTACCTTCCTTATTTGTTGTCCGGAATTGATTGGTGCCATCCGCAGGAAACCTTTCGTCCGACGAAGGTCGGATAGCATTACTTCATTGAAAGTATTGTGAGAATATGATCGTATGGCTTCATGGTATCGAAGCCTTCCGATCTCCCTGCGGACCGGTGCATTGCTGCTCGAGCAGAATCACGAGTGGGCCGTTCATCGATCCCGCTACATGACACTGGAAACCATCGCCACGATGAGCGATGATCCGCTCATCAGCCTGCCAGCTGCAAGCTGACACTCATCCGGCCCTCTGGGATAAGCCGTGGTCGTCTACGCTAAACGACGTCTTGGGACATGATCTTGCGTTTTAATTGAAATCAGGCGGAACACGCTTCAACGTGTAGTGTGCGTAGTGGCTGGAGTTCTCGAGACTACAGCCAGATCGGTGGCTATTCCGTGGGCGGCGTGCGTATTCCAATGAAATCGGGCGGGGTTCCAATCGTGTCCGGCTTTTGATTGGAACGCCGTTCGGTAAATCGGAATCTACAGGCGGCGAGGGGGCGGCGCCCCATCCGCATATCTTTCTCTCATACGGGAAAAGCCTATCACACTCCACCATTCGCCAGAAGCTCAGTACAATAGCTTGAGCTGGTCGCTCCCGGACGATCCGAGACAATGGTAATGTCGCGGATGATGTAATTGTCCGACACAATGATTTTTGCGGAACAACTAACGCTGGTCGACCGTCCATTCTGTTGCTTAATCCGGTTGTAGCCGCCGCGCCAGTTATAGACTGTCGTGGAGCCTTCAGTGCTGTCGCTGATTGGAGGACTATATTTCGCGAAGAATTCGCCTGCTGACCGCCCCACCCAACGCGCCTCGACTGGATTGCTGGCAGTCCGACTAACCGTGGTACAGGCGGAAAGGGTAATGGCGAAAATCATTATAGTTGCGGCGTGGCGGTTCATTGTGTCAGAAGTCCTCATATTATTACGGCCGTAGACTTGTGGCCTTCCGACCTCGAAGTAACAGATTTGGACAGGCACCGTGAGCCGCAGCAGCACCCGAGTCATCAAAATTTCTCCACGCCGCTTTTTTGCAACGGCTTTCTTTTAGGGCGTTCTGCGAGATTGATTGGGCAACAAACGAACTGTAGTAATTTTTTCGTGCGCACAGCTTGTGGAATTAAAATCGCTAGTTTATAGAAGCGCCGCTGGTCACGGAGTGTAGCGCAGTCTGGTAGCGCACCACGTTCGGGACGTGGGGGTCGAGTGTTCGAATCACTCCACTCCGACCAGCCAAACGCCTTGTCCCGAAAGGCTTTTTAGCATCATATAAGTATAATTAATCGAGCGAATAGACGCGTTTGCCGACAAAAACAGTCGAGGTGGCAGAATCTACGCGCGCTTCCTCAATTTTGAGAGAATCTTTTTCTTATTGGACTTTTGATGAAGCCGGAAACACTTCGCTGTGAAATGGCTAAACGTTGAGCGATCCAGGCAGTCAATAATATGTCCTGCGGGCGGTTTGCGCGCGATCGTCCGAGTCGCGATTCCCGACCGACACGGCCGCAAACACTACGCAACCGAAGAGACAAGTGTGGGCCCGGATACAAGCGTACGCTCGCTCGCGGGCACTTTGGGACCCGTGGCACGTTCTGCCGACCGGAAGAAGCCACTCTGGTGAGGAGTGAAGAAGGGCGACTTCGTTGTCAGCAAACTTGTGTTTCCGAGGACCGGAAAAGCCTTCAGGGAAGGGGCAAGGACGGCCGCCAGATGGGGTCAACGGCATGCGGACGGTGTTAGGTATGGCCGACGCGAAGGCGAAAACGAGGGAACGACAGCGGCGACGGCGACCTCTGACATGATGCCGGAAACAGAAAACCCGGCGGCTCTTGGGGAGGCCGGGTCGCAATTCCTGCTGTTATCAAAAAGGGTGCTCTAGTGGCTCCCATGCTTCAAGCCCGTAGCTCTCGCCGAGGAATGCGAAGACAACGTGGACAATCTAGCGGGAACTATGGTGTAGATGGCGAATTACAACGTGCGATTTATGGGGGCAGAATGGCGCGAAGAATTCTAACAGCGGAAATGGACTCCAACCTGGTAGACAGCGTCGCGGCTTATGGTAACTGCCTATTCAAAATGGATGGCGAGATCGAGATTGACTGGAAGTTCCCTATCGGGAGGGACGAAGACATCCAATGGGTTCGAAAAGCTACAGACGAAGACGCAGGGGCGGCGGGGCGGATCAACGAGATCATTTATGGCCGCACCCCTTGTCATATCGTCGGATTCAAGGTTGAGGCCCTCACTGGGATCGATGCCAAGCAACTGAAGTCTCGAAATGACTACGAAGGCTCGAAGTAGGCACTAATGAAATACTGGTGGATCATACCTGCTCTCCTGCTCCTGATATGGTGGGAACGCTGATCCGAAGGCGAGAGAAGATTGGTAGTCGCAGATTTTGAGAATGATGTCTTGAACAAACCCCTGCCGTGACTTCGTCGACAGGATTTCCGCTGGACCGCCTGTGAATTTGGGGTGTGGCCCGTGTTCCATTAGAGTCCGCAACAATTTGGCTGTAGTTCGCGCGGCAATTTTGGAAGAAAAAGGCACGTCTGTATAGTTCGTGTACAACAAGTGATGGAGACCTTCATGGGATTCTTTGACAAATACTCGATATTTTATAATACCAGTGAAACAAGTCCTTATCCTGATCGTCTAAATTTGCGATATGAAGCGATCTTTGGACGGAATGTCGGGAAAATCAAAGGAAAGCGAGTATTGGACATAGCCAGCCATGATGGGCGCTGGACTTTCGCGGCGCTTAAGGCTGGCGCTGCCCATGTGACCGGTGTGGAACCCCGCAGAGATCTTGTCGACAACGCAAAACGAACGCTCGCCGCTTACGAAATCGACCCATCAAGCTACCAATTCGTCGTTGGTGATGTCTTTGAGTTTCTGCAGGGAGAGAGTTTTGACGTTGTTCTCTGTCTCGGCTTTTTCTACCACACCATTCGCCATGCCGAATTGTTTGATTTGATGGAGCGAACAGGAGCAAGCTTCCTTGTCATAGATACCGAAGTGACGCCCCCTACTGGGTGTTCCGTCCTTACGGACGCTGATCCAAGAATGGTATTTCGCAATCCATACTCGGTCCATTTATTGCAAGAGTCTGTTGATAGTCAGCAGATGGCCTGGAGGGATTCGCTTACACGGAATGGGGTAACGTTGGTCGGACGCCCTTCGCGAGAGGTTGTGAAGTTCATGGCGAATCATTTTGGCTTCACCGCGGATACTTTCGACTGGCGGAAACTCCTTCATGATACGAACGTACCGATTGGCACTGTCGCCGATTATGATCAGGGATGGCGAGCGACATTTTTTTGTCAGCGATAGCTACGGCCGAATTGCTCTCCCAAGGGAAGCGGAGAATTGCTCCCTCCAGCACCCGCGTAATAGGCCGCACGGGCGGATGGCACGATGGAACTCCGCGAAACGAGCCTTCAATGTGGACGACGCCGTCAGCCGAGAGAGCGATGCAACCCCATCAGTTCAAAGCTTAACGATCGTCTTTCGTATTGTTGCGATCAAAGGAAGCGGAAGTCATCGCTATGCAGGCTTGCGAGCGAAACATCCTTTAATGTTAGCACGTTGTCGGCGTCGCTGGCTATGAGCGTATCTGACCCCTGCTGGATCGCTATGTCGAGTAAGGCTGCGAAATTGGAGACAATATCGACCGCGAACTGTATGATGTCACCGACGACAGTGGAGAAATCTTCAATGACATCATCGCCAAATCCTAGGTCGAAATGGAATACATCACTTCCCGCCCCACCAATAAGTGTATCATTTCCAGATCGGTCATACAACGTGTCGTTCCCTGCGCCTCCCATCAGCCGGTCGTCGCCCGCTGCACCTATGAGAAGATCATTGCCGTCACCGCCCTTTAACACGTTCGATCCCATGTAGCCGTACAGGCGGTCACCATAGTTGCTGCCGGTCAAATTCTCTACAGACGAATAGATGTCGCCTTTGGCGTCACTCGTGTTGCTGGCGGGCGCCCCTAAATTGGCCGTGACGGAAGAAGTAGCCGTTTCGTAGCTAGCAGTATCCAATCCGCTTCCACCTTCCAGCCTATCAATGCCTACGCCGCCAAACAATATATCGTTTCCACCGCCGCCGCTTAAAACGTCGTTGCCGGCCCCGCCATTGAGGCGGTTGGCAGTCCCATCACCGTACAATCTGTCTCCAAAGGACGACCCTGTGAGGTTTTCGACGGACAAATAAGTATCACCGGACGCCTCGCCAGTATTGGAACTAGGAGAAACAAGATTGGCAATAACGAAAGCCTTTGCTCCCCAATAGGAGGCTGTATCGGAACCGGTTCCACCGTGAAGGCCATCCGCTCCCGATCCTCCAACGAGAGTATCATCGCCGGCATCGCCGTCCAATTTGTCGTTCCCCGAGTTGCCCCAAAGGATATTGTTTATCTGATTGCCGGTGACCGTATCTGATCCATGCCCCCCGTTCACGTTTTCTATTAACGAGGCCGTATTTCCTTTGTAGAGCAGGGCATTGTAAATATTTCCGCGAGCGTTACCGTTATTGGGCCCGCCGCCCAGATATGCAGTTTGCTCAGTGCCGAAATGGGAAGCCATTCCCGGGCGCAAATCGATGCGAAGGCTGGTTGAGTAGGCAGTAAGGTCAAAGGTGTCTAACCCACCTCCGTCCCAGATGGTCGCGAATATCTCTTTCCCCAACGGAGAGATCGCTGTTTTGCCATCTATTAGGGTCACGCCTGAATCGGGCCGCCACTTATATACCGTGTTTCCGCTATTCGTCGTGTAATCTGCGCCATACATCTGCTGCAGAGCAGCGATGTCGGCCATCATGTAGGACTGAGGTCCATCGCTTTGGCCGTAGTAGTAGCCTAGCGTGCCGCCGGTATACCCTCGGTACGTCATGATTGAGTATTCTAAACTATCATATGCAGGTGGAAGGGGATCGAATCCCCCTTCGTTCTCGTGACCGTGTTTGAGGCCTAAGGCGTGACCGATCTCGTGCAGCATCGTGTGCCATTCGTAATTGCCGGCGATAGGGTTGCGATAGTCATGCTGACGACCGAACCAAATATCTCCTGCTTGCGAATATTCACCGGGTAGATACGCCCAAGCCGTCGATGGCTGTGAGGATTCAGCGAACCGGAAAGTAGCGGTCGTTTCCGACCCCGCGGAGATAGAGAGGTTGGTAAATCCCTCTACCGAGAAACCGTCATTGGCCCGACCACCGTAAGAGACTTCGAGAGCGAATAGCGCCGACGCCCGCTGTGCCCACGGAACGGCGGCGAACGTGGAAGGTTCTCCTGAGTAGCTGTAACTCGCGGAGCTTGTTGGAAAGGCATATGTCACCGCACTCGACCAAGCATAGCCACTCAGCACGCCGTCAATCAGGGGGTTGTCTGAGGGTGATTGAATTCTGGTCGAAGTGAAGCTACCTGTCACCGGTTTCCCCGTTCAAATGCTGTCAAACTCGCATCCGCCTTGATGCCACATATTGATACGAGGCAGCTACTTAAGAAAAGTTTGAGCGTGCACAAGGCCAGGATCTTGTGATGTATTTATCGACTCTGGGTTGAAGGTATCGAGCCTTCTGTCGTGCCCAGCACTTGAGCGGTAGCAAATTCTACACCATCCGTACGTTCAGGTTCAGCTTTGAACAAGGCGTTAGCCGGACCAGAGCACCGGCTTCCGCTCCTTTTGATCGGAAAGACTTCAGATATCGCTCGCCGCATTCGAAAAAAAGTCCGCAGCCTGCTTTGCCGTCAGTCTTCGGATCTCGGTCTCATCGCGGCGGTTGGCAAACATCTCGCTTGCCATGATCTGCTCGGCAAGATCTGCCGGTAGCGACATCAGCACGCGCTGCCCTTCCGTGTGAATACCGCCGAGTTCGGCGCGCTTGGCCGTGATCATGCCGCCGGCAACAGTGTTTAACGTATCCGGATCGATCAGGATGAAGGCCCCGGTCGAGCGGTTCTGCTCGTAAGCGTCAAAGACCGCCTGTTCCTCGAAGGAAAGCCGCACCTTGCCGATCGCATTCATCTGGAGCGTCGAGGCATGCGGTTGCCACTTGCCAGTCGAAAGCTCGAGCTGGGAAATCGGCTCGACCGTCACGCGCTGGCGGCGCGATCCGCTCTTCAGCCAGTAGCGTCTGCCCGGCTCGATGCCACCCGGCTGCAGCGAGACGAGCTGCGCGTCGAAGTGAAGGCCCGTCATCGGCTGGCCTTCGAGCGAAACAATCACGTCGCCGCGGGCCACATCCACCTGCCGGTCGAGCACGAGGGTGATCGCATCTCCTGCCACGGCGGCATTGCGCACGAGGTCAAAGGTGACGATCTGCTTGACGTTGGCGACGACACCGGAAGGAAGCACGACCACCGGATCACCCGGCTTGATCGAGCCGCCGGCAACCGTGCCCTGATAGCCGCGGAAACTCTCGCCGGGACGCGCGACGCGCTGCACCGGCAGCCGGAAACCACCCGCCTGAGCGGTGCGCACGGTCGCAAGCTCCAGCGTCTCGACCAGCGTCGGGCCGTCGTACCATGGCATGGCGCTGTCGGCCGAATAGACGACGTTCTCACCCTTCAGGGCCGACATCGGAATTGCGGTGATCTGGCGTACGCCGAGCGAAAGCGCGAATTCACGGAACTCGTGGGAAATCTTCTCGAAAATCGCCTTGTCGTAGTTGACGAGGTCGAACTTGTTGACCGCCAGCACGAACTGGCGGATGCCCATCAGCGCGGCGATCGTCGCATGCCTGCGGGTCTGCTCGAGTATGCCGGAGCGGGCGTCGGTCAGAAGAATCGCGAGATCGGCGGTCGATGCGCCGGTTGCCATATTGCGGGTATATTGCTCGTGGCCGGGGGTGTCGGCGACGATGAACGAGCGCCGGTCGGTCGAGAAATAGCGGTAGGCGACGTCGATGGTGATTCCCTGTTCGCGCTCCGCCTGCAGGCCGTCGAGCAGCAGTGCGAAGTCGGGCAGGCCAAGGTCGTTCTGCTTGCCGCTGTCGCGCGCAAGCGTTGCCGCCTGGTCTTCTTTGACCGCCTTGGTGTCCCAGAGGAGGCGGCCGATCAGCGTCGATTTGCCGTCGTCCACTGAACCGCAGGTGATGAGGCGCAGCGGGCGCGTATCGCGCGCGGCCTTTACCGGTTCGGCAAAGGGCAGGATGGTCGCCGAAGCGGTTTGGGCTGGAGCGGTCATCTCAAAAATATCCTTCGCGCTTTTTCTTTTCCATGGAGCCGGACTGGTCGCGGTCGATCGCGCGGCCCTGGCGTTCGGAAACGGTGGCGATTTCAAGCTCGGCGATCACCTCGTCGAGGTTGGAAGCGGTCGAGCGGATGGCGCCGGTCAGCGGGAAGCAGCCAAGCGTGCGGAAACGGATCATGCCGCGCTGAACGGTTTCGCCGGGCAGAAGCTTAAGCCGCGGATCCTCGGCGAGGATCATCATCCCGTCGCGCTCAACATAGGGGCGTTCGGCGGCGTAATAGAGCGGCACGAGCGGAATGTCCTCGGCCTGGATGTAGCGCCAGATGTCGACTTCGGTCCAGTTGGAGAGCGGGAAGGCGCGTACGCTCTCACCCTTTTTGATCATGCCGTTATAGATGTTCCAGAGCTCCGGCCGCTGGTTGCGCGGGTCCCATTTGTGGTCGGGCGTACGGAAGGAATAGATCCGTTCCTTGGCGCGGGAGGCTTCCTCGTCGCGCCGTGCGCCGCCAAAGGCTGCATCGTAACCGCCGGCATCGAGCGCCTGACGCAGCGCTTCGGTCTTCATGATGTCTGTATAGAGCGCCGAACCGTGGGAGAAGGGCGTGATGCCTTCTTCCGCGCCGCGCGGATTGGTGTGGACAACGAGGTCCAGATCGTATTTCCGTGCGATCTCGTCGCGGAACTCGATCATCTCGCGGAACTTCCATGTCGTGTCGACGTGGAGAAGCGGGAAGGGGACGCGACCCGGATGAAAGGCCTTCCGGGCAAGATGCAGGAGGACGGAACTGTCCTTGCCGATGGAATAGAGCATCACCGGCTTTTCGAATTCCGCTGCCACTTCCCGAAAGATGTGGATCGCTTCGTTTTCGAGGGCTTTGAGATGCGGATCAAGCGGCGGTCTGGAAACGGGCGGGTTCTTTACTTCCGTTTCCTGTACTGACAAAGGCATTTCGGTCTCCGGGCAGTCTATCGAAACAAACACATAGGGTTCAGCGAGCGATCTGGCTCGCCTGCGGGATCGGCTGTGAGGCGGATTGCGATGCGCTTTCCGGCACATGCAGCCCGCATTCGCGTTTCTCGTCGTTTTCCCACCACCAGCGGCCAGCGCGCTCAGGCTCGCCGGGCTTGATGGCGCGCGTACAGGGTTCGCAGCCGATCGAAGGGTAGCCGCGGGCATGTAGCGGATTGACCGGGATCGCCTCGGCCGCCACATGGGCACGGATCGCATCAATGTCCCAGTCAGCGAGCGGGTTGATCTTGATGAGGTTGCGCTCGGCATCGTATTCGGCAAACGGCGTCGCGGCACGGCTGCCCGACTGGCCGCGGCGAAGCCCGGTAATCCAGACGTCCGCTCCTGCCAAAGCTCTGGCGAGAGGCTTGAGCTTGCGCACATGACAGCAGGCGTGGCGGGCTTCGACGCTGTCGTAAAAGCCGTTCATGCCATATTTCGCAGCATAGGCGTCGACATCCTCCGGTTCAGGCGCAAAGCGGCGGATCGAAATCGCATACCGCTCCTCCGTCTCTCCAATGAGGTCCAGCGTTTCCTTGAACAGGCGGCCGGTTTCCAGTGTCGAAACTTCGATCGACAGGCGATGAATTCCGATTGCTGCTGATATCACCTGGTCTTCGATGCCGAGGCTCGTTGTAAAGACGGCATTGCCAAGCTCGGCGGCAAGCGCGAGACGACCTGCAAGATCGAGGTCTTGCAGCTGTGCGTCGAGGGTGGAAGCCAGTATCAGGCGATCCCGGCTGGCGGCATCATGAAAGGTCATGGGGATATCATTCCGTGAGCATTTGCTGGATTATCCCGGCTCCGCGCGCGAAAGGACAGAAAAACCCGTCCCATCACAACAGGATGAGGAGCAAATATCTCTCCAAAGCGGCAAGCACACAGAAAACCTGCCGCCTTAACCAAACGTGACCATTTTTGCCGCTCTAACTACCCGCATTGGTTTGTAATTTCTCGGAATTTGAGCTAATCCAGAGACATGCCCGCAAGGCATGATTGCCACTTGCGGGCATGCAGCCCCTGAGCGCCGTTTCCGGCGATCCCGTGGATGCCCTTGAAAGCTGTTTGAGCGGCGCTGTGAGGACTTTCGCCTCGCGGCGACGTTATCGTTTAATGGTTGCGTGATGATATCCCAGAAAGCGAAATACGCGCTGAGGGCGCTTGCCGCCCTCGCGCAGGCCGATCCGGACGTGCCGATGCTGATCTCCGAGATTGCCGTCCAGCAGAGCATTCCGAAGAAGTTCCTGGAGCAGATCCTCCTCGACCTCAAGCGCTCGGGCATTGTTGTCAGCCGCCGCGGCAAGCAGGGCGGATATCTGCTCCTGAAGTCGGCCGATGCGATCACGTTCGGCGAGGTGCTGCGCCTCGTGGATGGGCCGATTGCGCCGCTTCCCTGCCTGTCTCAGACCGCCTACCGCAAATGCGAGGATTGCGATGGCGAGCACCTCTGCGAGATCCGCCATGTCTTCGCCCGCGTGGCCGACGCAACCCGCGACGTGCTGTTCAGCACCACGATCGCCGATGCGGTCGAAGGTGCCGGCGACACCAAAACGCCGGTCAGGGAACTGCTGACGGCCTGAAAGTGCCGGGTTCCGCTATCGCCTGTGGAGCCGGGATTACGAAATCGCGGTTATTTCCAGTTCCTGGCCCCCTACATTCACGACATCCCCGATCGCTTTGCCGGTGAGCGCTCTTGCCACCGGCGATACGTAGGAAATCGATCCGGCCTTGGGTTCGGCCTCGTCTTCGCCGACGATCCGATACGTCTGCACCCGGCCGTCCTCGCGGCTGAAGGTGACAGTGTTTCCGAAGGCGACGGTATCGGCCGACGCGGGGTTTGGGACAACCTGCGCGGTGCGGACTCTTTCCGCGAAATAACGCAGATCGCGCAGCGGGCCGGCAGCCTGCCGGCGGCGTTCGTTCACGTCTTCGATCGTGGTCGTAGCCTCATAAGCCTCACGCGCCCGAGCCAGCTGCAGTTCCAGTGCCTTCAATCCGTCCTCCGTCACCAGGTTCGGGTGAGGTGAAATCGGACGGTCGGGCAATAGGGTTTCCGAAGCGGTTTCGGCACTATCTTCCTTGGTGAAGGCGACGCTCAATCTTTCAACTCCGTTAGGCGCGGGTGATCTTTGGATCGGCAGCAACGGTTTTGCATCCGTCGGATCATATATGCCGTAACCGGTCATGTTGCGGACAAGGCGAAAATCTTTCTTCTAATCCCTCGAAATCTCCCTTGCAGCTGGATTGTGATTTTCCCGAAGGCGCTTTTCCCAATGCTCACGTTCTGCCGTTGCCAGAAAGATGAACCCATTCTTTGCCCCCCGAATACGGCGAGGGAAACAGTTTTGCCTTCTTTTTGCCTTCGATTGACTAAGTCGACTTAACCGATAGAGTTTCGGCCAAACCACAGGAGGGAGCTTCATGTTCAGTTTCACCAGGCGATTTGGCAAGGGATTGGGGGCCGTCGCTCTCGGTCTTTCCCTGACAGTCGGGGTGTTCACGCCCGCTTTCGCCGATACCCAGCTTCTCAACGTTTCCTACGATCCGACCCGCGAACTCTACAAGGACGTCAACGCTGCCTTTGCAAAGTCCTGGAAGGCCCAGACGGGAGAAGACGTGTCGATCCGGCAGTCGCATGGCGGCTCCGGTGCGCAGGCCCGCTCGGTCATCGATGGCCTTGAGGCGGATGTGGTGACGCTGGCGCTCGAAAGCGATATCAACGCAATCGAGAAGACCGGCAAGATCAAAGCCGGTTGGCGTGCGCGCCTTCCCAACAATGCCTCGCCCTATACTTCGACCATCGTCTTCCTTGTCCGCAAGGGTAATCCCAAGGGGATCAAGAACTGGGGCGACCTGGTGAAGGGCGACGTCCAGATCGTCACCCCGAACCCGAAAACCTCAGGTGGCGCGCGCTGGAATTATCTTGCCGCCTGGGCTTGGGCGAACGAGGAGTTCAAGGGCGATCAGGCGAAGATCAAGGGCTATATCGCCGATCTTTATAAACGCGCGCCCGTCCTCGACACCGGTGCCCGTGGCTCGACGGTCACCTTCGCCCAGCGCCAGATTGGCGATGTGCTGCTTGCCTGGGAAAACGAGGCCTATCTGGCCGGCGAAGAATTCGGCAAGGACGCTTTCGATATCGTCGTGCCGCCGATTTCCATCCTCGCCGAACCGCCGGTCGCCGTCGTCGATGCCAATGTCGACGCCAAGGGCACCCGCAAGCAGGCAGAGGCCTATCTGCAGTATCTCTATTCCGACGAGGGGCAGAACCTCGCCGCCAAGCACTTCTATCGTCCTTCTAAGCGTGATGTGGTAAAGCCGGATCTGCTGAAGGCTCTGC
>Ga0268362_100138_pt1 | contig 15729 bp, 16 predicted proteins | sample MetcocultureR2M_FD_197214 | JGI IMG/M metagenome (GOLD analysis project Ga0268362, IMG submission 197214) | Soil microbial communities from Anza Borrego Desert, Southern California, United States - Methanotrophic co-culture R2-M | ecosystem: Environmental > Terrestrial > Soil > Desert | place... | reverse complement strand
AGCGGCTGGCCGCCTGCGTCAGCCTGCTGCCGGGGGTGCGTTCGCTGTACCGCTGGCAAGGCGCGCTCGAGCAGGCCGACGAGGTGCTGCTGCTGGTCAAGACCACCCGCGCGCGGCTGGACGCCCTCGCCGCCCGGGTGCACGCCCTGCATCCTTATGAACTGCCGGAGCTGATCGCGGTCGAAGCCACGGGCGGCCTGCCCGGGTACCTCGACTGGGTGGCTGCGGAAACCCGCCCGGCGGACGGAGCATGAATCGGATGGCACGTTGGTGGCGCCGCGCGCTTGCGGCGGCGGTGGTCTGCGCGGCCGGGATCGGCACGGCGCAGGCGGTGGACGAGTCGGACCTGCTGCCGGTCGACCAGGCCTTCGCGTTGACCGCGACCGCGCCCAGCCGCGACCGCATCGAGTTGCGCTGGAAGATCGCCGACGGCTACTACCTGTACCGCCACCGGATGGGCGTGCAGTCCACGGACGGCGCATTCGCGACCGGCACGCTGGAACTGCCGCGGGGCGACCGCCACCACGACGAATTCTTCGGCGACGTCGAGACCTACCGCGGCAGCGTGACCGCGGTCCAGCCCGGCACCGCCGCCGACGGCGCGCAGCAAGTCACCCTGCAGGTGAAATACCAGGGCTGCGCCGACGTCGGCGTGTGCTATCCGCCGCAGCGGCGCACGCTGACCGTCGCCCTGCCGGCCGCGCCGGCCGGCGCCGACGCGCCGGGCGATCGCGGCGGCGGGCTGGCCGGGCTGGCGCGCGCGCTCGGCGGCGGCGCCAGCGGCCAGCCGCTGCTCGGCATCCAGGCCGACGGCAGCTCCGCGCCGCTGCCGCTGCCGCCGGAGCAGGCCTTCGGCTTCGAGGCGATCGCCGGCGACGGAAACACCCTGCTGCTGCGCTTCACCCCGGCGCGCGGCTACTACCTCTACCGCGACCGCACCCGCCTGCAACTGGCGGACGCCGACGGGATCGGCCTGGGACAACCGCGCTGGCCTGCGGGCAAGCAGCATTTCGACGAGCACTTCGGCCAGGTGGTGGTCTATTTCGACCAGGTCGACGTGCCGGTGCCGCTGGCGCGCAGCCGCGCTGGCGCCACCAGCGTGCAGCTGACCGCGACCTTCCAGGGCTGCCAGACCGACGGCATCTGCTATCCGCCGATGACGCGCACGGTGACGGTGGCGCTGCCGGCGGGACGGGTGACGGCCGGTTCCGCGTCGGCTGCCGCGCAAGGCGGGACAAGCCCCACGGCCGGAGCCGGGGCGGCGTCCGCCGATGCGGCTGCCACGACGTCCGCCGGTGAACTTCCGCCAGCGGGTTCCGCCGATGCCCCCCGCACCGGCGCCACGCCGCGCGGCGCCGGCCTGACCGCGCTGACCGCCCTGCTCGCCGCGGTGCTCGGCGGGCTGGTGCTCAACCTGATGCCGTGCGTGCTGCCGGTGCTGTCGCTGAAGGCGATGTCGCTGGTCGGCAACGGCCACGACGCCGCACGCGCGCGCAGCCACGCGCTCTGGTACACGGCCGGCGTGCTGCTCAGCTTCGCCCTGCTCGGCGCCGTCGCGATCGGGCTGCGCCAGGCCGGACTCGCGCTGGGCTGGGGCTTCCAACTGCAGCAGCCGCTGGTGGTCGCCGTGCTCGGCCTGGTGATGCTGGCGCTGGGCCTGAGCCTGTCCGGCGTGTGGCACGCGGGCGGCGGCTGGACCGGCGTCGGCGACAGCCTGGCGCGCCGCTCGGGGCCGGCAGGCGATTTCTTCACCGGCGTGCTGGCGGTGGTCGTCGCCACGCCCTGCACCGCGCCGTTCATGGGCGCGGCGCTGGCCTGGGCGTTCGCGGCCCCTGCGGCGCTGGCGATCGCGGTGTTCCTCGCGCTCGGCCTCGGCCTGGCCCTGCCGTTCCTGCTGATCGGACTGGTGCCGGGGCTGGTCCGCTTCCTGCCGCGCCCCGGCGCGTGGATGGAGACGCTCAAGCAGGTGCTGGCGTTCCCGCTGTACCTCACCGCCGCGTGGCTGGCGTGGGTGCTCGGCCGCCAGCGCGGGGTGGACGCGATCGCCTGGTGGCTGGTCGCCGCGGTCGCGGTCGCCTTCGCCGCCTGGGCGTGGACCCATGCGCGCGCCCGGCACGCCCGCTGGGCGGGGATCGCGGCGGCGCTGGCGGTGTTCGCGATCGCCTGGCCGCTGCGCACGATCCACGCGCTGCCACGTCCCGCCGCGCCGGTCATGGCGCAGGCGGAGGCCACCGACCACGTCGCCTACTCCGAACAGCGCCTCGCCGATCTGCGCGCCGCGCACCGCCTGGTCTTCGTCAACGTCACCGCGGACTGGTGCGTGACCTGCAAGGCCAACGAGAAGACCGTGCTCGGCACGCCCGCCTTCCGCGACGCCCTTGCCCAGGCCAACGCGGTCTACATGGTCGGCGACTGGACCGACGTCGATCCGGCGCTGACCGCGTTCCTGCAGCGCTACGACGCGGTCGGCGTGCCGCTGTACGTTGTGCTGCCGGCGGACGGCGGGCCGGGCATCGTGTTGCCGACCGTGCTGACCATGGAGCGGGTGCGCGATGCCCTGCGCGACGCCGCCGGCCCGGCGCCATGAAGGCCAACGCGAAGATCCTGCTGCTCGCGCTGGGGGCCGGCGGCCTCGGCCTCGCCGCCAGCCTGCTCACGACCGGCCCGGGCCCGCTGTGGCGCACCGAGCTGGGCCAGCGCGCGCTCAATGCCGCCGCGACCGCCAGCGCGCCGCTGCCGCCGGCCGGCGTGACCGTCGCCCGTCGCGGCGCACCGCTGCCGGCCTTTCGCCTGCCTGGCCTGGACGGCGTCTCCCACGCCCTGCCCACGGCCTGGACCGGCCGGCCGCTGCTGATCAACGTGTGGGCTTCCTGGTGCGGCCCGTGCATCGAGGAAATGCCCGCGCTGGATGCCTTCTCCCGCGAACAGGGCGCCAAGGGCGTGCAGGTGGTCGGCATCGCGCTGGATGACGCCGCCGCGGTCCGCGCTTTCCTGGCCCGCGTGCCGGTCGCTTATCCGATCCTCATCGACGCGCCGGGCCCGGCCGACGCCGGAGTTCGGCTCGGCAACCCGAAGGGCGTGCTGCCCTATTCGGTGCTGGTCTCGGAGGACGGGCGCCTGCTGAAACAGCGGATCGGGCCCTTCGCCGCCGGCGAGATCGCGGACTGGGCCAAGCCCTGACCGAACTTCCGCCAACCGGTTCAAACAGGCGCTTCAAGCCGGAAACTTCGCCCATCTAGCAGGGATATGCGCGTGCCGGTATGGACAGCGCCCGGCCGGCGGGCGCAGACTTCGCCTCCCCCGAAAGCACCCCCGGACGCATGGCGAAGCTGCTGGTCCTGCACGGCCCCAACCTCAACCTGCTCGGCAGCCGCGAGCCGGAGGTGTATGGCCGCGCGACCCTGGCCGAGATCGACGCCGCGCTGGTCGCGCGCGCGGAAGCCGCCAACCACGCGCTGGAGAGCCTGCAGTCCAACAGCGAGCTGGCCCTGATCGACCGGATCCAGGCCGCCGGCCGCGACGGCACCGCCTTCATCCTGATCAACCCCGCCGCCTTCACCCACACTTCGGTCGCGATCCGCGACGCGCTGGCGGCGGTCGCCGTGCCCTTCATCGAGGTGCACCTGTCCAACCCGCACGCGCGCGAGCCGTTCCGCCACACCAGCTACTTCAGCGACCTCGCGGTCGGTGTCGTCTCGGGCTTCGGGGCCGACAGCTACCGCTACGCGCTGGAGGCGGCGCTGGCGCGCCTGGAAGCACGGGAGACGGGAGACGGGAGACGGGAAGCGGACGGCATCCGCGCCGTGCCTTCCCCTTCCTGACCCACCTCCCCCGCCGACCCGCTCTCCCCCTCATCCTTTCTCCCTCTTCCCGTCTCCCGGAAACACGCCATGGACCTGCGCAAGATCAAGAAGCTCATCGACCTGCTCGAGGAATCCAACCTCGCCGAGATCGAGATCAAGGAGGGCGAGGAATCCGTGCGCCTGGCGCGCGTGACCGGCGCCATGGTCGCCGCGCCGCAGGTCGTGCACGCCGCGCCGGCCCCCGCCCCGGCCGCGATGCCGATGCAGTCGCCGGTGCAGGCCGCGACCGGTGGCGCGCCCAAGCCGGCGTCCGACCTGCCCGACGGCGACGTGGTGCGCGCGCCGATGGTCGGCACCTTCTACGCCGCGCCGGCGCCGGACAAGCCGCCGTTCGTGGCCGTGGGCCAGCAGGTCAAGGCCGGCGACACACTCGGCATCATCGAAGCGATGAAGATGTTCAACCCGATCGAGGCCGAGGTTTCCGGCACCGTGCTGAAGGTCTGCGCCGAGAGCGGCCAGCCGGTGGAGTTCGACCAGCCGCTGTTCGTGATCGGCTGAGGCGCGCGCGATGCTCGAGAAAGTCGTCATCGCCAACCGTGGCGAAATCGCGCTGCGTATCCTCCGCGCCTGCCACGCGCTCGGCATCCGCACGGTCGCGGTGCACTCCACCGTCGACCGCAACCTCAAGCACGTGGCGATGGCCGACGAGTCGGTGTGCATCGGCCCGGCGCCGTCGGCGGAGAGCTACCTCAACATGCCGGCGATCATCGCCGCGGCGGAAGTCACCGACGCGCAGGCGATCCACCCCGGCTACGGCTTCCTGTCCGAGAACGCCGACTTCGCCGAGCGCGTTGAGCAGTCCGGCTTCGTCTTCATCGGCCCGAAGGCCGACACCATCCGCCTGATGGGCGACAAGGTCGAGGCGATCCGCGCGATGAAGGAGGCCGGCGTGCCGTGCGTGCCCGGTAGCGGCGGCCCGCTCGGCGACGACGTCGAAGAGAACGTCCGCATCGCCCGCGAGATCGGCTACCCGGTCATCGTCAAGGCGGCCGGCGGCGGCGGCGGGCGCGGCATGCGCGTCGTCCACACCGAGGCGGCGCTCGCCAACGCGATCGCGACCACCAAGTCGGAGGCCAAGGCCGCGTTCGGCAACGACATGGTGTACATGGAGAAGTTCCTGGAGAACCCGCGCCACGTCGAGATCCAGGTGCTGGCCGACGGCCAGGGCAACGCGATCCACCTCGGCGAGCGCGACTGCTCGATGCAGCGCCGCCACCAGAAGGTGGTCGAGGAGGCGCCCGCGCCGGGCATCAGCGAGGACCAGCGTGCGGAGATCGGCAAGGTCTGCGTGGACGCCTGCATCCGCATCGGCTACCGCGGCGCCGGCACGTTCGAGTTCCTGTATGAAAACGGGCGCTTCTATTTCATCGAGATGAACACCCGCATCCAGGTCGAGCATCCGGTCACCGAGCTGGTCACCGGCATCGACCTGGTCCGCGAGCAGCTCAACGTCGCCGCCGGCCACAAGCTGTCGATCCGTCAGGAGGACATCGTCCTGCGCGGCCACGCGATCGAGTGCCGGATCAACGCCGAGGACCCGGACAGCTTCCTGCCCTCGCCCGGCCTGATCCAGCACTTCCACGCCCCGGGCGGGCCAGGCGTGCGGGTGGACAGCCACATCTACGAAGGCTACCGGGTGCCGCCGAACTACGACTCGATGATCGGCAAGCTGATCGTGCACGGCCCCGACCGCGAGACCGCGATCGCGCGCATGCGGGTGGCGCTGAGCGAGATGGTCGTGGACGGGATCAAGACCAACATCCCGCTGCAGCAGCGGATCATGGCCGACGGCGGCTTCCAGCAGGGCGGCCAGAACATCCACTACCTCGAGAAGCGGCTGGCCGAACGACGCGACAAGTCGCTGTCGATCGTCTGACCACAAGGCGCGGCGTCGCGCTCGCGATGCCACGCCGCCCGCATCGGGCAGGTTGGGTGGCCTGATCCGCGTCGTTCCTGCGTAAACGCCGGTACCCGACCACGCGTTTGCACAAGGGACGCCATGCACCGCACCCGGATCCTCAGCCTCGCCGTCGCCGCCACCCTGCTCGGCGCCTCGTCCGCCGGCCATTCCGCCGACAACGCGCCGAAGGCGAACCTCTACATGGACGTCGCCACCCACACGATGGCGGGCATGCCCGGCATGGGCGGCATGGGCCGCGTCGCGATGGGCCTGTTCGGCGGGCGCGGCGGCGGCAACAGCTACGGCATGACCCGCTTCCCGGCGATGCCCGGGCAGTACCTCGACATCGCCCTGCACAACCGGCTCAACCCGGGCAAGGAAGCCGCACAAGAGATCCCCACCGGCCTGCGCCTGGGCGCGAGCCTGCCGCTGCTGCCGCCGGAAGCGGCGCCCAAGGTCGAAAGCGCGCCGCAGGGCGCGGACGGCAAGACCATTGCCGACGGCACCACACGCATCCTGATCTACTGGGGCTGCGGCACCGAGGTGCGCCCCGGCCAGCCGAAGGTCGTCTCGATCAGCGCGAAGAACGGCAAGGTCGACGTCAGCGGCGCCAGCGCGATGCAGGGCCGGTACGTGCCCGACCGCAGCATCTCGCCCGATCCCTCCTACGCGCTGTGGCCGAACCCGCGCAGCCGCAAGCACGTCCCCGACGGCGCCTCGCTGGTCGGCGCCCACCACGTGGTCGGCGACAAGGTGCCCGAATCGCTGAAATTCGACCTCGCCGAACGCCAGGACTTCCTGCCGAGGATCGCCCTGTCCAACAGCGGCGAGCTGGCCAGCGGCCAGACCTGGCGCTGGCAGCCGGTGTCGCGCGCGCTCGGCTACTACCTGCACGCCATGGGCCAGCAGGGCGACGCGCTGGTGCTGTGGAGCAGTTCGGAGACGCCGGACGCGGGCATGGGCATCTTCGACTACCTGCCCAACGCCACCGTCGAGAAGTGGGTACGCGAGAAGGTGCTGCTGGCGCCGTCCGTCACCCGCTGCGCGATCCCCAAGGGCATCTTCGCGGGCAAGGACGGCGGTGCCGCCGGCGGCATGCTGCAGATGATCGCGTTCGGCCCCGAGAGCAACATCGCCTGGCCGCCGCGCCCGGCCGATCCCAAGGCCGCGTGGTCGCCCGAATGGAACGTGCGCGTGCGCACCAAGTCCACCGCGATGGCGATGCTCGGCATGGACGTCGCGGCCGCCGATGCGGAGGACGCCGAGGGTGCGGAGCCCGCGCAGGACGAGAGCAAGGCGAAGAAGCTGCTCAAGAGCCTGTTCGGGCACTGAGCGGCGGCGGGCGGCTACGATGGGCGTTTCCCGCCCACGGCGCCGCCCATGCCCTTCCTCGAACTGTCCCTGCACTGCCGCGAGGCCGAACAGCCGCGCTACGAGCACGCGCTGGAGGACGTCGGCGCGCTGGCGGTGACCCTGCTCGACGCCGACGCCGATTCCGGCAACGAGCGCGCGATCCTCGAACCGGGCGTCGGCGAGACGCCGCTGTGGCAGGCGCTGTCGCTGAGCGCCTTGTTCCCGCACGACGCCGACCCGCTGCTGCTGCTGGCCGCGCTGGAAGCGTTCGATCCGGGCCTGGACTGGTCGCGCGTGCGCTTCCGCCAGGTCGCCGACGAAGACTGGGAGCGCGCGTGGATGGACACCTACGCGCCGCTGCGCTTCGGCGAACGCACCTGGATCGTGCCGTGGAACCGGGAATTGCCCGACCTCGCGCAGGCGCAGGAGCGCGATGCGGAAAACGCCGGCACGCCCGCCCCGGCGATCGTGCGCCTGGATCCGGGCCTCGCCTTCGGCTCGGGCACCCACCCGACCACCGCGCTGTGCCTGCAGTGGCTGGACGCGCTGGCCGCGGAAGGCACGCTGCGCGACACCGACGTGCTCGACTTCGGTTGCGGCAGCGGCATCCTCGCGCTGGCCGCGCTCAAGCTCGGCGCCGCGCACGCGACCGGCATCGACAATGATCCGCAGGCGCTGGCGGCGACCCGCGACAACGCGCAGCGCAACGCCGTCGGCGACCGTCTGCAGGCGTTCCTGCCGCAGGACGCGCCGGAGACCATGCATCCGGTGGTCGTCGCCAACATTCTCGCGTCCGCGCTCGACGCGCTGGCGGAGACGCTGGCGGCGCGCACCGCGCCCGGGGGGCGGATCGCGCTGTCGGGCATCCTCGCCGGCCAGGAGGATCCGCTGCTGGCGCGCTACGCCGCCTGGTTCGACGCACTGACGGTCACGCAGGAAAGCGACTGGCTGCGCATCAGCGGCGTGCGCCGCATCTGATTCGGTGCTTGCGCCGGAACCTGACCCTGCGGAAACAATAGCCGCATGTTCACGCTCTGCCCGCACTGCCAGTTCCTGGTCGCGCTCGACCCCGCCACGGGCCGGGCGCCGGCCGACTGTCCGCGCTGTGGCAAGCCGTTGGCGCCGCCCGTGGCGGGCGGGGCCGGCGCCGACGCGACGGATGCGCGGGCCGCATCGCCGCAGGACGGGCCGTCGCCGCCGGCCGTCGCCGACACCGGCCTTGCGCCCCCTGCCGCGAGCGAGGGCACGACATCGCCGCCGGCGCCCGCCGCCGATTCGCGCCCCAAGCGTGTTCGCGCTGCGAAGTCCCGCACCACCGCCGCGGCCCCGGCCCCGGCCGCCGACGCCAGCGGGGAAACGTCCGTCGTCGAGTCGTCCGGCGTAGCGATCGCCGACCCGCGCGCGCCTGCCGAGCCGGCGATCGCCGATGCGGCGTCGCCCGCGGGCACGCCGACCGCACCGGAAGGCGTCCGCGACGACGCGCGGGCTCCGGCATCGTCGGCCGCCGGCGATGCGGCAACCGTCGAAATCCCCGACGGGACTCCGCCCGGCGGCGCCGATCGCGCCGAAGAAGGCGCGCCCGCAATTGCCGAACCGGCCGAACCGGCCGAATCGCTGCCCGCGCGCCGCCGCCACCTGCCGAGCTTCGCCCATCCGCTGCACGCGCCCGCCGCGCGTCCCGGCGTGCGCACCATCGCGGTGATCGCCGGACTCGCCCTGCTGCTGGTGTTGCAACTGCTGCTCGCCGACCGCGCGCGCCTGGCCGGCGACGCGCGCTGGCGGCCGCTGCTGTCGGCGCTGTGCGGCGTGTTGCAGTGCGAGCTGCCCGCGTGGCGCGAACCGACCGCGTTCACCCTGCTCGCGCGCGACGTGCGCCCCGCGCGCCAAGGCGTGCTGCACGTGACCGCCACCTTCCGCAACGACGCGCGCTGGCCGCAGCCCTGGCCTGCGCTGCACCTGGCCCTGCAGGACGTGGACGGGCGCACCGTCGGCGCGCGCACCCTGCGCCCCGGGGAATACCGGGAAGGGGGCGACGACGCGCGCGTTACGCAAAGCGGACTCGCTTCCGGCCAGTCGGCGCGCGTCGCGTTCAACATCGCCGAGCCGACTGCGACGGTGGTCGCGTTCACCTTCGATTTTCGTTGAAGCCGGGCATCGGTCGCATGACGGCCGGCGGATGCGCGCGCTAGACTCGCCCCTCCCGCCGGCGGCAACGGCGGGATTTCCAGGGGATCGCTTTTGAACGCACTCGATCGCACCGATCCGGTCCGCAGCGGGCAACGCACGCCACTGCGCGACCACGTCGCCAACTCCGTGCGTCGCTATCTGCGCGACCTCGACGGCTGCGAGGTCAACGACCTGTACGCGATCGCCCTGCGCGAACTGGAACTGCCGCTGTTCGCCGAAGTGCTCAACCACTGCGACGGCAACCAGAGCCGCGCCGCCGCCATGCTCGGCATCCACCGCGCGACCCTGCGCAAGAAGCTGCGCGACTACGGGATGGAGTGAGGGCAGCGCGCGCCCGCGGGGCGTACCGGGGACGGCGGCTATAATCGCGGGCTGTCCCGCCGCGCCGCCCTCCCCCATGAGCTTCGACGTCCTTTCCGCGCCCGCCGTGCAGATCCGGCGCGCGCTGCTGTCCGTTTCCGACAAGACCGGCCTGCTGGAGCTGGCGCGCGCGCTGGCCGCCCGCGGCGTCGAACTGGTCTCCACCGGCGGCACCGCGAAGGCGATCCGCGACGCCGGCCTGCCGGTGCGCGACGTGAGCGAAGTGACCGGCTTCCCCGAAATGATGGACGGCCGGGTCAAGACCCTGCACCCGGTGGTGCACGGCGGCCTGCTCGGTCGCGCCGGCACCGACGACGCGGTGATGGCGGCGCACGGCATCGCGCCGATCGACCTGCTGGTGCTCAACCTGTACCCGTTCGAGCGGGTGTCCGCCAATCCGGACAGCACGCTCGAAGAAATCGTCGAGAACATCGACATCGGCGGCCCGGCGATGCTGCGTTCGGCGGCGAAGAACTTCGCCCGGGTCGCGGTCGCGACCGACCCGGCGCAGTACGCCGGCCTCCTGGCCGAACTGGACGCCAACGACGGCGCGCTGTCGGCGAAGACCCGCTTCGCCCTGTCGGTGGCGGCGTTCAACCGGGTCGCCCAGTACGACGCCTGCATCAGCGACTACCTGTCCTCGCTGCGCGACGACGGCGCGCGCGCCCTGTTCCCGGCCCAGCAGAACAGCAACTTCGTCAAGGTGATGGACCTGCGCTACGGCGAAAACCCGCACCAGCACGCCGCCTTCTACCGCGACCTGTGGCCGGTGCCGGGCACGCTGGCGACCTTCGCCCAGCTGCAGGGCAAGGAGCTGAGCTACAACAACCTCGCCGACGCCGACGCGGCCTGGGAATGCGTGCGCCAGTTCGCCGCGCCCGCCTGCGTGATCGTCAAGCACGCCAATCCCTGCGGCGTGGCCGAGGCGGCGACGGTTGGCGATGCCTACGAGGCCGCCTACGCGACCGATCCGACCTCCGCGTTCGGCGGCATCATCGCCTTCAACCAGCCGCTGGACGGCGCCACCGCCAAGGCGATCCTCGACCGCCAGTTCGTCGAGGTGCTGATCGCACCGGACTACGCCGACGACGCGCTGGCCTACGCGAAGAAGAAGGCGAACGTCCGCGTGCTGCGCATCCCGCACGGCGACGGCCGCAACAACTTCGACGTCAAGCGGGTCGGCTCCGGCCTGCTGATGCAGACCAGCGACATCCGCGAAGTTTCGCGCGACGAGCTCAAGGTGGTGACGAAGCTCGGCCCGACCGACGCCCAGCTCGACGACCTGCTGTTCGCCTGGCGGGTGGCCAAGTTCGTGAAGTCGAACGCGATCGTGTACGCGAAGGACCGCCGCACCGTCGGCGTCGGCGCCGGCCAGATGAGCCGGGTGTACTCGGCGCGCATCGCCGGCATCAAGGCCGCCGACGCCGGGCTGGTGGTGCCGGGCTCGGTGATGGCCAGCGACGCCTTCTTCCCGTTCCGCGACGGCATCGACGCCGCGGCGGAAGCCGGCATCCGCGCGGTGATCCAGCCGGGTGGTTCGATGCGCGACGGCGAGGTGATCGCGGCCGCGGACGAGCACGGGATCGCGATGGTGTTCACCGGGATCCGCCACTTCCGGCATTGAGGCGGCAAGGCCCGCGTCCCCGGGGCGCGGGAGTCCAGAAGACATTCGCTTCGGGGTGAATCCATGAAGGTACTCGTCATCGGTTCCGGCGGTCGCGAGCACGCCCTGGCGTGGAAGCTGGCGCAGTCGCGCCGGGTCAGCCAGGTGCTGGTCGCGCCGGGCAACGCCGGCACCGCCAGCGAGCCGAAATGCCGCAACGTCGACGTCGCCGCCGGCGACATCGACGGCCTGCTCGCGCTGGTCGAGCGCGAAGGCATCGCGCTGAGCGTGGTCGGCCCGGAGGGCCCGCTGGTCGCCGGCGTGGTGGACCGTTTCCGTGCCGCCGGCCACCGCATCTTCGGCCCGACCGCGGCCGCCGCGCAGCTGGAGGGCAGCAAGGCGTTTGCCAAGGACTTCCTCGCCCGCCACGGCATCCCGACCGCGCATTACGCGGTGCACACCGATGTGGACGCGGCGCTCGCCCATGTGCGCGCACAGGGCGCACCGATCGTGGTCAAGGCCGATGGGCTGGCCGCGGGCAAGGGCGTGATCGTGGCGATGACCCTCGAGGAAGCGGAAGCCGCGGTGCGCGACATGCTCGCCGGCAATGCCTTCGGCGCCGCCGGCGCGCGGGTGGTGATCGAGGAATTCCTCGACGGCGAGGAGGCGAGCTTCATCTCGATCGTCGACGGCGTGCACGCGCTGCCGATGGCGACATCGCAGGACCACAAGCGCGTCGGCGACGGCGACACCGGCCCCAACACCGGCGGCATGGGTGCGTACTCGCCAGCGCCGGTGGTCACGCCCGAGGTGCACGCGCGGATCCTGCGCGAGATCGTCGAGCCGACCGTGCGCGGGATGGCCGCCGACGGCGTGCCGTTCACCGGCTTCCTCTACGCCGGCCTGATGATCGACCGCGGCGGCGCGCCCAAGGTCATCGAGTTCAACGTGCGCTTCGGTGATCCGGAAACGCAGCCGGTGATGCTGCGGCTGCGCTCCGACCTGGTCGACCTGGTGGAGGCCGCGGTCGCCGGGCGCCTCGCCGGCGTGCAGGCGCAGTGGGACCCGCGCCCGTCGCTGGGCGTGGTGATGGCGGCCGCGGGCTATCCCGGCACGCCGCGCACGGGCGATCCGATCAACTCGATGGACACGCCGGACGTGGAAGGCACCAAGGTCTTCCACGCGGGCACGAAGCTGGTCGACGGCCAGGCGGTCACCGCCGGCGGCCGCGTGCTGTGCGTGTGCGCGCTCGGCGACAGCGTCGCCGACGCGCAGCGGCGCGCCTACGCCGAAGTCGCCGGGATCTCGTGGCCCGGCGAATTCCACCGCCACGACATCGGCTGGCGCGCGGTCGCGCGCGAGCGCGACTGAGCGCTTGCGCGGGCGCGGCCGTGCCGCGCATGCTGCAGGGCTCGCAACGAGGGGATCCCGCGTGAACCTGCTGTCGCTCGAACATTTCGCCGGCTGCGTCAACGAGACCTTTTCCGCCGCGCTCGAAGGCATGGACGTGCCGTTCGTGCTGGTCGAGGCGCGACCGCTGCCGGATCAGGGCCGCGACGCGATGCGCGCACCGTTCTCGCTGCTGTTTCGCAACACATCGGCCTGCCTGTTCCCGCAACGCATCTATCCGATGCGCCATCCGCGGATCGGCGAAGTCGGCATCTTCCTGGTGCCGATCGCGCAGGAGCGCGAAGGCTTCCTCTACCAGGCGCTGTTCAACTGACCGACGGCTCCGGCGGCCGCCAGGTCATCCACCGGTGGGTGCCGGCGATGGCGGCGGCATCCTCGCGGAAGCCGAACCGGCGGTAGAGCCGCCGCGCGCCATCGTTGCGCCACTCCACGTGCAGGCACAGCCGCATCACGCCGGCGACCGTCGCCGCGTCCTGGGCCCAGCGCAGCAGGGTCGAGCCGATGCCCTGCCCCCGCACCGCCGTGTCCAGCAGGATGTCGACGATGCGCAGTTCTTCCGCGGTCCAGTGCAGGGTGAGGCGGCCGATCGGCGCGCCCGCGCGCAGCACGACGAGGAACGCCGCGGGCACGTAGTGCGCGGCGTAATGGCGATGCTGCAGCAGGAACTGGCCGTCGCAGAACGCGCGCCTGGCCGGCTCGGGCCAGGCCACCGCGTCCAGTTCGGCCGCGCGCGTCTGCGCGTAGAGCGCGCGCAGGAAGGGCAGGTCGGCGTCGGTGGCCGGTCGCAGCGCGAGCCCGGCCTGCGCCAGCCCGGAGGTGTCCAGCCAGGCCGCGGGCGCCGTCGTGGGAAAGACCGGCGCCGGCGCCGTCACGGCCGCATCGGGAAGATTCCCCGCAGCGCGATGCAGAAGTTGACTGCCAGGTACGGCTGCTGGTTGGGATGCGGCAGGTTGCCGCCGGCGACCCCGAGCATGGACGGCGGGAAAGTGCCCGACACCGCAGCGCCGGACACGAACGGCGTCACCGTCGCCGGCGCCGTCAGGGCGTCGCCCGGCTGGGGCGTGCCGTGGCGCTTGCCGCCGTCGCGCTGGTTGTAGATGTCGAAGGCGTGGTTGTGGCTGGGCATCTCGCCCTGCAGCAGGGTGACGTTTTCGGTGCCGAAGATCTCGCCCTGCCCGCGCGGCGCCAGGCCGGGGCCCTGGCCCACGCCGCAACCCGCCCTGCCCTGGAAGTCGGGCAGGCCGAAGATGGTCGTCCCGTTGCCGCCGAAGGTGGTGCCGAGCAGGGAGAACAGCGCCGTGTTCTGCGAGATGGGCAGCAACTGGCCGTTGCACTGCGCCCAGTTGAGCGGCGCGAAGCCGAAACCGTAGATCTGCACCTGGCCGAGAAAGGGTTCGCTCATGATGCGGTGTCCTTCAGAAAGTGGCGATGCCGGCTACGACTGGGTGGGATAGATGCCCTCGACGGCGATGCAATAGCGCACCGCCAGCGTGGGCATCGTGTTGTCGTGCGGCTGGGTGCCGCCCGCCGCGCCGACCATGGCGGATGCGGCCTGGATCGCCGGCAACCCGGAGATGTCGTTGGTGTACATCGTCTCGCCGGTGGTCGCGCCCAGCTGCACCGCGCCGCCCGGCGTCCCGGTGCTGGCGCTCGCACTGGTGACCGCTGCCGCGTGGGTGTGCGGGGGCAGCTGCGCGGTGGTCAGGGTGACGGTTTCGGTGCCCGCCATCTGGCCCGCCGTGTACGGGCTCAGCCCAGGGCCCTGGCCCTGGTGGACCGGCAGCCGGCCGCGCAGGTCGGGCAGGCCGAAGGTGGTCACGCCGTCGCCGCCGTAGGTGGTGCCGAGCAGCGCGAACAACGCGTCGTTTTCCGCGATCGACAGCACGCGGCCGTCGCAGTCGAGCCAGCCGACCGGCGCGAAGGTATAGGGCAGCAGGCGGATTTCACCGAGGAAAGGTTCCATGCGCGGGTTCCTCAGTTGCGCGAAGGGAAGACGCCGCTCAACGCGATGCAGAAGTTGAGCGCGGTGTAGGGTTGCAGGTTGGAATGCGGCTGGCCCTGGCCGGCGCTGCCGACGGTAGCCGGGTGCAATGCCACTTGCGGACCGCCCGCGCCGGCGTAGATCGGCGACGATGCACCCGAGTCGCCGAAGAGGCCATCGGTGGGATTGCGGCTCGCGCCCGCCTGCGTGGTGTAGCCGGCCGTGTGCACGTGCTGCGGAATCTGGCTGGCCTGCAATGCGACGCTTTCCGTGCCGCCGGCCTGTCCCAGCGCGTAGCTGTCGCTCTGCCCCAGCGGCGTGCGTCCGCGCAGGTCCGGCAGCTTGAAGGTGGTGCGGCCGTCGCCACCGTAGGCGGTACCGATCAGCGCGAACAGCACCTGGTTCTGCGTGATGGACAGCGTCGCGCCATCGCACTGCGCCCAGTTTCGCGGCGCAAAGCCGAACGCGACGGGCATGATCTGCCCGATGAAGGGATCCGACATGAGTTTTCCCCGAGATGCAGCGTCGCAGCAGGACGCCTGCGTGCACTTACTGTCGCGCGTTCAGCTGGACTTGACAAGCATTCCGTGCGCGCGGTCACATGCGTGACGCGCACGCATCGGTCCGTAATGCGGCAGAAATAACGGCGCGGGCGACGACGTCGTCCGGTGCAAGGGATGGCCGGGAACGCGCCGCGGCGACGTTCCCACTTGATGGAAGCGCCACGCGGCGTACGCCGCGAACAGATCCGGCGCAATTGGGGAGTCGGGGATCATGTCGTTTCGCTCGTCGCTGCAGCGCGCGTCCGCGCGCCTCTTTTTCGTGCGCTTTTCTTCCGCGCGTGCGCCGTGGTCCGGTCGCACGCGGGCGTGGCTGATCGCGTTCGCGCTGCTGGTCGCGTTGCCCGGCGCGGCGCAGGCCGCGTGCGGCGCCATGAACGTGCCGGATGCGTTCACGACGCCGTCGACTTCGCCGATGGCATCGGGCGGCTCGATCGTCATCGATGCCAACCGCTGCGACGCGTTCGGCCTCAACCCCTTTCCGAATCCCGGCACCAGTAACCCGTCGCACG
>Ga0268362_100136_pt1 | contig 15921 bp, 8 predicted proteins | sample MetcocultureR2M_FD_197214 | JGI IMG/M metagenome (GOLD analysis project Ga0268362, IMG submission 197214) | Soil microbial communities from Anza Borrego Desert, Southern California, United States - Methanotrophic co-culture R2-M | ecosystem: Environmental > Terrestrial > Soil > Desert | place... | reverse complement strand
GCCACGCGCGACGGACGCGCCGCTGGCGCCCGCCGCCGCCGAATTCCTGCACCACCTCGAGGTCGAGCGGGCGATGTCGCCGCACACCCTCGACGGCTATCGCCGCGATCTCGCCGCGCTGGGCGGCTGGGCGGACGACGCCGGCACCGACCCGTGCGCGCTGACCGATGCGCAGCTGCGCGCCTTCGTCGCCGCCGAGCACCGCCGCGGGTTGTCGCCCAAGAGCCTGCAGCGCCGGCTCTCGGCCTGCCGCAGCTTCTACCGCTGGCTGTTGAAACACGGCCGCATCGCCGCCAACCCGGCCGCCGCGATCCGCGCGCCGAAGGCGCCGCGCAAGCTGCCGCAGGTGCTGGATCCGGACGAGGCCAAGCAGCTGGTCGAGGTGCCGACCGACGCGCCGCTCGGCCTGCGCGACCGCGCGCTGCTGGAGCTGTTCTATTCGTCGGGTCTGCGTTTGTCCGAACTGTGCGCGCTGCGCTGGCGCGACCTGCACCTCGACGACGGGCTGGTGACCGTGCTCGGCAAGGGCAGCCGCCAGCGCACGGTGCCGGTCGGCTCGCACGCGCGCGCCGCGCTCGCCGCCTGGCGCGGCGAGCAGCGGCCGGCCGCCGACGCGCCGGTCTTCCCCGGCCGCAACGGCCCGATCACGCCGCGCGCGGTGCAGCTGCGGCTGCGCCAGCTGGCCCGCCGCCAGGGCCTGTTCAAGCGCGTGCACCCGCATCTGCTGCGGCATTCCTTCGCCAGCCACGTCCTGGAATCGTCCGGCGACCTGCGCGGCGTGCAGGAACTGCTCGGCCACGCCGACATCGCGACGACCCAGATCTACACCCACCTGGACTTCCAGCACCTGGCCAAGGTCTACGACGCGGCGCACCCGCGGGCGAAGCGCAAGGGCGGATAGCCTGCGCGCGGCTCAGGCTTCGCGTTCGAACACCACCGGCGCCTCCGCCAGCAGGTAGGGCAGCAGGTCCTCGAACGGCTGCGGGCGGCCGAGCAGGAAGCCCTGCAGCTCGTCGCAGCCGCGCGCCTGCAGCCATGCCCGCTGCTGCTCGGTCTCCACGCCCTCGGCGACGGTGCGCAGGCCGAGCAGGTGGCCGAGGCCGATGATCGAGGCGCAGATCGCCGCGTCGTCGAGGTCGTGGCCGAGGTCCTGCACGAACGAGCGGTCGATCTTCAGCCGGTCCAGCGGCAGCCGCTTGAGGTAGGCGAGGCTGGAGTAGCCGGTGCCGAAATCGTCCAGCGACAGGCCGACGCCGAGCCCGGCGATCCGGCGCATGGTCTCGATCGCGCGCTCGGTGCTGTCCATGATCACGCTCTCGGTGAGCTCCAGCTCCAGCGCGCCCGGCGGCAGCAGGAACTCCTGCACCACCGCGGCGACCTCGCGATCGATGTCGTGGGCGAACTGCGCCGCCGACACGTTCACCGAAATGCGCAGGTGGCCGAGCCCGGCGGCGACCAGCAGCGCGTGGTGGCGCGCCGCCTCGCGCAGCACGTGGCGGCCGAGGTCGACGATCAGGCCGCTTTCCTCGCACACCGCGATGAACTCGGCCGGCGGCAGCAGCCCGCGCTCCGGGTGGTGCCAGCGCACCAGCGCCTCCAGCCCCAGCGGACGGCCGTCGAGGCCCCACAGCGGCTGGAAGAACAGCGGGAACTCGCCACGCTGCAACCCGTCGCGCAACTGCGAGACCAGCTGCAGGCGCTGCGACACGGTGCCGTCGAACTCCGCGCGGTAGGCGATCGCCCGGTTCCGGCCCTGGCGCTTGGCCTGGTACATCGCGAGGTCGGCGTGGCGCAGCAGGGTTTCCGCGTCGCGCCCGTCCTCCGGATAGCGACAGTGGCCGATGCTGGGGGTGAGCTGGTGCGGCACGCCGGCCAGTTCGATCGGCTCGGACAGCACCGCCCCGATCCGCCCGACCATCGCCTGCAGGCCGGCCTCGTCGGCCTGCCCGGTCAGCACCACCACGAACTCGTCGCCGCCGAAGCGGCCGACCGTGTCGGCGTCGCCCACGATCGCGTGCAGGCGGCGGGCGCACTCCTTCAAGGCGGTGTCGCCCGCGCTGTGGCCGAGGCTGTCGTTGATCAGCTTGAAGTCGTCGAGGTCGACGAACACCACCGCGACGCCCGCGCCAAGGCGCCCCGCGCCGGCGATGGCCTGTTGCAGGCGGTCGTGCAGCAGCTGCCGGTTGGGCAGGCCGGTGAGGTCGTCGTGGGTCGCGCGCCAGGCGAGCTGTTGCTCCTGGCGCTGGCGTTCGGTGACGTCGGCCAGCACGCCGACGAAGTGGGTGAGCGTGCCCGCGTCGTCGCGCACCGGCGCCAGCCGGAACTCGTTCCAGAACATGCGCCCGTCGCGCCGGTAGTTGCGCAGCACCGCGCGCGCCTCGCGCTGCTCGGCCAGCGCGCGGCGGATCTCGGCGACGCCGGGCTGGTCGCCGTCCCCGCCCTGCAGGATCCGGCAATTGCGGCCGACGATCTCCGCCGCCGCGTAGCCGGTGATCTGCTCGAAGGCGGCGTTGGCGTAGACCACCGGGTGCGCCGGGTCGCGCGCGTCCGCGATCACGATGCCGTTCTCGGTGGCCTGCACCGCACGCCGCAGCAGGCGCAGGTCGGCCTGGTCGCGGTGGCGGTCGGTGACGTCGAGCATGCCGCCGACCATGCGCACGACCTTGCCCAGCTCGTCGCGCTGCAGGAAGCCGCGGTCGACCACGTCGGCCCAGCTGCCGTCGCCGCGACGGAAGCGGTATTCGCACTCCCACTCGCTGTCCCCGGCGTCGAAGGCGGCCTGCAGGCTGGCGCTGGCGCGCTCGCGGTCCTCGGGGTGGATCAGTTCCTCCCAGCCTGCCAGCGTCGGCGGCATGCGTTCGGGCGCGTGGCCGAACAGGCTGTAGAAGGACGTGCTCCACCACAGTGCGCCGGTGCCGACGTCGAAATCGTAGACCGCGTCGCTGGTCACGCTGGCGACCATCCGGAAGCGTTCCTCCACCCGCTCGCGCTCGGTGACGTCCTGGCCCGCGGCCAGCCGCGCGGAGCGGCCGTGGAAATCCAGGTCGTGCAGGTACAGCGCCATCCGCATCGTGCTGCCGTCCCGGCGCAGGTGCGTCCACACCTCGCCCTGCGCGCGCTGCGGGCCCGGGATGCGCACGGTCGCCCGCACCGCGTCGCGCTCGGCGGCAGGACGGATGTCCAGCACCGTCATCGCCAGCATTTCCTCGCGGCTGTAGCCGTAGTGGCGCAGCATCGCGTCGTTGACCGCGAGGAAGCGGTAGGTCTCGCGGTCGAACACCCACATCGGCACCGGGTTGTGGTCGAACAGGAACCGGTACTGCGCGCGCACCGCGTCCAGCTTGGCGCGGGTGCGCGCATAGTCGGTGACGTCCTGCTGGGTGCCGCCGACGACGCGCCGGCCGTCCTCCTCCTGCCAGGTGCCGCGCGCATGCAGGGTGCGCACTTCGCCGTCGGGACGGACGATCCGGTACTCCACCTCCAGCAGCTGGCCTTCGCCGGCCAGCAGGCGCTGGAGGTGCTGTTCGACCACGTCGCGGTCGTCGGGGTGGACCCATTCCATGGCCTCGCGCCGCGCCAGCGATTCGCGCGGCGGACGGCCATAGATGGCGAAGCTTTCCGGCGACCAGCGCAGGTGGTCGCTGGCGACGTCCCACCACCAGTCGCCGATCCCGGCCAAGCGCTGGGTCGCGCCGAGCAGCGCGACCCGCTGGTCCACCGCGCGCGCCTGCCGCCACTGGCGCGCGGCCTGCGCCACCAGCCCGGCCAGCGCGAGCAGGCCGAGCGACAGCAACGCGAGCGGCGGCGCGGTGCCGTGCCGCGCCTGCAGCAGCCACAGGCCGGAGATCGCGGACAGCAGGCAGCACAGCAGCAGCGCCGTCACCAGGACGCGGCCGCGCCCCGGCGACGCCTGCGGTGGGTGCACCAGGCGCCTGCCCATCAACACGTCTCCCGTTGTGCCGGAGCGCTCCCGCGGAACGCGATCCGGGCCGTGCGCCGCCGTCGCGGGGCACCTCTCCGTCTCCGCTTATCGGCCGCGCCCGCGGATCCTGAAGCGCGCGCCCGCCCCGGCGTCGACGCCCGCCACGCTACAGTGACGGCCCCCACTTTGCACGGCGCCGGACATGATCGACCTGCACTACTGGCCCACGCCCAACGGCCACAAGATCACCCTCTTCCTCGAAGAAAGCGGACTGCCCTACCGGATCGTACCGGTCGACATCGGCAAGGGCGCGCAGTTCGCGCCGGCCTTCCTCGCGATCTCGCCCAACAACAAGATGCCGGCGATCGTCGACCACGCGCCGGCCGACGGCGGCGCGCCGCTGAGCGTGTTCGAGTCCGGCGCGATCCTGCTCTACCTCGCCGAGAAGACCGGACGCTTCCTGCCGGACGACCTGCGCGGGCGCGCGGCGGCCCTGGAATGGTTGTTCTGGCAGGTCGGCGGCCTCGGGCCGATGACCGGCCAGTACGGGCATTTCCACGTCTACGCGCCGGAACCGATCGCCTACGCCCGCGAGCGCTACGCCAACGAGGCGCACCGCCTGCTCGGCGTGCTCGAGCGCCGGCTCGCCGGCCGCGCCTTCCTCGCCGGCGACGCCTACACGATCGCCGACATGGCCTGCTACCCGTGGATCGATCCCTATGCGGGCGCGCCGCTGGACCTGGCGTCCTACCCGGAAGTGCGACGCTGGCGCGAGGCGATCGCCGCGCGCCCGGCGACGCAGCGCGCCTACGCGCTGGCGCAGCAGGTCAACCCCGACGCCGGCAAGCCGCTCGGCGAGGAGGAGCGGCGCAACCTGTTCGGCAGGCGCTGATCCGGGCCGGCCTCATTCCTCCGGTACCCGCATCGCGTATTCCTTCGGCGGCTGCGCGCCGCGCAGCCAGCGCACGAAGTAGTCCCAGCGCCGCCGCATCATGTAGCTGCCGTCGGCGCCCTTGTAGCCATGGCGGGCGTGCGGGAACACGACCAGGTCGAAGTCCCGGTTCGCCTTCACCAGCGCGTCCACCACCAGGAAGGTGTTGGACGGCGGCACGTTGTCGTCCATCAGGCCGTGGGCGAGCAGCAGCTTGCCCTTCAGGTTGGCCGCCTTCGCCGCGTTCGCCTGCGCCGCGTAACTGCTGCGGCCCGCGTCGTCGAAGGTTTCCAGGCCCTGCCACTTCTCCGCCCAGTCGTCCTCGTAGTGGCGGTTGTCGTGGTTGCCGCTTTCGCTGATGCCGACCTTGAAGAAGTCCGGGTAGCTGAACATCGCGTCGGCGGTCGCGTAGCCGCCGCCGGAGTGGCCCCAGATGCCGACCCGGTCGAGGTCGATCCACGGATGGCGCGCGGCGAGCTGCCTCAATCCGGCGATCTGGTCGGGCAGCGTGTTGTCGCCGATGTCGCCGCCGAACGCGTCGTGGAAGGACTTGGACCGCCACGGCGTGCCCATGCCGTCGATCGCGACCACGATGAAGCCGAGTTCGGCCAGCGCCTGGTGGTCGCGGCGCGCGGCGCTGAAGCTGCGGCTGCCGACCGAGCCGGTCTGCGGGCCGGGATAGACGTAGTCCACCACCGGGTACTTCTGCGCCGGATCGAAGCGCGTCGGCTTGAACATCAGCCCGTACAGGTCGGTCTTGCCGTCCCGCGCCTTGACCGTGAAGCCTTCCGGCGGAACCCAGCCGATCGCGCGCAGGCGGCCGATGTCGGCGCGCGCGACCTCGCCCAGCACGCGGCCGTCCATTGCGTCGCGCAGCACGGTGACCGGCGGCTCCGCCGGCGTCGAATACGCATCCACGAAGTGGGCGCCGTCCGGCGCCAGGCTGATCGTGTGGTCGGCGGCCTCCGGCGTCAGCAACACCGGCGAGCCGCCGTCGAGCGAGACCCGGAACAGCTGCTGGTAGTACGGATCCACGCCCGGCGTGCGGCCGACGCCACGGAACCAGACCATGCGCGTGGCCGGATCCACCCGCAGCACCTCGGTGACGTTGCCTTCGCCCGTGGTCACCGCGTGTTTCAGCTTGCCGTCCAGGCCGTACAGGTACAGGTTGCCCCAGTCGTTGCGCTCGCTGAACCACAGCAGCTCGCCCCATTGTGGCAGGTAGCGCCAGCTGACGCCGGTGGTGCCGCTCTCGTAGTAGGTCGGCACGTGCTCGTGCAGGACCGTGCGCACCTTGCCGGTCGCGGTGTCGGCGAGGCGGATCCAGACGTCCTTGTGGTCGCGCGAGACCGACGCGAACGCCAGCGACCTGCCGTCCTCCGCCCATTGCACGTCCTCCCAGCCGCCGTTGCAGCTGACGTCGTCGCACAGGGTCGAGCGGTGCTGATCCGGCGGCGTGTCCAGGCGCAGCACGCGGCGCGCCGGCACGTCGATCACGACGCGCTCGATCATGGTCACGTGCGCATCGCCGACCAGCGGATACTTCCACGTTTCCACCGGCGGATGGCCGACGGCGGTGCCGACCAGGGTCATGCTGCCGGTGCGGCGCTGGTCCTGGCGGAAGGTCGCGATCTTCGTCGAATCCGGCGACCACACCAGGATCGCGCGGTCCGAATGGGTCCAGCCGGCGTTGTCGGTGGCGTAGCCGTAGTCGGTGCTGCCGTCGGTGGTGAGCCGCGTCTCCGCGCCGCTGGCGAGGTCGCGCACCCACAGGTTCCAGTCGCGGATGAAGGCTTCCGCGCGGCCGTCGGGCGAGCGCACGCCCGGCTCCGCGCCGGTCTTCGCCGGCTTCTGCGCCGGCACGCACTCCGGCTTGCCGGCGCTGCCGCACAGGTAGCGGTCCTTGCCGACCACGACCTCGTAGCCGCCGTCCTCGGCGATCCGCGCCTCGGTGATCTTCAGCTTGGTCGCGTCCACCGGCTTGCCGCCGGCCTGCGCCAGCGCATCGGCGAGCCTGGCGGCATCCACCAGCGGCGACGCCCGGCCGGTCGCCACGTCGTAGCGCAGGAAGCGGTCGCCGCGCGCGTCGTGGTCGCGGTACCAGAAGTTGCCGGCATCCAGCCAGGTCACGCTCTGCACCGCGTGGTCGACCAGCGGGTTGGCGTTGTGGCCGACGAAGCGCTCGGCGCGCGTGTAATGGTCTGGGGTCAGCGTGACGGACATCGGGGCGGCCGCGAGGGCGGGCAACACCATGCAGGACAGGGCGGCGCCGAGCAGGCGCGGGCGGAGGTCGGCCATTGGGCAGGTGTGCGTGAAGGGAGGCCGCATGCTAAGCCATCGCACGCCGCGTTCATCCGTGCCGCGGGTCACGGTTGTGCCCGCCGCGCTTGCGCTCGGCAGCCGCATGGGCTATTTGCAGTGGTTTGGGGGGGAAGGCAGGACGCCATGGACCAGCACGTGCCTGCATGGCGAAGCATGACCGGCGCCTGCGCGCTCGGCGCGCTGGCGCTCGTCGCCTGTTCGCTGCTGTCCTGGTGGTGGCCCGCCCTGCGGCCCGGGACCTGGCCCGCCCCGTCCACGCCCTTGGCGTCCGCGCTGCTCGCGCTCGCCGCGCTGGCGCTGTGGCTGCGGCGCGCCCCGGCCGCGCAGCGCACCCCCGGGCGCGCGATCGCGCTGCTGGTGGTGGTTTGCGGCATCGCCGGCGTCGTGCTGGCGATGCGCGCGCGCGCCCTCGGCGAGGCCGCGCCGGTCGCCCTCAACATCGCCAAGAACGCGTCGCTGCTCGGCCTTGCCCTGCTGTGGCTGGACTGGACCCCGCGCCGCTTCGTGCGTCCGTCCGAGCTGCTGGCCTTCCTGCTGGTGCTGATCGCCTTCCTCGCCCTGCTGGCGCGGGTGTACGGCATCGACCTGGGCGACCGCCGCGCGACGTTCATGCCGCCCTTCACCGCCGGCGCGTTCCTGCTGCTCGCGCTCGGGACGCTGTGGGCGCGTCCCGACCGCGGCGTGATGACGGCCATCGCCGGGCGCCACGACTCGGGGCACACGGCGCGCCGGGCCCTGCTCGTGATCGCGCTGGCGATGATGGTGCTGGGCTGGCTGCGCCTGCAGGGCGAGCGCCGCGGCCTGTACGACGCCGACGTCGGCGTGACCCTGTATACCTTCGCCTTCATCGCCAGCCTCGCGGCGCTGGTGATCTGGAACGCGCGCACGCTGCACCGAGCGGACGCCCGGCGCCGGCATGCCGAGGACGCGATCCGCGCGCTCAACGCCGAGCTCGAGGACAAGGCCCTCGCCCTGACCCGCGCCAACGCCGAGCTGGAGGCGTTCAGCTACAGCATCTCGCACGACCTGCGTGCGCCGCTGCGCCACATCGACGGCTACGCGCGGATGCTGCAGGAGGACGCGGGGCCGGCGCTGGAGGCCGACAGCCGCCGCCAGCTCGACGTGATCAGCGACAGCGCGCGCCACATGGGCATGCTGATCGACGACCTGCTCGCCTTCTCGCGCCTCGGCCGCAAGCCGCTGGAATGCGCGCGGGTGGACATGCGCGCGCTCGCCGAAACCGCGCTCGCCGAGGCGGGCGCCGGCCGCAACCCGGCGCAGGTCGCCGTCGAGCCGATGCCGGAGGCCTGGTGCGACCCGGTGCTGCTGCGCCAGGTGTGGGTCAACCTGCTGTCCAACGCCTACAAGTACAGCACGCCACGCGGCGGCGAGGCACGCATCGAGGTCGGCGGCCGGCGCGAGGGCGGCAGCTTGCATTACTTCGTGCGCGACAACGGCGTCGGCTTCGACATGCGTTACGCCGACAAGCTGTTCGGCGTGTTCCAGCGGCTGCACACGGCCGAGGAATTCGAGGGCACCGGCGTGGGCCTGGCGATCGTGCAGCGCATCATCGTGCGCCACGGCGGCGAGGTCGGCTTCACCGCCGCGCCCGGCGCCGGCGCTACCTTCACCTTCACCTTGCCGGACGCGGCAGACGGAGACCTTCCCGCATGACGCTGCAACAAGTCGAGATCCTGCTGGTGGAGGATTCCGCCGCCGACGCCGAGATGACCCAGCGCACGCTGCGCAAGAAGGGCATCGCCAACCACATCGTCTGGGTGCGCGACGGCATCGAGGCGACCGACTACCTGTTCTGTACCGGCGCCTACGCCGACCGCGACAGCGGCCACCCGAAGATGGTCCTGCTGGACCTGAAGATGCCGCGCATGGACGGCCTGCAGGTGCTGGCGAAGATGAAGCAGGATCCGCGCACGCGCGCGATCCCGGTGGTGATGATGACCTCCTCGCGCGAGGAAGGGGACCTGCTGGCCAGCTACGAGCTGGGAGTCAACAGCTTCGTGGTCAAGCCGGTCGACTTCCACGCGTTCGCCGAGACGGTGTCCCAGGTCGGCATGTACTGGATGCTCGCCAACGAAGCGCCGGTGTGAACGGATGGACGCGCGCGTCGATCCATTGCGGGTGCTGCTGATCGAGGACTCCGCGCCGGACGCGGAACTCGTGCTGCGCGCCCTGCGCGAACTGGAACAACCGCTCGAGCACCGGCGGGTCAGCAGCGAGGCCACGCTGCGCGAGGCGCTGGCGGGGTTCCGCCCGCACGTCGTGCTCAGCGACTTCTCGATGCCCGGCTTCAACGGCCTGGCCGCGCTGGAGATCGTGCGCGAGGGTTGGCCGGAGGTGCCGTTCCTGTTCGTGTCCGGGACGATCGGCGAGGAACTGGCGATCCAGGCCCTGCAGCGCGGCGCCGCCGACTACGTGCTGAAGAACAACCTGCGGCGCCTGCCGTCGGCAGTCCGGCGCGCGCTGGACATCGCCCGCGACCGTTCCGAGCGCGACCGCATGGAACGCGCCCTGCGCGAGAGCGAGGAGCGCTTCCGCAGCATCGTCGAGAGCAGCCACGACTGGATCTGGGAATCCGATCAGCGGCTGATGCTCACCTACAGCAACCATGCGATCGAGCGCATCCTCGGCCTGCGCCCGGACGAGGTGATCGGCACCCGCGCGGTGGACCTGGTCGAAGCCTCCGACCACGCCGCGGTGGCGGCACAGCTGGAAAACTACCTCGCGCAAGGCAGCGGCTGGCGCCAGTGGCAGGTCCGCGCGCGCCACCGCGACGGCTCGCTGCGGGTGCTCGAGAGTTCCTCCTCGCCGATCCTGGCGGCCGACGGCACCGTGCGCGGCTATCGCGGCATCGTGCGCGACCTGACCAGCCGCATCCGCCAGGAGCAGCGCATCCGCCAACTCGCGCGCATGCGGTCGCTGCTCGGGGCGGTGAGCAAGGCCGTGCTGCGGGTGCGCGACCGCGACCAGTTGCTGCAGGCGATCTGCCGGATCGCGGTCGAGCAGGGCGGCTTCAAGGCCGCCGCGATCGGCGTCGGCAACCGGGACGAAGAGGTCCTGCGGGTGGTCGCCCGGCATGGCGACCCGGCGGCGCTGGACGTGGTGGCCCCGCTCGCGCCGATCCCGACGGGGACGGACAGTCCGTATGCCCGCCACCCCGGCATCCGCGCCTTCCGCGAAGGACGGCGGGTGGAGGTCCACGACTTCCAGCAGGCGGGCGTGCCCGCCGAGGTCCGCGCCGACATGGCGGCGGTGGGCGTGCGCTCGGAAATCGCCCTGCCGATCGGCAGGCCGGCGTGGGCGTTGCTGGTGCTGTTCTCCGACGCGGAGCAGTCCAACGACCCCGAGGAGATGGAACTGATCGAACGCCTGGCGAGCGAGGTCGAATACGCCACCGACTTCATCGCCAAGAGCGAGCGCCTCGAATACCTCGCCTACCACAACCCGGTCTCCGGCCTGCCCAACCGCAGCGGTTTCGTCCTGCGGCTGCGGGAGTTGCTCGACCGGGGCCCGGTGCTGGTGGCGGCGCTCGACCTGGTGCGCTTCCGCTACATCAACGAATCGCGTGGGCGCGCGTTCGGCGACGCCCTGCTGCGCGAGCTGGGCGAACGCCTGCAGGCGCGCGCGCCCGGTTCGCTGGTCGCCCATCCGGAAGCCGACACCTACCTGTTCGCGAGTCCGCTGGAAGGCGACGCGGCCGGCGCGCAGGCGGGCTTCGAACACTGGTTGACCGAGTTCGAGCGGCAGCCGCTGCAGGTGCAAGGCGAGGAAGTCCACGCGACCCTGCGCTGTGGGCTCGCCTTCGCGCCGCTGCACGGCGTCGAACCGGAAGAGCTGGAGCGCAGCGCGGTCGCCGCGCTGGCCGACGCCACCGCGCGCGAGGCGCGCGTGCGTCCGTTCGACGAATCGCTGCGCGACCTGGCCGCGCGCCGGGTCGAGCTGGAGCGCGACCTGCGGCGCGCGGTCGGCGCCGGCGAACTGGAGCTGCACTACCAGCCCAAGTTCGATGCCGGCAGCCGCCGCCTGCTCGGCGCCGAGGCGCTGCTGCGCTGGCGGCGCGCCGACGGCCGGCTGGTGTCGCCGGCCGAGTTCGTGCCGGTGCTGGAGGAGACCGGCCTGATCGTGCCCGCCGGCGAATGGGTGATGCGGACCGCGCTGGCGACCGCGCTGGAATGGCGCGCACTGCATCCGGCCCTGCGCATCGCCGTCAACGTCTCCGCCCGCGAACTGCGCCACGCCGGCTTCCTCGAGCGCTGCCGCGCGCTGCTCGAACCGCACAGCGCCGCGCAGCCGATCGACGTGGAGATCACCGAAAGCCTGCTGATGCACGACATCGGCCACTGCGTGCGGGTGCTCGAAGGCCTGCGCGCGCTCGGCTGCCAGGTCGCGATCGACGATTTCGGCACCGGCTACTCCTCGCTCAACTACCTCGCGCGGCTGCCGGCAGACGAGATCAAGATCGACCTGTCGTTCATCGCCCAGATCACCCACAGCCCGGAGACGCTGGCGCTGGTGACCAACATCATCGGCCTTGCCCACGCGCTGGCGCTGCGGGTGGTGGCGGAGGGCGTTGAGGACGAGGAGCAGGCCAAGCTGCTGCGCCTGCTGCGTTGCGACGTGCTGCAGGGCTACCTGCTCGGACGCCCGCTGGCGGCGGCCGACTTCGCGCGACAGCTGCTGGCGCCCTTCCAGGCGCCCGCGTGACCTTCGGCGGATGGCGCCCGCGTTCCCGCGGGCGATGCTCGCCGCTTTCCAGGGAAGAGACCGCCATGAATCCCCGCCCGTTGCTGCTCGCACTGTCGATCGCCGCCGTGCTCGCCGCGCCCGCACCGCTGCTGGCGCAGGAGGCCGACGCGTCGGCGCCCCCCGCCGCTTCCGCCGCGCCCGCCTGGGTCGCGAAGAGCAACGCCTACGCGCAGATCCTGGTTCGCGCGCAGGGCCCGTTCCAGCCGGAGCAGCTGTCCTTCCTCGGCATCCCCGGCTACGACGACCAGGTGTTCGACTTCGGCCCGGGCTACCAGCAGCGCTACCGGGCGGCGATGCAGCGGGCGAAGGCCGAACTGCTCGCGAAATCCGCCGGCGAGACCGACCCGGACGTGCGCCAGGACCTCGCGATCCTGGCCAAGGCGGCCGACGACGCGATCGAGGCGAGCGCGGTCAACGAGCGCATGGTGCGGCCGTTCGCCGACGTCGGCCAGACCGTGTTCCAGGGCCTGCAGGGCCTGCTCTCCGACCAGGTCCCGCCCGAGCGCCGCGCGCTGGCGCTGCAACGGCTGCAGCGCTATGCCGGGATCGCGCCGGGCAGCACCCCGCTGGCGACGCTGGCGCGCCAGCGCTACGAGGAACGCACCGATCCCAAGCTGCTGCAGCCCACCCGGATCGAGGTGCAGCAGTCGCTCGACAACCTGCCGACCTACGTCGAGGGCCTGCGCGCGCTGTTCGCCCAGTACGGCATCGACGCCGGCGCCGCGCTCGATGCGCTCGACGCGCAGCTCGCCGACTACGCCGCGTGGACGAAGGCGACGGTGCTGCCGCAGGCGCGCACGACCTATTCGCTGCCGCCGGAACTGTACGCATTGCAGCTGAAGAACTACGGCATCGACATCGATCCGCGGGTGCTGATGGAGCGTGCCCAGTTCGAGTTCATGGAGCTGCGCGGCATGATGCGCCAGCTGGCGCCGCTGGTGGCGAAGGAGAAGGGCATCGCCGCGACCGACTACGTCGGCGTGATCCGCGCGCTCAAGCACCCGCAGCTGGGCAAGGACGAGATCGAGCCCTACTACCGCAACACGGTGATGCCGGCGCTGGACCGGATCATCGCCGACAACGGCATCGTCAGCCTGCCGCAGCGGCCGATGCGGATGCGCCTGGCCAGCGAGGCGGAGAGCGCGGCGCAGCCGGCGCCGCATTTCCTGCCGGCGCCGCTGGTCGGCAACACCGGCCAGCAGGGCACCTTCGTGCTCACCGTCGGCAACCCGAACGCGAGCGGCGACGGCGCCTACGACGACTTCAACTACCCGGCCGCGGCGTGGACGCTGACCGCGCACGAGGGCCGGCCCGGCCACGAGCTGCAGTTCACCGCGATGGTCGAGCGCGGCGTGTCGCTGGCGCGCACGCTGTTCGCGTTCAACTCGACCAACGTCGAAGGCTGGGCGCTGTACGCGGAAGCCGAGGCGCTGCCCTACGAGCCGATCGACGGCCAGCTGATCGCCCTGCAGCTGCGCCTGCAGCGCGCCGCGCGGGCGATGCTGGATCCGATGCTCAACCTGGGCCTGACCGACCGCGAGACCGCGCTGCGGGTGCTGACCGACGAGGTCGGCCTGTCGAAGGCGATGGCGCGGCAGGAGGTCGACCGCTACACGGTCACCGCGCCGGGCCAGGCCGGCAGCTACTTCTACGGCTACTCGCGGATCCAGCAGCTGCGCGCGGAAACCGAGCTCGCGCTCGGCGACCGCTTCGACCGCAAGGCCTTCAACGACTTCCTGCTCGACCAGGGCCTGCTGCCGCCGGACCTGCTGGCGAAGGCGGTGCGCGAGGTGTTCGTGCCGGCGCAACAGGCGAAGGCGAAGGGCTGAGCGAAGAGCGCCCTCACGCCAACCCTCTCCCGCCTGAGGGAGAGGTCGAGCGCGCAGCGCGAGGGTGAGGCTTCCGCTGGAGACTCACCCCCACCCTAACCCTCCCCCGCTCCGCGGGGGAGGGGGAACGGCCGCCAGCAGGGCTTTCACCTCTCCCGCAAGCGGGAGAGGTCGAGCGCGCAGCGCGAGGGTGATGATGCGGCTTCCGCTGGAGACTCACCCCCACCCCGACCCTCCCCCGCTCCGCGGGGGAGGGAGCAAGGAGCGGGGAGCAAACGCTCAGCTCACCCGCGCCAGCATCCGCTGGTGGCCGATCAGGCGCGCCCAGCGGGTGCCGAGGTCGATCCAGCACACGTAGGCCGCCTCGCCGGCGAGGCGCAGCACCATGCGCGGACTCAGGCGCAGGCGCGGTTCGGCCGCGCACAGCTCCCAGTCGAAGCCGAGTTGGCGCGCGAACAGCGCGCAACGGGCGAGGTGGTAGCGGTTGCTGAGCAGGGCCACGCGCGGCAGCGCGGCCGTCGCGCGCAACAGTTCGCGCGCGTTGCGCAGGTTCTGCAGGGTGTCGCGCGACTTGCCTTCCAGCTGCAGCGGGGCGTCGGGGGCCACGCCGCGGGCGAGCAGCTCGCGGCGCGCGACCTCGGCCTCGGTCGGTTCGTGCGCGGCGCCGCCGCCCAGCAACAACAGCGTGCGCGGCGGCGTTTCCCGCCACAGCGACACCGCGCGCGCCAGGCGCGCGTCGAAATCGTCGTCGATCCGCCCCTGCGGCGCGTGCTTGCCGAACAGCAGCAGGCAGTCGGCGCGCGCCGGCCGCACCGGCGCACGCCGCGCGGTGCGCCAGACGTGGACCAGGTATCCGCAATAGACCAGGCCCGCGCTGAGCAGGCAGGCCACCGCCGCGACCAGCCCGGCGTGCAGGACGTCGCGGTCGCCGAACAGGGACAGGCGGTGGGCATGGCGACTGGACATGGGCGCGCAGTGTAGAGACGGCGTGAAGACGATGCAGCCGGGAAAACGTGATCGGGATCGGGAAGCGGCAATCCGCTCTGCCTCCGGCGCCAGCCGTGCAACGCGCCGTTCATGTGCCTGAGCGTCCGCCGTGCCCAGGATGGCGCCACCGGCCGCGATCGCCGCGATCGGCGCGGGCACGCCGCTATACTCGTCCGACGCGCGATGCGCGCAACGCCGCCCACGCGGCACCGCCGGTGGGGACCGGCGTCCCGCAAGCCCGGAGTCCCGAGTGCCGCCAACGACGACGACGCAGCCGATGCCGCCGCTGGCCATCCGTGCCCACACCGCCACTACCGCCCTCGGCCGCGGCCTCGCCGCCCAGGTGGAGGCGCTGCGCGCGCGCCGCAGCGGGCTGCGCCGCAACGATTTCGGCGACGCCGGCCTCGCCACCTGGATCGGCCGCGTCGACGGCCTCGAGGACGCACCGCTGCCGGCCCGCCTGGCGCACTGGGACTGCCGCAACAACCGCCTCGCCTGGCTGGCCCTGCAGCAGGACGGGATGGCGGACGCGGTGCGGGTGGTGCGCGACCGGGTCGGCCCGGCGCGGGTCGCGCTGGTGGTCGGCACCTCCACCGCCAGCATCGGCGCCACCGAGGAGGCCTACGCGCGCCAGGTCGACGGCGCCTTCCCGCCCGACCTGCGGCGCCCGATCCTGCACACGCCGCACTCGCTCGGCGACTTCCTGCAGGCCGCGACCGGGCTCGCCGGCCCCTGCGTGACGGTGGCGACCGCCTGCTCGTCGAGCGCCAAGGTGTTCGCCCAGGCGGCGCGCCTGATCGGCGCCGGGCTCGCCGACGCGGCCCTGGTCGGCGGCGTGGACACCCTGTGCGGCAGCGTGCTGTACGGCTTCAACGCGCTCGGGCTGGTGTCGGCGCAGCCGTGCCGGCCGTTCGACGCGGCGCGCGACGGACTCTCGCTCGGCGAGGCCGGCGGCTTCGCGCTGCTGGTGCGCGCGGATGGCGACGCGCCGTTCGCGCTGCGCGGCTACGGCGAATCCAGCGACGCCCACCACATGTCCTCGCCGCACCCGGAAGGCCTCGGCGCGCGGCTCGCGATGGGCGACGCGCTGGCGCGCGCCGGCATCGACGCCGGCGCGGTCGGCTACCTCAACCTGCACGGCACCGCCACGCCGGCCAACGACGCGG
>Ga0268362_100135_pt1 | contig 16054 bp, 5 predicted proteins | sample MetcocultureR2M_FD_197214 | JGI IMG/M metagenome (GOLD analysis project Ga0268362, IMG submission 197214) | Soil microbial communities from Anza Borrego Desert, Southern California, United States - Methanotrophic co-culture R2-M | ecosystem: Environmental > Terrestrial > Soil > Desert | place... | reverse complement strand
GCTTCTCAAGGCTCTGGACATTGGCTTTGCGCAGATGGCTGAAACAGGCGCTGCGCGTAAAGCGGTCCTCTTCACCGAGTCTCGCAGGACGCAGGACTACCTCAAGAGCTTCCTGGAAAGCCACGGCTACAAGGACAAGGTCGTCGTCTTCAATGGAACTAACACCGGTCCGGAAGCGGCACAGATCTATGAAGCCTGGCTTGCAAAGAACAGGCTAACTGGCCGTTCTTCCGGTTCGCGCGCCATTGATGTGCGCGCCGCATTGGTCGAGCACTTTCGCGACAATGCGACGATCTTGCTCGCGACCGAAGCCGCAGCGGAGGGCGTGAACCTTCAGTTCTGCTCGCTGGTCGTCAACTACGATTTGCCCTGGAACCCGCAGCGGATCGAGCAGCGGATCGGCCGATGCCATCGCTATGGGCAGAAGCACGACGTCGTCGTGATCAATTTCCTGAATGAGCGCAACGAGGCTGACCGCCGTGTCCTCGAACTGCTCGGCGAGAAGTTCAACCTCTTTGATGGTGTCTTCGGTGCATCGGATGACGTGCTGGGCAGCATCGAGTCAGGGGTCGACTTCGAGAAGCGTATCCTGGCGATCTATCAGGAATGTCGATACCCACACGAGATCGAGGCGGCATTCCAGAAACTCCAGGCGGAGATGGACGAGAGCATCCGTGCTCGCATGGACGATACGCGCCGCAAGCTCTTTGAGCGCTTCGATGAGGACGTTCACCAGCGGCTGCGCATTCGGCTTGCCGATGCCAAGGCCCAGCTCGACCGGGTCGGCCAGCGTTTCTGGTCGCTGACGCGATTCATTCTGGCGGATCGCGCCCGCTTCGACGACGACGCGCTGGCATTCGATCTCAAGACCCCGCCAAGCCCCGAGATTTCGCCGGGCCGCTATCATCTTATCTCGAAGTCCCAGCCAGAGCCGGGACACGACCGGAGCGAGGAGCCGAGCCGTTTCCTCTATCGCCTGTCACACCCTCTCGGAGAGAAGGTGGTTCAAGGCGGAAAAGCGCTCGAAACGCCTGCAGCCGTCATCACCTTCGATGTCACGAACCACACCACGCGCCTTCACGTAGTCGAAGCTCTTCGCGGCAAGACCGGCTATCTCGCTCTGACACGGCTGCAGATCGAGTCCTATGAGCGGGAGGAGTATCTCCTCTTCTCCGGCTTTGACGACGATGGCGCGACGCTGGATCAGGAAACCATGGAGAAGCTGTTCGGCTGCTCGGGCCACGTCAATGTGCTGACGGATATCCCCGACGCGGTCGCCAAACGGCTCGAGGCTGAAGCAGAGCGCCACGCCAAAGCGACGATCAGCCTGTCCCTTGAACAGAACAGCGCCCACTTCAACCAGGCCCGCGAGAAGCTCGAAAAATGGGCCGACGATATGGTGCTGTCGGCCGAAAAGGCGCTGGCCGACACCAAGGAGCAGATCAAAGTGCTACGCCGCCAAGCGCGCCAGGCCGTGACGCTTGAGGAGCAGCACTCTATCCAGGAGAAAATCCAGAAGCTGGAGCGGCAGCAGCGCCGCCAGCGGCAGGAGATCTTCACGGTGGAAGACGAGATCATGGAGAAGCGGGATTCGCTCATCGACCAGCTTGAGCGCCGGCTCGCCCAGCGAACCGAGACCGAAGTCCTCTTCACCATCCGGTGGCAGGTCGTGTGATCCGCCGCGAACGCAATTTTAACAAGAAACGAGGCGCGTATGAGCCAGAAATTCGAGAAGCTGAAAACCCTGCTGAAGGAGCTGTTCCAGCTCGATCAGCCCGATCTCGATTTCGGCCTCTACCGGATCATGCACGCCAAGAGCGCCGAGGTGACGCAGTTCCTCGACAGGGACCTCCTACCTCAGGTCCGCCAAGCGTTCGGCCTTTACAAGACGGCCGACAAGGCGGAGCTGGAGAAGGAGCTCGCCAAGGCGATCGAGCAGGCGCAGAGCCTCGGCGCCGATCCCGAGACGCTGCCTAAGGTCAAGGACCTGCGCGCCAAGCTCGCCAACGACGCGGTCGATATCGGCGGGCTTGAGAACGAGGTCTACGACCACCTCTACAGCTTCTTCCGCCGCTACTATTCCGAGGGCGACTTCCTGGCCAAGCGCGTCTATCGGCCGGGGGTCTACGCGATCCCCTATGAAGGCGAGGAGGTCAAACTTCACTGGGCCAACCGAGACCAGTATTACATCAAGACCAGTGAATATCTGCGCGACTATGCTTTCCGGCTGAAGCCGGACGATGCGGCCAAGCCAATGCGCGTCCACTTCCGGCTGGTGGATGCGGCCGAGGGCGAGCATGGCAACGTTAAGGCTGCTGAGGGCAAGGACCGCGTCTTCATCCTGGCACCTACGGATTTCATCGCCGAGGAAGACGGCGATCTGGTTCTGCGCTTTGCCTATCGCCCGGCGACCTTGACCGATTGGCCGGAGAGCGAGCGCGAGGGCAAGAAGAAGCCACCTGCGCAGAAAGACCTGACGGCGATAGCCGTGAGCCGCATTCTGGCGGTCACGGATGCCGCCTTCACGTCGTGGATTGCCGAACTCGCTAAACCGCATGTCAACCTGAGCGGCGAGGTATCGAACCATTCCCGCCTGGAAGGGCATTTGAAGCGATACACCGCCCGCAACACCTTCGACTATTTCATCCACAAGGACCTGGGCGGCTTCCTGCGCCGCGAGCTGGATTTCTACGTCAAGAACGAGGTAATGCATCTCGACGATATCGAGAGCGACACCGCGCCACGCGTCGAGCAATATCTCTCGAAGATCAAGGTGATCCGCCGGATCGCAGGCAAGGTCATCGACTTCATCGCGCAGCTTGAGGATTTCCAGAAGAAGCTGTGGCTGAAGAAGAAGTTCGTCGTGGAGACGAACTATTGCATCACGCTAGATCGGATCCCGGAAGAGTTTTATCCGGAGATCGCCGCCAACGACGCACAGCGCGAGGAATGGGTGCGGCTATTTGCAATTGATGAGATCAAAGGTGATCTTATCTCGCCGGCATATTCAAGTCCGCTCACCGTGCCATTCCTGAAAGCCAATTCGTATCTAATCGTCGACACCGGCTTCTTCGATGCTGCCTTCGTGGAGAGTATCGTTGCCTTGCAAGATCAGCTTGATGACGTTCTGAGCGGAATTGTAGTTCACTCGGACAATTTTCACGCACTCACGCTGGCGAACCGGCGCTTTAGCGGCGTTGTCAAGTCTATATACATCGACCCTCCGTACAACACGGCCAGCAGCTCGATTCCCTACAAAAACAATTACAAGCACTCGTCGTTTGCGACTTTGATGAGGGACCGCATTGCCGCCTGCCATCCACTCCTGAGGCAGGATGGGGCAATTTTTGTGAGCATCGATAAGACCGAGCGAACTATCCTTGAGCACGCTCTTGATGAGGTTTTCGGAGCTGAGAACCACATAGAAGAACTGATTTGGACGCAGGCGACTGCTAACAGTCAGCTTCCGAACTATTCCACTAACCACGAGTACGTCGAGGTCTATGCAAGGGATCGCGCAGCCGTGGAGGCCGACAAGGCGATGTTCCGTGAACCCAAGCCGGGGTTCTCCGAGGTGATGGAACTGATCACGGCATTGGATGCCGAATATCCGCAACTGAGCGATGTGTCGAAGGCGATACAGGAACTCTTCGAAAAGCATAGGCAGGAGTATCGGGCTGAAATCGAAGCGAACGGACAAGAATGGGAGGACGCAAAACGGCAAGACCCTTGGCGCGGGCTATACCCTTACAATCGCGCGGAGTATCGCGATAACTCCGGTGCGTATGTCCCGGAAGAGGAGGCCAGGCAACGTAAGGCGAAGCTATGGGTATGGAGTGAAATCCCAACCGGCGCGCCAGCTTCCAAGCAGTCGCCGACGACTAAGGACCCAAAACATCCCAACTTTCGGTACTACAAGCCAATCCATCCGGTGACGGGAAAGGCTTGCCCCCATCCTCAAAGCGGCTGGAAATTCCCGGCCAAGCCAGACCAAAACAATGGCGATCGGCGGTCGTTTGAGTCGCTAGAAGCCGACAAGCGGATAGCGTGGGGTGAGGACGAAAACAAAGTGCCGAGGACCAAAGGATTCCTGCACGAGGTTGAGACCAATATCGGTACGAGCGTATTCTACGAATACAACGACGGAGAGGCCGAATTAGCTAGCCTGTTTGGGGCGTCTGGGCTCTTTTTGTCTCCGAAAAGCTCGAAGTTCGTCAAGAAATTCGTGCTCCAATCGACCAAAGTAGACAGCTGGTTCTCCGATTTCTTTGGTGGAAGCGGGAGCTCGGCCCATGCCGTCATTCAAGCTAACCGCGAAGATGGGGGGCGTCGGAAATTCTTGACGGTGGAGATGGGCCTGCATTTTGACACGCTTACCAAGCCACGCATTCTCAAGGCGACATATGCTAGCGACTGGAAGGATGGTACGCCGCGGTCCGGGGACGGCTTGAGCGCCATTTACAAGGTCGTGCGCGTCGAATCCTACGAGGACGCCCTCAATAATCTGGTGCCTCGGCGCACTCAGCGGCAGGACGACCTCTTGGCGTCGGCCGAAGCGCAGGGCGCCGATCGCCTGAAGGAGCAGTACATGCTCCGCTACATGCTCGATGTGGAGACACGCGGCAGCCAGTCGCTGTTGAACGTGAAGGCGTTTGCCGATCCGACCGCCTACAAGCTCAAGGTCAAGCGCCCGGGATCGGACGAAAGCCGGGAGGTGAATGTCGATCTGCTGGAGACGTTCAACTGGCTGATCGGCCTTACCGTGCAGGGCATCGCAGCGCCGCAGGCCTTCACGGCCGAGTTCGAGCGCGACACCGAGGGACGGCTTACCATCAAGGGGCGCTTGCGCCAGGATGCGACCGGCTCATGGTGGTTCCGCACCGTGACCGGCACCACACCGGACGGGCGCCGCACGCTGATCATCTGGCGCAAGCTCACCGGCAATTCCGAGCAGGACAACCTCGTGCTCGACACCTGGTTCACGCGCGCCGGCTATTCCGCCAAGGACAGCGAATTCGGCCTGATCTACGTCAACGGCGACAACAATCTGGAGAACCTGAAGGCCGCCGATGACACATGGAAGGTCCGCCTGATCGAAGAGGACTTCCACCGGCTGATGTTCGACACGGAGGGCCTGTGATGCCGCGCGGCCGCCCTCGCAATTCCGCTGCCGCTGCAGCCGCACCTGCCACACCACGCCGCCGTGCGAACGGCCGTCCGCAGGTTCCTTTCGTTCATAAGCTGGTTCTTAACCAGTGGCTGCTCTCGCTGTTCGACGTAAAACGGTTCGAACAGCTGGCGGAGCATCTGCGTAACGAGAAGCTGGAAGGCATGGACGAGAACAACGTCCATCACTTCCACCACGCCCTGACGGCGCAGCTTTTCAACCTGACAAAGCTGCCGACCGAACTGCTGCTGGAATACGACCAGAACATTGTCAAGCACACCCAGCGGCTGAACGAGCGCCGCATCACGCGCGGCGAAGATCCGATCGTCTGGAAGTATTTCCAGTACCTGACGCTGCTCTTCACCGAGATTTATCTTGATCGCTATTTCAGCGATCCGGCTGCGCTCTTGAAGGCGATCAACGAGCAGGTCGCCGCGTGCAATGTCGACAAGCCAGAGACTGACCATATAGCGCCGTTCAAGGAGGACGGTGAGGCGTGGTCACAGATCAACAAGATCGCCTATTGGAGCGCGACCGGCAGCGGCAAGACGCTGCTGATGCATGCCAACATTCTGCAATACCAGTTCTATCTCGACAAGCACGGCCGACGGCGCGAGCTCAACCGGATCATCCTCCTCACCCCGAACGAAGGGTTAAGCCAGCAACATCTACGGGAGTTCGAGGCGGCGGGCCTTGCGGCCGAGCTGTTCCAGAAGGACGGCACCGGGCTCTTCGCCGGGCAGCGGATCGAGATCCTCGACATCCATAAACTCAAGGACGAGATGGGGGACAAGACCATCGCCATCGACGCCTTCGAGGGCAACAATCTCGTGCTGGTTGACGAGGGGCACCGCGGTGCATCGGGCGGCGAGGAAGGTGCCTGGATGCGCTTCCGCAATGCGCTTTGCGAAAAGGGATTCTCGTTCGAATACTCCGCCACCTTCGGGCAGGCGGTGAAGGGAAATCGGGCGCTCACCGACACCTACGCCAAGAGCATCCTGTTCGATTACTCCTATCGCTATTTCTATGTTGACGGGTTCGGGAAGGACTACCAGATCCTCAACCTCGACGAGGGCACACAGGCAAACCATCTCGACGCCTATCTGGTCGCGTGCCTTCTGGCGTTCTTTCAGCAGCAGCGGCTCTTCAAGGAGCAGGGCTTTGCGTTCCGCCCGTTCAACATCGAGAAGCCGCTCTGGATTTTTGTCGGCGGCAGTGTGACGAAGACGCTGGCCTCGCGCGATGCCTCCGACATCATCGAGATCCTGAAGTTCCTCTCCCGTTACCTATCCAATCGCTCCGCAAGCATTGAGCGCATCGAGCGCATTCTCAATCAGGGCCTTGTCACCGCCGGCGGAAAGAACCTGTTCGCAGGCCGCTTCACCTATCTGAACACGCTCGGCCTCTCCGCCGCGCAGGTGTTCGACGAAACGCTCGCGATCCTGTTCAACGCCGCGGGTGGCGGCGCTCTCCATGTCGAGAACCTGAAGGGCGCCACCGGCGAGATCGCGCTGCGTGTCGGCGACAACGAACCCTTCGGCGTGATCAACGTCGGCGACGACGCCAAGCTGGTCAAACTGTGTGAAGACAATGGGATCGCGACCCAGGACAGCGAGTTCGCCGGCTCGCTCTTCCATGGGATCAACACACCGCATTCGACCGTCAATCTGCTGATCGGCTCGAAGAAGTTTACCGAAGGCTGGAACAGCTGGCGGGTGAGCACCATGGGCCTGATGAATGTCGGCCAGACCGAAGGCTCCCAGATCATCCAGCTTTTCGGCCGCGGTGTCCGGCTCAAGGGCTATGGCTCTAGCCTGAAGCGCAGCGGCAAGGCGCAATTGCCCGATGACATCGAGCGCCCAAAGCATATCGGAGTGCTGGAAACCCTCTCTATCTTCGGCATTCGGGCCGATTACATGGCCCAGTTCCGTGATTTCCTCGAAGAGGAAGGGCTGCCGGTCAACGACGACCGCATCGAGTTCATGCTGCCGATCATCAAGAACCTGGGAACCCAGAAGCTCAAGATGATCCGTCTAAAGAACACCATCAACGGCGTCAGCACCGAGTTCGGCGACGCGTTCCGGCGGTTGGGGCCGATTCCTACCCTATCGAAGCCCGATCCGGCCAAGGAAGAGGCAACGGCATACCTTCAGAAGAACCTGGTTGTTCTCAACTGGTATCCAAAAATCCAAGCCATGAAATCGGGCGGAGTCGCAGGTGGCGATGTCGAGGTCGCGCCAAACCAGGCCCATCTGAACGCAAGACACATCGTCTTCCTTGACCTCGACCGGCTCTATTTCGAGCTTGAGCGGTTCAAGGCCGAGCGCGGCTGGTACAATCTCAACCTTTCAGCAGATGGGATTGCCGATCTTCTTGCCGACCAGAGTTGGTATCAGCTGCTCATTCCTGCCGAAGAGCTCGCGTGTGACTCTTTCGAGAAAGTCCGACTTTGGGAAGAGATCGCCCTGTCCCTATTGAAGAAATTCACCGAGCGCTACTACACGTTCCGCAAGCGCGAATGGGAGTTGCCGCATCTTGAGCTTCAGGAGCTGGCGGAGAACGACCCCAACTTCCCCAAGGGCCGAGATGAAGACGGCGAAGGTTACTACCGCATCCTCCTCGACCGGTCGCAGGAAGAGATCGTTACGAAACTCACGGAGCTGAAGGACCTGATTGAGAAAGGTGATCTGAAGCCGTGGGAATTCAGCGGCATGAAGGCGATCTGGTTCGGGCGGCATCTCTATGAGCCGCTTCTGTATCTCGATCAGAACATTGTCGAGGTCAGTCCGGTTCCGCTCAACAAGGGCGAGCGAAATCTGGTTGAGGACGTGAAGTCATTTCATGACAACACGCCAGCGTTTTTCGCTGACAAAGAGCTCTATCTGCTACGCAATTTGAGTAAGGGTCGCGGCGTCGGCTTTTTCGAAGCCGGCAACTTTCATCCGGATTTCATCCTCTGGCTGATTTCGAGCGGCAAGCAGTTCATCGCCTTTGTCGATCCTAAAGGCATTCGGAACATCGGGTTCAACGATCCCAAAATTCAGTTCTTTCAGACCATTAAGGATATTGAACGCCGCCTTGGCGAGCCATCGGTGACATTGAGCAGCTTCATTGTCTCGAACACGCCCTCACACGTCATGAGATTACTGTGGGCGGTCGACAAGCCCGCGATGGAAGCACGGAACATCCTCTTCCAAGAGGAAGACAAAACGACCTACGTCGGCAAGATGATGAGGCAGATAACGTCAGCTTCAATGACGCAGAGCTGAGGTTGCTAGGTGGTGGTAGCAGTGCCCGCCACACCTGAACATGCCGGCGCTTGATAGCGCGGGCAGGACCGCCACTCTGCAGTGGCGGCCGGGTGGCAGGCGTTAGATTTTGTCAGCAAGCCGCGCCTGGAAGGGGCGGTCGTCACCGCAGCCTGGGGTAGATGACGAACGGCCTAATGCGAGTCCGCTTTACTTGCGCTCATATCTCCATGATTTGAAGTAGTTGGCGCGTTCTCGCGCTTCAAACGGAGTGATGATCTCCCTGACGGTCTTCCATAAGGCCTCCACTAACCGTGTTAGAAGGGCCATCATCCGATAATCGTCTGGGGCAGGCTGATGTTTGACCCGCGCGCCGTGCGAACCATGTCGCTACAGGCAAGCTGCCTGAACAGGTGGAATGTATCCGTCATTGCTGACTCTTCGTCTCCAGAACGCCGTTTGGACTCGCTGGTTCGGGGTGAAAAGAGGCGAGAGATACGGGAAGGCAGTTTCTCTCTCGACATCTGCTATGGCTGCTTCTTTGTTCAGGGGACAAAGGCGCTGTCGGTTTGATGATCAAAACGCTCTTCCTCTGACGGCTTGGCAACGACAAGGTTATACTCCTGGCGATTGTTAACTTTGTCGACCAACAGCTCCCGTTCGGTCCTTATCGCCTCTGCTCGTGCTGACGGATCCTGCACAATCGTCAGCTGGGCTTGACTGCGCCCCGCCGCGTCAAAGCTAATCCTATATATGTGATATCTTTCGCCAAGATTGTTGGCCGCTATCCACTCGTTATCCGAAAATCGCACACTGCCAGACTTCGTCTCGATAAAGCGGCTGACCAGGCCGATCCGATCAGGCTCTTTCTGAAACTCGTTGCGATCCTCTTCACTGTCGAAGGAGAGATAATCGCACCCAAAAGCTCTTGATCCCTGCAGGTGGGCAACGAGCAGAGGCCAGCGGCCGTCGGCGCGCTCGAACGCAGCTGTCCAATGCTCCGCATCGGCGGCACGGTTCGGGTCAGAGCCATTTTGACTTGGGACGTGACCCGTAGGCCCCGCGACCCGTAGCGTTCGGCGAGGGAAGATCGCGCGCGCCTGTGACGAATTGTTCTGCGGCTGCCGCTGATGAACGGTGAGCTCCACCTCGGAAGGGTCAGATTGGCTTGAAACCTGGTTCGGGTCGTGATCGAGCTCATCACCCCCACTATCTCCCATCGAAGCGGTTGCCGCTCCGCGCGAATTTGTTCGGGCCGGACCAGGACCCGAAGCCAAGGTCTCGGCATCTACGTCCGGCGCAAACGGTGAAACAAACGCCTGATCAACGCCGCCTATCAACGAGGCAAGTTCGTCCTCGCTAAGTGAAGGCAGAGCACGTTGGAGATGGGCACGACGCAATGCATCGGTTGAAGAAGCGAGGAATGGCACGAAATCCGCGCCGCTCTGCAGCTCAAAAAGCTCAGCCAGCCCATCCGCCATTGCATGGCATCCAAGATCCATCATCTCCTCGAAAGAGCCCGTATCGTCGACCGTTATGATCATCGCGTCAGCATCGAAGCTGTGACGCCATGGGTCCAATTCCTCCACAATCTTAGCATCATCGATCGCGAGTTCCATTTCGGCGCGGCGCGCGACTTTGAGCTGAACCGCTTCGAAGCGGCGCAGGTGAGTGCCGTCGGGAGATAAAGCCTTACGCAGCGCCAATATGTAAGGTTTGGAATCACGGAACCTCGAACGCAGAGTTATTGAAGCGCCCTCGTCGACCTCGTCCAGCGAGCAAATCTTCAGATTGAGGGCATCCTTCTGCAAGGTTGCAACACCGAAACGTGCTAGGACCTGTTTGGCGTTCCGACGAGATGGCAGATCGAGGAGTCGCAGGTGTGGCTTTGCAGCCGAAGGGAAGTCATCACGCTGAGCGTAATACACGCCCTCACGATCAGCCCAAACTCGTCGTCCTTCTAGTTGGATAGGCAATTGTCCTTTGGCCCGAAATGCGATTCCGTCCACCCCTCCAAGTTCGGGATCAAATGTTTCACGCTCCAAGATTTGCAGGAAGAGCCTGCTGCCGACCTCTGGCTTGATCTGCCGTGACGGTAGGGAGGAAAGGAGCCGGTAGACGTGCGGTTCTGGGAGATCATCAAGATTGCGAACGACACCGGCACGCTCCAGACCTCGCCGCCAATGAGCTTTGTCCAGGCCAAAGTCCAGCTCGCTTAACGAATTGGCTGCACGTGGTGCCTGGAACAGCGCGGAGAGAACCCCTGGTTCGATCATCGTGTCTTGGGGCGCGTGACGCTGGCCATCTTGGCACTCGAGCCATTCGCTCGTCTGGATATCGAGATGAACCGTGTTGGGCAGTATGCCTTCATATGTTCGAAACTTCGATAACCCATTATCTCGGGCTTCCAGCTGCACGGTAAAGGTTGGAACGGGCAAGAGCGGGTCGAGACGCGGATCTTGGGCAAGCCACGCCAAAATTGCTTCTGATGGTGCGCCGCTGAGAATACGGTCAAGCGCCTCAACAGTGTCGTGAGTTGCCTTGGCCGTATAGCCCCAGGACAAGTCTGAGCGTTTGACCTCTCTCGAAGTGTTGCCGTCGGTAACCTGAATGGTGTCAGGTAGCGTGTCGACTATCGATTGACGCCATTTCTCTGGCAAAGGCTCTGTAATTTTCCGCGGCCATGGATTGATTCCCAGCCACACGAGGAAATCTGCCAAGTCATCCGGCTCTTGGCTAAACCCATTCTCACGTGGTGTGCCGATGAGCAGCTCCGGCTGGCCGGAATAAAGAGCCGCCGTAGTTCGCCCAACTTTCCCGAAATTCTCAGAGAGGTGTACGGTTGTGATGTCACGCCATTGCCCGTCTTTGCATCGCACCCGAAAGACCCCCTGGGGTCTGTTCCGCGTTCGGTCATGCAAGGAATAAACGGTAGCCAGCAGACTGGCCTGCAATTGGTCCGGATTGCTCCGGTTCTTCTTCAGGAGTTCCGAAGCTCTGCTGCGGATTGCCGAAATAACGGCTTCCGCACTATATTCGACGACCCGAAATCCTCTAAGCAAATGGATTTTATCGCGGACAACGTTTCCGGAGGCTTCCGCCAGAAGTTCGGACCAAAGCTCTGGATGGATAAACCGCGCGTTTGCCCAATCGGGAAGCCCGTGCCGCTTAGTTTCATCAGCGGGAGGCGGAAATGCCGTAGCTGTCGAAGGCATCTCCTTACCCTTTATGTCGATCAGGAGACGCCGATCATGTTTGTCTTCGGGAAAGGTCTTCGCAATGCCCACAATCGCTTTTGCGCGTTCTGAGAAGCTGAGATTGGCGCTCCGAAGCGTGCTAATAATGTCCATTGTGTCGACCATTGGCACACCGAGTTCGTGCCTAAGAAGGTTCTCGGTGTTGGCTGCTTTGATACTGGCAAGTTGGCCGAAAAGCCGTGGCGGCAGGTATTCAGCATATCGGACCGGACCAATTCGCGCATTCCCGGCTTTGCGCCAAGCACCATCCATGCATTGTACGATAGGTAGGTCTCTTGCCCGCAGCCACGCGGCCTCTGAAAGTGGTTTCAGCGCATCGGGGAACTCTTGATGCGCGACGAGCCAGCTCAACGGTTCGGAAATACGGCCCGATTTGCGCAGTTCAGCCAGCATTTCGGCGTGAAAACGGCCAAGGGCCCGCAGCACCTCGTGGTTGTGCTGTGAATTCTCATTGATTGTCTTGCGGCTAGAGTCGAGTTCCAGCGTAGCGTGAAAGAGGCCAGAAAAGGGTAGCGGCAGAGAGGTCGGGAAGAAGCTGTGCAGTTTGCCCGGCTTGTTCGTTTCATTACTCCTAATAGCTATGGCGAGCTCGAATTCTCGTTCGTTCTCGCCTTCTCCAATACATCCGACCTGTTGCCTGACGATCCAATCCTGTGTGCTGGTATCTGGGCCACATTCGAGCCATAGCGATACATCGCCATTGTCCTTCAACTCTTTGATCCAGCACTTCTCATCACAGCCCGGGAGCCGAATACGGATCTCTTTTAGCGCCCGGACGAACAAGAGAAAGCTGGGCTGGAATTCGCCTGCTTGCTCAATAACGCGCTTCAGTGCCTTGGCGCTCCCGAGAGGCGCGGCAATGACCGTATCGTAGCCATCCCCGCGAAGTTTACGGGCATGCCGCACCACGGTCTGCGTATCGCATTCGAGTGTCTCTAGTTCCGTGCCATGGGCGGGAAACACGAGCAACGGCGGCAAGTTGGAGTTTACTCCGCTGAAGCTTGACTCGATCTCCGCGTTCTGACGAGCCAGTTCGGCAACCACGGCACGCGCATGGGTCCGGGAGAATCCCACTTCCAGAGCGCCACTGCTGATGATCGGAGCTTCGCTCCAATTCAGGATTGCGCGAAAACCTAGGCCCTTCGCGCCGATCATTCGCGCGGCGCGGGTCGGCTTATCGCTGGTATGTGCGGTCATTAATGACGCTACACCACCTCTCCGGAACGGCTGTCCGGTGTTTGCGACATATAGGGCCTCCTGGGTCACCTCTATTAGGACCCGTCCGGATCCGCCCACCTCACTTGCGGCATCTGCCGCATTCTGAACCAGTTCCAAGAGTTCGCGACCGGCATAATCTGCGGTTGTCTGCTGCTCGGTGCGTGAATGTCCTAAAAGGAAGGCCGGCTTCTCAAGATACGCCTTGCATGTCGATTGAAGCTCAGCGTCAATGAACGCAGCCCAAGCCTCACCTGTCATAAGCGCTTCTTCGATTCCGGCATTCCTTTTTTGGTTCATGGCTTCGTGCGCGTCCGATCCGTTCTACATAAAACCTATTGGCGGTCCATTTTCCCTCAGGACCTCATTCGTCTAAACATCAGCCGAATACGTCCTTAATCGTCTTTCCATCACTTGGCCGGCGCCAGCTCTGGGGCCCGCTGCAATTGCCGTCCTTGACGATTCCACCGGCTACACTCGAGCTGCCGAAGAGATGGTCGCGCGAAAAGCGGTACAAGTCCGGATCAGCATCCGGCACGAGGACTCCTTGCCGTACCAACCGGTCCCGTTCTTCGCGATCCCGCTTCACACGCGGGGAGCCGTCCCGCATTGCCGTTGATCCTTTGCGGACCAGGAAACCCTCGGCCTCAGGGCGGCCATAGGCTTGAGCCTTCTGCGGACGCATCACAAACCAGTCGTGCTCGCTCATGGATTTCTTCCTTCGCTTTTGTGAATTCAGGCAATGCGCATAGCGTGTTGACGAGGCGCATCTGTTCAACGGTGTTGCATTTTGCTTCGCGCAGCCGCGGAGCGCCGAAGACGAGCGCCAGGCCTTTGGCGCGCGAGACAGCGACATTGATGCGGTTGAGCGAGAACAGGAAATCCATGCCGCGCGGGGTTTCCTCGACCGAGGAGGCGGTCATGGACAACAGGCAGACGGGTGCTTCCTGCCCCTGGAATTTGTCGACCGTGCCGACCCGAATGCCAGCGGGCAAAGCGTCATGCAGGGCATTGACCTGCGCATTATAGGGTGCAACGACGATGATATCAGCGGGCTCAAGGGCGCGCGTTGTCCCATCCCTATCGATCCAGCTTCCCGACATCAGATCGTCGATCGCCGCCTGAATGGCAGCGACTTCCTCAGCCGCGATCTGGGCATTGCCCTCATGGGCGACCGGCACCCAGAAAGCGCCAGCTTCAGGAAAGCCCGTTCCGCGGACGCTCTGGATGGCTGTGTCGGGCGCACTGTTGAGACGACCTTCATAGACCTGCCGCGAAATAAACCCGCAGACATCGGGGTGCATGCGACGCGACACCGGCAGGAAGATGCCGCGATCGGGCGGGATGGTGGCGTGCTCTCCCAGCATCCACTCGAGACAGGAAAGGTTGGCCGGATCGGGATGGGCACCCTGGATGACCTGCGGCAATTGCCGCGGATCGCCGACCAAAACGATGTTGCGCGCGCAGCGCCCCATGGCGACCATATTGGCCAGCCCCACTTGTCCCGCTTCGTCAACGAAAAGCCAATCGAGCGCCTGCTCGTGCTCGGGCCGAGCGAAGAAGAAGGCGGTGCCACCGACCACGTGGGCACGGCTCCAGAGGGAGTCGTCATTGGCGGTCGAGCGGGTAACCCCGGTGCAATCGTCCGGATAGCCGTCTTCGCCGCTGCTGACCTTATGGCCGATGCACAGGCCCGGGACAGGATCGCCTTCACCTACGGCGTCAAGACATCCCATCAGCACATTTCGGATGGCTTCATGGCTATTCGAGGCCACGCCAACACGGTAACCGCCGCGTACCAGCGAGAGGATCGCGCGCGCAGTTACGTAGGTTTTGCCGGTTCCAGGTGGCCCCTGGATCGGCAGCACGGTGCCATCCATTGCGGCGATCGCCGCAATGGTACCGGTCAAGGCATCCGCGCTATCGAGCAGGTCAGCGCGCGGCCCCGTCGCAAGACGCGGCGCAGCGCGCGCAAGAAGATCATCAAGCGCGGTCAGGCGGCGCGCGCCGCACTGATCTTCGATCACATCGCGAAGGGCGGCTGCAATGACGTCCGTTTTGAGTGGCCAGTTGGGATGCAGCGTCAGGCGATCGGCCAGGAGATGCGCTTTACCCGGTCCTGCCTTGACCGCAACGATCCGCTGCGTGCGGTCAAGTTCTTCGACACTGACACTGGCTGGCGGGCCATCGATGACCGGCACCGTCGCATTGCGGCCGGCGCGTAGCTTGGTCTCCTGGAGCGGAAATCGATAGCGTCGCAACATCGATCGCTTGATTGGTTTTGCAGGCCCGACAGCTTCCAGGCCGGCTAGGGCGTCGAGATCGTCAATCAGTTCGTCCTCGTCCTTGCCGACGCTGTCGAACACGGCCCATTGCGCCGGCTTGGCTTCGCGCTTGTGGAACAGGCCAAGATTGAACAGCATGTCCTGGCGCTCCCGTGGCAGGCCAGAAGTGGCAAGCTTCGCGCGCAGGGCCTGCGTCTCGGCGTCTTCCTCAACTTCCTTGTCGCTCGCATCGATCGCCAGCACCGGCCAAGGCCTTGCGGGCCGAATACCCACCAACCAATCGCGTAGCTCCTCGGTAGAGATGCAGTCGATGCGATTGTAGTCCTGGATCTCGTCAAGGATCGATTGTTCGCCAGATTCACGCCAGCGTTCATAGGCTACGACCGAGCCGCCGGCGGTTTTTACCTCACCGTCCCGCACGCGGCCGTAAAAGGCTTCCATCGACTTGATCGAGTAGTTTGGTTCCGACCCGATGAGCGCGCCGCGCACTACCGCGAAGAGATCAATGAACCGGCGCTCGCGCAGCAAGCGGTCGACAAAGGCCTCACCGATCCCGTACTTGGCGGTCAGTCTTCGCAAGGCGGTGATCTCATATGGCGCATAGTGATAGATGCGAGCTTCAGGATAGGCCGCAAGTCGTTTGCGGAAGAAATCAAGCAACTCCGCCAAAGATCGCGCTTCCGCTGCGTGGTCATGGGCCCAGAAGGCCTTAAACTCCCCATCAAGCCAGACGCCGTGGAGATATTCGAGCCCACCTTCGTAGTGGGGGTCACCCTCGATATCGTAGAAGATGTCGCCCGGCTGCGGTGCGGGTAACAGATCAAAGCCCTTGCCGGGCTCAGGTTCCCGCAGTTCGAAGGCGGGCGCCCCGTTCTTGCGCGC
>Ga0268362_100134_pt1 | contig 16070 bp, 15 predicted proteins | sample MetcocultureR2M_FD_197214 | JGI IMG/M metagenome (GOLD analysis project Ga0268362, IMG submission 197214) | Soil microbial communities from Anza Borrego Desert, Southern California, United States - Methanotrophic co-culture R2-M | ecosystem: Environmental > Terrestrial > Soil > Desert | place... | reverse complement strand
CTGGTGCATGCGATTCCGGCAGGCGGGATTCCAGATTCTTTTCGTACCCGACATCGAAATCCTGCACGTCGGCGGCGTTTGCAGCGCCTCGCGGCCGGCCTTGGTGGAATACTACAAGCACAGAGGGATGGTTCGCTTTTACAGAAAGTTCTTCCGCCATCAATATCCGACCGGTCTCATGTGGCTCGTTATGGCGGGTATCGGTATTCGGTATTTCATAAGATCGTTGGCCGTTATGATCAGTCCGAAAAAGAAGGGCGACATTGCCGACTCCTCGAATACACATCCTGAACCGGTCGAATCGGTCGAACATCCTCTCCCTAACCGGCGGGCAATCGTCACCGGAGCCACCAGCTTAATCGGCGATTTTTTGTTACCCGCTTTGCTTCGAGCCGGTTTCGAGGTTCACGCCATAAGCCGCAAACCGCCGATCCGGCCAGCTCATCGGCATGTTGTTTGGCATCGACAGGACATCAGTAGCGGCGGATTCGCTGACACCTACGGGGCCGAAATATTGATCCATTTAGCCCCTTTATGGACGTTGCCGCCTATACTGGACAGCCTCGCCGGAAGCGGAATAAAGCGCATCGTTGCCTTTAGTTCAACGAGTCTTTTTACGAAAGAGAACTCGGGTTCCGATCAAGAGCGGCAGATGGTAAATAAACTGAAAAAGGCCGAGGAAGATTTACAAGCTTTTTGCACAAACCGGCATATCGATTGGACGATCTTTCGTCCCACGATGGTCTACAGGTTGGGAAGGGATAAAAACGTCACGACCATTGCCCGTTTTATCAAGCGATTCCGGTTTTTTCCCTTGGTCGGAACCGGAGATGGATTACGCCAGCCCGTTCACGCAGAAGACTTAGCGCTAGCCTGTCTCGATGCAATAGATAATCCGAAAACATTCAACAAGTCTTATAACCTGAGCGGCGGAGAGATTCTTAGCTATCGGGATATGGTAAATCGAGTATCCCTACATATCGGAGCAAAATGCAGGATTATCCATATCCCTTTACCACTTATGCGATTTGCCCTAGGTTGGTTATCCAATTTACCTGGTTATGAGAAAGTGACGCCAGAAGCCGCGAACCGCATAAATTCGGACATGTGCTTTGACCATTCCGATGCAACTTTTGATATTAACTTTACACCACGCCATTTTCTAAAATATTGATTACATCGATCCAAGCATTTATGACAGATACCACATTATTTGTCAGGCTTATCCACTAATGACCACTTTATTGACGAAATTAGCAATCTTGTTTCGTAGCCTGAACAATTCGAGCGGTGCCAGAAGTCCCTTATCCATTATTCCTCTGATATCTAAAGACTTGACCTTCCGAGTACGTTGAATGGCTTTACGCTTTTTCAGCATGGCCGGAATGCCTTTTATAGCGTCTATTTTTGCATTTAATATCACTCGGCCCTGACCAAGAAGAGCAAACCAAATTATACTTGAGATATTCAAAATCAGATGTTGTGGAAGATAAATCCAAAATAAAACAGATGGCATATTTTTTATATATGTCCATACGATATTGCGATGGCCATGGTAAACCGAGAAGTCACTGTGCTGGCCCGTTGAAGCTGAACCAACGTGTGCAACTACAGCATCAGGTACATAAAGGCAGCGATATCCGGCAAGACGCATGCGGAAACCTAGATCTACATCCTCCACATAGCAGAAATAATCCTCATCAAAGCCACCCACATCTAGGAAGGCATCTTTATGATAAAGCGCCGCAGCCGCACAAGGAGAGAAAATCTCTTCGGGTTCCGCATAGCTATCTATTGCTGTAGACCCATGCCCCCGCCGCCACACTAATCCACTCGTATGATACGCGTCCCCGACACCATCTAGCAGTTTTGGGTTATTAGCGACTACTAAACGGCTTCCGAAAAACGAATATTCCGGATAATTAATTGTTGCCTTGAGTAGATTATCGAGCCAGTCCGGCTCCGGAAATGCATCTGGATTTAACAGAGCGATCCAATCGCACTCCTTGTCTTTTACTAGCTGGGCTGCCACATTATTCCCACCAGCAAAACCTTTATTTTCGCCCAAACAAATGATTTCAGCAGATTCCAGCGCAGATTGAGCGCTCACTAGAGAATCGTCAAATTCGCCATTATGTATAACTATCGTGCGAAACTCCTGGAATGTCTGCTTTTGGAGCGACGATAGGCATTTCCTTAAGAGGGTACCGGAATTCCAGCTGACGATGATGACAGCGATCTTAGACATAGAATCCATAATATGGAATTTGCTCAGCTATTGAAGAGCAAAGGAGTTCTCATGTTCACGGAGCCTCGGCATGAGACTACTTGATCTGCAAACCCGAATCTTCAAAATCAGCTATCACGCGCAGAACGGGTGGTAGCTGATTTGGTTCCTCTCCTTAGGGGCATGCCTTATAAGCGGCGAGCGTATCAGCCATTGACCCCATAAATCGGGCTTGACCGCCATCAAGATAAAGACCGCGATTACAGACACGCTCTAGCAAATCAAGGTTGTGTGAGGCCAGCACCAGAATGCGTGACTTGTCTACCAGTGCGCTCATGTGCGCCTCCGCTCTAGCACTGAAGGACTGGTCAGTCACGCTCAGCCATTCATCGAGCAGCAATATGTCAGGTTCGATGGAGATCGATAATGCGAAATTAAGCCGCATCAACATGCCCGACGAATAGGTGTGAACGGGCATAGCGAGATAATCTCCAAGCTCGGATATGGCCGCGACCTTCTCGGCGAATGCCTCATGATTGTGCCTGGCGACGCCAAGCAGAATGGCACGGGACCGAATGTTCTCGTATCCGGTAGCGTAAGGATCAAGTGCAACGGATGGATCGATAATCGCCGAGATACGGCCCTTGGCGCTCACATGCCCTTGTTGTGGTCGATAGATTCCAGCGAGGATACGCAACAAGGTCGATTTACCCGAACCATTAGCGCCGACAATACCTAGCCGGTCGCCCTCATGCAAATCGAAAGAAAGTGAAGAAATCGCCTGAACGACGAAATGATTACCCGCATCGCGCCCAAGCCGACCACCCGTGCCAAAGGAGATTAGCTCTTTTTTGAGGGACTGTCCGCCTACGCCATAGACTCGGAAAGCCAGCGAAACGGCTTCTACGGTAAGGTGCGTTCTAGACATTCTTACACCAAATAGGGAACGCGATGGCCAGCGCGGCGCATGAGCCATGCTGCGACAAATGCGGAAACGAGATTAGCGGAAACAAGGAAGCCCCAGGTAAGCATTTCCGGTGCGTGGCCAAGGAGAGGTGCGCGGATCGCTTCAATCATGTGATAAAAGGGATTGGCCTCAGCGAGAATTGCCTTGCGCGCCAGCATGTCTTTCAAAAACATGATCGGGGTAATAAACATAACCACTTGCACGATGCTGGTCACTATATGTGGTACGTCGCGAAAGCGTGCACAGACGATGGCGAGTAACAAGCCCATCGTGAACAGCAGGCTAAAGACGAGCAAGAGCCCTGGCAGAACGAGCAGTGTGTTGAAATTCGGCCAAATACCGAAGGCGATAGCGACGATGAGATAAACGATGAAATTATGCGCCATGAGCAGACCGTTACGTGTTAGCACCCGCAGCACATGGATCCCGAGCGGTAAGGGCAAGTTACGGATGATCTGAGCATTTGTAGTAAAGGCGGTACAGGAATCTGTCATTGCTCCAGCGATGAACCACCAGGCGAGGAAACCGGTCGTCACATGTGGCATATAGACATCGAGCGGCAAATCGAAAACCGTCGCATAAATGAGGGACAATGTAGCAACTAGAATGCCTAAATTAAGCACCAGCCAAAGCGGTCCTAAAAGCGAACCACGATAGCGCGAGCGTATGTCCTGACGCCCAAACCACAGCCAGACCGGCCAATGCATAAGAGCGGAGAAGAGTGATGTAGCAACAGACGGCATCGAATGGAACCTCGGGTCAAATGCGACCGGCTTTGAACAAAAGGCGGTTGAACCCACGCACCGAGACCGGAAGTGCTCTCGCCCTCAGATCCTCGCCCATCGCGGCAAGCTCTTCTTCCGAGTAACCACGCGCCAACCGAAGGATATCGGCAATCTGGTATGTTCCTCGAAAGGCAAGATCGCGTTTTATGGGCATGTTCAGGAGTTGATTGGCGACAAGACCAATAGTGTGCGTCGGATTGCCTAGTTCGCAGCTTTTGATAAGTAATTCATTCAAAAAATGTTTGATCCAATCGAAGGAAATGTCCTGTCTGTCAACAGAGCGACCGGTCTCAGACACAATGCCTAGGAACGTTCCAATCCTCCTTAACTGCTCAGGATATTGCATAACAAGCTGAGCATTTAAGAACAAGACAGACATGAGAGAGGTCATGTCCTTCGTATTAGTCTCATCAATCCGTTGGGAAAGAGATCTTGAGGTCACTACAGAAAATGGCAGGGAGGCCGCTTTCGTCAAAGCTCTACTCAAGCCAAACTCTCCCTTAACGATTGTGTGATGGCGGCCATCGAAGGGTAAATAGCTGTCCCAGTATTTCCTGAAGTGCACGCTGTTCAGCGCATTATTGTCGAGCATGATAAGAAACGATTGCGCATGATAAACCGGTACATAACTTTCATATAGGCATGCCCAGTGTTTGCCGCAATTCGTCACACTCTCAATCAACGCGGTCGTATGCTTGTTGAAATAGAGACTGTCGTTGACAAGGATGAGATTCTTTACCCTTCTTGCGAGAATCTGCCGCCTTAGTAAGGCCAGAATCAATGCTTTCCATACGCCAAAATCGCGGCCACGCATTTCACGGGGAATGATGTGAACTTGCGGAAACTCTTCTTTGAGCCACGCCGCGACCTCGTCCTTCGCGACGGCAACAACGACGGTGTAATGATTAGCAAGAAGTGCTTCTACAAGGTGGCGTATTGAGAATTGAAGGATATTAGTAGGGTGCGGCGTGACGAACGCGAGCCGTTCCGCTCCTGTCTCCTCAATCTTGTGGAAGAGGCCATCATAATTTTTCCGTTTACCGAAAAATACACGAGGTAAATCGGTGAGATATGACCAGATATCAAAAAGAAAGCAAATAGACACAAGCACGACGCGAAGGATAAAGCCCCTCATAGGATTTTGGTCTCAGGAAACGGTTATAGATCTAACGAGACTGGAGAAAAACCCTACTTTTGAGCAATTTCGGGTCGGTAACTCGTTGGTTGCACATAAACTGAATTTTCGAGTTAAGCGTTTCTCTACACTCTCAACATGTATCTATCAATCTCGCTTGGAAAAAACATATTAAAGCCTTTTACCAGAGATTTGTTTGATGTTTATTGGTGTTCTTTAGATGTGAAGATAGAGGTCCAATCAGGCAATACTGCTTCTGCTTGTGCTCGCGCAACCTTCCATAAAGAGATAGCTTCGCGACAGATGTCGGCATTCGAATCAAGGTTCAGCTGCAAAAGGGCGCGGCGAAAAATTCCCATCGCTTCTTCGGGTTTATTCATTTGCAAGATCGCTACACCGGCTTGTACCATGGCACGCAAAGCGAGAATCTTTGGCCTAGATGTATAGGCGAGATAAGGCCGATCTTCCGTTGGCCCACGTTGCACCCGCTCGAAAAGCACAAACGCAACTTCACGATCACCAGCAATCAACTTTGCACAGGCTTCCTCGAACACCGCGGGCCAATATAGCGATGCCGCCTCCTGTGAAAAAAGAGGAGCAACCCGTTGCGCATCTTCGCATAATGCGGCGGCGCATGCGAAGGCCTCAACTGCGTCCATGGATTCGATAGCATGGCCATGGCGGGCAGCCATTGCAGCGTAAAACAAAAAACAGGGAAGAAAGAACGGGGCAATTTGTGTGTATTCCTCAAACGAGGCGCAGCGGAGCAAAGTTTCGCGACACGAGTCCAAATCAGTAACATCGAGTCCGTATTCTTGCTTTATGCCGAAAACGATTTGTTTCCCAATAGGCAATGATTCTTCAAAATAGCCGTCATTAATCAACTCCTTAAATATACGATATGAAAAACCGAGACCAAGTGCACCACTATTAGTATTGGCAACTTTTTTGCGCAGGTATGTTATATAGCACTCTCGTTCACCCTGACTGTCGGTACAGAGTATCAACGGTGTATTTGAGGCAAAAGCAACTAGTTTTTCGTTTTCGACTCGTACTTCATGATAGGCAAATCCGCTTTTGTGCAGCAACTCTGTAAGAGCATGTTGGCTAAAAAGCCCTCTGTGCATACCAGGGCTTAGTGCCGCTAACATGATACTGCCAACATTATTCTCTTGGATAAAATCCGCATGCGGTGTCGTTAAAATAAGCACGCCATTATTTGCAAGATAGCCTTTGATGTCACGTAGGAATGATAGTGGATCGTCAGTATGTTCTATAACTTCCGATGAATTAACTCGATCAAAACGACGCCCCTTGATTTCTTCGATTTCTTCGTTCAGATACTTCGGATAGATTGTCACGCCAAGCAAGGATTCGCCAATCTTACCATAAGCTCCAGCTTCGAGACCAACTCCTTCGCCTCCAATAATTTCCTTCCAATAATCGAGAGTAAAACCGAATCCACAACCGACATCAAGTAAAGTCATATGCGCGGACGGATTTGTCTGCTGAATATTGCGTACCATGCTATCAATACCAGCTCCGACATGCAGATAATAGTCGGTGTAACAGACAGGAATGTAGGCATCTGCAGCGCTAGCCTCGTCGCAGAGATAGTCTCCAAATTTATCTGCCTTGGCAGTCAGTGAATTGCATCTTTTGCATTTATAAAAGGCAACGCAACCGAGTGATGGAACTACATGTGGCACGGTAATCACATGTGGCATGAACTCTTTTATGCCACAAGCAAAACACGTTAATTCTATTGCCGCGCCATCGCTCCATATAAATGAATAGGTATTATCAACCGCACTTGAACATCCCATATTTGTACTTAACTTTTCTGAATAATTCATTGCATTATTTCCGTTCGCGTCACGGGTTGTTTGGCCCCGATTTCAAAAAGCAGAGAATTTGTCCGTACGGTCGAGTAATCATATTAGATAGATTCTTCTGTTAGACTGGTAAGCTGAACCAATCATCGATTATCGGGCGCAATGCTTCAATATGAGGTCTATACTCCACATTGTCGGTGAGAATGTCAGCAAGAACTTGAAGTTCCTGCAAAAGCAACCTAGATTCTTCCGGCCTTCCTTCGAGATTTCGCAGCAGGGCAGCCTCGATGAAGAAATATAAGAGTGGATTTTGTGGTAGGCGCGCTCCGAGTAATTTTTGCCCATCACGGAGCCGCATCATTATTCCAGAAATAGTAGTTGCGGCGGCGCCGTACTTCCGTTCGATCAGCGCATCCAGTCGACACTTTGTGGATCGAGCATCGTCGAGATTCCCATCATTCATGAGCCGCACTGCGGCTGAAAGAAGGGGTATTTCGCCTTCGACGCCTTCGATGCGTTCTCCGGTATCGGTGAAGCGTAATGGACTATCGATATCCGCGAGTCTCTCATTTGCCAACTGTCGCCAAGTCGAGTAATCCTTTAGCGTATAGACTCTATAGATGCCTTGATCCATGCAAGGACCGCAGAGTAACGCCTTGGCACGCCTAGATTGAATTTCCGTAAATGACGAGGAGAGGTAGTCATGCGCGACGTTGTTAGCCCGATCAAACGATGAGCAACAAAGCTTAACAGCACCGTCTACATCGATATCAATCCGGTTTTCAACCAGTTCACAGGTAGTACTATCCTTTGCATGCGCCGAAGCAATTTTCAGCTGATCAGATATGGGCACCAACAGTTTTTCGACGATGTCACTATCGGCCTCAGGTAAATCACCCCGGGTTGCTTTAAGCATATTCTCAACAGGCATGTAGTAAGCAATGCCTGGTATAAATGTGAACCGCAATTCCTCGCACAACTGAGCCATAAAGACAATATCGTCGCCAGAATTGTGTGTGTAACAGTGGTAGTGTAGGAATACTTTGGTTCGGTAACCGTGGCGTGTAATGAGGTCAGAGAGAGTGCGTAAGTTTACTTTGACGTCCTCAATGTCGCCGTTTGTGTGGCTTTGTTTGTAGTTGTCTTGAAAGAAACCCGAAAGGCTGACGACGAATTCGTCGGGACCAGCGGCAATTGCAGATTCTAGGTTGCGCGTGAAGTTCAGGTTCGAAGACAGTCCGACCCGGAAACCAGCCTGCCGGCTCATTGAGACGAGTTGGCCGATCTTAGGGTGTATTAAGGGCTCACCCCAACTATAGAGTGCAAGAAATACATCGGAGTAGCGACCCAGCAGTTCCGCTTGAAGTTTCTCAAGAATCTTGCCGAACAGAGCTACGTCCATCGTCCCACCAATCGATCCCGCGACACGAGCCTTACCAAAATTGCCAACTGGGCACGACGGGCACCTCAGATTGCAGGTGCCGACGACTTCTAGGTTAACAGTAAACTGTCCTAGCATAATATTAAATCTTTCCAAGCTGGACGTTGCATCGCCCTATGTATTCAGCCAGTCAACTCTTGTTGAATTCAACCCAGGAAAGCCGCAGCATCACTTCATTAGGTTCTGTAACTTAAGACCCCACTACTAAACGGTAGGTTGGGTGGTGCAAATCCTTTGTAGTCCCACTCCATAATGTTGTTTCCAAGCGTGCCTCGCAACCGCGCTATATCTTGGGCCCACCATTGTGGTAGCACTCCAAAATAATGATTCAACGCACGAGCCTCTCGCTCAGACCAATCTGCAAGCCACTCGATAACTCGGGAATCCACCTGGACCGGCTTATCCGTACTATTGACCGGCGGCAAGAACCCACCCGATGGCAAAACAAAACCAGAAACTAGAAAATCTGCTAAAGAAGAAATGAATTCGTCCTGATGATTTACGATATCGTCAAGGAATCCGACGAATATCCGATTTTCAGGTATATGGTTAACCCATTTTTTTAAGTTTTCATTCGAACTAGAGTGCGCAAGCATACCTTCGAAAGAACAGCGTACACCATAGTCAACATCTCTGCCGTTCAGAAGCTTTTGAAAAAGTTTCCAATCAGATATTAGTTTCGCCACGGGTTCCTTATGTTTATTTCCCCAGCAAAAATGCGAAACCAGGCGGCTTAAAGGATTGCGAAGCAGGAAGATAATCCGCACATGTGGCATCTTCTGCGACAAAAGACTAATTATTTCATCTGGGCACGCATCATACGTAGGGGTTATGTCTACAAAGCTTTTTGGTGAAGGCCAGCGAAATAGTTCGTCATACCAACTCCAGTCGCGATCGCCAAAAAGGAAAACTCTCCACCATTTAAGCTCTGTTATTGTCGCTTCACACAATGGATATCCCTTGAGAGCATCGAATTGGTCAACAAGAGCGTTCAATTCGGGTCGCCAGATGGCTTCACTGAGACCTAGAAAAGCCTGATTTCCACGATTTACGTCGAAGTTTAGGCGTTGATCTATGGTTGTTGCTCCAACTTGTCCATACACGTCAAGAAAGTGCAGTTCCTTAACCGGTGCGCGCCATATATCGGTAAAATAGCGGAAAAGTTCATACAGCCAAGTCGTTCCGGCTTTCATTTGGCCGATGCAGATAATCGGGAAAGGCTCTTTTTCTGATACCACTTCATACTCCGGCTTTGTATCCGCATACGGGATTTCATCCTGGTTAACTCGGTCCTACTGGTATGCTTCAGCTACCGCGTCCCATGCCATCTGTTCGTCCCAGTCTTCGACATAGTGCGCTGCGGAGTCTGTATTCACTCGCATCAAAGGTTCGGAAAACTCCGTCTGCGTCGCCAGCTCGAGGGTGCATTCTAGACCTAGACGTGGGCGCATTTCTGCCGCAAAGCGTTTTGCAAAAGCACCTTGCGTTTCCACATAACCACTCGGATTGAGCTTAGCCGTAGCGGTGCCAGAAGCGACTTCACCAAGATATCGCACATACGTCTTCGCAAGGAGTCCGACGAGGATGTTGTCGCGCACATAATCCGGGGTGTTGACGCGCGCGGTCTCTCCAGCCTTCCAGGTGCGCATTAGATACGCACAAAAGCGCGGTTCCTCCAGGGGACCAAAGGGATTCGGAATTACAAATTTATGGAAGGACAGTCCGATTTCATGGCAGCGGTGGTGTACGACAGCCGCGGTTAGCCCCTTTGACAGTCCGTAGGATGAGAAAGCAACAAGGGGAGTATTTCCCGCCCCTTCGTTCGGCTCGAAAACGCTGCCGGTGAGCACGACGCCTTTGAGGCCGCCTCCGGCAAGCGTCGCGAGCACACTGCGCAGATTCGCTGTGTTCTCAGCGAGCGCGCCGGCAATATCGAAATCGGGACTGCGATAATCGCCGACACGGGCGGCGTGATGGCACAAAAGGTCGTAGCCGCCGGTCCGCACCAGATCCACAAAACGCGTACCGCCGAAAGCGCAATCGCCGACGGTCTCCGCAATGGTCATAAGACGCCGCACCCGCTCGGCCCGCGCGCCTTGTGTATATGAATCGAGATTGCCCCTTAGCGGCGCCACGACATGATACCCTGCCTCCGAAAGCGCCTTGGCAAACCAGTAACCGGTGAACGAACTGGCGCCGGTTAGCAGGATTTTCATTTGAGACCCCGCATGAGTTCGATGCCGTGAAACTCTGGGTCGAGGTCCGGCCAGTTCCGGTCCTTATCTGAAATTTCCACCGGCTGTATCGGCCACTCAATATTGATCGCCGGATCGTTATAGCGCAGACCGCGCTCATTCTCAGGCGAATAGAATGCACCCGACAAATAGAAGGCTTCGACGTCATCGGTTAAAGTTACAAAAGCATGTGCGAATCCACGCGGCACGTACATCATGAGACGATTGTCTTCATTGAGTTCAGCGCCGAACCATTTGCCGAACGTGGGCGAACCCGCTCTCAAATCGACAATGACATCATAAAGCGCCCCCTTTATGGCGCGCACCACCTTGACCTCCGCCGCGGGAGGCAACTGATAGTGCAACCCTCGCAGGGTCCCCTTCTTGCTGCTTCGTGAATTGTTAATCTGCACGAACTGTGTTTCGAGACCTGCGTCGCCAAATTCTTTTTCGCAAAAAACGCGGGCGAAAAAGCCTCGGTCGTCGCCGCGTTTTTCCAGTTCTATCAGGTAAGCGCCTTCGAGTGGGGTTTTATGGAACTTCATAGGTTTAGACTCCTTTCCATCGCAAATCCGCGCCGAGCCGGTTCGCAGCCATGTGCCGGCGCAGTGTATTGAGCCGCATGAAGGGCGACTCGCGGAAATTCCGGTCGGCGAATTTCATCTGCTGCAAACCGGCGCACAAACGCTCGATGGATTCGTCCAAGGAAACTTGCGGGATGAAGTCGGCCGCGAGCGACTTAAACAGCGAGAAATCGACCTTATATGAGCGTTTGTCGGGTGGTGCATCCTTGTTGATGCTGACAGAAGTTCCGGGCACATGCCGCGCCACCGCCTCAGCCAGGTCCTTGACCTGGTAATTGCTCTCGTCCCGCCCGGCGTTGACGGCCAGAAACGCACCTCCGTTATCCGCAGAGCGCTGGACCGCCCATGAAATAGCACGCGCCATATCCTTGACGTCGATAAGCGGACGCCAGGGTGAACCGTCGCTCAAAACCGTGATCTCTCCCGCAGTCACCGCACAGGCGACGAAGTCGTTCAATACGAGGTCTAGCCGCAGCCGGTCCGACATCCCGCACGCGGTGGCAAAGCGTAGGCTGGTGAAAACCATGCCGTTAAGATCGGCATTGGCGAGATCAGCTTCGGTGCCGATCTTCGAGCGCGCATAAGCTGTGAGTGGATTGGTCGGGTCGGTTTCCTTGCGTGCTCCGCCTTCGGCATAGCCATACATCGAGCAACTCGACGCGAAGACGAAATTCTTAACTCCGGCTTCGGCGGCAAGCTTAGCGAGACGCACGCTTGCCCCCCTGTTGACCTCTTCTGTGACCGTCTCGAATTCCTTTCCCATCGGATCGTTCGAAACTGCCGCGAGGTGAACAACAGCATCGACTCTGTCTAGCAGAGGAGACGGAAACTCCCGTACATCGCCGAAAATTTGCCGATCAAGTAACGACTCGGGTAACACGCTCGCATTGGTCAAACAATGTCCAAAAAAACCGGCATCGAAACCAACGAGTTCAGCTCCAGGGCATGTTTGGCGCAAATAACGAACTAAAACAGGGCCGACATAGCCCATATTGCCTGTGATCAAAATTCGCATAAGATATTCTCTTGAATTAGAACGCGCTTCAGCGCTTCACTACCAGATTTTCCAAGGCGCTTTGCCTGATGCCCATAATTCCTCAAGGTGTCGTTTGTCTCGGAGTGTATCCATGGGTTGCCAGAAGCCATGGTGGAAATAGGCGCCGAGTTGCCCCTCTGCTGCCAGACACTCCATCGGCTCGCGCTCCCAAACGGTATCATCCCCTTCTATGTATTCACCAACCTTGGGTGAGAGAACGAAGAAACCGGCATTAACCCAACCCCCATCACCAACAGGTTTTTCCTGAAAGCCTGTAACGCGATCTCCTTCATATTTCACGGAGCCAAAGCGACCAGGCGGCTGTGCAGTCGTAACGGTCGCAAGCATACCGTTACGCTCATGGAGTTCGATAATAGCGCTAACATCAACATCACCTACTCCATCTCCATATGTCAGGCAGAAGGCATCATCACCCTCCACATAGGGCAAAATCCGTTTTATGCGTCCGCCGATCATAGTTTTTTCACCAGTATCGACAAGCGTGACTGTCCATGGCTCAGCATTAACCTGATGAACTTTCATTGCGTTTTGACGCAAATCGAAAGTCACATCGGACATATGTAAGAAATAATTCTGAAAATACTCCTTAATTACATAGCCTTTATAACCTAGACAGACGATAAAATCCGTAACTCCATGATGAGCATATATCTTCATGATATGCCAAAGAATCGGTTTGCCACCGATCTCGATCATTGGTTTTGGCTTGATATCAGTTTCTTCCGCAAAGCGCGTCCCAAGGCCGCCAGCTAACAATACGGCTTTCATAGGTTTCCTTTGTCTTTTTCTACTTTGACGTTATTTATTTACGGATTTGCAAACAATAATAGTGATTTCGAATAAATCACCACAAGCAATCACGGTATCGTAAACAACCGGGACGTGATGTCGCCCTAGCTGCAGAACCTTACTCGCTTGATTGATAAGTAATATTACTTACAATTAATTCTGCAAATGCCAGAGAGCTGGTAAATGCGGGCGAAATTGCATTGAGCACATGCAACGAATTGTCTGTCTTAACTAATATATAGTCCATTTCCAGCTTTCTAGTTTTTATATTCACAAGCTGCGGTCGAATACCAGCCTTAGCAGTCGGGATCATGTCTTCCATTTTCAACGATGGCATTAGCTTTTGCGCCGCCACCAAAAAATTCTTCTTACTGTATTTACCCAACTCCATGCGGGCCAGTTTGCGGAAGTTGCTTTCATTGCGCAAATACATGCCTGCGAGTTGATAGCCGATTTCCAGAGATTCAGCTAGGTTGATGCCTCGCACTATTCCGTAATTTTCGCGCCCGAAGGCAGGAATGGCCGTAGGGCCGACATATACATTCCCATCGATTACGCGCGTGAGGTGTACGCCGAGAAAAGGCATGGATATATCGGGCACGGGGTAAATGTTGGCACGAACCTTGGGATTGGCTGCGCTGCTCAATTTCCAGTAAATACCCTTGAACGGAACTAACGCGTACTCCTGAGCCAAACCGAAACCCTTGGCGACGGTATCGGCATAAGCACCGGCACAATTGATCAAGTAACCATAGCTAATGGCTCCAAGCGTGGACTGCAGCTGTCCTTTGCCCTGCTGACCAGTGATCGCGCAGTTAAAGAAGAATACAACGCCCTGTTGCTCTAGTTTTTCTCTTAATCGTTTTAGTACCGCAGCACTGTCGATAACGGCCGTCGTAGGACAGTAGATGGCTGCCGGACCCGCAGCAGCATATGGTTCGAGTTCCCGTAGCTGCTGATGACTGATGCGTTCTGCAGGGATGTTGTTATCCTTGGCATTCGACATCAGTTTGTTGACTGTTGGTAACTGATCCTCTGACGTAGCAAGAATCACTTTGCCACATTGATTTACCGCGATGCCTTCAGCTTTTGCGAACTCGATCATGCGCCGTGCGCCATTAGCACATACTTTGGCCTTGAGAGTATCGCTGCCATAGTAGATGCCACAATGCATAACACCGCTGTTTCGTCCGCTGGCATGACGACCAGGTGCGTCCTCTTTTTCAAGAACCGCGACATGCGTGCGAGGTTGACGTTTGAGCAGCTCGTAGGCCACCGTGAGGCCAACGATGCCGGCTCCAACAATAACAAAATCGAATGTTTTCCCTGACATTTGAAGGTGCGATTAAACGTTAAACTAACTGCTGTTTCGAATCATGGAGTGGAATGCCTACCCCTCAAATGCTAAATCTAGTGGGTAAATTTGCTTGAAATTTACTGATGAGGAGTTAATGGAAGCTAGAATGCTATCTCTTCAAAGCAGATATGTACGCGGCTGAGGCTTTAGCGTGATTCTATCAAATTCTACCAACTGTGAACCAAATGTTTTCCTCATTGTCTAATTTTGGTTCTGGATTCGGATGTGAAAAACGGTCGATGTGCCAGTGTATGCAATTAGGGAGGATCAGGGAACTGAACGACTTTCCGTGAGCCATCCGCTTTCGATCTCTGGTTCGTTATTACGAGCGTCCGCCACACGCGTTGTTCGTTGTTTTCTCGTTCTCGCCTCCCTCATACTGCCAATGGCCATTCCGCTCTAATTACGCCCATTCCCAACAGTAAGCAAGCTTGATGTGAACCACGACTCATACGGCCCTTGGAAAGGGTAAGCGGCGTCTATTACTCAGTTCTTGAAGAGGATTTTTAGAGCGCGCATCCCCTTCGGCCTTCTTCTCCGATAGACGTATTTCCGGCTTTACACTACGTTTACAAAGCTGAAACGCAAACCTCTGCCCTGCCTTTCTTTTTTACCAACTTAGATGGAGACCTCTGATGTTTCGTCGGTCGGCGCTGCTGGTCTTTCCTGTCCTGCTGTTTACGGTCATCGCCCTGGCCGATCCGCTACCGCCGGGTTCGGTTCCCGCCCCCCCTGAAGCCTTGGACTAACTGGGTGTTGCATGGACAGGAAAATCGCTCCTGTCCGCAAGTACACGGCAGCTCGGAAGAGCGGCGCTGCGTTTGGCCGACGAGTCTCGAATTGGTGTTGGATGATCGTGCCGGCCGGTTCGCGTTGAAGGCTCGCGTTTACGCGGAGAGCTGGTTGCCGCCTCCGGGCGGTGTCGAGCATTGGCCGCAGCAGGTAGAGGTGGATGGAAAAGCGGCCGTTGTCGCAACCGCCGATAATACCCCCGGAATCCACCTCGCTCCGGGGGAGCATACCGTCAAAGGCCGGTTTGTTTGGGGTCGGAACCGGTTTCCGGGCGGTCCGGGTTGGGTGAGGCGTTGGACTCGGCGGCGTATCAACAAGGCGTCCAGTGACGGACTTGTGAAGTATGCTGGCCATCAATGTCTGATAGGGATTCCCTCTTCCGCGGCATTAGCTTGAACATCTTCAAGGTCACGGGATGAGATACGTATATTGACACGCTTGTCCTTGGCAAGCGAAGCGGAGGCTATCGATGCATAGCACGCGATTTCATCCTTGAGATTGGGCACGGATCGCCACTCTTCCCTTTCGAAGGAAGCCAGAATTTCTTCTTCGAGTTTGCTTTCTTTATCCATTTCAAATGTCCTCTGTCAGATATTTGCGGGTCGCTTTCTGATGCACGCGTTCTGCGAAGTCGCAACGACTGGGCAGGGGTATCTCCGAGGATGAAGTCTTACTTTCGAGGGTGAATGCTGCAGGTTAATCCGTCGACGGTGGGCGTAATATCGCGGGGTTCCACCGGATGGAGAAAGCCGGGCGAGACAGTCCAACGATGGCCATCGTCGGTCACCACGGTTACGCTTTTCTTATTGTAGCGTACCAGCGTTCCCGTAATACGGCGAAAGTCGTCGGTATCGAAGCAGACGCGGG
>Ga0268362_100133_pt1 | contig 16283 bp, 4 predicted proteins | sample MetcocultureR2M_FD_197214 | JGI IMG/M metagenome (GOLD analysis project Ga0268362, IMG submission 197214) | Soil microbial communities from Anza Borrego Desert, Southern California, United States - Methanotrophic co-culture R2-M | ecosystem: Environmental > Terrestrial > Soil > Desert | place... | reverse complement strand
GCCACTTGCCGAGTTGCAACGGCGCGGGAGGCGTCTCGCCCCCTTGGCCGTTGTTCGCATATTTCGCGACCAGGCCGGTGTCCCGAACCGATAGCTCCAGCGCGTTCTCGCCTTCCGCCGCGTGCAAGACGTAAGCATTCGACTGGGCCTGATCGATCTTCAGCCAGGCGGAAAAGGTCCAGCCTTTATCGGGCGAAAGTTGCAGAGCCGGATTGGCATTGATCGTTATGCCGCCCGCTCCGGTGAATTTGGCCGCTGCGCCGATCCAGCCCGCCGGTTCCGGCGCGGCCTTGGAATCCGCCGCATGGTTGCCGTAGGCGGTGGCGTCCTTTGGCATCGGGTCCGTCTCGTCGAAATGCAACACCAGCGCCTGATGTACGTCGTAGGTCCCGTTCGCGTCGCCGCCATCCGGCGCTTCGGCGTTGCCGTAATACATCCAGATCGAATCGGTGCTGATGCCGCCGCGGAACTGCGGCGCCTTGACCCAGATCAGAGCCATCTCGTTGATCGCGTCGAACTTCTCGACGTGATACTTCAAAGGCGTCTTATCGTCCGCCATGAAGCGAATATCCTTGCCGTTCTCGGCCAAATCCATGAAGTAGCCGAAATTTCCGGTATGCAGGCGGACCAGCACCGGGAACTCGGACAAGGTCTCCTGGACATCCGCGCCGGTGGCTCCGCCGTCCAGCGAAATCTGTTTGCGCGACGACCAGGCGTCGTTCCACCAGGCGTGAACGATTCCAGGAATTGCCACTAGTCCCAGGACTAAAACAAAGACCTTCAGTTTCATGCAAGTTGTTGTAATTGTTTATGGATTACAGGCGGCATTGTGTTACATCAATGTTGCATTGACGTTACGATTCAACCGAAAGCACTCATGATGCGGAAAGACGGGGTGAAGGTGTTCGGCACAGCATCCCCCTAAAAATGTGATGCGCGACACACTGGCGCATCCGACGAACTCTTGTCACCGGACGCCCTCAATCTAACCGCAACCCGGTGCGCCTCCCTTCACGTCGCCCATGCTGCAGTTGCCGAAGCCGACGACTTCGACGTTTAATAAATTAAGGCCCGTATTTTTTTCCGCTCCTTTACCCGCTTCATCTCCCTTAGAGCCGAATCCTTCGTTGGAAGCACTTTGCGCCGATTGCGTCGCGGACGTGGTCGCGTTGCTCACGCCGCCCGGAACGACCGGCGGCGGCGGTGCGGTCGGCACACCCACCGAGGCGCCACTAACGCTGATATTGCTGGCGCCGATGACTGCCGTAGCCGCAATGGTAACGTTGTTTCCGCCGATGCCGGCCTCGCCCGCGTCCACCACGCCTTTGGGCGCAGCCAGGTATACGTCGCCCGCCTCCTTACCGGGAGGGCTGAATGTACGAATGCCGCTTCCCGAAACCACGGGCGGGAACTCGGTCACCGGATTGCCTTTTTCGTCGAAGGTGGTAATCGGCGGCGGAGCCGACAAGGCGGATTTCGCGCCCCGGCCCGCATCGATGTCCTCCTCGGAGGACCAGATCAGGATATCGTCGCCGCCCATGGCGAAAACCCTGGACTGGTTCACCAGAAAATCCCCGTTCACCATCGCGTTGATGGCGCCGGCACGCTGCGCCACGATGCCCAACTGGTCCGCGCCCTTCTGTCCCGAGAAGGAAACCGCGAGACCGGCGTTGACCAGGCCGCCGGGAGCGATCAGGTTGATATCGCCGTCATCCAGAGTGTGAATTTTGCTGAAGAAGAGCTTGATGTCGCCCTTATAGTCGCCATCCGGGAAAAGTTTGCCGATGGCGCGATAGCCCCGGTCATAGCCTGCTCCATCTTCCCCAAACAGCGCCGTTCCCGAGCCGAGAAGGCGATCGGCGGCGCTGTGCAAACCAGCCTTCTTCATGGAATTGGCAAGATTCGATAGGGACTCCCTCTGCGCATCGCTCCCGGCTTTTCCCGCTGCCGCCTGAACACTGGCGAGCTTCAGTTCGTTGAACATCACGGCGACCAGAAACTCCCGCTGCTTGTCCTCCGGCAAAGCCCGGAATGCCTGTAAAGCTTCTTCCTGGTCAAGCGCCCCATCGCCCGTCAGCTTGTGCATGTATGAAGTCAGGTCCGCATCGTAAAGATCCTCGTCTTCCAGATACGACCGGATGAAGCCCTCATAATCCGGCCGGGAAGAAACGCCGGCGAGTACATAGACGTCCGCGCCCGAGTCGGCGAGGGCCGGATTGGCCGTATCACCGACGGTCGAGACCCCTTTCGATGCCCCCAAATCGACATTCCTTCCCGCCACTAGGTGCAGTGCGCCCGGTCCGTCCAGACGAATCTCCAGGTTTTCGGCATTATTGAGTTGCCCGGTATCGGGAGACCGATCGAACGGATAGATGAAATCCCGCCCCGCGCGGATCACCGAAAGATCCTCTGCGCCCACGTGCTGGATGTTGAAAGAAACATTGCGGATATCGTTGCCCGCCAGCACCCGCACCAGCTTGCTCGTGTTAATGTTCAGGGCCTTGCTGCCGAGTCGAGCGATATCGCCCTTGTTGGCGATAAAGCGGGCCGGTTCGGCGTCACCTTGATGCACCGGTTGCAGCGCGTGAATCTCCGAGGCCGGCCCGGAAGGTTGCAGACGGAGCGCGTCGGTCTTTACCGCCGGATCGTTGCTTGCGAACTGGCGGGCGGGATTCAGCGGCTGCGACAAGAGCGCGGGGTCCGCATCGGACAACCCTACGAACACAATGTTCTCGTTGCTGTCGGCCGCGAGAATGCTTTCATCCGCCAACAGCTCAATCGTGCCCGTGGGATGGGGATAAGTCACGAAGGTGTCGCCGATCTCGATACTACCCCCGAGCGCGGCGGCTTTCAGCGTCGCGGGATAAATCCTCAGAGCGAAGTTTTCCCCGGTGCCGAACGACAGGCTGGACGTCTCCGCCACCCTGTTCACGTCGTTGTGCAGGAAAATGTCTCCGCTCACAGAAGTAAAGCGAACCGCGCTGGCATCGCCGTACGTAGTGAAAAACGGACCTTGAAGCAACGGGGTGAACCGTATCCCCTGTGGCAAGAGGGTCGGGTTGAACACCGTTCCGACATGGATGTCCCCCCGCGCCTTCACCTCGAATGCCGCATCACCCAGTGCGAACACGGGGCCGCTCTTGAACTGCTTGCTGTCCTCGCCGGTAATCGTGCCGGCCGTGATCTCTGCCGATCCGCGGCCCGTGTAAAACGCGCCGCCGGCCAGACGGCCTCCCGCCTCGACCGAGATATCGCCCCCGCCGTTCACCTCCAGGATGCTCTGGCTAGGCTGACCGGAAGGCGAGGAGAAGCTGATCCCGCCGCGACCCGCGGTGCGGTTGGCGCCGAACTGCTTGCCCGTGGTGGGTATCATCACCGAAAGATCGGTGACATCCCCTTGGGCGCTGACCGAAATATTCCCGCCCCCCAAGGCACCCAGCCCCTGTTTGAATCCCAGGCGGCTAGCTACCGAACCGCGCCGATTTGAGGGCTGATCGATGGCGATGGCCCAGGCGGAAACCAGGCTCCCTTTGCTCAAGTCCCCGCTCGGGTCGGTCGTGAACGCGGCGCGAACCAGCCAATCGGTGATGAGCTGATTCTTGGGATCGCTGGGCTGGTTGACTTCCAGTGCCGCTCCCGTGATGCTGCCTCTCGCGTTCACCCGGATGTCGCCCCCTTCCACCGGATATTCGCCGTAGAAGGTATTTCCGGATACGCTCGCCGGTAGGCTTCCGTAGCGGTTCTCGGATGTCGCGCGGCCGCCGGTATAGATTGCGGATTCGGGGCTCGCCAGCGTTATGTCGTCCCCGGAAGCCACATCGATGGACCCGGTGCCGGTGCGGACCAAACTATTGTCCCCCACCGTCAGATCACCCGAATCTCCCGTCGCCATCACGTCGGCACTGGTTACGTCCGCGCCCGCGATCAGCCGATATGACCAGGAATAATCGGTTTGCAGCCGGTTCTCGACCTGATTCTGGTTGCGGTAACCGTCCGTCAGGCGGCCGTCCAGGGCCAGATTGCCGGCCGCGCGCAAGGTCAAAACCCCCGGATTGCCGTTCCACCGCCAATCCACCAAATCCCAATCGTTGCTCAGCCTCATGTCGCCTGCACTGCGAACCTCCAGCCCCGGAACCAGTTGGTACGAACCGCCCAGAACGGGCGCCGAAGCCATATAGGCAGCGGTAGCGGCCTTCCAGCTGTTGATGTCGGCGGTCGTGATGTCATCGTCCTCGACAATGGCGAGCGCCTCGACGCTCACCTTGTCGTCGCCCAGAATGGTGCCCGCGAGAGCGCCGACGCCCGGATCGTCGGAATGGCCGTCGCCGTTGCCGTCGCTCAGGACCCGGAAATGGATTTCCCCGGCCCGATGGGTCGAGCCGGTACCTCCGTCGACCACGGTGGGACCGTCCACCTTGTAGGTTATGCTGCCAAGAGCATTGCTCTCCACGGTTTCCTCGACCCGTCCGCCGGTGACGTCGATCGAGGCGCCGTCGGAAAACTCGATTCCGCCGAGCCCATCCGAGTCGCTGTCGGTGGCCGACAGGAATACCCGTCCACCCTGCTCGTTCACCGCCGAACTACGGGCGATCAGCGAAGAGCCGGAAGCAAGCCTCAGGAAATCGCCCGCGGCGAGGGAGATACTCCCCTTCTTGGTTCCCGAAGCGTCAAGGCGGCCCGCCACATCGATGCTTCCCTGGTCCGCGCTCAAATTGATGTGATGGGCTTGTATGGTTTCTCCGGCGCCTACGAAGATATCGCCCGTACGCTGCCGAACCGACAATGATTCCCGGAAACCGGCATTCATTGCCTTGCCGGCCAAGGCCGAAAATGTGTCGCCCCCGAAATCGCGTGCATCCAGCACAAACCGGCCTTGTTTGTAGCCGGCCTGCGCCTCGCCCTTGATTTCCCCATCGAGAAATACGGAGCCCTGGGACGCCTCGACACGCAGTTGCCCGGAATCACCCCCTTGCGCACTGCCCGAAAGATCGATTCTGGAACTGTTGTCTAAGCGGATGCCGCCCGATTGGCTGCTCAGCGACAAGACACCGCCCGGAGCGAACGCCAGCCGATCCGAGAAAACTACCGTCCTGCCGGAAAGATCGATTTCGGAGCCGGAGAGAAAATCGATATTGCCGGCGGCGCTGAAATTCACGGCGCCGGAAGGCATGAAAATCCGCCCGCCATAATTGATTTCTCCGCCGGTCACGTCCAATCGCGCTCCCAGCCCGGTATATGGGCCCAAGTCGCCTGGTGTGCCCACGGCCAACAGGTCGACCCGGCTTCCTTCCGCATCCAGTTCCAGCTCCGCCCCGGAGAGCGCAGTCATTACCGGTGCCGCGATGGTGAGCCTTCCCGGTACGGAACCGGAATCGAAGCTCAGTTGGGTCTCGCCGGAGCCGAACAGAACCTCGCTCGCGGTCAAACCGACCTCACCGAACCCGTTAAAGTCATAACTGCCCTGCCCCAGTTCAATAGTTCGCGCACTGAGGTTCAGCGCGCCGCTCCCGTCGCCCGCGCAATCGGCGCACAGGCTCTGAGAATTGAACAGCACTAGCGAATCGACGGTCAGCGCAGCCGTTCGCCCCTCATTGGCATAGCCGTGGATGCCGGCCGCATCTACGACCAGCCGGCCCAAATCGACGTCGAACCCTCCGTAGAAGCGCACATCGCTGAAGCTGGTCAGCCTCAGTTCGTCGACCGCCAATTCGTTCAGATCGTCCGCATCGAGCTTGAGTCCGGTCAGACCCGCAGGGACCTCTCCCAGGGCTATCGAACCGGCGCGCAGCGACAGCGAGCCCCCGTCCATGCGGATGGTCCCGCCGAGATCGATATCGTTCACCGAATCGAGAGCTATCGACCCGCTGGAGCGCAGCACGCTGCCGGCCTCCAGCGTGATCGATCCCGTGCCGGGCAAGCGAGCGTAATCCGAGCGGCTGACGTTCGCCTGATCGCCTGAGGAAACCCGAATCAGCGCATTGTCGCCCCTCAGGAACAGCGTGGAACCGCCCCCGGACGACCGGCCCAGCGCCGATATCTCCGCACCGCGGCCGATGTTGATGCCTTCGATAGCTGCCAGCAGGAACTCGTTACCCTCCAGTTTCGCGTTTTCCTGCACCTCGATTCGGTGCGCTTGCACGTCGAGCCGCGTGCCGCCGGACACCCGCTCACGGGTCCCGCCCAGGAGCACGCTTTGCGCCCCTAGATTGTTGAGGTCTGCGGCGAGCAACTCCACCACGCCCGGAGTGGCCGTCGCACCCCGGAAGGAAACGATCGCCAGACGGTCCGACGAGATATCCACGCGCCCGCCGATCCCGATTCCTTCGGCCGCCGAGCGCAAAGCCCCCTCGATGGCCAGCGCGCTCTTCGCCGCGAACGAGACGGTACCGGCATCGAACGGCATCACCGGCAACGGCTTGTCTTCCCGCGCAGCTTTCTGCGCGAAGAAGGTACTGGCCGTGGCGGTTTGGAATTCCGACCGGGAGCGGGCCACGGATCCCGGTTCCACCGCGAACCCGCTCCAGTGCATATCGCGGATATCCGTGCCCGCCAGCTTGCGATAACCGGCCACCACCGGCGCACCGTCCACCCGAAACCGCCGTTGTCCGGGCAACAAGTCGCGTGTACCGTTCTCCGGCATAACCAGGAATCCGCCCGGCAACAGCGCATAATGCGCCGGAAGCAGCGCGTATTCGCCCGCCGGCAGCCCCGCCGTACCGGACAGATAAATGCTGTCGCCCGCCTTCAGCCCGGAAGCGGGAGATTCAAAATGATCGTAGGGCGCAGTAAAAAGACTGAGACCCGGCACTACGGCGAACTTTTCCGGGTAGTAGCCGTTCTGGTAGCTGAGTATGTCGGAGGAGCCTCCGGGGCCAGGTATGAACTCGTAGGAGAACAGATCGCCGCCCCCGGAAATGTCGATGACTGCGCCTTTTTGAGTAGCGACGGCGTCGCCCTTGAGCTGAATGCGTTTTTCCGGGATGAGGATGTCGCCCCTGTCGTTTTCCAGCTTCTCGGGTGCTCCCTGGACGATCAGGTAATTTTCGAATCCCAGGCGGTACACCCAGTCCAAGCCGCCCTGGATGTTGCCGAAAGGCACGAGAAGCCCGCTGCCCGATACCGAGGTCAGGCTGCCGTCCGCCAGAACCAAATTCTTTTCAGCGTTCAGATCGATGCTGCCGAAAGGTGCCAGCAGATGTCCCTGCTGAACGATGGTCGGCGCTTCGACCGTAAGCTGTCCCGCAGCCGACAACACCTGTCCACCGACGGCGCCGTTGCCGAAAACCCGGAGAGTGCCGTCGGGATTGCCGCTGACGGCAATACGGAACTGGGACAGCGTAGTCGGGTAAACTTGCGCGGCACGAAGATCCAGGTCCGCCGCGGTGACCAGTTCGCCCTTGAGAACGCGGCCGGCTTCGCCCACCTGGATGCCCTGCAATCGGATATCGCGCTCGCTGGCCAGAGTCACTTTATTGAAGCCGCCCAAGGCAGTCGCGCCCACCAAATCGAGCCACCCGGCATTCACCGCCAGATTTCCGTTACCCGCCAGTGGCGCTAGCTTGATCGTTTGGTCCACCGTGCTGCCGATCTGCACGAAGGGCGAAGAGAGGCTGACTGTTCCGGTGTCGTGACCCGAAAACGACGTCCAGCCGATGGCAGGGGTATCCAAAGTCAGGCGCCCTGCGGTGCTTACGTTCACGTCGTCCCCAAACACCACGCCCGACACCGATGTGCCGAGGGATCGGGTGGTCAGACTGACGTTCGCGAAACCCGAGTCGCTCAACAGGCTTTCGGGGACATCGGCGATGCCGTTGAGAATGTCGGGAATATCGGGCGCTCCTTCATTCCATTCCCAAGTGAACGAATCCCGCGATGCCGGCCGCGATGACACCACGATCAAGCGAGGAGTGACCGGAAATTCACGCCCCGGCGGAATCTGATCCGGCGGGAAAGGATTTCGGGATAAGGGATTGATCTCTATCGCCAGGCTGCCGCCGGCTGATGCCGGTGCGCCCGCGGCCCGGCCCCTGATGGCGGCGCCGTCGAGAATCATGCCTTCGGCCGATTTCAGGCTGACGCTTCCGCCGGGAGCGTACAAGGCGGTCCTCCGATAACGAAGCGCACCGGCATTACCCGAACGCACCGGCAAATCCAACGCGTCCACCGCTCCCGAGACATCGATCGTGGCTCCCGGCGCTGCCACGATATAACCGCGATCGGCCGTCAGACTGACCTCGCCGCCACCCAACACTTCACCCAGACGTCGCCGGAAGCGGTTCGGCTCCAGCAGTACGGTTCCGGAGGCGAGAAGCCGGCTGTCGGCGTCCAGCCAAATGCCCTGGTTTCTGAGGAAGGACTGGTCGATGGTTGCCCCGCCTGTGGGAGGCGTGATAGCCAGGTCGATTTTCCCGGCCGGCGCGTTGATGGTACCGCCAACGAAAATCTGGTGGTCCGAGGAAAGCGAGACGTGGGCACGGGGGTCGGTATCGATCCTTGCGCCCCGGCCGATCGTCACCGACCCCTGCGGTTCCCAGTTCAAGCCGGCGGTTTGAGCGTGGGACAGACTTAGATTCGTCGCCGCCCGCTGAAAGTCGGGCAGCAAAACCTCGTTGCTGATCTCGGCCAGCTCGCTGCCGGTGGGCTGGCGCTGATAGCCGGGTTTGAGCAACAAGTTTCGCGTCTGCAGGGTCAGATGGGTGTCGTCCGCGACCCGCACGCCTCGGAGATCGGAAATCAGACTGTAGTCGGAAAATCCGCTCGTTTCGAAAAACCCCGGATCGAGCAGCAGCGGACGCAGAAAATCGTTTAGTGGGCTGTTCAAGGCGCGACTGTCGCCGACGATGATTTCATTCGCGCTCAGCGTCAGGCTGCCGCCCCGCTCGAAGCCATGCCCAAGCAATTCGCCGTCCAGCACGAGGTTCGACCCCAGAACGCCTTGCGACTTCAGCACGATCTCGCCGCCGGAACCGGTGACGAGCGTACCGTCTTTCTTCAGCCAGGCTCCGGAGCGCACGTCGAGGCGGCTGTCCTCCGCCACCACGAGATCAGCCGCCGTCTTCACGCTGATGACACCGCCGTCCAGCGGGACGGCGACGGGCGCCGGCTCGCCCTCGGTATACGGGTCGTCGTTGATCCAGCGCCCGGCGGCATCGAGCACGGCGCCGGAATTGACGATCACCTGGCCGCTACGGCCCTGATAGCCGTTGGTGCCGAGTTGTACAAGATCCGGCTTGCCCGTTAGTTCGATCTTTCCGGAGGGTGCGACGATACGGCCCGAGACTTCCACCGTATCCGCGGCCAGGCTCAGACTGCCACCGTCGGGAACAGTGACGGCGGTGTTCTTCGCAATGGTCACGGTGCCGTTGCTGTTGATTACCGTGTGGCGCACACCGGTTCTCTGCAGATAATCGCCCTCGAGAACCAGCACCGGCGGCTGAGTTTCTTCCGCAGGTTGCGCCCGGCTGATCAGCGATTTCTCATCGACGAATAGCACGCCCTGCCCCGCCTGTGTCGCCCGGGCCAAATCGATAAGGAGTTCGCCGCCCTTGGCCCGCGCGCCGAGCTCCCGTTGACGCACGCCGTCGATGGTGCCGCCGCGCAATTGGCCGTCCAGTTTCAGCGAATTGGCCCGGATCGCGAGCTTTCCGGCAGCCCGGCCTTCGACGTAGCCGCGCTCGAACAGGCCCAAGCCGTATATCGAAGACGTCCAGACGCGCTCGATACCCCATCTTTCGAAAAGCTGCCTGACATCCCGGATGATTCCGTCATAGCGCCGGTTCGGATTGGCGTCGCCGATATCGAAAATCTGTCCGTTTGAGAGTAGCTTGGTGGTATTGATATAACCGTCCTCGTAGGCCACCGCCCCGCCGGAAAAGTCGATGACGGCGCCGGCCTGAATATCCACTTCGCCCTCGGAAACCAGTTCCACTTCGCCGCCCGCTGTGCTGCGCTCGGCCACGGTGCGCTCGATGCGCCCCAGCGCCCCTGAAATATCGGCGAGATCGGTACCTATGTTGCCGTTCTTGGTGGTGTGGCGAATGTCCACCCTTATCTTTTCGCCGAACAGCGGGCCGGATTTCTGCACCGGAGCATCCCGTAGTTCGAAGGAACGAACTTCCAGCTCCACCACATTGCGCTCCATGGGTAGGGTTACCCCCGTGATGCCGGAAACATCAATGCTGCTGCCGCTTTCCAGGGTGAGCTTGCTGCCGTTCTTGACATTGAGATCGCCGGGGCTGTCCGGCCGCTCGGTGGCCTGAAGAACCACCTTGCCGGAGGGCGCGACAATGCGCGAGCCGTTTTTCATCGTCACCTGATGGCCCATCCCCTGGACAAACGAAACGGGTTGTTCCTGCTCGTCGATGGCGGTGGTGGGATCGTCCACCTCCGGCAGCACTTCGGTAACGCTGCCGGAATCGAACGTCAAAGAGGCGTGTGTGCCTAGCCCATCGCCCCGGTCTGCGGCGCGGGTGGTCGAAGTGGCCACCAGTTGATCATTCTGGATCGTGCCGCCTTCCCGCGCCAAAAGCCGGATACTTCCGCCGAGGTTCACCGAAGTGGAGGCGGACAGGCGTCCGCTTTGATTCACGGCAAACCCGACCAGCGTGATATTGCCCTGTTTGGCGGCGATTTCCCCTAGGTTTCGGACATCGCCCCCGGTCTTGACTTCCACCAGCAGCCCGCGGACGCCCGAATCGCCGCCGGCCTCCTTCAGATACACTGCATCGGTCGCCGCCGCCAGAACGGTTTGGCCTTCCGGCGTCTCGATGCGGCCGGCATTGACCACTTCAGGCGCCACGATCATGATGCGGCCACCCTTGTCCGACCGTAGTTCCGCACCGGCTTCCACGGTGATGTTCTTTTTGAGCCGGTTTCCGCCGGCGTCGGTAATGTAATTCCCGCCGGCATCCTTCCGGTACGGGTCCCCGTCGCCGATCAGGGCGGCCCGTTCGTTGGGTGCCGGCAGCGGATTGTCGAACACCTTGGTAATACCCCGCTCCAGCACCTGGTCGGTGACCTTCATCGTGGTGGCCACCAGAGAATTTGCGTTCACCCGTGAATTCCGGCCGAATACGAACCCATTCTGGTTGTAGAGATAGACCTGGCCGTTGGAAGAAAGCGTGCCGAGAATACGGCTTGGGTCGCTTTGATGAATATTATTAAGGGCGATGGAGGTTGAGGAGGGCTGATTGAAATTGACGGTGTTGCTTTCGCCGATGTTGAACCTCTCCCACTCGTAGACCGCGCGGTCTTTGAACTGATCGATGTCCATGCGGTTGCCGCGAACCGACAACGCAGCGACGGCCGCGCCAGTCTGGGCGCCGCCGGGCGTACGCACCCAAGCCGCTCTCGGGATCGGCAATTCCGCCCACGCGGGTGCGATGGCGCCTTGAAACAGCAAACCGCTGCCGATCAGATAGCGCACCGCGCGCGCCAACGGCTTCAGTTCCAGCCTTGCGGCTCGATAGTTCGATTGATGATTTTCACGACTGGCCATAGCACTTTACCTGCTCAGGTCAAACGGCCGTCCAACGGCCTATCGAAGAGTCCAAAAATCCCGCAGAAATCCGAATTATTCACCGGGCTACCGCAGCGGAACCGGCTTGCCCCTTTCCGAAGCCTCGGAGAGTAGAACTTCCCACCGTTCTCAAAACTCATACGACACCCGGAAATCCACCCTTTGCTCGCCCGGATCGATACGATTGACGCGGATGAACGGATAGGCCCAGTCCAGTTCGCCGCTGAGATGCTTGAAGACCTGTAGGCGCAACCCAGCACCCGCACTCGCCAGCTCGTATTCCCGCGGAGTGCCCGGCAAAGGCTTGACCACCCATAGCTTCGCGCCTTCGGTGAAAATCAGTGCCCGCAGGCTCTGCACGAAATCCCAGTTCGCCGGTTCCAGGGGCGGACTGTACAACTCCAGCGAAGCGTTCACGCCGTGATCGCCCAGAACTTCAGTCTGGTGATAGCCGCGCACGCTGCCGACACCACCAGCGGAGAACTGCTCGTTACTGATGAGAGGCGATTCCGTAACCTGGCCCGACAGCCGGCCGATGAGCCGGAGATCGTAGGGGAGCAGTTGTTGGTGCCTGAATTCGCCGGTGAGATAGAGATAGTTGGAGCGTGCGGTAAACCGCTTGTCCTCGAACTCCTGCTGTTCGTTGCCCAAACCGCGAATCGAAAAATTCGTCTCCAAATTCAGGGAACTGATATAGCGCTCGCCCTTCAAGCCCGCTTCGTATCCCAGCATGAACGGTACATAGGTGATCGGCGTCCTTTGCGTATCCTGCCCGAGCAACGCAAGGCTTTCGTCGAAATCCTTGTAATCCATGCCGAACGTAAAACTGTGAAAAAAGTTTTCCCGTGCCTTGAGCGGCTTCACCAATCGGAAGCCGTAAATCGAACCGGAACCCACCACGTTCAGGGCGCCGGCGCTGGCGATGTCGGTGGTCGACGAAATCCCTATCCCGTAAACAGCAAGCCGGGTATCGGCAATGCCCGTCGGAAAGACGTAGGTTCCGGCCCAAACCTCCACTTCGTCGTAATTTTCAGGCGTCACCTGGTATTGCAGCGAAGCGCTGTGGAACCGCTGCCACAAGTTGTCGTAGCGAACAGCGGCGATCAGCCGGGTGCGGGTGGTGTTCTCGTTGTTCTTGCCGTTGATCTCGACGCTGCCGTGCAAAGGCAGTTCGTCCTTCACCTTGAGCTCCACCTCCATCTTTCCCGGCGTGTTGCCGGCCCGCAGTACGGGTGTAACCTGCCGGTCCGGAGACTCCCCGCCGAGTTGGGTCAACTGCGCCTGCACCGTGGGCATGTGGGGAACCTGCCCCGCGGCCAGGGCCGGCACTCCGTCGCGTATCTTGCCCAGGGAGTAATAACGGGAACCGGTAATCTTGAGGCGCTCGACCTTTCCCTCCGTAACCAGCAGGCGAACGATGTTTCCCTCGACGTCCTGCTCCGGGATGTCCACGAAAACGGTCTGATAGCCGGCTTCGTGATAGGCGCTTTCCAACGCTTGCCGCGCCTTTTCCACGTCGCCGATGCCGCGACCGGGTCCGAGAAACGGATAAACCACCTTTTCGATCGTTCTATTGTCCAGCACCGTATTACCGTCGACTTGGTACTCCAGGATGTCGAAACTAACCGAATTTTCCGCCTGGCCGTTCGGTGCCGGCTCTTCGGCGCGCGCGCCGACGCTGCCGGTAAAAAAAGACAAACCGACGACAAATAAAATCAAACCGCCCCGCATCGAATTCACGTATTTGTATGTTTTTTCATGAAAACCTACGCAGAACCGCCTAGTCCCCTCTCCCTCTGGGAGAGGGCTAGGGTGAGGGAGTTGGAAACCAAACACTTATTTCTTCTTGGTTCCTTCATCCCCAATAGGGAGAAAGTGCAAATGCGTAAGCTCCGTTAATTTTTTCCAAGCTTCGCTAAATCAAATGCCGGCCCCTCCTGAAAGGGGCCGGCCATGCCGCTTCCCGCGGCCCGGGCGGCAACCGCCCGATAATCCGTTATCTGTTTAAGCCACGAGCATCGTCGTTACAGCTCGTTCTCCGGGAACCCGCCGGTGGTCGGATAGGTGGGTCCGTTCAACACCATCGGGCGGCAGTTGTTGACCTGGAAGCCTGCCGGAGCGGTGGTGAACTGGCTGACCGGCCATTCCTTCTCGAAAGCCGCATCGTTGTTGGTGGGATCCAGCGGGTTGTTGAAAGCGCTGCTGGCCAGGATTCCACCCTGCCACTCCTTCCCTGCCACGTCGGTGTTGTGAACGAAGGCCTTGTTGATGTCCTCGACCACTGCCGGAACGCCGGTGCGGGCGATCACGCCGTCCACCACCTTCTTTTCGTCGCCGTTCATGCCGGTATAGCGGGTGTTGTTGTACTGATAGGTCAGCTCGCCCGTGTACAGATTCTTGCCCAAGGCGGTGTTCTTGATGGTTGGCGCATAGCCGTTGGTCTTCACGAACCGGTAGTTGCGGGTTTCGGTAAGTGCGTTGTTCTCGGTGCTTTGCACGCCGATCGCCCAGCGGTCTAAGGCCGGATCGCCCAAACCATTGAGGCAGTTGTCCACGCCGCCCGAACTGCTGTTGGCGAACACCCAGGTTCCCGAATCGACCGGGGTGTAGCTGCTATAGCTCCCGCTTCCAGCCGTCGGACCGAGTGGGGCCAGCGCGCCATCCACGCACGGATTGCGCAGGTACTTGACGTTAAAGGTGGCCTGGGTACCGGAACCGTTGACGCGGCGGCACCAGTGCACCTGGGCGTCGGGAAAATCTCCAGGCTTGTTTGTGGCGAGGTCCGGCAGCGAAACCAGCCCCAAGGTGGGGTGCTTCACCTTCACGTCTGCCCAATAGTTGAGCCGGCCGGTGGCGACGGAGGTCACGAGGGCATCGGACAGGCTGGGCATGCAGGCCTCGCTGTCGTCACCGACGGTACAGGTGGACGGCAGTTCGCCGGTGGCGATCTGGGCTTCCTGGAGGGCGTTGCGCAAGCCGGTGGTGGCGGGGATGCCGAAGGCGATCAGGAATGCCGGCTTGATGGTGATATTGCTGGTATCGGTCACGTCGGTGAAGCCCGACGGCGTGTTGACGCCCTTGAACACGCCCGGATCGGCGTCGGACACGCCGAAATGGGAGATCAGGTCTTCCTGGGTGTTGGCGTCCTCCAGCACACCCTGGGTGCTGTCCGCCGTATAGGTACAGGTGGCGGTCTTGCGGGTGCGGTTGGGACCGCCGCTAAGGCTGGTCAATGCGCTGCTGGTCGGCGTGCCGCAGGTGGAATCCTGCACCTTCATGTAGGACAGCGGTATACCTTGCGGATCCGAGGCATCACCGATGATAGGCTGCACGCCCTGGGCGGAACCGCCCTCGCTGCGCTTCCGGAACAGGATGTTGGGCTTGGTCAGGCCGGCCAGGGGTTTGCCCGCGGCGCGGTTGGCCTCGCACAAAAAGGCTTCCTGCTCTCTGTTGTTGATGGAATCCTGAAACTTGTAGATGACGGCGCCCGGCGCGCACAGCTCTTCGGTGCGGGTGACCAGGGTTTCCAACACGCCGCGGGGAGCCGAGGCGCCAGACAGACGTACCTCCACCGTGTCGCCGCCGGAAGCGGTGCTGAAGATCGGAAAGCCGTTTTCGTTTTCGCTGATGGCGGCGAAAGCGTTGCCCCCCAGCAGAGCCAGCGCCACGGCGCCGGCGATGTGTTTCATTTTCATGATTTCTTCCTCATGGTTCGATGACGTTGTTCCATCCTCCGGGGGCAGCGGACTGGCCTTCCCCGGAGCGACGAATTCGGGATCAGGCGTCCGCCCGGTTGCGGCGCGCGCCTACACCGACTAGGCCGAGCAGCGCAGAGCCCATCAGCCATACGGCCGCCGGTACCGGGACCGGAGCGGTGGTTTCCGCGTTATAGGAAAGGCCTTCCGCCGATAGTTTCCACACGCCGGCCAACAGCTCGCTCAGCGGGTTAAAGGTGGCGCCGCGACCGCTTCCCACCTGCTGTACGCTGAACGCCCACATGGCCAGATCGACACCGAAATCGGCTTCCGTATTGAACGTGGTTCCAGGATTCAATTGAGCGCCCCACCCGTCTTCCAGGTGATAGCCGTCGAGGGCGGCGTTGTCGCCGAAGGCCGACTTGTTGATGCCGGCTTGGGCGAGGTTGTTGGCCACCGGCTCGCCGTAGTCCACGTTCATGCCGTTTACATGATTCAATACCACCTGCTGTGCATCTCGATACGCGCCGGGGGCGATAACGGGAGCCGCTTGATTAGTGCTCAACAGAAGCGTGTCGCCGACACCTGCAACCGAATTGGTAGCGTTCTTATTGCCGGCTACGTTGAACCGCACCACGTCCCCCGTAGCAGCTTGACCGAGGAAGCTGCTCCAGTTCGTATCGCCCGCGAACAGCGAGAAGAAGGACTGGGTGTCGTCGGCCACGGCCAGGAATCCGCTGACGGTGACGCCCAGATCGCGGTGATAAGTCAGGCCTTTCGTGTAGTTGTGCACCGATACGAACAGCTCGCCGTCGCCCGCAGTCAAATCGATGCCGCCATCCAGCAGTGCGGCGTTGGCACCACCGGCCGAGAACACCAGCGCGATGCCGGCCACCAAAGTTTTCAATTTATTCATTTCCATTCCTCGTCTAGAATTGCGGTTAAAAATACCTTGCAGACATCTCCCCAAGGTCAATCTGCAGGGCTGTTTTCAGCCGGTCGCTTTTCGGCGACCGGCTTTTTTGTGCCGTTTTTCAGGCACCGAAAACAAAAAAAGCCGGGTTGCCATC
>Ga0268362_100132_pt1 | contig 16283 bp, 11 predicted proteins | sample MetcocultureR2M_FD_197214 | JGI IMG/M metagenome (GOLD analysis project Ga0268362, IMG submission 197214) | Soil microbial communities from Anza Borrego Desert, Southern California, United States - Methanotrophic co-culture R2-M | ecosystem: Environmental > Terrestrial > Soil > Desert | place... | reverse complement strand
GAGCGCGCCGTCGACTTCAGCAGCTACGGCTGGCTGGCGTGGATCGCCGGCCTGCTGTTCTCGGTGCTGGCCTTCCTGCACGGCCTGTTCGGCAACTGGGGCTGGGCGATCATCGGCCTGGTGGTGATCGTCAAGGCGCTGATGTTCCCGTTGTCGGCCGCGCAGTACAAAAGCGCGGCGAAGATGCGCCGCTTCCAGCCGCGCATCGAGCAGCTCAAGGAGCGCTACGGCGACGACAAGCAGAAGTTCCAGCTGGCGCTGATGGAGCTGTACAAGAAGGAGAAGATCAACCCGGTCGGCGGCTGCCTGCCGGTGCTGGTGCAGATGCCGGTGTTCCTCGCCCTGTACTGGGTGCTGCTGGAATCGGTGGAGCTGCGCCAGGCGCCGTGGATCGGCTGGATCCAGAACCTGACCGCGCCGGATCCCTATTTCATCCTGCCGGCGATCAACGTCGCCGTGACCTGGGCGACGCAGAAGCTCACGCCGATGCCGGGCATGGACCCGACCCAGCGCAAGCTGATGCAGTTCATGCCGATCGCGATGGGCGTGATGTTCGCGTTCTTCCCGGCGGGCCTGGTGCTGTACTGGGTGACGAACGGCTCGCTCGGCCTGTTGCAGCAGTGGTGGATGACGCGCAAGTACGGCGGCAGCGCACAGCCCGCGAAGGCCTGACCCGGCGTCCGGTTGCGAAGAAGCCCGCCGCGCGCGGGCTTCTTCGTTTGCGGCGCCAGGTTCTGCGAGGATGACGCGCATGGACACCGACACCATCGTCGCGATCGCCACCGCCGGCGGCTCGGCCGGGATCGGCGTGGTGCGGCTGTCGGGCCCGCGTTCGCCGGCGATCGCGCAGGCGCTCTGCGCCCGCACGCTGCGGCCGCGGCACGCGCACCATGTGCGCTTCCGCGATGCCGGCGGCGAGGTCATCGACGACGGCATCGCGCTGCATTTCGCCGCGCCGGCCAGCTTCACCGGCGAGGACGTGGTCGAACTGCAGGCGCACGGCAGCCCGCCGGTGCTGCGCGAACTAGTGGCGCGCTGCGTCGCGCTCGGCGCGCGGATGGCGCGGCCCGGGGAGTTCAGCGAACGCGCCTTCCTCAACGGCCGGCTCGACCTCGCCCAGGCCGAGGCGGTCGCCGACCTGATCGCGGCCGGCGACGCGCGCGCCGCCCGTGCCGCCCGCCGTGCTCTCGACGGCGTGTTCTCGCAGCGGGTCGATGCGCTGGCGGCGGACCTGCTGCGCCTGCGCGTGCACGTAGAAGCGGCAATCGACTTCGCCGACGAACCGCTCGACACGCTCGGCGGCGACGCGGTGCGGCGCGGGCTTGCGGGCACGCAGGCCGCGCTGGCCGGCTTGCTCGCCGAAACCGAACGCGGGCAGAAGCTGCGCGACGGGCTGCACGCGGTGCTGGTCGGCCCGCCCAACGCCGGCAAGAGTTCGCTGCTCAATGCGCTCGCCGGCAGCGAGCGCGCGATCGTCACCGACATCGCCGGCACCACCCGCGACCTGCTGCGTGAAACGCTGCGCGTCGACGGCCTCGAACTGACGCTGGTCGACACGGCCGGCCTGCGCGAGGGCGGCGACGCGATCGAACGCGAAGGCATGCGCCGCGCGCAGGCCGAACTCGCCCGCGCCGACCTCGCCCTGGTGGTGCTCGACGCGCGAGAACCCGATGCCGGCCGCGCCGCGGTCGCGCCGGCGCTGGCCGGCATCGGCCAGGTGCTGTGGCTGCACAACAAGGCCGACCTGCTCGATGCCCCGCCGACGCCGGCCGACGGCGAGAGCTTGGTGGTGTCGGCGCGCACCGGCCTCGGCCTGGACGCCTTGCATGCCCGCCTGCGGGCGCTCGCCGGCGCAGGCGACGCTTCCGAAGGGGCGTTCACCGCCCGCGCCCGCCATGTCGCCGCCCTGCGCAGTGCCGCCGGCGAGCTCGAAGCGGCCCTGGCCGCCTGCGATTCCGAGGCGCTGGAGCTCGCCGCCGAGTCGCTGCGCGCCGCGCACGACGCGCTCGGCGCGATCACCGGCAAGGTCGGCGCCGACGCGCTACTGGGTCACATTTTCGCCTCCTTCTGCATCGGCAAGTAGCCGCGCCGGGCGGCGGGAGTTGACAAACGGGCCGTCCTGTCGCGTCCTTAGCGGGGCGTGCGGCCTCCGTCGCACAGTCAGGGGAGCGTTTTCGATGTCCGTGAAGCCTTTGCAGGCGCGGCCGGTGTCCATGGGACTGGTCGCCGGCCTGGCCGTACTTTGCGCCGTGGCCGGGTGCAAGAAGGAAGACGCGGCGCCCGAGCCGGGCGCCAGCACCACCGCGCCCGCCGCGCAGCAACAGCAACAACAACAGGTCGCCGCCACGCCCGCCGTGTCCGAGAAGGTCGCCGCGATGGACGTCGACGCCCTGCGCCAGGCCGCCCGCAAGGCGCAGGCGGAGCAGCGCCTGTACGCGCCGGCCGGCGACAACGCGGTCGAGTACTACCTCGCGCTGCGCGACAAGGCCCCGGGCGATCCCGGCGTCGCCAGCGCGCTGACCGACCTCATGCCGTACACGGTCATCGCCACCGAGCAGAGCATCAACCGCGAGGACTTCGCCGAAGCGCAGCGCCTGTACGCGCTGCTGGAGAAGGCCGACCCCAACGCGCCGGCGCTGCCGCGCCTGAAGGACTCGATCGCCCGCCAACAGCAGGCGGTCGCCCAGCGCGCGGAGCAGGAGAAGGTGAAGGCCGAGGAAGAGGCCAAGCGCCAAGCCGAGCTGGAGAAGCAGCGCGCCGCCGACCAGCAGCGCGCGCAGCAGCAGGCGGCCCAGCAACTCGCCGCGCAGCAGGCCGAACAGCAGCGCCAAGAGCAGGCGCGGCAGGCGGAGCAGCAGCGCCAGGCCGAAGCGGCCGCCGCCGCGCAGCGCGCCGCCCAGCAGCGTCCTGCCCAGCAGCCGGCGCAGACCGCCGCGGCGCGCCCGAGCGCGAGCGCGAGCGACCTGCGTCCGATCAGCACGCCGGCGCCGCGCTATCCGACCGAGGCCTACCGCGCCGGCACCTCCGGCGAAGTCCAGGTCGAGTTCACCGTGGCGGCCGACGGCTCGGTCTCCGACGTGCGCGTGGTCCGCGCCAATCCGCCGCGGGTGTTCGACCGCGAGGCGGTCTCGGCGGTCAAGCGCTGGCGCTTCCAGCCGATCGGCGCGCCGGTGACCACCCGCCGCACCATCAGCTTCAACCCGGGGGGGTGAGGCACCGCGTCTAGCCGATGCCCCCCGGCATCGGCTGCGGTGCCGAACGCCCGGCCACGGATGGCCGGGCCGGGCGTTCCGAAGCCCGAGGGGTAGCGCCCAGGGCGGCAGCAACGGCGCCCATCGAAGCGGGCGTCCGGTCTTCCAGGCACGGCCGGGGCGATCAGTCCGCCGTTCGGGGATCCGTAGAGCGCAGCTTGCTCCGCTCGGTGCCCGCCGGCGGCGATGGCCGCGGAACAAGCCGCTCCAACCCGGGCAAGGTGACGCGGTTCGTCCCCTACTCCACCCGGCAGAACACCGCCTTCAGGTAGCGCGATTCCGGCGCCTGCGCCAGGAACGGGTGGTCCGGCCCGGCGCCGGCGACCTTCAGCACCTGCACGCCGCGGCCGGCGTAGAACGCGGCCCGGCGCAGCATGTCGAGGAACTGGTCCTCGCCGACCAGGCCGGTGCAGGAGAAGGTCGCGAACAGGCCGCCGGGCTTCACCACGCCCAGCGCCAGCTTGTTCATGTCGAGGTATTTCTTCAGCGCGGGGATGACCTGCTCGCGGTCCCGGGTCATCTTGGCGGGGTCCAGGACCACGATGTCGAAGCGCTCGCCGTTGGCGTGGGCGTCGCGCAGCCACGGGAAGATGTCGGCCTGCACGAAACGCGGCCGCACGTCGTTGAGCCGGGCGTTGCCGCGGGCGATGTCCAGCACCGCCTCGTCGATGTCGACGCCGACCACCTCGCTGGCCCCGCGCACCGCGGCGTAGACGCCGAAGCCGCCGGTGTTGCAGCACAGGTCGAGCACGCGCGCGCCGGCGGCGAACTGCGACAGCCACTGCCGGTTCTCGCGCTGGTCGGCGAAGAAGCCGGTCTTGTGCGCCCCGGCCGGATCTGCTCGGAAGCGGATGCCGTGCTCGGTGATGATCGCCGGCGCCGCCGGCTGCGAGCCGCGGAAGTCGAACGATTCCTGCTTCTGCACGTGCTCGTCGGCGAAGCTGTGGAAACGGCAGTCGGGAAACTGCGCGCGCAGCGCGTCCTGGATCCACTCGCGGTGGCGGAACATGCCGGCGCTGAAGAACTCCAGCACCAGCAGGTCGGCGTAGCGATCCACGACCAACCCGCTCAGGCCGTCGCCTTCGCTGTGCACCACCCGCCAGGCGTCGCTGACTTGGTCCAGCCGCAGCAGCTCGCGGCGCAGGGCCACCGCGTCGGCGATCCTGCGCGCGAACCACGCCGCGTCCACCGGCACGTCCCGGCGCGTCTCGAGGATGCGTACGGCGATCCGCGAGTGGCCGTTGTAGAAGCCGCGGCCGATCCACTCGCCGTCGACGCCGATGACGTCGACGATGCTGCCGGGCTTGGGCCGGACCGCGGGCTTTTCCACCAGCTTCTGGAAGATCCAGGGGTGGGACGATTTCCAGGCGTTCTTCAGGCGGACGGTGGGCAATTCACTCATCCCGCCATTCTACGGCGCGGCGGGATGACGGCCCCCGCAACGGAAACGGCCGCCTCGCGGCGGCCGTTCCAAGGACGGATCAGGAAACCGCGGTCAATTGCCGGCGCGCAGGGACGGAGTCGGAGCGTACTCGCGCAGCTGCTCCTGCGAAGCCCGCGCCCGCGCCTCGCGCTCGGCCACCGTCTCGCAGCGCTTGGTCACCAGGTTGGTCCCGGTCTTGCGTTCGCGGTAGCAGACCAGGCGCGAGCCCTCGTCTGAGGCCAGGGTGGCCTTGATCTGGCTGAGCGCGTTCGACAGCTCGGTGCGCTCTGCCTCGTTGAGCTCGTCCAGCGAGGTCACGCCGTCCAGCATCTCGAAGACCCTGTCCTGCGCGCGACGCATGCGGGCGAGGTCGGCATTGCTGAACTTGGAGTACTCGCCGGTCGGCTGGTCGAGCTTGGCGCGCAGCGCGTGCTGGGTGGCGAGGATCTCGGGCACGGTGTCGTCCACGCCGTTGTCGTCGGCGAACGCAGGCCCGGCGGCCAGCGCGAACAGGGCGGCAAGGACGAAGGTCTTGAGCGGAAATGCGTTCATCTTGTGGAACCAGGGAGGGTTGGAAGCCGCAGGTCAGCATATCCCCGGGTGCTTGTCCATAGGCCATCCGCCGTGGGTCAGGCGGCCGCGCGCGGCTGGAACTGCTCCTCCTCGGTCGAGCCCTTCAAGGCCACCGTCGAGGACTGCCCGCACTGGATCACCTGGGTCACCGCGTCGAAATAGCCGGTCCCGACCTCGCGCTGGTGCTTGACCGCGGTGAACCCCTGTTCGGCGGCCGCGAACTCGGCCTGCTGCAGTTCGACGAAGGCGCTCATCTGCCGCTGCGCGTAGCCGTGGGCGAGGTGGAACATCGAGTAGTTGAGCGCGTGGAAGCCGGCCAGGGTGATGAACTGGAAGCGATAGCCCATCGCCGCCAGCTCGCGCTGGAAGGTCGCGATCGTGGCGTCGTCCAGGTGCTGCTTCCAGTTGAAGCTCGGCGAGCAGTTGTAGGCCAGCAGCTTGCCCGGGAACTTCGCGTGGATCGCTTCGGCGAAGGCGCGCGCGAAGGCGAGGTCCGGCTTGCCGGTCTCGCACCAGACGAGGTCGGCGTAAGGCGCGTAGGCGAGCCCGCGCGACACCGCCTGCTCCAGCCCCTTGCGGGTCTTGTAGAAGCCCTCGACGGTGCGCTCGCCGGTGCAGAACGGCCGGTCGTTGTCGTCCACGTCGCTGGTCAGGAGGTCGGCCGCCTCGGCGTCGGTGCGGGCGACGACCAGGGTCGGCACCCCGCACACGTCCGCCGCCAGGCGCGCGGCGACCAGCTTCTCGACCGCCTCGCGGGTGGGCACCAGCACCTTGCCACCCATGTGCCCGCACTTCTTGACGCTGGCCAGCTGGTCCTCGAAGTGCACGCCGGCGGCACCGGCCTCGATCATCGCCTTCATCAGCTCGAACGCGTTGAGCACGCCGCCGAAGCCGGCCTCGGCGTCGGCGACGATGGGCTGCAGGAAATCGATGTCGTCGCGGCCCTCCGCGTGATGCAGCTGGTCGGCACGCAGCAGCGCGCTGTTGATGCGCTTGACCACCTGCGGCACCGAGTTGGCCGGGTATAGCGACTGGTCCGGATACATCTCGCCGGCGAGGTTGGCGTCGGCGGCGACCTGCCAGCCGGACAGGTAGATCGCCTTCAGCCCGGCCTTGACCTGCTGCATCGCCTGGTTGCCGGTGAGCGCGCCGAGCGCGTTGACGAAGTCTTCCGTGTGCAGATGGCGCCACAGCTTCTCCGCGCCCAGCCGCGCCAGCGAGTGCTCGATCGCGACGGTGCCGCGCAGCCGCACGACGTCTTCGGGCGAGTACGGGCGGGCGATGCCCTGCCAGCGCGGGTTGCTGGTCCAGTCGATGCGCAGGTGTTCGGCGGTGGGCAGGGCGGTGGTCATGGTGGCGGTCCTTCGGTCGGTGGCGGTGGCCGGTGGCGGGAAACGCGAATCAATCCAGGCGTGCGTACGCCGGCAGGGTGAGGAAGTCGGCGAGGGTGTCGGCGTGGGTGAACTCGTCGAGCAGGGCGATCGCCTCGTCGATGCGCCCGGCGCCCGGCAGGCGCATGCGCTCGGCCAGGCGGGCGGGCAGTCCGATCAGCGCGCGCTCGAACAGCACGTCGTCGATCGGCGTGCCGTCGTCCAGGTGCAGCGGGATGCCGTCGCTGCCCGGCAGCGCCGGCGCGTGCAGCCACTGCCACAGCTGCGCGCGTGCGATCTCGGCGGTGGCCGCGTCCTCCATCAGCCAGTGGATCGGCACGCAGCCGTTGCCGTCGAGCCAGGCGGCGAGGTAGCGCACGCAGACCTCGACGTTGTTCTCGAAGCCGGCGCGGGTGATCGTGCCCAGCGACGGCGCAATCAGTGCCGCAGCCAGCGCGTCCTCGCCGCGCGCGACGACGTCCTCGCGCAGCACCGCGTGCTGGTGCGGGGCCTCGCCCGCCATGTGCGCGTCGAACACCGCGCGCGCCAGCGGCACCAGTGCCGGGTGCGCGACCCAGGTGCCGTCGTGGCCCGCGCGCACCTCGCGCAGCTTGTCGGCGCGCACCCGCTCGAGCGCCTGCTCGTTGGCGGCGACGTCGCCGGCGATCGGGATCTGCGCCGCCATCCCGCCCATCGCGTGCGCGCCGCGTTTGTGGCAGGTGTGCACCAGCAGTTCCGAATACGTCGCCAGGAACGGCTGGGTCATCGTCACCTGCGCGCGCTCGGGCAGGACCCGGCCACGGTGGGCGCGGAAGGTCTTGAGGTAGGAAAAGATGTAGTCCCAGCGCCCGCAGTTGAGGCCGGCCGCGCGCGCGCGCAGGGCATGCAGGATTTCGTCCATCTCGAACGCCGCCGGCAGCGTCTCGATCAGCACGGTGACTTTCATCTGCCCGTGCGGCAGGCCGAGCGCGCGCTCCAGGTGCGCGAGCACGTCCTCCCACAGCGCCGCCTCCTCCATGCACTCGAGCTTGGGCAGGTAGAAGTACGGGCCGCGGTCCTTCGCCGCCAGCGCCTGGGCGTTGTGGAAGGCGAACAGGCCGAGGTCGAACAGCGAGGCCGAGATCGGCTCGCCGTCCACCCGCACGTGCTTCTCCTCGAGGTGCCAGCCGCGCGGGCGCACCAGCAGCACCGCCTGGCCGGCGAAGGGCTTGAGCACGTAGTGCTTGGCGCCGTCGGGCGCCATCCAGTCGAGCGTTCCCTCGACCGCCTTCTTCAGCGCGCGCTGGCCGGTGAGCAGGTTGGCCCAGGTCGGTGAGGTGGAGTCCTCGAAATCGGCCATGTAGCAGTTCGCGCCGGAATTGAGCGCGTTGATGACCATCTTCGGATCGGTCGGGCCGGTGATCTCGACCCGGCGGTCCCGCAGGGCAGCCGGCAACGGCGCGACCCGCCAGTCGCCCCCGCGGATCGCGCGGGTGTCGGCGCGGAAGCCCGGAAGCGCGCCGGCGTCGAACTCCGCCTGGCGGGCGCGGCGCGCCGCCAGGCGCTGCCGGCGCGCCGGCTCGAAGCGGCGGTGCAGCTCGGCCAGCAGCGCCAGCGCGGGCGGCGGCAGCAGCTGCGCCTGGCCCGGCAGCTGGTGGCCGACCTCGATGGCCCGTGGACTCCCGGGGATGGGCTCCGCTTGCAGTACGGCCGACATGGCGCTGGCTCCTGTCCGTGGGAGCCCAGACCGTACGGGGGCGTCTTGCTATTTGACAAAGCAGTTTTGCCAATAGGTACCATAAGGCAAACTTATAGATGGCCTTCACTCATGGCCGACCGGCGACCTGCTACGCCGCGCTTCTCCTACAAGGGCGACCGCCTCAAGCCGCTGCGGGCCTTCTGCCAGGTCGTGCGGCTGGGGTCGGTGTCGCGCGCGGCGGAGGCCCTGTATCTCAGCCAGCCGGCGGTGACCCTGCAGCTGCAGGCGCTGGAGCGCGAGTTCGGCGTGCGCCTGCTTGACCGCAGCGGCCGCCGGCTGTCGCCGACCCGCGAGGGCGAGGCGCTGTACGCGCTGGCACGGCCGCTGGTGGAGGGCATCGACGGGCTCGACGCCGCGTTTCGCGCCGAGGTCAGCGGCCTGGACGTGGGCGAGCTGGACATCGCCGCCGGCAGCTCGACCATCCTCTACCTGCTGCCGCGCTTCGTCGACGCCTTCCGCCAGCGCCAGCCGGAGGTGCGGCTGAAGCTGCACAACGTCACCGGCGCCGGCGGGCTCAACCTGCTGCGCTCGGACGCGGTCGACTTCGCGGTGGGCTCGATGCTGGACGTGCCACCGGACCTGGATTACGCGCCGATCTTCGAATTCGAGCCGATGCTGATCACGCCGGTCGACCATCCGCTCGCCGGCAAGCCCGATCTCACGCTCGAGGACCTGTCGCCCTATGGCCTGATCCTGCCGCCACGCCGGTTGACCACCTACCGGATGGTGGACCTCGTGTTCCAGCGCAACCGGGTGCCGTACACGGTCGCGCTGGAGGTCGGCGGCTGGGAGGTGATCAAGCAGTACGTGGCGATGGGCCTGGGCATCTCCATCGTCACCGCGATCTGCCTGACCGACGCCGATCGCGCGCGCTTGGCGGCGCGTTCGCTGGCGCCGTGGTTCCCGTCGCGCAGCTACGGCGTGGTGATGCGCAAGGGCAAGCTGCTGTCGCCGCAGGCGCGCGCGTTCGTGGAACTGGTGCGCAACGGCAAGGAGTGAGCGCCGGGCGGCGCGTCACTCGGCTGCCTGGCGGCGCACCCACTCGACGTAGCCGCGATAGTGGTGCAGCACGAAACCGCCGAAGGCGGGACTGGCGCCCAGCGCGCGCTCGGTCAGGCGCATCTCGCGCGCGAGGTCGGCTTCGGTCAGGTGGTTGAACGTGACCTTGCGCGGTTCGCTCGGGCTCAACTCCAGGCCGATCACCACCTTGCGGCCGGCGCGCGCCGCGTAGGCGATCTCCGCCTCGGCGTGGTCGACGATGCCGTCGTTGCCTTCGGCTTCGTTGCGGTAGTCCATCAGCGCGACGTAGTCGGTCAGGTCGGCGACATGCTCGCTCATCGGGCGGGTGTTGCCGCGCCATTCGATCCGGATGTTGTCCCACCAGAACGGCATCGCCGGGCCGATCGCGAGCCGCTGGCCCGACGCGGCCTTGCGTCGCGCGAAGTCGGCGGTCATGTCGAGGAAGCCGAGCAGCAGTTCGGTCCGGCGCGTGTCCCAGGCGTCGAGCAGGTGCGGTTCGATGTCGTAGTTCACGCCGTCGAAGCGCTCGCCCTCCGCTGCGGCGGCGTTGTAGTCGAGCACGCGCTGGAACATCGCGCCGGCCTCGTCCAGCCGGCCCGGCAGCACGTATTCCTCGGTCTTCAGGTAGGCCGATCCCAGCAGCGCGTAGACCTTGAAGCCATCGTCGTGGGCCCGCGCGATGAAGCGGCGATAGGCCTGGGGTCGGTCGACGATCAGGTTGCGGCCCTGCCACGCGTCGGCGTACAGGTAGAGCACATTGACGTCCTTGTCGCGCAGGAAGGCGAAGGCCTCGTCGGCCATCGTCCGGGACTCGACCATCGCGTAGGCGTCGCGCTCCCACACCCACACCGCGCGGTCTTGCGCCGCCGGCGCCGCCGCGGCGCGCAGCGGCAGGGCCAACGCCAGCGCCAACAGCAGCGGCAGCAGCGCCCTCATGGCGCGGTCCCGGCGCGCACCTGCAGCGGGATCCGGTAGCGCCCGGCGCCGAGGCTGTGGCCGGTGTCCGGATGCGACGGAATCACCGCGACGAAGTAGCGGCCCGGCGCGAGCTTGCCGAGGTCGACCGCGACCGGCACCTCGCGCCGCGCATGCGCCGGCAGCTGCAGCGCGGCACCGTAGTACTCGCCCACTTCGACGCCGTCCTCGCCGCTCACCACCACCAGCGGCACGAAGGTCGGGCTCGGCGTCGCCGCGTCGTTGGCGAACAGGGCGGACACCTGGATGCGCGCGGCCGGCGTCGACGGCGGCAGGTCGACCGTGCGCACGGCGAAGGGTGGGCCGGCGACGGTGTCCGCTTGGGCGGACGCGGGCGGCGGTTCGACGTAGGCGACCAGCGCCGGCGCGGCGCCTTCCGGCGACAGCTCGCCTTCGCGGCCGAAGCGGTCGTTGGCGGCGCGGAACGCGGCGAAGCGCGCTTCCACCTGCGCCGCGGTGGTCGGGTCGTTCGCGGGCTCGATCGCCATGCCGTCCGACAACGCGTAGAGCTGACCGCGGTTGAGGTACCACGCGCCGGACACGAAGTCGGTGAGCAGGGTCTTGCTCTGCTTGAGCGGGATATCGTGGACGTTGCGGAACGCTGGCGACAGGTCCAGGCCCTTGCCGAGCCACGTCGCGCGCGCCGGCCGCTTCAAGCCGTGGCGGTGCGCGAGGAACGCGAGCAGCGAGGGCGCCACGTCCAGGTGCGAGGACACCGCGCGGATCCGTCGCGGCTGCTTCAGCAGCGGCGAATGGATCAGCAGCGGCACGTGGTAACGCTCGATGCGATCGGCCATCGGCAGCTCAGGCAGGCGGTGGTCGCCGGTCACCACGTAGATCGTGTTGGCATAGGCCGGCGTGCGCGCCTCGGCCTCGAAGAAGGCGCGCAGCGCGTCGTCGGTGTACAGCACTGACTGGTAGATCGGCGCGAAGGCCGTGTAGGCGGCGCGCGCGTCGCCGGCGATGCCCAGCGCGTCCAGCCGCTGCGCGAAGCGCGCGTGGTATGCGGCCTGGCCCGGGAAGCTGTAGGGCGTGTGCATGCTGATCGTCTGGATCACCCGCAGCGTGGGCGCGTCGCCCGCCGGGGCGCCGTCGGCCAGCACGCGGCGGATCAGCTCGCCGTCGGCGTAGCCCCAGCTGAGGTCGCCGCCCGGGCTACGCGGGTAACCCGTGCCGAAGTCGTGGATGTCGACGATCCGCTGCACGCCCTGCCGCTGCAGGTAAAGCCGCTCGTTGTCGAAGTCGGCATCGGTGCCGATGTAGAAACTCGTGCTGTAACCCTGCGCGGCGAGCAGCGACAGAAGCCCCGCGTGCGGCGGCATCCGTTCGCCGAGCGCGGCATAACCCTCCGCGCCGAACGGCAGCGACCCGAACAGCGAGGGCAGCACGCCGAAGGTGCGCCCCTGGTTGGCGAGGAAGTTGTCGAAATAGAGGCTGCGCGTCGCCAGGTCGTCGAGGAACGGCGTGAAGCTGCCGAGCGTCGCGTCCGGTCCCGAGAACGACCGGCCGAGGCCCTCGACGATCACGAACACCAGGTGCGGCGGCGCGTCCCCGTCGGCGAACAGCGGGCCGAGCACGTCCGGCGTGCGCTCCTCATGCACGAAGGGATGGCGCGGGTCGGCCGTTCCCGCGTGCGCACTGGCGACGGCGGCCGCCGTGGGCGCAGGCGCATCGTCGCGCCGCAGCCAGCGCAGGTTCTCGGCGACGAAGTACGCCGGCTTGTCGAGCGCCAAGGCATAGGCGTCCTCGCGCGGCCAGTCGGCGGCGGCCGGCTGCAGCGGCGGCAGCCAGGCCAGCGCGCAGGCCAGCGGCAGGGCGAATGCGAGCGCGCGCGGGGTGCGCGGTCGCCAGCGCGCCAGTGGGCCCAGCGCCAGCCACAGCAGCGCCGGCGGCACGATCCAGCCGGCCAGGGCCAGCGCGTCGGTGCGCGCGCCGGCGCCGACGGTGGTGCGCAATTCGGCGAACGAATAGCCGAACAGTTCGGCGCCCAGCGGCACCCGGGCGGCGAGGTGGAACTGCTCCAGCGCGATCCGCGCCAGCAGCCAGGCCGTGAACAGCAGGCCGACCGCGACCACGCGCGCATGCGGGCCGCGCAGCCGCAGCAGTGGCCAGGCGAGCAGGAACAGCAGCGGCAACGCGCGCAGCAGCAGCAACACGCCGCCGGCGAAGGACGCCGCGCCGATGCGCCAGGCATCGGAGGCGCCCGTCGGCGGCAACCCCGCGTACAGCGACCACAGGCCGAGCGCGGCTTCTGCCAGCAGCAATGCCGGCAGCAGCGGGAGAAAACGCGCGAACGCGCCGCGGTCGTCCCGCCGCATCGCGGTCACCAGCGCAGGTAGAGCGCGCCCGATACCGCGCGCTCGTCGAAGCCGTCCACGTTGTTGGCGATGTTCGCACCGAGCTTGAAGCCCCAGCGCGGATCCGGGAAGCGCACCCAGGCCACGCCCAGCGAGGCGCTGCTGCGACGGATGGTCTCGCCGGTGGCGCCGCCGACCTCGTCGACGCTGCGGCCGGTGCCGGCACTCATCTCCAGATAGTCATCGGCGTTGCCGGCGTAGTACCAGCGCGCGAGGCCGCGGTGGCTGAGGCTGCCGCCGCCCACGCCCGGCACGTGCAGCGCGCGGTAGCGGTAATACCAGTTGCCGAGGTAGCGGCCGACGCCGACGCCGTACATGTCGACGCCGGGGCCGCCGAATTCGAGGCGGTCGTAGCTGCCAGACAGCTCCCAGCCGCTGCCCACCCCCTGGAACACCTCGACGCGCCACGCGCGCCGCGCGAACAGGCCGTCCGGATCGCCGTGCTGGTACCGCAGGTTGGCGTAGGCGCGCGACCACAGCGGCGCGTAGGCGTCCAGCGCCCACGCGGTGTCGCGGCGATCGAAGCGGTCGGCGTGCAGCAGTTCCAGGCCCAGCGAGCCGTGCGCGAAGTGGCGGCGCAGGGTGACGTTGGATTCGTTCCAGGCGTCGCGGTCGGGGTCGAAAGTGGTGTGCTCGGCGCCGATGCGCAGCGACCACGTGTAGCCGCCGGCGGTGACGTCCGGGTTGGCGGTGCGCGGCTGCAGGGTGGCGACGAGGTCGGCGACTTCCTGCGCCGGCAGCCCGCGCGCGCCGGCCGCCTCGAAGGACGCGCGCGCGCCGGCGAGGTCGCCGGCGGAGCGCTGCGCGCGGCCGAGCGCGACCTGCGCGTCCGGCGAATCCGGCTGCAGGGCGGCGCGCCGCGCGTAGGCGTCGACCGCCTGCGCGGGCCGATCGCTCCACAGGTACATGTCGCCCAGCGCCGACCACGCGTCCGCGTAGTCGGGCTTGGCCGCGGTCACCGCGAGCAGGTCGGCCTCGGACTCCGGCCAGCGCGCCATCCACGCATAGGTGCGGCCGCGCGCCAGCAGCACGTCGCTGTTGCCGGGCGAGGTCTGCAGCATCGCGTCGTAGCGGGCGAGCGCCTCGGCTTCGCGGTCGGACGTCGCCAGCGCACGCGCCTCGGCGAGCTGCTCGGCGAAGCCGGGTTGCGGCGGCGCCTCCTGGGCGAAGGCGGGCAACGCCGGGGACAGGGCGATGGCGGCGGCGAGCGCCAGCGGGCGCGGCAAACGGGTCATGTAAGGGTTCCTGTGCAAGGTCACGCGCCACTCGTCTCGGTCGGTCGCGCCGCCGCGGGCACCGGCTTGTCGGCCAGCGCCGGGGCGTGCACCGTGTCCATGTCCTGTTGCCAGCTCGCGTGCCGTTGCATGCGGCCCCAGCGGCGGCTGCGGCCGCCCACGCCGAACACCCAGCGGAAGATGCCGAGGAGGCGCCAGACCGAGGTCAGCTGGCGATAGCCGAAGTTCTCCAGGATCGCGACGATGAACAGCCGCAACTGTTGCGACGGGCGCGAGTACAGGTGGAACGACAGTTCCTCCAGCAACAGTGCGTTGACCGACAGCAGCACGCCCAGGCCGACCGAGGCGAACAGGAACACCCCGAACGCCTCCGGCGACAGCAGCCCGGCGATGAACAGCACAATCACGGCGACGTAGCCGGCCACTTCGATCAGCGGGCCGATGCATTCGAAGATGAACATGAAGGGGAAGGCCAGCCAGCCGACCGCGCCGCCGTTGCGGCGGAACATCAGCCGCCAGTTCGGCAGCAGGCTCTCGACCAGGCCCTGCTGCCAGCGCGCGCGCTGGCTGCGCAGCGAGTGCAGGTCCTCCGGCGCCTCGGTCCAGCAGATCGGATCGGGGACGAAGGTGATCCGGTAGGCGCGGCGCTCCTCGCGCAGGGTGCGGTGCAGGCGCACCACCAGGTCCATGTCCTCGCCGACGGTGTCGGTGCGGTAACCGCCGGCGGCGATCACGCGTTCCTTGTAGAACACGCCGAACGCGCCGGAGATGATCAGCAGCGCGTTCATCGGCGACCAGCCCAGGCGCCCGAACAGGAACGCGCGCAGGTATTCGACCGTCTGGAACATCGCCAGCAGGCTGCGCGGCAGATCGATCTTGGCCAGGTGGCCGTTCTCCACGCGGCAGCCGTTGACCACGCGGATCACGCCGCCGGCGGCCACCGTGGTCGAGTCCTCGAGGAACGGCTGGACCACGCGGGTCAGGCTGTCGTGCTGCAGGATGCAGTCGGCGTCGACCACGCAGAACAGCGGGTAGCGCGCGCAGTTGATGCCGGCGTTGAGGGCGTCGGCCTTGCCGCCGTTCTCCTTGTCGACCAGGCGCACGCGGGCGTGGGTCGGCGAGGCGAACACCCGGCGCACCGGCGCGGTCGGCAGGCGGCGGCGGTAGGCCTCCGGGAACTCGACCAGCGAGAACGCCTCGACCACCGCCTCCAGGGTGCGGTCGGTCGAGCCGTCGTTGACGACCAGCACCTCGTACTCCGGGTAGCCCAGCTGAAGCAGCGAGCGGATCGAGGAGACGATCGTGCGTTCCTCGTTGTAGGCCGGGACGATGATCGTCACCGGCGGCTGGTAGCGCGCGAAGTTCTTCAGCAGCATGCGTCCGCCGTGCTCGCGCATGTAGCGGATCACGCCGAACACCGAGACGTAGTTGAGGCAGAGGTAGGCGATGTTGAGGCCGATGAAGTAGGCGAAGAACACCCACTGCATCCAGTCCATGGCGGCGACCAGCGCCGGCGGCAGGGTCAGGTTCATCGCTGGACTCCAAGGCGTTGCTCGGCCAGCACCTGGTCGAGGATGTCGCGCGCGTAGGGATCGACCAAGCCGCCGCGCAGCGAGTCGGGATCCTGGCTGTGCAGGCGGAACAGGCGGACCAGCGCCTGCGCCGCGCGGTAGCGCACCCACCACTGCGCGTCGGACAGCATCGGCAGCAGCAGCCACTCGTCGTCCTTCTCGCCCAGCCGGCCGAGCGCGGTGGCGGCGTGCATGCGCACGTGCCAGCGCTCGCGGCCGAGCAGGCCGCGCACCAGGTGCAGGTCGCGCGGGTCCTCGAGCACCTGCAGGCAGGTCGAGATCAGGTGCTCGTCCTGCGAGGACTGCAGGATCCGGCGGATCACCGGCGCGGCGTCGGTCGGGCTGATGTCGGCGAGGAAGCGCACCAGCCGCGGCGCGGCCTCGGCATTCGCCTGCAGGGCGACTTCGCCCAGCTCCCTGGACACGATCGCGGTGTCGGCCTCGCGCAGGATCTCGGCGACGCCGCTCTGCGACCAGTCGAGGCGGGCGACGATCTGCGGCACGAACAGCGCGACCGCGCGCTCGTTGTCGACCTGCATCAGCGCGCGCGCCGCCGACAGCGACACGATCGCGCTGGGCGCGTGCAGGAAGCGGGCGAGGCGGTCGAAGTCGTCGCGCTCGCGCAGGTGGCCGAGCGCGATGATCGCGACCACCCGGTCGTGGAATCCGCCGCGATCCAGCATCGCGCGCAGCTGGTCGCCGGCGCCGGCCTGCCCGGCCGCCTTCCGCAGCGGCGGCGAGCCGCCCGGCGGCAGCGCCGCGTGCAGCTG
>Ga0268362_100131_pt1 | contig 16593 bp, 19 predicted proteins | sample MetcocultureR2M_FD_197214 | JGI IMG/M metagenome (GOLD analysis project Ga0268362, IMG submission 197214) | Soil microbial communities from Anza Borrego Desert, Southern California, United States - Methanotrophic co-culture R2-M | ecosystem: Environmental > Terrestrial > Soil > Desert | place... | reverse complement strand
TGCGTGCCTCGGAAATGGTTGGCGAGCGCAATCAGGCTGCGGGGTGCCAGGATATCGATATCGGGGCCGGCCCATGCGGCCTCCGCGCCACTATCGGCCGGGCAGATCAGGCCCTTGCCGATTGCATTGGCGCCGATAGCGGCCGGAAGAGCCCCGGCAACGGGCGCCAGAGTGCCGTCGAGATTGAGTTCTCCGAGCACCACATAGTCGGTCAGCGCATCGCCGGGGATCGCCCCGAGAGCCGCCATCAGCCCGAGCGCGATCGGCAGGTCGTAATGCGAGCCCTCCTTGGGCAGATCGGCCGGCGCAAGATTGACCGTCACCTTCTTCGGCGGCATCGCAAGCCCCGAGGCGTGCAGCGCCGCCTGCACCCGCTCCCGACTTTCGGCCACAGCCTTATCCGGCAGGCCGACGATATGGAACTTGAGGTGGATTATTCCACTTTAAAATTAGCTGACGCCGCGACACGTTCCAACGCTCTGATTGCCGTACTTCCTGGCCTTCTATCGAACTGCCGTTCCGATGTCGCCCATTCCTAATTCGATTAAGCGATAGCGAGGGCGTACAACTAAAGGATTAAAAGCTGTACCTCTGGCTAAATTGACGAGCAGCGCCAGAGCCGGGACACTCGACCTTTGCGGGAGATCAGGCCCATGAAGATTTTAGAAATTCAGGAAGTGTTGGCAAGAAAAGGATTTACGCCAGGACCATTAGACGGCATCTGGGGACGTCAGACCATTTCTGCACTCAGAGCATTCCAGAGTTCAGTCGGGCTCGAACCTGACGGCGTGCTTGGCCCTCGTACTGCGGCTGCGTTGGCTCCTGAGGAAAGCAATCTTCGCGGTCCATTCGAGCCGGAACTAGTTTGGTTCAAGGAAGCTTCACGCCTTGTAGGGACGAAGGAGAGAGCAGGCGAAGCCTCGAATCCAGTCATCCTCGATTGGGCTAGCGGCCGAGGAATACCTTATCAAGGAGACGATATACCTTGGTGCGGTTTATTCGTTGCTCATTGTATCGCATCAACCTTAGATCGTGAGCCAATTCCACCCAACTTTCTAAGTGCGCGGTCATGGGAACGTTTCGGTATTAAGACCGATCCAACCGCAGGCGCGTTGATGATCTTCTGGCGGAAATCGCTCCACAGTGGCCTTGGCCACGTTGGTTTTTATGCCGGAGAAGATGATACGGCATACAGGATTTTAGGGGGCAATCAATCCAACGCGGTGTGTATTAGTTGGATTATGAAAGACCGCCTAACTGAAGCAAGATGGCCTGCCACAGTGCCGCCAATGATAGCAAGACCGCTCATAGCTCCACGAAATCAGGGCGTATCTTGGAACGAGGCGTAGGGGCGGAATATGCGCAAGTCGGTATCGATGCAAACGACGTGCAGTGCCAACAGGTTTCTCTTGCTAGGGAGCGCATTATGCCTGAAGTCGTAAAGCGAGTTCTGCGCACTCTACTCGCGTTGATCAGCGTGCTGTACAGCTTCCCTTCGGCTGCGACCGAAGATGCTGATCAGGTTGCAGCTCAACAAGCAGCCGTAAATTTCACGAACGGGTTGTTTGATGGGATTCCTGCTACGCTTTACAACTCTCAGGCTTCCCGCGGGTTTCGGCGGGCGATTAATTTGCAACAATTCTCCATGAACTCCGCGTTATTCCGCATACAAGTAGGGGGACCGGCAAGAAACATCCGTGTAGCGGGCTCTACCTCGTACGCGACGGCACCGACTGGTGAAGCTGGACGTTTCTATTTCGTGAGGGTTCGCGCTGATTATCCAAATGGCCCGCTTTTCCTAGATCATTACCTTTCGAAGGTTGGCCTGTCCTGGCTTATTGAAACCTATACCGTAATGCCAGCCCCACCCTACTGCGAGCAGAAATGAGGTTTAAAATGGCCAACCTCAACGAGGGCGATCTCGGACGTGAACTCGGCAAAGCTATTACAGCTATTGCCGCACCTGAAGAGCTCGAGCTTTATGACGAAATTGTCGAGGCTACATCAAAGCCCCGCACCGAACGTAAGGACAACCCCTTAGGATTTGGCGTGGCAGAAGGTTTGACTAGCGCTGTCGCGGCCATTGCCTATGCCGCGGGTGCGGAGTTGATCAGAATCTTTTGGGAAGCGATAAAGCCGTCCCTTGCGACCCTCGCGCAAGATACGGCTAACGAGATGCGTAGCCACTTCTCTCAAAAAATTAAAAACTGGATTGCAAGCGGCTTCAAGGAGCCACCGCCTGCTCGGATGAATGAGAAGCAAAGAGAAAAATTCGTTGAGAAGTGGCTACTTGAAGCAACCAACAACGGGCTCTCCGATACTGATATCGACAAATTACATGCTGCACTACGCACGGTGACGGAGCATGAAGACGTTTGAAAATAACGCCGATGTATTTCCATCCGCGACCACCGCGCGTTTTTTTGCGCTCGTTACCTCGTTCCTCGTCGCTATGTTCGTATATGGCACGTGGTTTTTCATTGATCTACTTGGTAATCCTAATCCGACCCAGTTACCGTGGTTAGGCTTGATTTCTATAACTGGCGCGTCAGCGCTAGCAGGGACCATCTACCTTTGTCATCCGACCTTCAAAGCACGTGCTTTCGGCCAAGCGGACGAGATAACAAGCGGGTCGCTATATGAACGCATCAGAGACCTGTGCACCCTATCACAGATCGAGCTTCCCCGAATCTTCGTTGACAAGGATATAAGGAATGCAGATGCGATCGTTTTCGGGTGGGGGAAAAGGAAGACAATCCTACTTGGACGAAATTTTCGTCTCATGCACGTAAAAAAACGAGAGGAATTCGATGCGCGTATACTGCACGAGCTTGCACATATAAAGTATGGCGATGCCACCATTGCGATTATTTCATGGGCGATGCTTGCGACGACCATCACATTGTTCGCAGTAATATTTACATTGCGGGTGGCACGCCTATTTTCAGATATAACCGGCAATTGGGCGATGTCATGGGCCTCCCCAGGATCGTCTTGGCTTGCGATAGCTGGCGCCTACTCTGAATTTTTCTTCCTGAATATGCTTAACTTCCTAGTGATTTTTCTTCCCCATTGCCTGTTTTGGTTGAGCGTTTTAACCCTTGAATTTAAAGCCCTTCTCCGCGTACGCGAACAATACGCAGATCATTTTTCTCGTGAGTTGGGTGGAAGCGCACCCATTTATAAGACCATTGCCGGCCAAATCAAATTAGGCCAATCGGATGCCCGAGCGGAGATGTTTAGCAATCACCCATCGAGAGATGCCCGGTTGAGATTTATTTTGCGCCCTCATTTGGTCGGCTTACCCGGTAAATACCAGTTCTTTGCGTTGGCGTTCATCGGTGGCGCCATTTCGACGGCCTCTTACGACCTTTTGAGCATTGTAAGTGGAGGTACGATCGACCAAGCATTATCGTCTCTCGACATTAACAATATCAGCCGAGTTGACCCGCTGTTGGCGCCTTATGTATTGGCAGCTCTTGCCGGGTTAACCCTCATAGTTGCGCCACTAATAATCTCAATTATTTTTTCCCTGTCGCGCTTTTGCGGTGACTTGATCTTCCGTCACCGCAAGTTTTTTCCAATCTCAAAGCGAGCGATGCTTGCTTCTGCGTGGCTTGCAATTGGCTACTGGGCCGGCCACGCATTTTATCCCAGCAATTTGTCGACCCGCATTTCCGACCTAAGCATAATTTTTGAGTTACGCTTCAGCGGCGTGGCATTCTCATCGCTTTTTCTTAACATATTCACATGGTTTCTGACTATTTCTTCGGCACTTATACTACCTTGGCTCTCTAAAATTCGTGGAGCAACGTCTTCACCCCGGACAATTTGGTGGGTATTAGCCTCCTTCGGGCTTTGGATGCTGTATTCTGGCGCATTTACAGTACAACAATACATTGTGAATTCTATTTTCACGCGGGAACAGGTCAATAATCAACAAGTTGTGTCTGCTGGCATTTGGGTTCTGGCCGGGTTGGGCGTCGTATTGCTTTGCGGAATGATCCACAAGCCTGAGAGATCTCAGACTTTTTCAAAGGCTACGGTTGTGCACGAACCAGTTTAATGACGCCCCCTAGCTCTGGCACATGGTGAATGCGTTGAGCGCGGTGCCGTAGATGTCCTCTTCAAACTCTCCCATTTTTCGCCACCCGCGCCGCTCGTAAAAGTTTATCGCCGAGGTATTTGTAGCAGAAACTTCAAGAATCGTCCCGCCATCAATCCAAGCGTTATGTAGAAGGCTGGTACCGACCCGGTTACCTCGAAAGCGAGCATCCACGTACAGGCCCGCAATGCATCCGTCGCATTGAGAGATCATGCCGATGACCTCACAATCAATGACTGCGACACAGGTGAAAGGTAAGAACTCGCCCACATATCGGCCCGCTCCTTCTTCATCTCGAAAGCGTCTCACACTCTCGGCCGACACGTGATTCCGATAAACACCTAGCCAGCAAGCTGAAGCCAACTCACATAGCCGCTTGCGATCATCGTGAGTGGCTGGCCTGAACGTACAGTCAAAATTTTCCGGGTTGATCACGTCAATCTCCTTTCGGAGAAGCGTCTTGGAACCGATCTGGGAAGACAACGACGGCCGTAGCGTTGACTTTAACCCGAGAACGAAGGACGCGCTGGCCAACCGACGGAGGTCAAAATGGCATTTGAAAATCTGAAACTCGTTGCAACTGTTGATCGCTCTCCCGTAGACGCTGTCACCAAGCGCCGTCAGCGACTCTTCATACAGATAAACAAGCAGATCGACTTAGCAGGGAAATTCATTCCTGGCCGCTCTCAACGCGGTCGGTGGTTTCGGCAGAATGCTGACGGGTCATTTACGCTTACCATCCGCTACGGGCGCAAGGACCTTGAACTGGCGAAAGGCAAATATGGGATCGCGTGCGCTTCGATGGAGGAATTAGTTGAGGGCCTGTCCTCTGTGCGCTCGCAATGCTCGCAGGGCTACTTCGACGGGCAACTGGAGAAGGTTTCGCGCGAAATCCGCAGCGGATTCCGAACATCCACTGAAGGTAAAGCGTGAGGAAGTGAAGTTCCCATTGTGATGGAACGGGAACTTCTGTTTCAACTTCAACAAATGAGCGCCGGCGTGAGATCGGCGCCGACCAATTGGATTGCTTGGAAAGCCCGAACCTCTTGCAAGACAACACCGGCATGTTGGTCGTTCCAGATCGGGCGACGCAACCCCCATCCTAGCTCGTCCAACCTCCGCCCATCGGTCTGAGATTGCACGGTCCAAGCGCGGGATTTGGTCCACACTCTTATCTCGTCGCCCCCTTTCGAGACGAAGACGGGGCAACTGAAAAATCGATGGTTGTCGAAACCGCACCTCGTCTTCGTTAAAGCGGCAGGTCACCAAACAATAGTTACTCGCTAGACACCGTTTATCAGCAATGATGCCGACATACTCGCTTTGCAACTCTCCGATGCCCGCGACTTCGAATAGCCGCAACTTCATTTTCTAACCGTCTCGCCTGATGTCTTTCCTGTGTACTCTGAAGTTTTTTCTCTGACCTTGCTGTCATCGTCGGGCACGTAGTCTACGAAGAATTCCGAGACATCGACGTAAGCAGGAATATCTTTCTCTTTTGGCTTCTTGGGCCAAACTCTCTTTGGCGCGCGCGTGTAGTAATAGACCATGATAACTCTCTATGTTGTTGGGCAACCCAAAACCACTTATGGTTGCTCCGGGGCGAAAGATGCTATCAAAGCAGCTTTAATTGCCGCCCAAATGTCATTGATGTAAAAGCAGCGGCTTTAATTACCTCAACCTGTGACTGGTCATAAGAAAGAAATTTGGGCCGCTCGGCGTCTTCATTCGGATGAGTGGCAAATAGCAGCGTTTCGAAGCGCTGATGCTCAACAAAGCTGCACGCTTTCGCAACTCCTCCTTCAGAATCCAGATCCGCATCGCAGACACCATAGACACCATGCCTGGCTATGGCCCAGTGATCAGGGCGGTTGGTTTCCGTCATAAACACTGCGACTTGCTTGCCCTGCGACGCCAGTTCACATGCCACCTGAACGCATCTCTCGCCGCTCCCAAAGTAAACATCTGGCATTTTATCCACTTTCATTTCCATATTTGAATCCTCTCGCCCCATGATGGCGCAGCTATATGTATTCCGCAGCTTATCTATCTACGGAATGGTTGATATGATCATGTTTGTATTGAGGTGTGTCGGGCCACGAACATTGTTGACTTCTGGCCACCATCACCGTCACAAAGCTGCTACAGAAAATTTGGATTTGTTTACAAGACAAATCGCATACTTTACGGAAATTTAATTTGTTGAAGCGCGCTTAGACACCCCTAAGCCCGCCCATTACCTAGAGTTGCACCGGAACCGCATTTGGTCCCGTCATTCGATGGATGGGATAGATCGCTAGGTCGATCCCAATTCGAGGGTTGATTGCGTTAAACCCGAGAAATTTCGCCGTATAGGAGGAAACTGTACTAGGGTGGCCTTGTTCTTCAAATCGGCCCACGTCTGCAATATGAACCTGATCGAAATCGAACTCATCCTCTCGTTCGCTCGCCTTCACTTGTTCCAGTTTATCTCTCGCTTTCTCGATCTGACCTTTCTTGAAAACCCAAATCGAGTGGACGTGCAGATTCTGTATTTGCCCGGCGCTCTTCCAATAGCGGGTTCCGTTAACGTCAGCCGCCGCTATCAGCAACGGCTGCTCCTCGCGATGTTTCGAATAGTTCCTGCCAAGGACCGCTCTACATACTTTCTTATAAAGCCGATCGATGTTGAAGAACTCAGCGCTGAGATCGTCCTTATTATATAGGTCGATATTATTTCCGCTTTTCCAACCGATCGCGCCTGAACTGTCGTTCAGGGCAGACTGACGTCTGCAGATCTTCCTCTTATCGAAGGTAAACGTAACAAACAGCGCATTCCACTGCAGGTAATTTTCGGTTGGCTGCCATTCAATCCGTTCGGGATCGGTAAAGCTCGTTAACAGCTGGTCGATCCATAAGGCATATTGATCAGCGGCTTTAGAAGGACTTAATCGCGAGCTATAAATACAGTTATTTTGATAGTTCATTCCTTTCTCTTTTAGGCATAGTTATAGAAAGGCACATGTAAGCATGGCCTGGATAAGGTTGATGAAGGCAAGGCTTTGGATGCCCGAGTATAGACGTCGGGTTAAAGCCGGAGCTGGATGAAAATATTTAGGGAAGGGTTTGGAAGCCCAAATGCAATATAGCAGCTTGGAGCCCAAAAACCCAGAAAATTCGCATAATTCCTACCCGATTGCCAGGCGCAAGCTGTTAATCTGCGTCTTCAGCGACCGCATGCAGTAATTTGATCGCTAGCCTGAGCTGGCGAATGTTCATGGTCACAAGGATTGTCGAAGCCGCTTCAATCTCGGCCTTTTTTGTCGCATTGGCTGACACGACCGACGATGGCGAAATGAGATAGTCAACGGGAACCCCAAGAGCCTTTGCCATGGCCAATAGGGTGTCAACTGTCGGCAGATTTAGTCCTCGCTCGATTTGCGAAACGCTGTCCTCTGTTCGCCCCACAGCTTCCGCTAGGGCTGCTTGCGTCATCCGCTTTGCCCTCCGGAAGTCTTTGATTCGTTCTCCAATTTCGTCTGCAATAGCCATGGCCGACCATTGCGGAGCCGCTTGCGATATTGAACCCCGATGGGATACGTTAATTTGCGAGTTTCCCGTAGTCTGCTACGGAAATCGTAGACCTTCGCCTAAGATTGAAGTAGAAAGACATTGGGGGATTATTCTAGGGGGCTAACATGCGTGCATTCGGAAATATTATCTGGTTCTGCTGTGGCGGGGCGGTAACGGCTCTTATCTGGCTTCTCGGTGGTGTGTTTGCAGCGATCACTATTATCGGCTTGCCGTTGACACGGGCTGCGTTCCAAATCGCCAAGATGTCGGCTTTCCCTTTTGGCAAGGAGATCGTTCACGTCCGCGAATTGGACGGAAAGGGCATGACTGCCGCAACCGCAGTAACGGGAACGGCCGGATTGATCATCAATATTGTCTGGCTCTTCACTTTTGGGTGGGTGCTTTTCTTATCTCACGTAGTCGCTGGCCTCATCGCCTGTGTATTCATCATCACGATTCCGTTCGGCATCCAATCTTTCAAGCTAGCCGCGCTGTCATTATGGCCGGTGGGAAGACGGGTTGTCACCGTTGAGGAGGCCCGGGTCGCTCGTGAGCACAATGCCCGCGTTAAACTCAGCAAGACACATGCCGTCTCGTTATCTGCCTGAGCGGGATAGTTCACCATGATACGGTGCGCACTATGCGTCAGTTTCTTCTCGGTTCTGTGCTCGGCTTCAAATGCCGCAGAGCTTGACCAGATGTTCAACTCCCTACCTCCGGCCTATACAACAATGGAGGGGGCGAAGGCTTGCAAACTCGAGCTGGAAATCGGTCCCGATGTGCTAGCCTTTGCGGCCGAGCGCGTTGCAAAGCTGGAACAAACATCCAAATTATCCGCAGATCAGAGAACGGCGCTCCGCGACAAGGCAATCAAAGAAGCTCCGATGCTCGTTGCGATTGGAGCTTGCCAAAGTGTCCTCGCAGCATTTGAGATTCTCGACTTGCAAAGAAAGGTCTTGAAGGCACAGCAACCGAAGGAGTCGCCCAAACGAGATGAACCGGAACGTCCTTCTCCTTCACCTCGTTTTGAACCGAGAGCTACGGACGTCGCTCCTCCCCAAGCTAACCTAGCGACACCTGACGAAACGCAACTGCCTATCGCGCCTGGTGCGTACGTCCGCAGCAAGGAATTTTGCGAGAATCTTCGGAAGGGAGAGCTTGATCTGATCGATTTTGAATTAGAAGAAAATCTCAGGACATTCTCTACGGGTGAGAATTCTTGCGTGGTATCCAAACTGAAGAAGATCAGCCCATCCCGGACAAAGGTGGACGCGGACTGCATGGAATTCGGAGAAGGAAGTCAGCTGACGTTTATGTTAGATCGATTGCCGAACGGAAACATCCGCGTCAACGGCGATGATCAGCTTCATTGCCCAATTAATAAGAACCGTTCTGCATCCAAAGCATCCATTCAGGATTTCATCGGGCAATGGAGCCGGCTAAATGTCGATTGCCGTGGCGGCAGCGGTGACGATCCACATACGACTGAGCAGTGCGATAAGCGAGATGATCTCTCTTTGCAGTTGGAAGCGCTGGGCTACTGCTATAAAGGCGGAACTACGGCAGCATCGAACTGGAAACGGTGCGACTGAGTCGACGTCGCGATTAAATCAACGCAATTTAGGGCATGAATGCCCATCTTCCGCTTCTCAGGCTTCATCAAGCGTCGCCATGCGCGCCTCATGGGTGCTCGCTTGATTGCTTTTGGGATCCCAAACTGACACCTCCTGCATCTTGGACGAGGCACATCTTAAGCAGACGCTTCGAATTCACCGAGCGTGATTGACGTGGTGTCATACTTGCATCGAAACGCAATATCGCAACGATTTGGTGATATCGATAGGAACCACATAGATGCAGCCTTTGGCGGTTGTTGGAGAAAAGTGTTCATGAGTGGTCGCAGACCGCGTGCCGGCAAACTTCGTGCTTGATCCACTCAAGCCATTGAAACAGACTATAGTATTGGTGGAATAGAATTAAGTTATGTATTGAACGTGGTTGAGACGGTGAGCGGGCAAAGAGTAGCAATGAACGGGGCCGCCGTTGCGAGACCCTTTCTGCGTTGGGCGGGTAGCAAGAGGTCGGTTGTTAACAAGCTGGCCCAAAACTCGCCTCGCACATATTTCAGATATTTAGAGCCTTTCGTGGGTTCCGGCGCGCTATTCTTTCACCTTAATCCGAGGAGCGCACTGATATCGGACCTTAATTGGGAGGTCGTGAATCTGTTTATTCAGGTGAAGCATCGCCCAACCGAGCTTCACGAACGGCTGATGACACCTAGCAGGGACAAAGAAACATATCTCGCGATACGGCGAAGCTTCGGCACTGAAGAAGATGACTTGGATCATGCGGCATCGATGCTCTATCTCAACCGCAACTGCTTCAATGGACTGTTCCGTACGAACAAGACAGGTAAGTTCAACGTTCCGTACGCGGCTCAGCGCCGGGGAAGCTACCCCACGCGCGATGATCTTTTGATTTGTTCCGAGCGCTTACAGGATACCCGGATAGAGCATGGGGATTTCTATAACATCATTTCGGACAATGTCGTTGAAGATGATTTTGTTTATCTCGACCCGCCCTACGTCAAATCGGAGGGCAGGATATTTAATGAATACGTAAAAGGCCACTTCAATCATCAGGACACGGAGCGACTTTCAATACTGCTCAAGAAGATCGATGCGGTGGGTGCAAAGTTCCTTCTGAGTTTTATTGACGATGAAATCGTTGAGTTCATCGCCGAGCAGTGGGGTAGCGAGAAGTATCTCGTGCAGAAAAATATAGCCGGATTCGCCGCTAACCGTCGTAAGAGCACAGAAATATTAGTGAAGAATTGGTAGCATGAGGATAGCAGTTCTATCTGATCTTCACGCCTTTTGCTCGGATGCTCGCAAAGCATCTGACGGCAAATCGGTCTTACCTCCGTCGTTAATCGATTTTTCCGCGTCGACAAGGAAGCCAAACATCGACCCATTGGCCGGTTTTATCAAACTGTTTGAGAGTGGCGAGATTGATCCGCCTGATCTACTAATTGTCGGAGGAGATCTGGGCGACAAAGCGGACACCCATGCCATTCAAGCCGTCTGGGGAGAGCTTTCCTCGCTCGTAGACAAGTTGACGGTTACCAATCTCGTAGCGACCTGCGGGAACCATGACCTAGACACGAGGTATAAGCAGAACAAGTTCGATCCACGCGGCTTTTTGAGAACGTTAAAACCAGGCTTTCCTTTTCCGAATACCGTGGAGCAGCGAATCAATCTTCTTGAGTATTGGGCGAACAATTTTTCTATTCTAGAGGGTAAGCAATACAGGATATTGAATATTAACTCCTGTGCTTTTCACGGCTTTGGTTCGGAGGCGGAGCCCGAACTGGAGCGAGGGCGTGTGAGCGAAATCACGCTCGATAGCATCGAAGAACAATTGAAGATCGCCGTGAAAGTGGCCCCCCATAAACAAAACATTTGTCTTTTTCACCATCACATTCGTCCCGTCTCGACTGACACATTTGACGATACCAGCACAATGAAAGGATCAGAGCGCCTCGCTGAAATGTTGAGCAAAGCGTCGCTCGGTGAATGGCTTATCATCCATGGGCATAGACACCGCTCCAACTTATTCTGTGCCGGAGGAAATTCGGCACCTATCGTGCTTTCGTGTGCGAGTTTTGCGGCGACTAGGACAGGTGATGAGCATAATCCATCTCCCAATCAATTTTATATCGTCGAATTGGAGGATGCTCCCCTAGGCGAAGTTGCTCGCGTCGCCGGTACGATACGGGCTTGGAATTGGACACCGAGTATAGGGTGGCAGTCCAAGACAAGCATACCAGGTGGCTTACCAGTGGTTTCGGGCTTCGGCTATCGCGGTTACATACCGGATCTAGCAAAAAATATTGCGATAGCTGTTAAGACTTCTGGCAAGATTGTCTGGAGTGACCTGATCAGCAACTTCCCCGACCTTCGACGCCTGATGCCGTCCGACAACGCCTCTTTAATTGAAACCCTCGAGTCAAACGGTGTGATCGCCACTGAAGCTGATGGACAAATCAAAGAGTTGGCACAAGTCAATGCATGAGAATCCGTTTTTCGATACGTTTAATGCCAAGCACAAAACCGACGCCGAAATTGCAGGGTCATTCGTTTCCCCCCCCAATGCCTTAGAGCGCCTGATCACGAAGGGACATACTGTTTTGTCCGGGCCACGAGGCTCAGGGAAGACGACACTGTTGAAAATGTTGACCTTGCCGGCTCTCCACAAATGGAGCGGAGAGGAAGCCGCAAGTTTGAAACAGAAGATTGATTTTGTTTCTGTCTTCGTCGCGGCTGATAGAAGTTGGCATGGTCAGTTAAATGGATTGACGAAAGAAATTCCCGACGAAAGCGCCGCGGAACTTCTGGGAATGAGTGCGTTCACAACCCATATCTTCAAAGCGATCACCGCGACGTTCATCGATTTGGAAAGCCTTCCGCAAGCTGAGGGGCAATTCTATTCGGGCCTGGTAACAAAGCTCGACTCTCCGAAAGAACGCGATATCTGCGTCCATCTTGCGGACCTTTGGCTTCTTAAGCCCCGCGCTTACACATTCGCGGAAATTCGGGCTGCGTTGTCGCAACGACTGGCACAAATTGGTATTCTGCGGAACCAGTTGAGGTTCAGCAATAATCCCCTGTCGAATGAAGATAACAGGTTTCTTTTTGTCGATTATCGCGAAGGAATGCGGAGCGCGGCCGACATTCATAACCACATCTCGCGGTTGGATTCGAGACGTTGGAGTTTCCTGTTTGACGAGATGGAGGTCGCTCCGTCCTTCGTTCAAGAATCGCTGTTTTCCGATCTCAGGGGAGAAGTCGATAAGCTGAAGATCAATTATAAGCTGGCTTTAGCGCCATTCAACAAGAACTTTAGGGCATCCTTTGACGATCGAGGCGCGTCTCATACTCATGATTACAGCCATATTGATTTGAGTTTTGCGCGCAAAGAGAACGGCTACGACTTTTCTCGCCGCTTGTGCAACCTGATGCTCAGGCAAGCGGGTATAAGCGCCGATGTCGAAACAATGCTTGGTACCTCGTATTTTGCATTCGAGGACGACGATGCGGCAGACCAAAATTCGTCCACAAAGAAGTATAGCAATACGAAGCCGCTTGGGAAGATCTTTCAATCCTTAAGTGAGAAAGATGCGAGCTTTCATAATTATCTGCAACAGCGCGGCATCGATCTCTCCAATGTCGAAGAACTTGATGAGAAATCTTCGGCCAGAACTCTCCGCAAGGTAAGAAATATAGTCGTTCTCCGGGAGTATTTTTCTCGGCCGTCGAAATCTGGCTTGCAGATTGAGCAATTAAACAGCCGCTCTCGCAAGAGCTATATCTTGTATTCCGGCAATCCCTCGATGCTCGCGTTGACGGAAGGGAACCCTCGGAGCCTCATAAATCTCTTCGCGCCGCTCGTCGCTGAGTACAAACAGCTGGAAGGTAAACAAACTGTTTCAGGAGCCAGACAAGCGGACGAGATTCAAAAAGCGATCCGTGTCATGCGATCGCTCCTAAAAACCGTCCCTCATCGTAGCCGGAAGTACCAGGGGCGCGGGCTTCTGCCATTCTTAGATGGCATTGGGTTGGCGCTTCATCGAGGTTTAATGTCAACGAAATTCAGTGACCAGCCGCCATTGTCTTTCCGTGTAGATCATGGAGTGAACCCTGACGATCTTTCGGCAATTGGAAAGGCGCTGAACATCGGCGCGCTCGTCTATGTTCCGGATCAAGACTCGGAAGATATTCTTTCGAACGTCATCGGAAATCGCTTTCGTTTGAACTACCTTCTCGCTGCGCACTACAAGCTTCCTTTATCCCTCGACAGAGAGATCAGCCTCTCAACACTGCTAAGCCAGCAAGCCAGCTATCGGCAAGCGAGGATGGATTTCAGCGATGAAAATTGACGTATTCAACGTTAATCTGGAGGACGAATGTCAGTTCGATCTCCTTATATTTGCGGTTGGTTACGAGGCTCGCGCCAGACACATTGCCGAACGCTATCGTCAGAGTGCGAAAACGATCTTGGGATACGTGTTTCCTGATGGTCATCTACTTAGTTTCGATCACAATCGTCAATTCCTGACAGAATGTGGTGGGCATGAATTGCAGAGCAACGTGTCCATTCAAAACCGACTCCAAGGTCTGGATGCCGGAGCCGATTTTTCCGGTTCCAAGATTTGCCTCGATGTTTCCTCGCTGAATCGTGGAGCTATGGCTTCATTGCTCGCTGAACTACTGGATTCTGATTTCTTTAAGAACGCGGAGATAACTGTCTTATATTCAGTAGCTGTGTTCGCACCACCGCCGCCCGAGGAGCTGGACTTCCTCGATTTTGCGCCACTTGATAAGTTCGGCGGATGGACTTCCAATCCCGAACGGCCCACGGCGCTTATTCTCGGCTTGGGATATGAAACTGATCATGCAGTCGGCGCGTTAGAATTCCTAGATCCCAGCGTAACTTTCGCCTTTTTCCCGATCGGAAGCGATCAAAAATTCGAGAAGCACGTTGAGAAAGCCAATCGGTCGTTTTTTGAGCTAATTAGTTCTGATCGAATTATCAAATACCCGGTGCTTTCACCGTATCAGACGTTTTGGGAGATGCGTTCGCTGATACTGTCTCTGCGAGGAGTCGCGCGGATTGTTCTTGTTCCGATGGGCCCAAAGATTTTCTCTAGTCTATGCCTGGTGTCACAGCGAATGTTCGGAGACGAGATTTCAATTTGGCGGGCTAGTGGACATTCCCTTGCAATGGCGAGGGATGCACATGCCTCTGGTGAAATTACAGGATACTTGATCAAGCGCGTGGACCAATAGATCGCGGAACATGGCGTTCAGGCCACCCTAGCGCGGCTCGCGCAGTAGAACTCTATGATCACAGGACAAACAACGTTATTGTCATGAGGTCCTAATGCGCTCCAATCCGAGCATTTTTACCCTTGCGAGCTGCGAACTGCGTGGCCACCAAATTTGAAAGGCATCCCGTGCCGCGCAAAGTCGTCGACACCCTTATACTTGATCTTGATAACACGCTTTTTGACTGGTTCGCGGTATGGTACGCGTCATTCGAGCCGGTCTACCGCGAGATATTGAAGCAGACCAACCGCCCCGAAGCGGAAATTCAGGCTGACATCCGAAAAGTACATCAGACGCGCCACACTTCAGAATACACGTTTCTTATTGAGGAAATCGAAGCACTTGCCGAATTGCGCCAACGGGGGGACATTAGGTCCAAATTTCGAGAATCACTTGAATTATCGCGACAAGGACGGGATCTCAATCTCAAACTCTATCCCAGCGTTTTCCGGTCCTTGTGGCGGATCAAGGACCAAGGCACGAAGATCGTCGCTTACACAGAATCTATGGCGTTTTATAGCGCGTATCGCCTGAAGCGCTTCGGCTTGGACGGGGTGATAGACGTAATGTTCAGTCCTGAGGACCACGACATGCCGAGCGGCGTGTCGGTCGAGCGCATGCGAAGGCTGCCGGAGGATTTTTACGAACTCCAAGTTACAGAATCCCGGCACACCCCACCGGGTGAGCTCAAGCCAAATCCCCGCGTACTGCTTGACATCGTGAAGGCGGTAGGCGCAACGATTGATCGTTGCGCCTATGTCGGAGATAGCCTTTTCAAAGATGTTGCAATGGCTCGCGACGTTGGTGTCTTCGACATACACGCAAAGTATGGCGAGAGTCAGCGCCGTCCTGAATACGACCTTCTACGGCTGGTGTCCCATTGGACGGAAGCAGATGTACAGCGTGAAAAGGCCATCGTTGAGAAGGGCCATGACTTCGAACCAAGCGCAATTTTGACAGACTCCTTCGCAGAGATCTTCATTCATTGCGACTTCGAGTCCTTCGATCAAAAGCCCGGTGCGATCGTTGATGACAAAACGGCAACCCAATACGCGCTTGAAACTTGGAAGAAGACCGTCGACGTACAACAGCATTTCAATGATTTGGAAATGCGCATAAGGAACTTCGCGATAACGGTTGTGGGTGCGCTGATAGCGTCGGTCGGCTTCACCTATCAGCAGGGCCTTCAGGCGGATGTGTTTGGTGTCAGGATTTCAGCCGGAGTGGGACTCGTGCTTGCAGCCGGCTTCGCTTGGCTAGCCTTCTTTTTTATGGATCGATACTGGTATCACATTTTTCTCCGAGGAGCGGTTAAACACGCTAGCTCGATCGAAAAAGAGTTTGCCGAAAGGATACCGGGAATTGCCCTTGGCACGACGATCTCTGAAATGAGCCGCGACGTGAAAATCCTCTGCTGGAAAACAAATTCCGAACGACGGCTCACAATATTCTACGCCACCGGCTTAGCCATGCTGGGAATAGTTCTTCTCACGCTGCTAATCGCGCAGCCACAACGCCCAGGTGAATTACCGCGTAATGCGCCAGTCCGCGAAGAGCCTAAGCGATCGTGAGCGGCGAAGCAACGCCAACGAAGAGCCACGCCTTTACGTTGAAGGTCCGTTCTTGGCGCGGCGCAAAATGGCGGCTGGCCGCCGATTCGGAAGCGCAAACCTGCAGCTTCACTGATTCAGTGAAATGTCCCGTTTTTTGAAAAGCTGCTTGGATACGCGCAAGCCCTGCTGAAGTGAGAATGTCAATCCAAATGCATCCAAGTCTTCAAACGACGAAACAGAGCCCTTTTTTGCTGGGGAATTGGCAGCACATCGAGATTGACACCTCAATGTACGTTGCCCTACGCCGAGAACTTATGGACCTTCAAAAATAAACCAACGTTTACGTTTGACGGAGCATTCTTGAAATACGTGAGCGTCCGGTGAGCTGTTTTTGCTGATCGGGCAAATCAGGCGATGTTCTGGCATTAGAACCAGCATTAGTGCTGACATTAATACCAGAACAAAGAGGTTTCATGGCTCGCATAGAGATCATGTC
>Ga0268362_100130_pt1 | contig 16696 bp, 23 predicted proteins | sample MetcocultureR2M_FD_197214 | JGI IMG/M metagenome (GOLD analysis project Ga0268362, IMG submission 197214) | Soil microbial communities from Anza Borrego Desert, Southern California, United States - Methanotrophic co-culture R2-M | ecosystem: Environmental > Terrestrial > Soil > Desert | place... | reverse complement strand
TTAGAAGAATTCGAACCAAGTTTTCCAACCCAGGATGAAAAATAAACGAAGTTTGGCAGCGCAATCGCCAGAACTTTCTCGGTTGCCTTGAACTCAGCCTCGTCTTCTCCATGCGACGTCTAGGTGACAAGGAATAGGATATGCGGGGGAGCGCTTAGTTTACGGATGCGATGTAATCGACCAGAACGGCATGCGCCGTCAAGGACATTGAAGCCTTGAATACTGCCGCTCAGCTTCCCAGATCATCCTCGACCCGCTGGTCCGGGCCCCTCTGGTGATCGTCCTCGGCGCGTTCACGATGTCGGACCTCAAACCGACAGATGCCGCAGGCTACGGGACCAGATTATGATTGCAGATATTGCTGCCTGGATGTTTACACTGTTCGTTGTCGATCCCCTTCACGCCGAGATGCGGCAACATCTCGAACGCGCAAATGCGCCTGTCGAAATCGTGCAGCAGTCGCGGCAGTGCTTGGAGTCCGATGTACCGCGTCTTATCGACAAGGCCGGCGACGAGCCGGGCTGGGCAATTGCCACGGCCATTGGCATCTCGACCGGATGGACATCCCCTGAGACGCTATTTGATGGAGCTGATCCAGCCTGCAGCGCGTTGCGTGGACTAATCGGTACAGAGAACGCACGCGAGATGGAAGGTTGACTTTGGAAACGCCGGGCTGCAAGCGCGCTACCAGCACAGCGTCGATGACTTTGTCTCGTCTCGTACATGAAGCACGCAACCGGGACGGCTGACGATTGCCGACGCTCTCGAGCCGATGGGAAGCGATCACCATAACGACCAGCGAGAAGCCGCTCAAATCGCACAGAGATGCTATAGGGACGAAGATGTTGACATGGTGATTAGCGGCGTCAATTCCGACCCCAGCCTGGCGATGACGGCTGTTGCAGCACAGCACGGCAAGCCGATTTTGGTGGTCGGCGGCGACACGTCGGTTCAAGCACGCGAGCGATCTGCGCCTTCTATCATCCAGTACGCCTATAGCACCGTGGCCTAGCAACCGTGCCGGGGCTGGCGCTGACGCGCCAGGGACTAAAGCGGTGGTTCTTTGTGACCGCCGACTACCCCTTCGGCCGCGAGCTTCAGGCGCACGGCACGCATGCTATCGAATCGGCTGGCGGCACCGTGGTCGGCTCCGTCAAGAACCCGCACGGAGAGAACGATTTCTCACCCTTTCTCCAGGCGGCGCGCGACAGCAAGGCAGAGGTTCTCGGCCTTGCCAACGGCCATGCGGAGCTACTCAAAGCCATGGCGGCTATGGAGAAGATGAACCTGACCGGGCGCATGAAGCTGGTCGGATTGCTCACCTTCATTGATGACGTCCATGAGATGGACTTGAGAAAGCGCAGGATCTTTACCTTGCCGACAGCTGGTTTTGGACGCGCGACACAGAAAGCCGCCAATGGACGGAACGCTTCGACGCCCGTCAAAATCGTATGCCCTCCTCCCTGCAGGCGGCAGATTATTCCGCAACCCTGCAGTACCTGAAAGCCGTGGAAGACGTCGGCAGTACCGAGCCGGCAGCACTTATCGGCCGGTTGCGTAGTACCAGCTTGAACGACATGTACGTGAAGAATGGCCGAATTCGCGAAGACGGCACCATGGTTCACGACATGTATCTGCTTCGCGTGAAAAAGCCGCAGGAATCCCAACGCGACTGGGACTTCTATGAGCCCGTTGCCACGTTTCGGGTGATGAGGCGTTCCCCCGCAGGATTTATCTTAACTTGCGACAGTCGTGGGCGGCTGACACCTTGCGTGAACTGCTCGCTACTGAGGACCGTGTCGGACTGTTTCGTAGCGCCGCTTAGACCCGTCCTCAAGGAATGTTCGCATGGCAATAACGCGTTCTTCTACACTCCTCATGCCCAATGGAAACAGAGACCTGTTCTCCGGCCCCTCTTGCCTTCGTCGCAAAATTCTATCCCAATCTTGCTCCGAATATCCTCCCCGCCGCCGCGGTTGCAGCCATGGCGAGTGCCCCCAGAAGGTCACACGCACGGCGCCACGGACAATCCCCGCCCCACCGGCGGACGCGCCCAAGCTGCCGAGGACGCTGAGCGCCACCAGCGTGGAGACCGCCACGACGAGTGTGGTCTGCGCCGGTGGTGACAAGAGAGCGACGATCCGGGGAACGACCGCGCCGGCAGCGAAGGTCAAAGCCGAGACTACCGCTGCCTGTTTCGGATGCGCGGTCACCGTCTCGGAGATCCCAAGTTCGTCGCGGGCATGCGTCCCGAGGGCGTCACGTTCGGTCAGTTATACGGCGACCTTTTCGGCAAGATCACGATCGAGGCCGCGCTCGACATAGATCCGTGTAAGCTCTTCCAGCTCCGCTTCGGGCGTTTCCGCCAGTTCACGCATTTCCCGCGAGAGGTCCGCCTTTTTCGGCATCGGTCTGAGAACTGACCGAGACATACTCGCCCGCTGCCATGGACATCGCGCCTGCAACGAGCCCGGCAAGGCCGGCTATCAGCACTTCCGTCTGCCCCGGACCGGCCGCGGCAACGCCCCACGAGGCTTGACGTCGGACGATCCCGTTACTGGCGCCCAGTCCGCTGCGCGGAGCCAGTCGATCCGACGAGCCATATGGATTTCGGCGTGCGGGAGGCGGCTCATGATAGGTATTCCTTCAACTCGGAAATTTACGGCTCCGGTTCAGTCGCAACCGTCGAAGCAGAAGATTCATGCGGTTTGATCCGCAGGGCACGCAGCGCATTCAGGATCACGGCCACATCAATAAGCTCCTGAAGGAGAGCGCCCTGCACCGGCGTGAGATAGCCGAAGGCTGCGGCCACCATCCCGAGCACTGACAGGCCGATCCCGGCCAAGACGCTTTCGACCGCAATGCGCCTGGAGCGCCGGGCGATCTCGATGCCCGGCCCGAGGCGATCGACCCGGTCTACGAGCAGCACGACGTCGGCAGCCTCTGCCGAAGCTGCAGCACCCCGCGCGCCCATGGCCACACCCACATCCGCGGCGGCGAGCGCCGGAGCATCATTCACGCCATCGCCGACCATCATGACCGGACCGTTCTTGCGCTCGGTCAGGACCAGCAGGACCTTCTGGTCGGGCGTCAGTCCCGTCCGAAGGCCGTCCAGACCAAGGCCTTCGGTCACGCGTTCGGCCACCTCCGCACGATCCCCAGTCGCCAGAAGAATGCGTCCGACGCCTTCCCGCCGCAGTCCCGTCAGCATGGCTTCTGTACCGTCGCGCAAGGGATCGGCCATGACGAGATACCCCGCCAGATGACCGTCCACCGCGACGGCAACGAGGACAGATCCGGCTGCGAGAGCCGGGTGACTGCCTCTCGTTCGCCCGACGCGCCGGGTCACGAATCCGTCGCCGCCCACGATGACCTGGTGGCCATCCACGCTCCCGACAACGCCCTCGCCTGGGATCTCGGTTACCTCCGACGGCACCGGCAAGACGAGGCCACGTTCCTTCGCAGCCGCGACGATAGCCTGGGCGACGGGATGCTTTGATGCCTGATCGAGCGCTGCGGCTAGGCGCAGGATATCGCCTTCGGACATGCTGTCGTGGCTGTCGATCGAGACGATCTGCGGGCGTCCTTCAGTCAATGTGCCCGTCTTGTCGAGGATCAGTGTTCGGATGCGCGCCATCGCCTCGAGCGGCTTCGCCCCTTTGATGAGAACCCCGAAATGCGCCGCCCGCGACAGCCCGGCCACCAATGCCACCGGCACGGCCAGAATAAGGGGACAGGGGGTGGCCACGACCAGCACCGCGACGGTTCGGATCGGATCGCCCGTGAACCACCAGGCGGCGAAGGCCAGCGCAACGGTGACCGCGAGAAAGCCGAGCGACCAGCGATCCGCCAGCCTGGACATCGGCGCCTTCGACCTTTGAGCCTCTTCGACAAGCCGGACGATGCCGGCATAGGTGCTTTCCCTCGCTCGGCGGATTGCCTTCAGGTCGAAGGCCTCGCCGGCATTGGTCGAGCCGCTCATGGCCTCCGCGTCGCGCAAGAGACGGACCGGCAGGGATTCCCCGGTCAGCGGCGAGGTATCGAGAAAAGCCACATCCGAGGCGATCGTGCCATCCACGGGCACGACGTCGCCTTGCCGGATCAGCAAGCGGTCGCCCGGCCTGATCTCGTCGAGCGGCACGTCCTCGAGTTCGCCGTTTTGATGCCTCGTCGCCGTCCGCGGGACACGCGAGAGGAGATCCTGCATCTCCCGCCGTGCCTGGCCTTCGGCGAAGCTCTCAAGGAAGGTGCCGCCCGAATACATCACCGCGACGACGGCCGCGGCCAACGTTTCTCCGAATGTGAGTGCGGCTGACATTGACAGGGCTGCGACGATGTCGAGCCCGACCTCGCCTCGCCACAGGCTGCGAAGAATTTCCAGCAGGAGCGCGGCAAGGACCGGGATGACGCCGAGTGACCAGGCGATGCCGGCGGCGTCTGTCCGGCCAGAAAAGTGCAGCGCGAGCCCCGACACAAGGCCCGCCAATGCCATCATTAGAAGGGCTGTCTTGATTCGGTCTTTGCTAACATAATCCATTCGGCTCAATTCTATTTGACGCGATTTTCCGCTCGAAAGGCTTTCATCGATTGGGCTTCTCAGCCTTGATGTCGGTCAATCGGTGCGGCTCGAGGCGGACGCGGCACTTTCGAGAAGAGCGCTCCCACCGGGTGCGCATTGATGTCACCGACGTCGTCGCGCACGAGAAACAGAGCGTCGAGACCATGCTTTAGGGCGTAGGCACCGCCGGCGTCCAATCCAAGGATCATCAGCGCGGTCGCCCAGGCATCCGCCTCAGCGCAGGTTCTCGCGACGACGGTGACTGAGGCGGGTGCGTCTGTGACTGGCATGCCGCGGTGCGGGTTCATCGTGTGCGACAGGCGCCGCCCCTGGACTTCGACCCAATGACGATAGTCTCCGGACGTCGCGACGGACGCGTCATGAAGCGAGAGGATCGAGTGCGGAGCCCTGCGGTCGGAGTCGGGCGCCTCGACCGCGATGGCCCACGGCTCAGCATCTGGCCGTAGACCTATGGCCCGCATCTCGCCGTCGATACCGACGAGTGGACCGGATACCGAAAACGCCGAGCGTCCCAGGCCGTCAGATCAGCCCAGGCAAGGAGCGCGCCGGTGCCCTGGTCCAGATAGCCAGTGCCCCGGTCCGTCTTCAGCGTGAAGACATCTGTCGCATCGCCAGGATAGGGAAATGCCAGTTCGCGGAGCTCAGCGACCGGCGTGGTCGCGAGCAGTTCCATGTCGGTAATCGCGGTGCCGGTGTCGCCGCTCACGGTGGTGGGGATGGTCAGCCCAGCGCCACCGTCGAGCAGCAGATCGAAGGTGGACGCCGTCATCCAGAGCCCGAACGCCGCCTTTCCACGCATGTAATTCCAGCAGCCGCTCCAGATCGCAAGGTTTCCAATTGAGCAGTTCTCGTGCACCGGCGGACATTCAGATTCCCTCACCTGTTCCTCGCATCGACAGTCATCGTGGTTGCGCTCGGTTGGTGGCTAGCTTGCATTGTTTGCGCCAGACGAGATGGGCATTAACCCGAATTGATCTGGCGCAATGTTGAACGTGCGCACGCCCTTCATAGTGGATTTCCACGCGAAAATGTAGGTTTGGCGATGGGCAAGCGCAGTAGGTACGCGATCATGCTGGGAACAGTCGTGGCCATCGTCGTCTTTCCATGATGCTTCTCCTTTTCCCTTCATCGGGATTTCAGAGAACCATCTCAGCGGCTGAGTTTCATTGATCCCCATCAATCTGATGCTGACGGCGCGCCGCACCAAGCCTGAAATCCCGGTTTTCGGTTTATGGGAGCGCTTCGGCATGTAGTACTTTGGATCAACCGCCGGTGTTATGAGGGACCGGCGCGCTTCCTTCCGGCCACCAATGACATGAGTTTCCAACCCAAAAAAACCGTCATGACGACAGACGCAGCCAACCAGGTCGCGTTGCCTAGGAGATCTGCTACTTTCTGAATACTTCTGCTGAACGCCACCCCCAAGCTCATGTAAGCGCCGACCCAGATTGCCTCACCCAAGGCATCCCAGACCGAAAAACGGACCCACGAATAGCGACTCATCCCCGCGAAAAGATTTACATATGGTCCGAGTGGACTGAGCAGCCAGCGGCTGAAGAATATCCCCGCATCTCCCCATCGCGTTTCAAGCTGCTCGGCCTGTTTCAGCGCTTTATCTAGCCATTGAATGCTCTGCGCCATCTTGAACAGCCGTGATGAAGCCGAGCGCCCGAGGAGATATCCGGCCTGATCCCCGGCGATGGCGCCGGAAAGGCCGGCAACGAAGAATGGCAGGAGGGTCAACTCCCCTTGCCCAGCAAAAGAGCCGATGGCCAACATGACAAGCGACGTCGGGAATGGCACCCCCAGGCAATTCACCATCAGGACGATGAACAAAGCATAGACGCCCTGTTCGTCGATCAGGATGAAAAGCCACTCCGCCATTCTACTGGCCCGCAGGATTGCGACCAGGTTCGATGTCCTGATTGCGTTTAGCGGCAATCGCCTCTTCGAGAGTTCTACGGACCTCCGCGAATGACTTGCCCTGCTTCCTTGCTATTTCGCCCAATGGGCTTCGATCACGGACGCCTGCCGGAAGCCCCAACGCTGTCTGCAGCAGGATCGGGGAGACGCCATGCGAATTAGCCACATAACCGAGCGGCATCCACTCCTCTATTGGCTCGTCTTGGTGACTGGACCAGTAAATCGTCCGAACAGCTAGTCGCACCGCAAGGAAACCGGATATGCCTGCCGTTAGCGTGAAAGCGGCAAGCAGTGCTACGAAAATCTTTCGCTCCGGAAGAAATTTCATTGAGCCTTTCCCCCTGGAGCCGACCCTGCTCACGAGCGTTGCGCGTCTCCGGTCGATTTACGAATGAGGCCGCAAGGGCGGGAGCAACTTGGCGCGGTTCCCCAACATCCGATATATCTATTTTGTCTTCATTGCGTTCATAAGCACCTCCCCTTTGGTAATCCTGCCCTTCAAGCGCTGCGGTCACCTTGATGCCGATCAATCGCAAGCCCCGGCTGCCGGCAAGCACTGAACAACCAAAGCGGGTCGCATTCAGGAGCCCCTCATCCTATGTTACCAATACTCCTGCCGCCAATGCTGGATGCCGCGCCCGCGACACTCGCCTCGACCAAAGGCGCTTCCGCCGACGAGCTGATAGACGTATCGGTGCTGCTCTCGGAAGTCACTTCTGAACTGGAAACACAGCTATCGAACGCCGACGTCCGGGTTGCCGTCGAGGTCGCCGACACGAGCCCCGCGCCCGTCGAAATAAGGGCAGACCGGGTGCTGGTGCGTCTCGTGGCGCGCAATCTGATAGAGAACGCTATCCAGCACTCCCCCAAGGGCGGCGAGGTTAGTCGCCGCGTGCGAGGCTCAGAACAGGAGCAGCACGTCGTCGTTGAAAATCTCGACCAGGGGCCTGGTCATGGAAAGCGGGCTCGGGCTGTCGATCGTCCAGATGGCTCTCGACCGCCTGGGAGGTAGCCGGCATTCGAGAGAGGAAGCCGCTGGTTCGTGAAAGCCTCGTTCCCTGTCTGAGCCTTGGACTGGCTTGACATAATAACATTATATATTATTATATATCATATATCGAATTTTGAATAGGAAGCCAGTCATGCCTGTAACCAAATTGTCCGAGAAGCTTTCGATCTCGTCGCAGCCCAGCATTGATGACATCCAATCGCTTCGCCACGAAGGGTTTAGTACCATTATCAACAACCGACCGGATAACGAAGAGCCCGGACAGCCGGGAACAGAGACCGAGGCCCAAGAAGCGAAACACTGCAAGCTGTCCTATTCCTTCATCCCGGTCACCGCAGCCTCGATCACCGAGGCGGACGTACGTGCTTTTCAGCGTGCGGTAGATGAATCTGAAGGTCCCGTCCTCGCCCATTGCCAAACCGGCAAGCGCTCGCTGAACCTCTACCTGATCGGTGAGGTCCTTGACGGACGCATGACTGCCGACGAGGTCGTCGAATTCGGACGCAGCCCCGGCTTCGACACAAGCGCCTCTGCCATTTGGCTTGAGACACACGCGTCGCATCGACCGCAGGTCAAGGGCTTTTTCGACAAGCGCACCTGGAGTGTTCAGTATGTGGTTTCTGATCCAGTAACGAACAAATGCGCCATCATCGATCCGGTGCTCGATTTCGACGAGAAGGCCGGAGCGACCGCGACCATCAATGCCGACGCAATCCTCGACTACGTCCGTGACAAGGGGTTGACCGTGGAGTGGATCCTCGACACCCATCCGCATGCCGACCACTTCTCTGCGGCCCAGTATCTGAAGGAGAAGACCGGTGCCCGCTCCGCCATCGGCGAGCGCGTCATGGATGTCCAGAAACTCTGGAAGGGCATCTACAATTGGCCGGAGCTTGCCACCGACGGCTCCCAATGGGACCGGCTGTTCGCCCATGGCGAGACATTCAAGGTCGGATCTATCGATGCGAAGGTCCTGTTCTCACCCGGACACACGCTCGCCTCGATTACCTATGTGGTCGGTGACGCCGCGTTCGTCCATGACACGCTGTTCATGCCCGACAGCGGCACGGCGCGCGCCGACTTCCCCGGCGGCGACGCCCGCATCCTGTGGAAGTCGATCCAGGACATCCTCGCACTCCCGGACGAGACCCGCATCTTCACCGGACATGACTACCAGCCGGACGGTCGCGCGCCTCGCTGGGAAAGCACTGTCGCCGAGCAAAGGAAGTCCAACCCGCATATTGCCGGAGTGACCGAAGAGGAATTCGTGGCGCTGCGGACGAAGCGCGACAAGACGCTGCCGATGCCGAAGCTCATTTTGCATGCGCTTCAGGTGAACATCCGGGGCGGGCGTCTGCCGGAGCCGGAGGCCAACGGTAAGCGCTACCTCAAGTTCCCGCTCGATGCATTGCAGGGAGCGGCATGGGAATGAGCACCAATACTAAGACGACGATGAAGGCGGAGCTCTCCCCCTCCGAGATGGCCGGCCGGGCCGGAGAGGTCGCCAATCTCCTGAAGACGTTGTCCCACCAGGCCCGTCTGATGATCGTCTGCACGCTGGTCGAAGGCGAGTTTTCGGTCAGCGAACTCGAGGAAAAGCTCGACATCCATCAGCCGCATCTTTCCCAGCATCTGACGGTGCTGCGGAGCTCCGGAATTGTCGAAACACGGCGGGAGGGAAAGCAGATCTTCTACCGGCTAGCCGAAGAGAAGGCCGCACAACTGGTCTCCGCCCTCTATGACATCTTCTGCGTAAAGGGAGAGACATGAACATCTATCTCCAGTCTCTGGCCGGCGGCATGCTGATCGGCGTATCCGCGGTCATGCTCCTGCTTCTGAACGGCCGGATCGCCGGGATCAGCGGGATTGTCGGGCGTCTGGCCCAAGGCGTCGAACTGACCACCAATCTCGCCTTCGTGCTGGGACTGCTGCTTGGTCCGCTGGTGTACCTGCTTGCATTCGACGGATGGCCGACCGTCGAGATCGCAGCGGGCTGGCCGCTGATCATCGTCGCCGGACTGCTGGTCGGCTTCGGTTCTCGCATGGGCTCCGGATGCACCAGCGGCCACGGCGTGCTCGGGCTTGCCCGCCTCTCTCCACGATCCATGGTGGCCGTCGCCACCTTCCTGTCGGCCGGCGTGGTCGCAGTCACCGTTCTACGAGGTCTCGGACTATGAACAGAAACATCTATCAGTTCGGCGCCGCGCTCTTGTCCGGCATGGTCTTCGGCTTCGGCCTGTCGCTCTCGGGCATGCTCAATCCGGTTCGCGTCCAGGGCTTCCTCGACGTCTTCGGCAACTGGGATCCAAGTCTTGCCTTCGTTCTTGGCGGCGCCGTCGCCGTCGCCTTCATCGGCGTACAGGTGATGAAGAAGATGCGCCATCCCGCCTTCGACGACAGCTTCCATGTTCCCACGAGCCGGAGGATCGACGGGCCGCTGGTCACCGGCTCGGCCCTCTTCGGCCTCGGCTGGGGAATAGGCGGCTTTTGTCCCGGCCCTGCCGTCGCTTCTCTGTCGGTTGGAATTCCACAGACGTTGCTGTTCGTGGTCGCCATGCTCATCGGTATGACACTTTACGACCAGGTCTGGAGCAGAAAGACATGAGTCCTTCCGTTCTGTCGGCCGTCGGTTCCGGCGGGATCGTCGGCTTCATGCTGGGCCTGCTCGGCGGTGGAGGCTCAATCCTGGTCACGCCGCTCCTCCTCTACGTGGTCGGCGTGGCGCAGCCACACATCGCGATCGGAACCGGCGCGCTCGCAGTCTCGGTGAATGCCTTCGCCAACTTCGCAGACCATGCGATCAAGGGCCATGTCTGGTGGCGCTGTGCAGCCGTGTTTTCCGCACTTGGCGTCATCGGCGCTCTTGCCGGCTCCAGCCTCGGAAAGGCGATGGATGGAGACCGGCTGATCTTCCTGTTCGGCATTCTGATGGTCGTCGTCGGCGCCCTGATGCTCAAGCCGAGGAAGCCGACCTCCGTCGAAAACCGGCCGGTCGACCTCAGGATGTGCCTGGTCACCGCAGCGGTCGCATTAGCCGCCGGCGCGGCTTCCGGCTTCTTCGGGATCGGCGGCGGCTTCCTGATCGTGCCAGGCCTAATGCTGGCGACCGGCATGCCGATGATCAACGCGATCGGCACGTCGCTCCTGTCAGTCGGCGCGTTCGGGCTGGCGACTGCGCTGAACTACGCCGCCTCCGGCCTCGTGGACTGGTGGCTTGCCATGGAGTTTATCGGTGGAGGCGTCGCAGGCGGCCTGCTTGGCATGATGCTGGCAACTCGACTGAGTGGCTACAAGAACATCCTCAACCGTCTCTTCGCGGCGCTCATCTTTGTGGTCGCAGGTTACATCTTCTACCGGAGCTGGGGTGCCACGACGGCTTGACGTCAACCCCGCGAACGCCTCTGGACGTGGCATTCCGACGCGCGACACAGGGTGTGGTTGGCCCGGACAAATATCTCCCTACAGTGGGGTTCGACAGGCCGATCCATTCAGTCACGATGCCGCGCCGGAACCGGGGCGGCGGCACTAAGTTCGAGGGTCTTCAACAATGGAGTCGTCATGACCTTCCTCGGTTTCGATGCGGAGATGCTGGCGCGAATGCAGTTCGCGTTCACCGTCTCGTTTCACTTCCTGTTTCCCGCCTTTTCGATCGGGACGGCAAGCTACCTCGCCGTCCTGAACGCGCTCTGGCTCTGGAAGCGCGACGAAGCCTATCTCAAGCTCTTCGAATACTGGAAGACGATCTTCGCGGTGACCTTCGCCATGGGCGTCGTATCGGGGATTGTGATGAGCTACCAGTTCGGCACCAACTGGTCCGCCTTCTCGGACAAGGCGGGCCCGGTCATCGGACCGCTGATGGGCTACGAGGTCCTTACCGCCTTCTTCCTTGAGGCGGGCTTCCTCGGCATCGCCCTGTTCGGCCGCAAACGCGTCGGAGACACGGCCCACATGGTGGCTGTCGCCATGGTCGCGATAGGAACGCTGATCTCGGCGACGTGGATCACGGCGGCCAATAGCTGGATGCATACGCCGGCTGGATTCGGAGTCGACGCCAATGACGTCTTCGTTCCTCAGGACTGGTGGAAGATCATCTTCAACCCGTCCTTCCCATATAGGATGACCCATACCGTGATGGCGGCTTTCCTGACCACCGCCTTCGCAGTGGGCGCAGTCGGCGCCTTGCATCTGCTGAAGGACCGGACGAACCGCCAGGCCCGGATCATGTTCTCGATGGCGATGTGGATGGCGGCAATCGTTACTCCGATCCAGATCTTCGTCGGCGACCTGCATGGCCTGAACACGCTCGAACATCAGCCTGCGAAGATCGCAGCCATGGAAGGACATTACGAGACGCACAAGAACGGCGCTCCTCTCGTCCTGTTCGGCATTCCGGACGACGAGGCGGAGACAACCCGCTACGCGGTCGAGGTGCCGAAGCTCGGCTCGCTGATCCTAACGCATGAGCTAAACGGCGAGATCAAGGGTCTGAAGGAATGGCCCCGCGACCAGCGTCCTCCGGCGCTCATGCCGTTCATCACCTTCCGGATCATGGTAGGCCTCGGCTTTCTGATGCTCGGCGTCGGGCTTTGGTCTCTTTGGGCGCGCTGGAAGGGAACCCTTTATGACACGCCGTGGCTCCACCGTGTCGCGGTGGCAATGGGAGGTTCCGGCTTCGTAGCGGTGCTTGCCGGCTGGTACACGACCGAGGTCGGGCGTCAGCCCTGGACGGTGTACGGGCACCTTCGGACCGCCGAGAGTCTTTCGCCGGTCTCCGCTCCCGCAGTCGGGACCTCGCTGCTCATCTTCATCGCCGTCTACTTCGTGGTCTTCGGTGTGGGCGTCTATTATCTGCTGAAGCTCATGCGGCGGTCGCCGACCCCTCTGGATGCGGATCAAGAACTGGATGCTGGTCCGATCCGGACGGCGGGCATTATGCCAGGTGCTGCACAGGATCATCCGATTGGAGGACGACATGGACATTGATCTTTCCTTCGTCTGGGCAGGGATCATCGCCTTCGCGGTCCTCGCCTATGTCGTGCTGGACGGCTTCGACCTCGGCATCGGCATCGTCTTCCCGTTCTTCCGCCAGAGGCGCGACCGCGATGTGATGACGAACTCGATCGCTCCCGTCTGGGATGGCAACGAGACATGGCTGGTGCTCGGCGGCGGCGGCCTCATGGCCGTATTCCCGCTGGCCTACGCGATCATCATGCCGGCGCTTTACATGCCGATCATCCTGATGCTGGTCAGCCTGATCTTCCGCGGCGTCGCCTTCGAGTTCCGCTGGCGCACGCATCACGAGTCCCATCTCTGGGACTTCGGCTTCTGGATCGGATCATCGGTCGCGGCTCTGATGCAGGGGATTGCTCTTGGAGCTCTCGTACAGGGTATTTCCGTCGAGGGAAGGCAGTATGCTGGCGGCTGGTGGGACTGGCTCACCCCCTTCTCGATACTGACCGGCGTTGCGGTTCTCGTCGGCTATGCGCTGCTCGGGGTGACGTGGCTCAATCTGAAGACGTCCGGAGAGATCCAGGCCCGGTCTGCAAAGCTCGCGCGTCCACTGAGTCTCGGTCTCCTGGCGCTGATCGGCGCGGTGTCGCTCTGGACGCCGTTCATCAACGAGATATACTTCGAACGCTGGTTCGGCTGGCCGACCGCCTTCTTCTCTTCCCTCGTGCCGCTGATGCTTGCGCTTTGCGCGTTTTTGCTCTGGCACGGCCTCACTCACGGCAAGCATCTGCAGCCATTCCTGTCGGCGCTCGGCCTGTTCGTGCTGAGCTTCGTCGGCCTGGGGATCAGCTTCTATCCGTACATGATTCCCGGCGTGCTCACGATCAGGGACGCCGCCGCTCCGGCGAGTTCGCTGAAGTTCCTGCTCGTGGGAGCCGTCGTGCTCGTCCCCATGATCCTTGCCTACACTGCCTACGCCTACTGGGTCTTCCGCGGCAAGATCGACCCGCAAGAGGGATACCACTGATGGGCGAGGCTCTTCGAAAGACGGCGTGGTTTATCGGGCTGTGGCTGGCCGGCGTCGGAACCGTCGCCGCCGTAGGTCTGGTGGTTAGAGCATTTCTGGCTTGAGCATGTTGTTCGCAGCGCACCTGCGAATTCAGCGCGTGTTTTGACGTCCGCGAGATCGAGCAAGCACGAGGCTGCGGCCATTCGACTGGCCCCGACTTTCGGAGCCGATTTACGTGTATCATTTGTCTTGATGTAGAGCCTCACCGTCAGCGGTTAGAAGCTCCTCTCAAAACGAACATCCCCGCCGGCTCGAGGTGGCGAACCCGACCGGACCATTGCCGGGTTCGCCTCTCCATCAGGCGGCCATCTTCTCGCAGCTATCCGCACACTTCCTGCAGGCGTTGACGCAGCTCTGCATGTCGCCGATACGTTCGCAGTCGTCAGCGCACTGGCGGCAGATCTCCGCACATTCCTGGCAGGTGTGCCTGTGGTGTTCGGTGCCGATCAGCATTAGGTGGGCGGACGTCCTGCACATCTCCGCGCAGGCCATCATAAGCTTGAAATGGGAGGGTTCGGTGTGCTTCCCGCCCATCTCGAGGCAGTGCCCCATCACCATCGAGAGGCACTCGCGATAGCACACGAGGCAGTTGTCGATGCATTCCTTCATCTCGGTAGACATGTGGTGCATCACTTCGCCTCCTTCTCGACCCAGGCAGTCAGTTCCTTGATCTCCTTGGTTTGGTCGTCGATGATCTTCTGGGCCTGCGCCTTCGTCTCGGCGTTCTTGCCGTACTTAAGCTCAACCTGCGCCATGCTGATCGCTCCCATGTGGTGGGCGATCATTCCGCAGGCGAAGGACACGTCCGGATCCTTCTTCATCATGCCCTGCACCATGTTCATGTTCATGGCTTTCATGCCGTCCATCGATTCCTTTTGGAATTCGGCCATGCCAGACATCTCGTGGCCCTGCATGGACATGTCGCCGCCCGACGACATTTCTGACTTGCACTTGGACGGATAGGCCGTCTGGGCCGTCGCCGGACCGACCGTTGCGATTGCAGCCGGGGAAAGAAGCGCGCTTGCGATTGCGATCTTGATTACGTTGTTCATGTTGAACTCCCGTTTCGTAAGAATGTCTTCATGGTCACGTAGCAAGAGGTCGTGGAGGCGGATCGATAGAGGTCACCAGCAGCAGGGGCTGCTCGACCTTTACATGGGAATGAGGCCCGTCCTGAATCGCCGAGGGTAGCCGCGGCGAAGCAGGGTACGGCAGCATCGGACAGCAGTGCATGCTGCCGCAGCAGCCCGCTTGGACATCCGTATCATCATGATGGTCGACCGAACCGTCATCATGAGCCGTCTGGCAATGATGCGGAGATGCGGCAGCCGGCACCATGGCGGACAGGTTCATCAGCACCACCGCGACGGCGAAGGCGCATAGGACGGACCGTAGGCCAGGCTTGAGATTCATTCGGCACTCCCGAGGTTGCTGCGCGAACATCGCAGGAGGAAGAAAGTTCCAGCTTTCGAGCGTATGTGGAATGGGAAACGTGGGCGACTCCGGCTCGCAGAATTATAAGTCGGCGACAACCTATAGATCAGCGTCGGAGCCGAAGGTGCGGATGATCACGATCCCGAACCAGCCCGAGCGTACCCACCCTGTTGGATACCACTGACGTGCCCCCAATAATTTAGGCCATTTGGAACTGGAATTTTCCACTTACAGCATCACGCGTGCTTGTTTGTTGCCCGCTTTGCTGATGCCCTGATCTCGATGCACCTCTCCACTGGAATACGGGCTGGGAGACAGTCCGAGGTAAGAGGCCAGATGCTTTCGGTTCTTAAATGTTCGATGGAACACTTCGGCGACCAAGTGTGCAGCGCCGGTTTCGCCGATGCCATCGAGCTGCTTCAGAACTCTGATCTTGGCGCCGTTATCGATCTCTCCTTCGGATGCGCAAGCCTGAACGCGTTCTTTCTCCAGAGCCTTGAGTTGCGAATGCACGAGGTCTAGGCGTTCGAACTGGCGGCACAGCTCACGGAAGATGAAAGGGCCCAGTTCCCTGCCGTCGCCAGTTCGGATATTCGAAAGCACTTCCTTCCAGCGCCCTCCCCAAAGACCGGGAACCGAGCGAATACCGTGGAGTACCAACAAGGCGCGAATGCGATTGACGTGGCGCGTGCGCTCCTTCTTCAATTGGGTACGTTCTCGGGAGAGGCGTTTGGCGTCCTCTTCATCGATGCTGGGTAGCCGCACCGGGCGGCAAACCGACCTATCTCCGAGCAGATAGGCCTTTAGGGTAAACACCATCGCTTCAACATCGATGCGATCTGTCTTCACACGTCGGCCTCGACGGGAAACCAAAAAACTGGACGGGTCCAAAACGGTGGTATCGATACCGCTGTTGAGGAGAAAGCGGGCAAGCCAAAAGCCATCATAGCCCGCTTCGAAACATACTCGCAGCGGCCCTGCCGCAAATCCTGACGGAGAGCGATTTCGTGTCATGCTTTGAATTCTTAAAAGAGCGGACAGGAGAGCCTCGGCGTTGCCGCCGGCAACCGTAACCGTCTGCACCTTATCCGAGCCAGGCAAAAGGTACCCGACCAGCCACGTTCTCTGGCTCAATTCAAGGGCGATATAGCAATCATTGACATTATCAGCGCTCATTATCATCCTCCGTGGAAAAGCGGAGGTGAAGTATCAAGCTCCGCGGCGAGCTTGCATAGGATCTATAACGAGTTCCGGCCACATAGCGCGATCGGCAACAAGGTGCCGATTTCGCTCATGAACAGCTCATCGGCATCCCCGCCGACATGAGCTTTAACCCCGGAAAATTCCAGCTCGCGCTGGCCCAAAAACGGGGAGCACGTCAACAGCCAGGAAGATCGGTAGTTTCCTGTCGGTAACACGGCGGACGATCGACATGCCGGGATGTTTCGAGACGTCCTCACCGTCTGCTCTAGTCGAGACCGAAAATATCGGGCAAAAGCAGGCCGCTTGATTGCCGGCAATTGCTATCGACAACTGCTTTTTGGGCGCCCCCATTGCTGTTCTGTATGTCCAGTATGGGGGCGCACAGCGGTCATCCTACAATGCCTCCGCCTTGAGATCCCATCAGGGGTGAGTAGCGGCCTACACCGTGGCAGAGTGAGGTCGCTAGAAAACTCTCTGGAGGCCAACCATGCCGATGACAGCAGATCAATCTCAAGCGCAGACCGCTACT
>Ga0268362_100129_pt1 | contig 16723 bp, 17 predicted proteins | sample MetcocultureR2M_FD_197214 | JGI IMG/M metagenome (GOLD analysis project Ga0268362, IMG submission 197214) | Soil microbial communities from Anza Borrego Desert, Southern California, United States - Methanotrophic co-culture R2-M | ecosystem: Environmental > Terrestrial > Soil > Desert | place... | reverse complement strand
GGCAGCGCGCGGGGCTGCAGCGTGCCGGCGCCCGCCGCCACGCGACGGTCGGCGCGGCCGAGTGGTGGACCCTGCCTGGGGGCGGTCCATGAGCCTCGGCCGGCACGCCCGCCACTACCTGCTGATCGGCCTGCTGCAGTGGCTGGTGGACTGGGGCGTGATGGTCCTGCTCAGCCAATGGATGGCGGTGGAGCCGGCCAACATCGCCGGCCGCGTCTGCGGCGCGCTGCTCGGCTACTGGCTCAACGGCAAGCTGACCTTCGCCGGCGAGGACACCGCGATCGGCCGCACCCAGCTGACCCGCTTCGTGCTGATGTGGCTGGGCACGACCGCGATCAGCACCTGGTCGATGGGGGCGATCGACGACCATCTCGGCCTGGCCTGGGCGCGCTGGGCGAAGCCGGCGGTGGAGTTCGGCCTCGGCGTGGTCGGCTTCGTGCTGTCGCGGCACTGGGTGTACAAGCAGTAGCGGGGGCTAGGGGCTAGGGGCTAGGGGCTAGGGGCTAGGGGCTAGGGAGAAAGACAAAAAAAAGCGACGGGAAACCCGTCGCTTTTTTTGCTGCGGCCCGGCGAGACGGGATGCAGGTCCTGGCCCCTGGCCCCTAGCCCCTACTCAATGCTTGAGGTTCTTGCGCAGGCGCTCCAGCGCCTGCAGCTGCGCGGTGACCTCGGCCAGGCGCGCCTGCGCCTCGGCGACTTCCATCGCCTCGCCGCGGCGGGCGAGGATGCGCTCCGCCTCTTCCTTGGCCGCGCGCACCGACGCTTCGTCGATGTCCTCGGCGCGGATGGCGGTGTCGGCCAGCACGGTCACCACCTGTGGCTGCACCTCGAGGATGCCGCCGGAAATGGCGAAGTCGAGCTGCTCGCCGCCGGGCACGGTGACCACGACCTTGCCGGGCTTGAGCCGGGTGATCAGCGGCGCGTGGCGCGGCGCGATGCCGAGCTCGCCGAGCTCGCCGGTGACGACGACGAGCTCCGCCTCGCCGCGGAAGATCTCTGCTTCGGCGCTGACGATGTCGCAACGGATGGTGGCCATGTCTGTCCTTTCCGGGCGCCGCTCAGGCGGCGACCTTCTTGCCCTTCTCGATCGCCTCGTCGACGCTGCCGACCATGTAGAACGCCTGCTCGGGCAGGTAGTCCAGCTCGCCGTCGACGATCATCTTGAAGCCGCGGATGGTTTCCTTCAGCGGCACGTACTTGCCGGGCGAGCCGGTGAACACTTCCGCCACGTGGAACGGCTGCGAGAAGAAGCGCTCGATCTTGCGCGCGCGGGCCACGGCCAGCTTGTCCTCCTCGGACAGCTCGTCCATGCCCAGGATCGCGATGATGTCCTTGAGCTCCTTGTACTTCTGCAGCGTCGCCTGCACCCGGCGCGCGGTCTCGTAGTGCTCGTTGCCGATCACGTTCGGGTCGAGCTGGCGCGAGGTCGAGTCCAGCGGGTCCACCGCCGGGTAGATGCCCAGCGAGGCGATGTTGCGCGAGAGCACGACGGTCGCGTCGAGGTGGGCGAAGGTGGTCGCCGGCGACGGGTCGGTCAGGTCGTCCGCGGGCACGTACACGGCCTGGATCGAGGTGATCGAGCCGGTCTTGGTCGAGGTGATGCGCTCCTGCAGCACGCCCATTTCCTCGGCCAGGGTCGGCTGGTAGCCCACCGCCGACGGCATGCGGCCCAGCAGCGCGGACACCTCGGTGCCGGCCAGGGTGTAGCGGTAGATGTTGTCGACGAACAGCAGCACGTCGCGGCCCTTGCCGGTGGCCGGGTCCTTGTCGTCGCGGAAGTACTCCGCCATGGTCAGGCCGGTGAGCGCGACGCGCAGGCGGTTGCCCGGCGGCTCGTTCATCTGGCCGTACACCATCGCCACCTTGTCGAGGACGTTGGAGTCCTTCATCTCGTGGTAGAAGTCGTTGCCCTCGCGGGTACGCTCGCCCACGCCGGCGAACACCGACAGGCCCGAGTGCTGCTTGGCGATGTTGTTGATCAGTTCCATCATGTTGACGGTCTTGCCGACGCCGGCGCCGCCGAACAGGCCGACCTTGCCGCCCTTCGCGAACGGGCACATCAGGTCGATGACCTTGATGCCGGTCTCGAGCAGCTCGTTGGCCGCGGCCTGGTCTTCATACGACGGCGCGGCGCGATGGATCTCCCAATGGTCGGCGGCCTGCACCGGGCCGGCCTCGTCGATCGGGTTGCCGAGCACGTCCATGATGCGGCCCAGGGTGCCGGTGCCGACCGGCACCGAGATCGCGCGGCCGGTGTTCTCGGCGATCAGGTTGCGCTTCAGGCCGTCGGTCGAGCCGAGCGCGATCGAGCGCACGACGCCGTCGCCGAGCTGCTGCTGCACTTCCAGCGTGATGTCGGTGCCCTGCACCTTCAGCGCGTCATAGACCTTCGGCACGCTCTCGCGCGGGAATTCGACGTCGACGACGGCGCCGATGATCTGGACGACCTTGCCCTGGTTTGCCATTTGAGTTGCTCCGGTAACATCTTATGTCTGTGGCGGCATGAACGCGTCCCGCCGGACCTGGTTTCGGGAACCGGGAACCGGGAACCGGGAGCGGGAAAGCGCGTCTTCGCTGCTTTCCGGCTACCGATTGCCGGCTACCGGCTACCGGCCTGCATCACACTGCTGCCGCGCCGCCCACGATTTCCGAGATTTCCTGGGTGATCGCCGCCTGCCGCGCCTTGTTGTAGACGAGGTTGAGGGTGCCGATCAGCTTGGTCGCGTTGTCGCTCGCCGCCTTCATCGCGACCATGCGCGCGGCGTGCTCGGAGGCGACGTTCTCCAGCACCGCCTGGTACACCAGCGACTCGATGTAGCGGGTCAGCACGTGCTCGAGCACGGTCTGCGCGTCGGGCTCGTACAGGTAGTCCCAGTCGTGGCGCGCGACCTGGGTGTCCGACGCCGGCAGCGGCAGCAGCTGGTCGAAGGTGGCGCGCTGTGTCATGGTGTTGACGAAGTCGTTGTAGACCAGGAACACCTTGTCCGCGTTGCCGGCGCTGTACGCGTCCAGCATCACCTTGATCACGCCGACCAGCTGCTCCAGCCGCGGCACGTCGCCGAGGTGGGTCACGGTGGCCAGCATGTTGACCTTGATCCGCCGGAAGAACACCGAGGCCTTCTGGCCGATGGTGACGATGTCGACCTCGACGCCCTGCTCGTGCCACTGGCGGATCTCGCCGAGCAGCTTGCGGAACAGGTTGTTGTTGAGGCCGCCGGCCAGGCCGCGGTCGGACGACACCACGATGTAGCCGACCCGCTTCACTTCCTCGCGCTGGACGAGGTACGGATGGCGGTACTCGGAGTTCGCCTGCGCCAGGTGGCCGATGACCTGCTTCATCGCCCGCGCGTACGGGCGCGAGGCCTTCATCCGGTCCTGCGCCTTGCGGATCTTGGAGGCAGAGACCATCTCCAGCGCGCGCGTCACCTTGCGGGTGTTCTGCACGCTCTTGATCTTGGTCTTGATTTCGCGTCCGCCGGCCATGTGTCTCGCTCGCTTGCTTGCTGGACGGGGACCGCGACAGCCGCGGCCCCCCGTTCGCCATCAGGGCTTGGGGCTCAGAACGAGCCGGTCGCCTTGAACTCCTCGATGCCCTTCCTGAACGCGGCCTCGAACTCGTCGTTCCAGTCGCCCGAGGCGTTGATCTTCTCCATCAGCGCGCCGGCGGTGTTCTCGAGGTGGGCGTGCAGGCCCTGCTCGAAGGCGCCGATCTTCGCGACCGGCACGTCGTCCATGTAGCCCTTGTCGACCGCGTAGATCGACAGCGCCTGGTGCGCGACCGACATCGGCGCGTACTGCTTCTGCTTCATCAGCTCGGTGACGCGCTGGCCGCGCTCGAGCTGCTTGCGGGTGGCGTCGTCCAGGTCCGAGGCGAACTGCGCGAACGCAGCCAGCTCGCGGTACTGGGCGAGCGCGATGCGGATGCCGCCCGAGAGCTTCTTCATGATCTTGGTCTGCGCCGCGCCACCCACGCGCGACACCGAGATGCCGGCGTTCACGGCCGGGCGGATGCCGGCGTTGAACAGGTCGGTCTCGAGGAAGATCTGGCCGTCGGTGATCGAGATCACGTTGGTGGGCACGAACGCCGAGACGTCGCCGGCCTGGGTCTCGATGATCGGCAGCGCGGTCAGCGAGCCGGTCTTGCCCTTGACGGCGCCGTTGGTGAACTTCTCGACGTACTCCTCGGACACGCGCGCGGCGCGCTCGAGCAGGCGGCTGTGCAGGTAGAACACGTCGCCCGGATACGCCTCGCGGCCCGGCGGACGGCGCAGCAGCAGCGAGATCTGGCGGTACGCCACGGCCTGCTTGGACAGGTCGTCGTAGATGATCAGCGCGTCTTCGCCGCGGTCACGGAAGTACTCGCCCATCGCGCAGCCGGCGTAGGCGGCGATGTACTGCATCGCGGCCGACTCCGACGCCGAGGCGGCGACGACCGTGGTGAAGGCCATCGCGCCATGCTCTTCGAGCTTGCGCACGATGTTGGCGATGGTCGAGTTCTTCTGGCCGATGGCGACGTAGATGCAGCGGACGCCGGAGTTCTTCTGGTTGATGATCGCGTCGATCGCGACCGCGGTCTTGCCGGTCTGGCGGTCGCCGATGATCAGCTCGCGCTGGCCGCGGCCGATCGGGATCATCGAGTCGATCGCCTTGTAGCCGGTCTGCACCGGCTGCGACACCGACTTGCGCCAGATCACGCCGGGAGCAATCGTCTCCACCGGCGAGCTGACCGCCGCGTTGATCGGGCCCTTGCCGTCGATCGGCTCGCCCAGCGCGTTGACCACGCGGCCGAGCAGCTCGGGACCGACCGGCACCTCGAGGATGCGGCCGGTGGTCTTGGCGACGTCGCCCTCGCGCAGGTGCTCGTAGTCGCCCAGGACCACGGCGCCGACCGAGTCGCGCTCCAGGTTCAGCGCCAGCGCGTACGTGTTGCCCGGCAGCTCGATCATTTCGCCCTGCATCACGTCGGCCAGGCCGAAGATGCGCACGATGCCGTCGGACACCGCGGTAACGGTGCCTTCGTTGCGCGCTTCGGCGGCGAGACCGACCTTCTCGATGCGGCTCTTGATCAGTTCGCTGATTTCGGACGGGTTGAGCGTGGTGGTAGCCATGTCGTTTCCTTGGTCGTGCGCCGCGATCGCGGCGCCCGGGTTTGCTTGTGTGCGAAGCGGGCCTCAGCCCGCGAGCGCGCCCTGCAGGCGTTCGAGCTTGCCGCGCAGCGAGCCGTCGATGACGACGTCGCCGGCATCGATCACCGCGCCGCCGATCAGCGCCGGATCCACCGCGGTCTCGACCTCGACGTCGCGGCCGAAGCGGCGGCGCAGCGCTTCCTTCAGCTTGTCGAGCTCGCCCGCCGGCAGTTCGGCCGCCGAGGTCACCCGCGCCTTGACCACGCGCTCGGCCTCGGCGCGCAGCTCCTCGTACAGGCCGGCGATCTCCGGCAGCAGCGCGAGGCGGCCGTTGTCGGCCAGCATGGCGAGGAAGCGGCCGAAAGACTCGCCAGCGTCCTGCGGCGCCAGCAGCATCACCGCGTTGTCGGCGGTCAGGCGCGGATCGCCGAGCAGCGCCGACACCCGCGGATCCGCGGCGACACGCGCGGCGAAGCCGAGCGCCTGCGACCACGCCGGCAAGGCGCGCTCGTCGCGCGCGACCGCGAAGGCGGCGCGCGCGTAGGGACGGGCAAGGGTCAGGGCCTGGCTCACGTCAGATCTCCGCGGCCAGCTCGTCCAGCAGCGCCTTGTGCGCGTTCTGGTCGATTTCGCGGCGCAGCAGCTTCTCGGCGCCGGCGACCGCCAGCGTCGACACCTGGCGACGCAGGTCCTCGCGCGCGCGGTTGGCGGCGGCGGCGATCTCGGCCTCGGCCAGCGCCTTCTGCCGGTTGGCTTCGGCGATCGCCTCGTTCTTGGCAGCCTCGACGATCTGGTTGGCGCGCTGGTGGGCCTGGTCGATGATCTCGTTGGCCTTCACCCGCGCCTCGCGCAGCGCCTCGTTGACCTTGTCCTGCGCCTGCGCCAGGTCCTTCTGGCTGCGGTCGGCGGCGGCGAGGCCTTCGGCGATCTTCTGCTGGCGCTCCTCGATCGCACCGATGATGTGCGGCCAGCCGAATTTCATCACCAGCCAGGCGACCGCGAAGAACGCGAGGCCCTGAATGACGAGAGTGAGGTTGGGTAGCATGGGACTTGCTCCTGGTGCCGGCGGCGCGCGGCCGCCGGCGATGCCTGAATCCGTGCGTGCGAGCCCGGCCTTAGCCGGTGATCTGCGCCAGCAGCGGGTTGGCGAACAGCAGCAGCAGCGCGATCGCGACGCCGATCATCGGCACGGCGTCGAGCAGGCCGGCAACGATGAACATCTTGGTCTGCAGCATCGGGGTCAGCTCCGGCTGGCGCGCCGAACCCTCGAGGAACTTGCCGCCGAGGATGGCGAAACCGATCGCGGTGCCGAGGGCGCCGAGGCCGATCAGCAGGCCGGCCGCGATGACGGTGAACTTCAGCACTTCAGCGATGAGGGCAGCGTTTTCCATGGTCTACTCCGGTTGGATCTTGTGCGTTGCGTGCAACGGGTGGAAGGGAAAGGGGATCAGTGGCTCTCGGCCGACATGCTGAGGTAGACGATCGTCAGCATCATGAAGATGAAGGCCTGCAGGGTGATGATCAGCACGTGGAACGCGGTCCACGCGAAGCCGGAGAACAGCTGCGCGCCGCCCATCACCCAGGTGCCGGCGTTGGCGAGCGAGGAGCCCAGCGTCATCAGCGCGATCAGGATGAAGATCAGCTCGCCGGCGTACATGTTGCCGAACAGTCGCAGCGACAGGCTGAGCGGGCGCACGCCTTCCTCGATCACGCGCAGCAGCAGGTTGGCCGGCGCCAGCAGGATCTTGCCGACGGTCCCGTGCGCGTGGAACGGCGCGGTGAAGATTTCCCTGGTGAAGCCGCCGATGCCCTTGTGGCCGATGCCGAACACCTGGATCAGCAGGAACACCGCCAGCGACAGGCCGAAGGTGGTGTTGAGGTCGGCGGTGGGCACCACGCGCAGGTAGGCGTGGGCCGGGTCGTGGCCGGCGGCCTCGTGGCCGGCGGCCCACATCCAGGGCAGCAGGTCGACCGGCACCATGTCCATGAAGTTCATCAGGAACACGAGGCAGAAGATCGTGATCGACAGCGGCGCGATCAGCTTGCTGCGGCCGTGGAACGTCTCGCGCACCAGGCCGTCGACGAAGCCGACGATGATCTCGACCAAGGCCTGGAACTTGCCCGGCACGCCCGGCGTCGCCTTGCGCGCGGCGCGCAGGAAGAAGAACAGGAACAGCAGCGACAGCACCAAGGTGAACGCCAGCGTATCCACGTTCAAGGTCATGAACGCGCCATCGCCGACCTTCACCTGCAGGTGGTGCAGGTGGTGGTTGATGTATTCGGTGGAGTTCGCGCCCGAGGCGGTTTCTTCAACGCTCACGTGTCAATTCCGCTGCCGTTTTGCACCACGCAGATTCAGACCCAGCAAGTAGGCCACGAGGGCCACCGCCACTCCCACCACCACCGGAAGCGGCGGCAGGCGCCAGGCTCCCAGTGCGACCGCAAGCACCGCCACCACCACCGCCCACTTGCCCAGCACCCCCAGCAGGAGGCGGGCGAAGGCGGCGCGTGCCGGCTGGACCCCGCCGGCGAACGACACCGTCGCCGCCAGCGCATGCCCCGCCGCCATGGCCAGCCCACCAGCCAGGACGCCCAGTGCCGGACGCGCTCCCTGCAGGAGGAAGGCGCCTGCCACCAGGCCCACCGTGGCGATCTCGAGGGCCACCGCGCGCGCTGCTGCGCTGCGACCTGCGGCGATGGGATCGTGCACGGCGGTTGGACTGGCGTGAGGGGTGGCCGGAACGCTCGGCGAAAGCGGCCCTGCGAATCCGGAAAAGTATAGCAGTGGCCCGGATTTGCGGGCAACCGCCAACCCGCGGATCGGGATCGCCATGCGAGCCGGCGACGCAGGCCTCCCTGTTCATGGAACCTTTGCCGGAAAGGCCGGGTCACTGCCCTTGCCGTCCCGTTTCCTCGTCGCCCGGAACGGCAGCCCTGGGAAGCCCCGACCGGTCCGGCCGGGGCTTCTTTTTTTGACGGCCGCCTGCGGGCGGGGCGTCAGCCCTTTTTCGGCAGGTACAGGTCGGTGATCGTGCCTTCGTAGGCCTCGGCCGCCATGCCGACCGATTCGCTCAGGGTCGGATGCGGATGGATGGTGTGGCCGATGTCGGCCGCCTCCGCGCCCATCTCGATCGCCAGCGCGACCTCGGCGATCAGGTCGCCCGCGTGCGGGCCGACGATGCCGCCGCCGAGCACGCGGTGGGTCGCTGCGTCGAACACCAGCTTGGTGAAGCCCTCGGTGCGGCCGATGCCGATCGCGCGGCCCGACGCCGCCCACGGGAACTTGCCGACGCCGACCTCGAGCCCCTTCGCCTTCGCCTCGCCTTCGGTGACGCCGACCCAGGCGATCTCGGGATCGGTATAGGCCACCGACGGGATGACCCGCGCGACCCATTCGCGTTTCTCGCCAGCGGCGACTTCCGCGGCGAGCTTGCCCTCGTGGGTCGCCTTGTGCGCCAGCATCGGCTGGCCGACCAGGTCGCCGATCGCGAACACGTGCGGCACGTTGGTGCGCATCTGCGCGTCGACCGCGATGAAACCGCGCTCGCCGACCTGCACGCCGGCCTTCTCCGCATCCAGCCTGTTGCCGTTGGGCGCGCGGCCGACCGCGACCAGCACGCGGTCGTACAGCTTGCCGGCGGGCTGGCTCTCGCCCTCGAAGGTGCAGGCGATGCCGTTCTTCTGCGCCTTCGCCTCGACCACCTTGGTTTTCAGGTGCACCGCCACGCCCTGCTGCTTGAGGCGCTGGGCGAGCGGACGCACGAGGTCGGCGTCGGCGCCGGGCATCAGCTGCGCGGCGAGCTCGACTACCGTCACCTCGCTGCCGAGCGCGCGGTACACGGTCGCCATTTCCAGGCCGATGATGCCGCCGCCGACCACCAGCAGCTTCTTCGGGATGTCGGCGAGCTCGAGCGCGCCGGTCGAATCCATCACCCGCGGGTCGTCCCACGGGAAGCCCGGCAGCTTCAGCGACTGGCTGCCGGCGGCGATGATGCAGTGCTCGAAGCGCAGCAGCTGCGTGCCCTTCGCGCCTTCGATCTCCAGCTCGTGCGGCGAGACGAAGCGGGCGCTGCCGGTGACGGTGCGCACCTTGCGCTGCTTCGCCATCGTCGCCAGGCCGCCGGTGAGCTGGCCGACCACCTTGTCCTTGTACGCGCGCAGCTTGTCCAGCGCGATCTTCGGCTTGCCGAAGTCGACGCCGTAGCTGCCGGCGTGCGCCGCCTCGTCGATCACCGCGGCCGCGTGCAGCAGCGCCTTGGACGGGATGCAGCCGACGTTGAGGCAGACGCCGCCGAGGCTGTCGTAGCGTTCGACCAGCACGGTGTCGAGGCCGAGGTCGGCGCCGCGGAAGGCCGCGGTGTAGCCGCCGGGGCCGGCCCCGATCACCACCAGCGCGCATTCGATGTCGGCCTTGCGGCCGCTGCCCGGCGCGGCGTCGGCCGCGGGCTGCGCGGGCGAAGGCGTGACGGGCGGCGGCTTGCCGCCAGCGTCGCCGCCCGCAACTCCGCTTGCGGCTTGGCTCCCTCTCCCGCTCGCGGGAGAGGGTTGGGGTGAGGGTGCGGCTTTGGCCGACGCGGCTTCCGCCTTGCCCCCATCCCGGCCTTCCCCCGCTGGCGCGGCGGAAGGAGCAGCGCCCTCGCCTTCCAGCACCGCGATCACCGCGCCCTCGCGCACGGTGTCGCCGACCTTGACTTTCAGCTCGACCAGCTTGCCGGCGGCGGTCGACGGCACTTCCATCGTCGCCTTCGCCGACTCCAGCGTGATCAACCCCTGGTCCACCGCGACGGTGTCGCCGGGCGCGACCAGCACCTCGATCACCGGCACGTCCTCGTGGCCGCCGATGTCGGGGACCTTGACCTCGATGCGCTCTGCCATGGCCGCGCCTCCGTTACAGCAGCGCCCGGCGCATGTCGCCGAGCAGCTGCGCGAGGTAGGCGGTGAAGCGCGCGGCGGCAGCACCGTCGATCACCCGGTGGTCATAGCTGAGCGACAGCGGCAGCACCAGCCGCGGCTCGAACTTCTCGCCGTCCCACACCGGCTTCATCGCCGATTTCGACACGCCGAGGATCGCGACTTCCGGCGCGTTGACGATGGGCGTGAAGGACGTGCCGCCGATGCCGCCGAGCGAACTGATCGAGAAGCAGCCGCCCTGCATGTCGGCGGGCGACAGCTTGCCCTCGCGCGCCTTGGCCGCCAGCGCGCTGGTTTCCTGCGCGATCTCGAGCACGCCCTTGCGGTCGCAGTCGCGGATCACCGGCACCACCAGCCCGTTCGGCGTGTCGGCGGCGAAGCCGATGTGGAAGTACTGCTTCAAGACCAGGGTCGCGCCGTCGGCGTCGAGCGAGGCGTTGAAGGTCGGGAACTTCTGCAGCGCCGACACCGAGGCCTTGATGAGGAACGCGAGCAGGGTGAGCTTGGCCGCGGTGCCCTTGGCGATGGCTTTCGCGTGCTCCTCGTTCAGGGCCACGCGCAGCGCCTCCAGCTCGGTGATGTCGGCGTCGTCGTGCTGGGTGACGTGCGGGATCATCGCCCAGTTGCGCGCGAGGTTGGCGCCGGACAGCTTCTGGATCCGGGTCAGCTCGCGCGTTTCCACCGGGCCGAACTTCGCGAAGTCCACCTTCGGCCACGGCAGCAGGTTGAGGCCACCGCCGCCGGCCGCCGCGCCCGCCGGCGCGCCGCCCTGCAGCGCGCGCTTGACGAACTCCTGCACGTCCTCGCGGGTGATGCGGCCGCCGCGCTCGCTGCCCTGCACCTGCGTCAGGTCCACGCCGAGTTCGCGCGCGAACAGGCGCACCGCCGGACTTGCATAGGGCACCTTGTCCGGCAGCACCGCGTCGGCCTCGAAGCGCACCGCCGGCTGGCCCGCGCCGAGCGCGCCGGCGTGGCTGCCGGTGGCGGCCTGCTGCGCGATCGAGGCCTGGGCGAGGCGGTCGGGCTGCTTCGGCACCTGCGTCGGCGCGACCTCGGCGCCGGTCTCCGCGCTGCGCACCTGCTGCGCCGGCGCCTCCGGCTCGGCGCGCGGCGGCGCGGCGTCCTGCTTCGGCGGCGCCGGTTCGGCCGGTGCCGCGGCCTTGGCATCGCCCTCCTCGGCTTCGACCAGCGCGACCACGCTGCCCTGCGCGACGGTGTCGCCGACCTTGACCTTCAGCTCGCGCACGATGCCGCCGAAGGGCGCCGGCACTTCCATCGTCGCCTTGGCCGATTCCAGCGTGATCAGGCCCTGGTCGGGCGCGATGCGGTCGCCGACGGCGACCAGCACCTCGATCACCGGCACGTCGTCGTGGCCGCCGATGTCGGGGACGCGCGCTTCCTTCAGTTCGGCCATGGGGAGACTCCGGCGTGCAGGGGAACGCCTATTGTGGCCGTGCGCGACCACGCGCGCCAACGCACGCCGCCGGATGGCGCCCGCGCGCCGGGTTCCGGCGGGTCACGCCTCCTTCACCGCACCGGCCGCGGCGCCTGCGTTCACGCCCGCCGCCGCGCGTCGCCGCTACGGTGCGGCCATGCCCGAGGGCCCGTCCATCGTCATCCTCAGGGAGGAGGCGGCGAAGTTCGCCGGCAAGCGGGTCCGCGCGGTCTCCGGCAACAGCCGCCAGGACATCCAGCGCCTGGCCGGCCAGCGCCTGCGCGCGGTGTGCAGCTGGGGCAAGCACTTCCTGCTCGCCTTCGACGGCTTCGCCCTGCGGATCCATTTCATGCTGTTCGGGCGCTGGGCGGTGGACGCGCGGCGGGAGAACGCGAACCCGCGCCTGAGCCTGGCCTTCGACAACGGCGAGTTGAACCTCTACGCCTGCTCGGTGCGCTTCATCGAGGGCGAACTGGACGACGCCTACGACTGGAGCGGCGACGTGATGGCCGACGCCTGGGACCCGGCCAGGGCGCGGCGCAAGCTCAAGGCGTATCCGGAGTTGCTCGCCGCCGACGCGCTGCTCGAGCAGGACATCTTCGCGGGCGTTGGCAACATCATCAAGAACGAGGTGCTGTGGCGGATCCGGGTGCACCCGGAGAGCACGATCGGCGCGCTGCCGCCGCGCAAGCTCGGCGAACTGGTCAGGCAGGCGCGCGAATACAGTTTCGATTTCCTCGCCTGGAAGAAGGCCTTCGTGCTGAAGAAGCACTACCAGGTGCACACCAAGCAGTATTGCCCGCGCGACGGCGCCCGCCTGAGCTACCGCAAGGAACTCGGCGAGAAGCGCCGGCGCGCGTTCTTCTGCGAGGAGTGCCAGGTGCTGTATCGCCCGGCCGGGATGGAAGCGAAGGCCGCCAAGAGCGCGAAGGCCGCGAAGGCCGCCAGGCCCGCAACGGCTCCCAAGCCCGCGAAGGTCGCGAAAGCCGCCAAAGCCGCCAAGGCCGCAAAACCCGCGAAAACGCCGAAACCCGCGAAGAAGCCGGCGAAGGCAGCCAGGGTCCGCAAACCCGCAGCGAAGAAAGCCGGGCCTGCCGGCGCCGCGCGCGCGGCCGCCACCCGGGCCCGCCCCACCCCAGGCTAGGGATGCTCCGCTTCCGCGTGCACCCGCTCGCGGCGCAGCAGGTACAGGCCGCTGGCGACGATGATGCCGGCGCCGACCCAGGTGACGGCGTCCGGCAGGGTCTGCCACAGCAGCAGGTCGAACAGCACGCCCCACACCAGCGCGGTGTATTCCAGCGGTGCCAGCAACGAGGCTTCGCCGAGGCGGAACGCTGCGGTGATCGCGTACTGCCCGATCGCGCCGGAGATGCCCACGCCGAGCACCAGCCAGCCGTGCTCGGCGCGCACCGGCACCCAGTCGGGCAGCGCGATCGCGCCCGAGCCGAGCGCCATCAGCACCAGCAGCCACACCACCATCGCCTGGTTGCTGTCGGTGCGCGCCAGCCAACGCACGGTGATCGCGCTGATCGCGTACATCAGCGCCGCCAGCAGCACCATCAGCGCCGCCATCCCGAACAGGCCATCGCCGCGCGGGCGCAGCAGCACCAGCACGCCGAGCAGGCCGACGCCGATCGCGGTCCAGCGCCGCGGTCCCACCCGCTCGCCGAGCAGCGGCACCGACAACGCGGTGATCAGCAGCGGCGCGACGAAGAAGATCGAATAGGTCGTCGACAGCGGCAGCGTGCGCAGCGCGTAGACGAAGGACGCCATCATCGCCACGCCGATCGCGCCGCGCAGCAGGTGCAGCGACCAGCGCACCCGCAGCAGCGCGCGGCCGCCGACGCTGGCCAATGCCCACACCAGCACGAACGGCAGCGACGACAGCGCGCGCAGGGTGCCCACCTGGAACGGCGGGTAATGCGCGGACAGCACCTTCAGGCCCGCGTCCATCAGCGCGAAGGTGGCCACCGCGACCAGCATGGTGACCATCGCCCGCAGCGCATGCGGATTGCGTGTCGTCATCGGCCGGCTTCCGCGTCGCAGTAACGCGAACGGCGCGCGGCCGGCGCGCGCAGGACCTGCGGCAGGTAGTAGTCGAGCAGGCTCGCCGCGAGCGCGCGGTCGGCCTCCGGAACGAGCGAGCCGGCGTCGCGCAGCCAGCCGGCCTTGCAGTCCGCGTCCGCCGCATCGCCGGCGGCGCAGGCGAGCAGGTCCTCGTAGGCGCCGCGCCAGGCCGCGAACTGCGCGTGGGTCATCGGTGCGCCATGGCCCGGCACTAGGGTCGCGAACGGCAGCGCGTCCAGCCGGGCCAGCGCCTCGCGCCAGCCTTCCGCGCAGGCGGTGTCCAGCAGCGGCGCCGGCAGGGTCACGAGGTCGCCGGCCAGCAGCGTGCGCGTGGCCGGGTCGTACAGCCAGACGTCGCCGCCGCTGACCGCGTTGCGCTCCAGGCCGAGCGTCACCTTGCGCCCGGCGAGGGTGCGCTCGCCGGTGGCGGTCACCGGCCGCGTCGGGAACAGCCGCGCGCCGGCGTCGATGCGTGCGATCTCCTCGCGCCAGCCGGCGGCCTCGGCGCCGCCGGCCGGCGCCTGCGCGAGCGCGCCCGCGAGCTGCGCGCGGTAGTCGGCGAGGAAGCCGCCGATCGCGCCTTCGATCGCGTCGCTGGCGTGCACCTCCGCGCGCGGCCACGCCTCGCGCAGCGACGCGTTGCCGGCGACGTGATCGAGATGCCAGTGGCTGTTGACGATCGCCGCGATGGGCTGCCGCACTGCACGCGCGGCATCGAGGATGCCTTGCGTGTGCGCCGCGTGGCGGCCGCTGTCGAACACGACCAGCCCCTGCGGCGCGCGCAGCAGCACGCTGTTGCCATCCGGCTGCGCGCCGGCGACGAAGGTGCCACGCAGCAGCGCGATGTCCGGCGCGATCGTCTCGCCCGGCAGCGGCGGCGTGTCGCGACGCGGCGCGCAGGCGACGAGCGCGGCCAGCAGCAGCAAGGGCAGCATCCTCATCGCGGCACTCCGGGTGGGAAGCGCACACGCTGCCCTGCGCACCGCGCGCGGGCAATAGGCCAGGCGTCGGGGCGCGCGGCGCGGCCTTGCCCGGCTTGCCGGCAGCGAATGCGCCTGCAGTCCTTCGCTCACGCGGCGTCCCCCGCAGCGAACAGGCGCAGGCGGTCATCGTCGTCCAGCAGCCGCCACGCGCCCGCCGCCAGCCCGTCCAGCGCCAGCCCGCCGACGCGCGGCCGGTGCAGCGTCTCGACATGGTTGCCGACCGCCGCGAACATCCGCCGCACCTGGTGGTATCGCCCCTCGGTGAGGGTAAGCCGCGCGTGGCGCGGGCCAAGTGCCTCCAGCCGCGCCGGCGCCAGCGGCGTGCGCTCCGATTCCAGCAGCAGCGTGCCGCTGGCGAAGACCTCCGCCTCGTCGCCACGCAGGTCCCGCGCCAGGGTCGCCTCGTACACCTTTGGCAGGTGCGTGCGCGGCGACACGATCCGGTGCAGCAGAGCGCCGTCGTCGGTCATCAGCAACAGGCCGCTGGTGTCGCGGTCGAGCCGGCCGACCGTCGACAGCACCGGCCGGCGCAGGCGGAAGCGCGGCGGCAGCAGGTCGTAGACGACGCGCCCGGGATCGGTGGTGGAGCAGGTGGTGCCGAGCGGCTTGTGCAGCATCAGCAGCATGCCGGGCGCGGGATCGAGCGCGTCGCCGTCCAGGCGCACGTCCGCGTGCGCGACCGCGTCGTCGGCGTACAGCACCTCGCCCGCGGCATCGGTGACGCGGCCCTCGCGGAACAGGCGCGCGACCTCCTTGCGGCTGCCGTAGCCCAGGTTGGCGAGCAGTTTCACCAATTTCATGCCGCGCCCCGAACGGCTTCGACCACCTTGAAGCCGCCCTCCTGCGCGACCGTGCGCACCTGCGCGAAATGCGCGCCGAGCGCGGCCTCGTACGGCAGGTGGCGATTGGCGACCAGCCACAGCCGGCCGCGCGGCGCGAGCGCCTGCGCCGCCGCGGCGATGAAGCGCTGGCCGAGCTCGGGGCGGTCGATCCGGTCCTGGGCGTGGAAGGGCGGATTGCTGACGATCACGTCGTAGCGACGCGGCAGGCCGGCGGCGACGTCGTGCCAGTGGAAGCCGGGCGTCGCGCCGGGCGCGTTCGCCGCGAGGTTGGCGCGGGCGAGTTCGAGCGCACGCGCGTCCGCTTCGTACAGGTCCATCGCGCGGAGGCGCGGACAGCGCGCCAGCAGCACGCCGGCGAGGAAGCCCCAGCCGGCGCCGAGGTCGGCGGCGTCGCCGGCGAGGTCGGCGGGCAGGTGGCGCGCGAGCAGGGCGGAACCGGCATCCACCCGGTCCCAGGCGAACACGCCGGGGCGGCTGAGCCAGCGTCCCGCGAGACCGGCTTCTGCCAGGCGCGCATCGGCGAGCGGGCGCGGCGCGTCCAGCGCGCGCCACTCGGCGGCGAGCCCCGCGTCCACGCCACCTGTCCCCGCCTGCGTCCAGTACACGCGGCAATGGTGCTTGGACAGCGCCTGCAACGGGCCGGCGAGGCGGGCGAGGTCGGCCTGGCCGCTGCGCCCGCCCTCGTCGTTGTGCTGGCTGGCGAGCAGCACGCCACCGGGCGCGACGCGCGCCAGCGCGCGCGCGAACCAGGCGCGCGCCTCCTCCCGCTGGCGCGGCGGCAGCAGCAGGACCAGCGGCCAGCGGCGCCCGTCGTCGGCGGCGGCGTCCGGCGCCACCGCGAACCCGGCGCGGGCAAGCGCGTCCGCCTGCGGCCTGAACGGCTGCACGCAGGCCAGTCCCGGCCGCGGCGCGGCATGCAGCGCGGCGCCTTCCCGCGCGCGCAGGAACAGCGCCCCGTCCGCCGGCCAGGCGACATGGCCTTCGGCGAGCGGCAGGAACAGGGCGTCGAGGGCGGGATCGGCGGCGGCCATCCGTGAATTCTCGCCCGCTTGACCCCGCAGCCGCGAGCATGGGACGCGGACCGATCGGAGGAGCAGCCAATGCGTGCCTTGTTCGTGGGTGGCCTGGTGGACAACAGCGAACTCGACCTCGACGAAGGCGTGCCGCCGACCCACTACCCGCCGAACACCGGCGGCGGCCAGTCGCGCTACCGGCTTTACCAGCTGGGTCTCGATGGCGACCGCGACATCGTCTACGCCGTCTATGCCGCGCCCGACCTCGCCGAGGAAGTCGTGGACCGGATCATCGACGAGCGCGATTACCCGCGCCGCTTCGAGGCGACGCCCGCGCCGCCGCCGG
>Ga0268362_100128_pt1 | contig 16785 bp, 10 predicted proteins | sample MetcocultureR2M_FD_197214 | JGI IMG/M metagenome (GOLD analysis project Ga0268362, IMG submission 197214) | Soil microbial communities from Anza Borrego Desert, Southern California, United States - Methanotrophic co-culture R2-M | ecosystem: Environmental > Terrestrial > Soil > Desert | place... | reverse complement strand
CGGCGCGGTCGATGCAGGTGTGGAGTGGATACCCGCCATTCAGGCCGCTTGGACCGACGCCGACCAGGCCCTCTGGGCCGGCGTGCTGAACTTCTGGTTCCTCGGCCGCGTGTTCGACCGGGCGCGGCCGTGATCGCGGTTCCCCAAGCGGCCATCGATCTGGCCAAGCGCTTCGAGGGCTTCCACCGGGTGCCCAGGGCCGACCCGCAGCGCCGGGCACACCCGTACATCTGCCCCGCGGGCTACTGGACCATCGGCTACGGCCGACTCTGCAAGCCCGACCATCCGCCTATCACCGAAGAAGAGGGCGAGACATTCCTGCGCCAGGACCTGCGCACCGCCCTCGATGCCACTCTCCGTTATTGCCCGGGGCTGTCCACCGAACCCGAGGACCGGCTCGCGGCCATCGTGGATTTCACCTTCAACCTCGGTGCAGGAAGGCTGCAGATGTCGACGCTGCGGCGGAGGGTGAATCAGCGGGACTGGCCGAGTGCGACCAAGGAACTGCGGCGGTGGGTGTATGGCGCCGGGAAGGTGCTACCGGGACTGGTGGCCCGCCGCGAAGCAGAAGCCCTTCTGCTGGTGTCCGGCTGACATCAGACCGTCGGCGTCTGGTGGGCCATGCCAGGCGACAACAGGCCAGCGATTTCCTCAAGTAGAGGCCGCAGTTTCTCGTGATCAGATCGATCGATTGCCATTTCGATCCGAGACGACCAGTGCCCCTGGCTGTACAAACTTTCCGCACGCTCCAAGATTTCTCTTGCCGCGCGATCTCGGATTTCCTGTGCTGGCGCCGACTCGCGCGACAGATGAGCTGCAAGTGCCGTTCTGAACTCCGAAACCTGTTCATCTCCACCCATTACAGCGAATGCAGCGAGACCGCAAAGTCCCCTCTCCAAAATGCCCCATCCCGTTTCATATCTCCCGCCTTTGAATGTCCAGGATAAGAGGCTCTTCCCGACCTCCTTTGCTATGTCATCGCAGCCGCGACTGCGCGCATCCATTGCAGCTTCGAACAACGTCTCGGTCATCTGGAAGTTCTCGACGAACGTCACCGATTCCTTGTCATCAGGAATCCACGTCAATGTCGCGATCAACCAGCATGCATGCTCCCGTAGTTTCTTTTGGCTGTGATGATCGCATGCGGGCGCATTTGACACTGCCAACAGGATTTCCGTCACGCCCGTTATCCAGTGAATCATGTCAAAAACGAAGTGCGACTTCGCCTGTATGGCCGCGAGAAGTAGCTCCTTCTCCGTTTGGTAGAGGCCGTCAGCCCAACGCTCGACGTTCCGTATGATTGATTGGACATCCGCATTGTCCGCTTGCGCCTGCGAGATCGCGTTCGCCAATACCGTAAGCCGCGCCCTCAAGCTCTCCATGCTGGTCGATGAGTAGTACGGTCCCAGGAATGTGCTATGGCTGCTCGAAAGTGGAGTATCTGGCACGTTGAGAAATAACTTCGCCACCAAAGCGACATCTCGGCGGACCTCCCGGACTGCGAAGAGGATGTCGTGGGTCCTGGATCGAAGGAGGTCAAAAGTCAGATTCGCAAGCTGCGTCATGCCTTCCATCGTAACGGGGCGGTAATCCTCCTTCGCGCAGCCAGTGCACGCGAGCAAAGCGATCTTTTCGCTGAGTGCCGCTATGTCGTTCGGATCTCCATGGGTGAGGACATACTGCGCAGACCGTCCCATAAGCCGTTGTCCCTCCAGCAGAACATCGGCCATATTGTGAGGAACCACGGCCTGTACCGCGCTCGCAAGGTATCCTGCGGCGAGTTGGGCGTGGCTCTTCGCGGCATATGGGCTCGAGTAATCGATGCTCAGATACACCTGAACAAGGGCAGCCATGGTTTGCAATGTCTGTTCGATTTGCTGCTCGTCCCGGCGCGCAATTCCGCTCTGCACGTTTTGCCGCAGGTGCTCCAGTGTGTCGTTGATGAAGCTATCGCTGGAAAGCGGATTGTCAACAAATGGGTTGTTGGCGTAGAACGTCTTCCCCTTGGACTCGATGTATGCGGCATTGATGCCGATGACGGCATTCAGTGCCGCACCGGAAACCTCATGATCCCCCTGCTCTGCGTAGCGCCGAGCAAACGACATTGCATGTCGGATCGCTCGTTTCGCACCATCGGTCCATCGATTGTTGATCTGGAAGAAGGCTGTACGGGCCAGGTCGTGCGTCGAGTCTGTGGGTGACGACGTGCCACCTGCAGCTTCTTCTCGCTCAAGGAGGGGCATTGCCCGCTGAGCCCGTCGAGCCCAGGTCCGCAATTCCTTCCGGGTGTCGTGAATGAGTATTCCCAACTGCCTCAAGGGATTGATGAGGATCAAGGCGCGCCGATAGGCGTACATGAACGAGATCAATATGAACACGACCGCCCAGAAGGCCGCGAGCACGACGTGCGCCAGCCGGGTCTGATCCACGAACGTGGAAAGCGATGCGACGCCGATTGCCAGGAGGAATGCCAGCGCGAACGCGCCGAGCAGCTTCGGATCCGCACTCAGGCGGCGAAATAACCCGTGAGGCATGCGCTCGATGTTCACCTGCATGGCGAACAGTACGAGCGATGTCACAATGGCGGCCACACCTATCAGCGCGCTTCCCGTGTTCAGAATCAGGCCGCGCAGCCCCTCGATCGCCCGCTCTGTCGCGTAGTGGTCACCAAGCACAGCCTGGAGAGCCGGCGACAGATAAAAGCTGGCTGACACGAGAAGGGGCAGAGCCGCAACAGACACAATGACGCCGTATCGAAGCCCCCATCCTGCAAGCCGATATTTGGCCCTATACACGTACTGCCACGACGCCGCGATTCGCCGGCGAATCGCCTTCCTTGCGCGTGCAACGGTGGACTCTATGGCATTTGGCAAGGACATGAGCGATTGTCACCGTCCTGAATGCAGGCACACGAACTGATTCCCCGCTCCCGCCGACCCCACCTCCAAGTTCGAACTCTTGGATACAAGGTAGCCTAGCGGCTGGTCCAGCACGAACGGATAGAGCACTGCCTGAGACGACAGTGCGGGGACCGGCACCGCCTTGCCGGCGTAGCGCAGCACCGCTTCGACCAGCCACGCAACCGCCTGCATGTCGCTGACCACGATCGGCTTCAGCCGCACGAGGCGCTTGCCATTCTCGACGCGCTCGATCGCCCCCCAACTCGCCTGCGATTGCAGCACCATGTTGGTCATCCGGTAGGTGCCTTCACGCTCCCCATAGGTCTCGCTCATTCGGCGATGAACCTCGGCCGAAGCACAGTCTCCCTGGAGTGCAGACAGGCGACCGACCAGTTCAGCCACCTTGCCGAAGAACGGATAGGTGGCGATAGCCATCCCCCAGGTCAGGGCAGAGATAGAGATGCTTGGGTCTGCCTTGAAGATCGCCACGCCTCGCTCGGCGAAATCGGCGAGTTCCGGACGTGGCTCCAGCCATAAGCGGTTCAACACGGTCCGAGTCTTCTTGCGCGCTGCCACACCCAGTCGGGCTGCGTCCAGCAGGGCATTCAGATCATCGAGCGCCCCCAGATCAGCACGCACCCGCAGCGCAGCCGCCGCCCACTCCAGCGGTATAAAGCGATCGAAGCCAATTTGCGGTGCTGATGATTTCATTCGATTCAATTCACGTAACTCACTTTCACGAAAGGCACGATCAGCTCTTCCAGGGACATGCCACCGTGAACAACGACCTGGTCACCCTTCGGCACAAATGCCCCACGCCCTCCTGCGAATAGCGGCATGAAGTTCGCCGGAAGTCCAGCGACATCCAGACGGAAGGTGTCCGGATTTGCCGCTGCTGTCTCCGCAATCAAAGTCTCACTGCGATACGTCCGGACACGCTCTCCACGCAGTTCCGAGGCGACACCCTGGTTCGGGCGGCCAATCCCTACTGCTTCGGCATTTCCGTGGTCGGCAGTCAGGTAGACGTAGAACCCATTTTCCAGAAGCATCGCAAAGAGACGATCCACAAAGCCTGAGTCGCACCAGCTCCCGATCTGGGCCGCAACGCCGCGCTTGCCGAGCACGGCGCCGTGAATGATCTCGTCGACCGTATCCACGACCAAGCCAGCAATCTTCACGGTTGGGTTCGACAGCTGAGCTTCCAGCTCAGGAAGGTCATCCGTGCGCTTGAGCGACTTGCGGTACAAGACCTCATTGGCGCGAAGTCCGTGGTCTTGCCAGAACCGCGTCCAGTGCTGGGGCTCTTTCGACGTGGTCTCGATGCTGTCGGCGAACTCGCGTGGGCGCAGACCGGAGAACAGCGCCTGCCTGGACACCGACGTCAGGGTTGGTAGCCACGCAAAACAAGTGTTCTCGTCGAACATCAGTCGCGGCGCTCGATGAACGATGCACTCGCGAATCTGGGTCCACTGATCTACCGCCAGCCCGTCAAAGACCACGAGCGCGATCTTCTCCTCGCCGCTCGCTCGGCGCATCGCAAGGTAGCGCGGCACATGGTGGACCATGACAGGTCCTTTGGCCGCTGGCAGGGACGGCAAATCGGCGTAGTGCGTTTCAACCCACTCTTGCAGCCGGCTGTCTGCATCGCTCACCAAGCCCCGCATTTCGTCCTTCAGGCTTTCTGCCCGGGCCGCGTCCAGACCGTGGAAACGCGAGATCACCTCACCGATCCGACGCGAGAAATGGGTCCAGTCGCGGTAGGGAGAAGCAGAGGTCGGGATCTCATCCTCGAGGTTCTTGATGCCCTCAAGCACCAGATTCCGCATCGACAACGGATCCTGCACAACACCCGCTTTCGCCCATTCCGGCAGGTTGACCGGCACACCCTGGATCGCCAGCGGGTGTAGCGTGCCGTCCAGAAACATCGAATCGACAATCACACGGACATCGTGGTGATCGAACGGGATGTCGAGCTTGGGCACATAGTCCGGCGGCTCCGGCTCCCCCGTTCGCGTTCCGGTGAGCCCCAGCTTGGTCAGATAGCGATACCAAGCGTCCTGCACCACGCGCAGCGCGAAGCTCTTCTGCGAAAACAGATCGGCGACAGGAATGCCCGTGAAGATCGTTCGCTCACCGAGCACATGCTCCACGTGCTCCGCCAACACGGGCGGCAGCAGTGCCTCGCGGTAGTGCAGACGGAGCAGCTCACGCCAAAGGTCCTCTGGCCGGGTGATCAGATGCGGGCTGATCCGGAAGATGTGCGTCAGCACAAACTCCTTCGTCGCCGCCTCACCCAGCGACTGATGAACGTGCCGCGCCTGCGCCTCGAATAGCGCGGGTAGCATCTCGCTGCCCAGCTGCCTGACCACCGCATAGCTCAGTTTCGGAAACAGCTCTACAAGCCCCAGACTGACCTTGCGCGCCTGGCGCAAGTAGTCCCAAGGCAGTTCGCCCAGGGCCGTGCCACGCAACTGGAGGACCAAGGCGCGGGACGGGCCAGGCTCCCCGCGTTCCCACGCCGCCCGATAGCGCTCCTCGTACTCTGCCCGGAAGGCGATGCTGTCCTCGAATGGCAATACATCGAAACCGCGTTCGCGCAGGCCAGACAAGACCTGCTCATCCAGCAACACGTCGTCCGGGTCTGTAACAATCCACAGCCGGGCGAGATCGGAGGGGAATTCTTTCAGGATGCGATCAGCCCATGCGGTCATGCCTGTGCACCTCCCGATTGGCCGACTCTCAACATCAGCACGGCGTTGAGATCCGGCGTACAGGCTTCCGCATCCGCCAGCGCTGCCAAACGCGTCTCGTGCTCGGCTTCGAGCCGTTTGCGCCGGTGCTCCCTGACCGCGGGAAGGCCTATGCGGCCTATCGCCTGGTAGCGCGCCTCAAAGGCGTAGCGCGCCCGTTCGCGCTCTTCGGCGAGCCAGTTGCGGTGCTCCTCCAGCAGTTCTGCAAACAGCCGCTCTCCTTGCACTTTGGCCGCAGCCAGCGACGTTTCGAAGCAGGCCAAGGCGTTCTCCACCTCGACCTTCGATGCGAGCGTCACGTTCTCGGTCAGCAGCAGGTCCCAGATCCGCTTGGCGGTCGGCACGAAGGTGCGACCGTCGTCAGTGACAAACACGGGCAGGAATCGCCGCCGGGAGAAGCTCTCCGAGAGATTGGATGCGCTCAGACTGATCTCCCACAGCGACCAAACACCCTGCACCGTGCCGGGCAAGCCGGTTACCACTGTAATCGGCAGTGGCTGGCCCGCGACGCAGCGTGGCAGCTCGCCGATGACTGCGCGGGCGCGTGGATCTTCCAGCGTGATCCACTCCATCTCAGGGTTCTGTTCGGCGGTGCGCGCATCGAAGCAGACGCGAGGAGATTCGCTCCCGTCCACCCACTTCACACGCCATGCTTCGCCAACCTTCTCAGCCGCTCCACCTCGCGCAGGCAACCCGGCGGTGATCGCACGCTCCAACCAGTACTGCGCCGGATGATCCCGCCACTTGCGGGCATCGTCCGCTTCCAGCGCGTGGTCTTCCGTCAGCAGATCGGTGTCCTTCCGGCTCGCGGCCACCTTTTCCCGAACCTGGTTGATGACCGCATCGCATTCCTTGTCGATTGATGCTGGGTCTTGCAGCCCGTGCACGAACAGTTCGTCGAAGATCGGCTCCACCTCCACCGAATCCATCACGTCCGCCGCTTTGTCGACGCCAAACTCCTGGGCGATGACGGCGAGCTTTTCCTCCAGCACCTCGCGCACCCGGTGCTCTACCGTGTCTTCCAGCACGAAGTTGATGGCCCGCACCACATGCGGCTGGCCGATACGGTCCACCCGGCCGATGCGCTGCTCCAGCCGCATCGGGTTCCATGGCATGTCGAAGTTGACGATGACATGGCAGAACTGGAGGTTCAGGCCCTCGCCGCCGGCATCGGTGGAGATCAGGATCCGGACATCTCGTGAGAAGGCCTGCTGGGCGCGGGTTCTCGCGTCCAGGTCCATCCCGCCGTTGAGCAGTGCCACGGAGAAGCCCCGGCTCTCCAGGAACTCCGCCAGCATGGCCTGGGTGGGAACGAACTCGGTAAAGACCAGCACCTTGAGCTGCGGGTCGTTCTCTTCCTGCTGGAGTTTGTAGATCAACTCCAACAGCGCTTCTGCCTTGGCATCCGTTCCCTGTCGCTCGGTTTCGCGGGCGAGATCCAGCAGCATCTCGACCTCCGTCTTCTCCCGCTCCCAGCCGCTGGCCTGCAGGGCAATGTCCAGCTGGGACTGGCCGTCGAGCTCTGCCCACTCATCCGGGTCAACCGCCTCGAACAGGTTCGCCTGCGCCTGAGGCGCATCCAGCAGGGCCTGACGCTTCTCCAGCGTAGCGCGGATGGCTGCTGTACTGGACGTCACCAGGCGCTGCATCAGAATCATCAGGAAGCCGATGTGGCGCTGTTTGGCAGCCATCGCCTGGTTGTACCCGTGCCGGACGTAGTCCGTCACCGCTTCGTAAAGCCTCTGCTGGGCGGCATGCCTGTCCTGCCACGCCACCGCCTGCAGTCGGGTGGACCTGGGTTTGAACAGCGGTTGACCTTCCGCGTCGATGGCGGCCCGTTTCTCGGTGCGGATCACGAACGGGCGCACCCGGTCACGGTTGATGCTGCCTTCATCCGGAAAGGCCTCACGGTCCAGCAACTGCATCAGCCGCATGAACTGGTCGGTCTTGCCCTGATGCGGCGTCGCGGATAGCAACAGCAAGTAGGGAGCGGCCTCGGCCAAAGCGGCACCGAGCTTGTAGCGGGCAACCTGCTCAGTACTGCCGCCGAGGCGGTGTGCCTCGTCGATGATCACCAAATCCCAGCCTGCCGAGATCAGATCCTCGAAGCGCTCCCGGTTGTAGGTAGCGAGTTGCTCCAGGCTCCAGCCGCGCCGGCCCTCGATGGGTTTGACCGAGTCGAGCGAGACGATCACCTGGTCATGCATGCGCCAGAGGTTGTCGTCGCCCCCAGAAACCGAAAGAGCGCCGTTGTCACGCCACTGGCGGAACGCGGCCAGCTCGGAAGGCTCGACGAAGCGGAAGTGCTCGCCAAAATGCAGCCGCATTTCAGCCTGCCACTGGCGCACAAGACCTTTCGGTGCCACCACCAGCACCCGCCGCACCATGCCGCGCAGCTTCAACTCGCGCAGGATCAAACCCGCCTCGATGGTCTTGCCAAGCCCCACTTCGTCCGCCAGCAGATAGCGGATGCGGTCGCGGCTCATGGCCCGGTTCAGCGCATAAAGCTGATGCGGAAGCGGCACCACGCTGGACTGGATCGGGGCGAGCAGCAGGTTGTCCTCCAGCGCATCCAGCAGCTTGGCCGCTGCCGCCGTGTGCAGGATCTGCTCCACCGTCGGGCGCACGCTGGTCAGCTCGACCAGATCCTGGGCGCGGGCGCGCACCACGGCGTCCTTGGCCGGCAGCCAGACGCGGTAGGCAACCTCGCCCCACACGTCCTGGCGGTCGATCACCCGGCAGGGGGACGCCTGCCGGGCATGCCAGCACCAGTCGCCGATGGCGAAGCCGGGGGCGCCATTCGTCACGCACCAGCCTCCGTACGCGTCAGTGCCTGGTCATACCAGAGCAGCAGCTTCTCGTCTTCCTGCAGCGCCTCGTCCGGGATCTTCTGGGCGACCTTGATGATGGTCTGGTAGTCCTTCTTGCTCCACGCGTCCTTAAAGCCGGCTCGCAGGACTTCGAGTCGGAACTCCTTGAGGCGACGGCCGGTGAAGCCCAGGTAGGCCTGGAACTCCTTGAGCAGTGCCTTCTCGCGCCTTTTCTCCAGGTCCTGCGCCTTGTTCGGATCGGGCGCATACCACCGGTCTTTTGCTTTAGCGATTAGGCGCGGATCGTTCTTCTCCAGCCCACGCAGGTCCTTGTGGTTGGTAGAGAGGTAGCTGTGGATCTGACTCGGGACATCCCCCGTGCCGTCGTACTTCAGAAAGTTGTCCTCCAACAACGCGGCAAGCTCAGGTTTGGATTCATGTTTACGCCAGCCTGCCCCGAGCTGCCTCATGAACTCGGGGTGTATTTCCGCATAGGTGGATGGGCGCTTCTTCAAGAAATCGCCAAGCCAATCGATCGCGCTGCGCTCGTCCGAGACGAACATCTCCATCTGCGGTGCCTGTATAGCCTGCGCTCGTTTTCTGTCGTACTCGGCCACCTGCTCGGGTAGGAAAACCATGCCATCCCTCTCTGGGAACCGTTGGCGCAGCCCTTCCTGGAACTCCTGGCTTGAAAGTGGAACCGCAGTGTTATGACGCACGAACCATGCGACCATGCGATCAAAAATGATTCGGGGATCACGCTCGCCGACGAACTCAAGCACCCCACCTCTTGCTTTTACAGTTGGCAGGTACTTCAGATGTGTTCGGACGAAGTCCCATACCGACTCCTCGCTACCACCCGTCGTTTCAAACCTCTCTTCAAGCCCACCGTTTGGTTTATAGGCCGAAATAACAAGATCTTGCTTGACCGCCGTAGTGGTCATTACCGCCTTGAAGCTACCTTGCTTCTTATCCAAGGCTGAAACATTGGCGACGACGAATCCTGCCTCTTGCAACGATGTTTGAATGGTGTTCCAAACCGACGCCTTAGTATTTGAAAACTCGACTGTCATCCACCTTCCTGGCTTCAACGTGCGGAAAAACTCCTTGAAAGATCTGGTCAACAGGTATCGATAATCAGCGAGACTTTTATCCTGCGAGGAACTCACAATTGCCTCAGAAGACTGGTGCGTCACAATGCCGAGCAGCGCTTCCCAAAAAAAATTAAGCTCAGAATAATCGAAGTTACTGCCGAAAGGCGGGTCAACAAAAATGTAATCAATACTGTTATCCGATATTCCGGCTAACGTTGTGGCGCTTTGAGTAGAAATGATGCTACCCTGCGCCATCGTCCGCTGATAAGCCAAACTGGAAGCAATAGTCTCAGCGTTGCGGAGGAATGAGTTAAGAACATTTGGTGGCGTTGTTAGGGACCCCACATACAGAGTTCCCGACAACGGGCCACCGCCCTTCCTATCAGCACGAAACCGTCGCATCCTTGACGCGTAGGGCAAACAAGCCGTAAGAGCAAAAAGCAACGCGTGTCGTATCGATGCCGTTTGATGCGCCTTAATTCGACGCAACAAAAGAGCAACGGCATACAACTCGCGCTGTGTGAAAAAGTGATGCAGGTGTGTGATACCTCTTGAGACGTTTCTTTGCGTTTCCTTTCCTGGTATGAGCTCGACCACAGGAAATTCGATGTGGCGAAGCTCTCCCTCCACCTCGCGAATTGCCGCAAGGTCGTCATTATCAGGAATTTTTTCATATCTACTGCTGCCCACAGAGTAATTGATCAACACAGGGACCGTTTTTGCTTCCTTATGTGGAGCACCCAGCAAGGGATCAATTCGATCCTCGTAACATGCCTCCCAATCCACCTCTCGCGCGATAACGCCGCAAGACGGACAGCGGAGTTCCGAGCGAAGTGAGTCTTCGATCTCATCAACCGCTATGGAATAGAAGGGATGCTGAGCACCACAGTTCGGACAAGAAACAACATCTGAGTAGAGAACAAACTCCACTTCACCCTGCGCTGAACCTGGATGTTTATAGGCCTTGTGCTGGACGACTTTTCGGTCCCTCACCTTCCAGCCTGTGTGATTGGTTACGTAGAGATCAGGCGCCTCCGATTTCACGCTCTCAACCAGCGTCTTGGCAGATTCCAAGAAGGCGACCGCGTCGAGAGTCCCGTTAAGGTTCCTCGCGATAAAAGTGGCAATTGGCGAAAGATCAACAAGAATTGACTTTCTTCCGTTGCCTATATGGGAGCAGGCAACGCCAGTCATTCCCGTACCACAAAAACCATCGAGTACCAAATCTCCGGGGTCCGTGTAGTGCTCGATGTAGCGCATGATTGCTTTGTGTGGCACTTTCGTGTGATAGCTATGCGCGTTGTAGATTGGATCGTTCTTCCCCTCTGACACATCAGCTGCAAAAGGCTCTCTGCTGTACTTCTGAGCCGGTTCGTACGGCTTTCCGTAGTTGATAATGAAGTCAGTTAAGAAAGGATTCGGGCAGGCGGTGTAATACGGCGGATCTGATAGCGCGAGGATGTCCTCATCCGACCCGACAGGAAAACCTTCAATCTTCCGAAACTCAGGATCTTTGAGCTTCTCGGCCAGCAGCTTCAAGTAATGTTCGCGACGCGCCTGATCGCTCGGAAAGGTTTGGCCCAGGCACTCCACCGGGCCTTCGTCGTTTGTGATGTTCTTGAACAAAGAGCTCATTCTTTTCCCTCGGCTCGGTTCGCCTGAATCAGAGCGGCCGCAGCCTGCTTGGCTGCGCCGCTCAGTTTGTCAATGGATTTTCTGACCCGCTGCAGCTCTTCCACCACGGGATGGTGGGGTACGCTGGTGCCCATGTAGGGCCGCAGATCGACGTGCGTTTTTTCGCTGTACGTGCTTTTGCCATGCCCGTATTCGGCCGAGACGACAAAGGTGGGCGGGCAGACTGCGGGATCGGCATCCGCCGCAAAGATCTTGAATCCCATGCCGAGATCAAAGAGCAGCTCCGACATTGGCGGAAGGCAGTCGATCGGCTTGGTAAACGCAGACTGCTCGGCCAGATTGCGCGCCTTCGACCGCTCCCCGAACTGGTAGAAGTCCCGGTCGATGTGCAGCCGAAGGTTCTCCGCTGGCGAGCGACCGACGTTCCTGACAAGCAGCTGCAATACCGGTGTCCCGAGCCGAACCTGTACCGATACGTGGACATAGGGCCGATTCTGGTCCGCCATCTGGTCGCGCATCGCGGCGACAGCCGCCCGGTTCGCTCGCAAAATGAGGAACGTCAGGAAGGCGAATGTCGCCGTCAGCAAGACGTTTGCCAGTGACAACCATTCGGGCCAGGTGGCGGGCATTGTCAGTGGGTTGCCATCAGTCATGGAGCACTCTCCGCCACCCTCACTCGATCACGAACCGCAGCTTGCCAGCGTCCTTGCCCTTGCAACGCTCGTTCATGAACGACTCGAAGCGCTTGCGCAGGTCCTCGGGCGTAGCCGGCGATCCGCCGGTGAGCAGGGCCTTCTTGATGTCGTCGCCGGTGACCACGATCTTCTCAAGGCCGGACAGCGCTTCCTGCACCGCCGCGACGAATTCGGGCGTGACCGGATCCGGTAAGGACTTCGAGGCAAGGAAGCCCTTGATCAGGTCGCGCTGCGCGGCCTTCAGCAACTCGAAGTTGGCCTGGATGATCGGGTCGTCCAGGTTGTCGAGCAGCGTTTGTTGCCAACCCTGCAGCAGGCGGTCGAGCTCGTCGTCCAGTGTCTTGAGGACGTTGGCGGCCGGCAGCAGGTCGCCCTGCTCGTTGGCTGGGCGGAAGCTGCAGTGCGGGCAAACGGGGCTGGCTGCGAGCTCGGACTCGACCAGGGACGCGCAGCTCTTGAGCTTGTCCAGTTTGTCCTCGAAGGTGGTGAGCTGGCCGGTGGGCATGAGGGAGATGCCAGCGAGTGCCCGCAGAGTCGTGATGCGCGAGTCCTTGCGCAGGGCAGACTTGGTCTTGTCTTCCGCCACGCCGAGCCGGGCCTTGCTGTGTTGCGCCACATAGGCGGTGATGTAGTCCTTCTTCAGCGTGGCCAGGCGCTGGCGGTATTCAGCAGCGTGCTGCGCACTGCGGTCCTCGGCGAGTTTGTCGAGGATGTCTTTGCGGGCAGCCTGCGCCTGCTGCACCCAGGCATGGTCGGTGGCGAGCACCATCTCGGCCTGCGACAGGTACGCCGCCGTGGTACCCAGCTCGGCCACCAGGTCGCGCAGCTTCTCGACGGACGACAGGACATCGAGGTTCTTCCTCTGGGTATCAATGTCGTCCTGGGTGATACGCAGATTCTTGAGCTTGCCGACGGTGTTGTAAGGTGACAGCCCTTCCAGGAAGCCCTTGAGCGCTTCCAGCCGCGTGCGCCAGTCGCGCAGCTCTTCCTCGCGCAGCAGGGACTGGCCCCAGAAGCTCAGCCGGTTCTGCAGGTCGGTGCCGACCGTCAGTACGCGCTGTACCTGCTTGGCCACGGCATCCAGCAGTTCCTTGACCGGCTCCTCCTTGCCTTGCGTCGCCATCTGGGCAAGTCCAGACGGCAGGCCCAGCAGCTCGAACAGCGAGCGCAGCACGGCGACATTGATCTCCTTCGGCGCCTCGACGTGCTTGAACTGCTTGAGCTCGTCCAGCGCCCGTTCGACCAGCAGAGACATCTTGCCGGAGTCGATTCTGTCGCCGGTAATGGCCAGCACGATGTCGCCCGAGTAGACCAGGCTGCCCAACACCGCCACGAGCAGGTCGGGCTCTAGGCGGAAGCGCACGGGCGCGAAGTACTCGACGTCGGTCGCACCGCTGATGAGCTCGCTGCGGTTGAGCACCTGGCCGTGGCCCTTCGCCTGTAGTCGGTTGAGCACTTCCTGGGCGTACTTGGATCGCGTGGGCTCGATGCGGTCGCCGTCGAGCATCTCCAGCGCGTCCAGGATGGCGATGGCGTCCTTGGTGCGCGTGCCTCCCGCCAGCGCCTTCAGGGCATTGGTGATGAGCTGCTTGCGGTTGGACTCGGTGACCAGCACAGAGAAGGTCGGATATTCCGGCGCCAGATCCGCGAAGTGCGTGCCGAGGGCCAAGCCTGATGTCACATTGACGATGTCGCGGAAGTTGGCGCGATCATCCGGCCCAAGCCGCAGCTTGTCGCGCATCGACACGCCCTTGGCCCATTCCTGCAGGGTCTTGGTCTTGCCCTGGTAGGTGACCTCGAAGGCCGTCATCTGCTTGTCCTGCAGCCACTTGCTCATGTCGCGCAGGGCGTCCTTGGCCTTGTCCAGGTAGACGGCCTTGGCCGCGCCGCTGGCCGTGGAAGCGAGCTCCTGCGCAGCGGCGTAGAACGCAAGATGGCGCTTGATGGCGTCATCCAGCCCCTTCAGCCGGAAGAACACCTCGTCCGTTTTGTTGTCGTCGCGGAAACGGGGCGGCTCGAACGGTTGGATGAAGTAGATGTAGAAGTCGCGCTCCGGCTGGGCGGTCGGCCGATCGTTGGGCGCACCGAGGAACAGGTACCCATTGCGTTCCACGCGGCGCTCCTGCCATTCGACCTGGTGCTGCCAGATCTTGTAGCCGGTGACATAGGCATGCTCATCGGTGCATTCCATGAGCTGCATGAGGGCGCTGTAGTAGGCGCGATCCAGGGCGTCGTCGGACAGTGCCTCAGCGCGTTTCTCGATCTGGGCGTCGTAGTCGACGTCTTTCTTGAGGTCGAGGTAGTACTGCTCGGTGTCGGGCGCCTTGGAGATGAACTGTCCGTTCACCGTCTTGACGATCTCGCGCAGGGTCGTCTGGACCGCCGTCAGCAGGTCGTCGGAGGGCTCGCCACCCATGTCCTCGATGCCGGGCTGGTACAGGCAAAGCGTGTCGCGCAATTCCTCGGCCGTGGGTCCCACCGGCACGTAGATGTCGCCACCCGTGGTCAGGCGGTGTACGGATAGCCCCTTGATCACTCGTACGGCCATCGCTTTGTAGGCCGGGCGAGTGAATGCCTTTTGCACCCGCTCACCCAGCACTTCGGCCACCTTCAACACAGGGCCGATATTGGGGTCCGAGCGCAGCACGGAGTTCGAGGTGACGGTGTCCCAGAACTTGTCGAAGCCAATCAGGCCGGGTCGATCGGTCGGCACCTCGTCGCCCAGGATGGCCTGAATCTGGTCGCGCAGGGTGACCAGCGCGCCGCGCTTCTCGGTGAAGATCAGCCGTTCGAAGGTGCCGATGTAATCCGGATGCACGGGGAACAGGCGGACGTACTCGTCCATCCGCTCGTTCATGTTGCTGTAGAACTTGGCGAAGGGCGTGAGGTAGGTGCGGATCTTGTGCTGCTGGTCAGCCGACTTCTTGAGCAGACGCTCCGCCACCACAAAGCTCACGTCCTGGCGGGCCAGCAGGACCTGGGTAAAGCGCTCGTTCACCCTGCGCAGGCTGTCGGCCACATGCTGAAAGCGGCTGCTGTCGAAGATGGCTTCCTGCACACCGGCCACGAAGCGAAAACGCAGGTGCTTGGTGACTTCGCCGATCTCGCGCAGGAAGGACAGGTCCAGCACCAGGTCGTGGTCCTTGCGGGAGCGCAGGAACTCGAGGAACTCGTCGACGACGAGGAGGACGCCGTGGTTGGGGTGAACCTCGTCGAACGCGGCCATCATTTCTTCAAAGGCCGCTTTGTTGTTCACCACCTTGTCCGCCGGCGGGAACGTGTAGCTGACCCCCTGGTTCTCCAGGAAGATTTCGAGCTCCTGCGTGATGATGTCGCGCAGAGACATCTGGCTGGAGATCTCGATACGGTGGACCTTGAACTTGCCGGCGATGCTGCCTGCGGCCTCCGCGACCTTGGGGTGGTGGATCATGGGGACGTAGGCCGCGTCTTCGGCGATCAACGACAGCACCGACATCAAGTGCGACTTACCGGTGCCGTAGTTGCCGACCACGAGCACGCCTTTGTGGTCAACCGATTCGTCGAACGAGAGCTGCGGGATCATCTGCTTGGCAATCCGCTCGGCCATGTCATCGGAAATGACATATGTAGCTACGAGCTTCTTGGCCTCAGCGGGCCGATTCGCGTCGAGTAGCTGAATGACCGACTCGATCGGCTCGAACTGAATGAGATCTCCGTAGCGCATGCGTTTTCCCCTTTACCCAATCGTTTCAATTTCGAACGGAACCACGCCCTCCAGGCCGTAGTCCTGATATTCCGGATGCCCCATCTCGGCATAGCTCAACCGGCCGTCACGCAGCTCTCCTGGCCACACAGCTACAACACGCCGGGCGTGAGCGTGGCGCTTGAGCAGGTCCAGCGGGTCGAGCTTGAGCGCCCGGTCAAACAGCAACTCGATGTTGTCGAGCAGGACCAGATCGCCACTCGCGTACTCGTCGGCCAGCTCCCGCATAGCGACATTGGCCTGAAGTGCTCGCTGCCGCTGGGGCATGGCGGCGAGACGCCTTCCCAGCGCGGCTCCGACATTCATTACCTTCATACCGCGCCGATTGGCCAGCGCGGCCAGCAGTGCGCTCTTGCCACAGCCAGGGCGACCGACAAGCAGGATCAGCTTGCTGTGCAGTGCCGCGATCTCGTCTACCAGACGGTCCAGTCGTGTGAGCATCGGGCGGCCCTTTACCCATTCCCGCCATGAGGTCCGCCAGGACCATCATCGCTCTGGGCTTCCGCCGTCTGCCTCTTGATCCACTGGTCGATTTCCTGGCGCCGGAATCGCCAGGTGCCACCAACTTTGAATGCGGGGATCTTCTTAGCCGCCGCCAAGCGATAGACCGTGCGCTTGCCCACCTTGAGGTAGGCAGCTACTTCGTCGAGCGTGAATATCTCTCCAGTGTCGTCTCTCATCGCTTCCTCACCCGGTATCGGGACAGCGGCCGGTGATGATGGTAATCTTGGCAAGCATACGGCAAACTTGTCTATGTTTGAACAGCCAGTCGGCAGGAGGGGGAATGATCGACAGCCAGGGCGGTCGCCAGAAGAACCAGGGCACTATGCCGGAAGCGGTGGCCGAACACTCGGCGTGGCATCGGCTGGAAGACCAGCTCCAGTGGTACGACACCAAGAGTACGCAATGCCAGAGGTGGTACAAGCGGCTGAAGCTGGTGCAGATCAGCCTGGCGGTGCTGATCCCTGTGCTGAGTCATCTTGATCCCATGTATGCCAAGTGGGTCACCTCAGTTGCCGGCGCGCTGATTGCGGTTCTGGAGGGGGTCCAGCACATGAACCAGTATTCGACCCTCTGGGTTACTTATCGCGCCACTGCCGAACGCCTGAAGCACGAGAAATTCCTGTTCCTTTCCGCGGCAGGACCCTATAAGGGGCAG
>Ga0268362_100123_pt1 | contig 17958 bp, 17 predicted proteins | sample MetcocultureR2M_FD_197214 | JGI IMG/M metagenome (GOLD analysis project Ga0268362, IMG submission 197214) | Soil microbial communities from Anza Borrego Desert, Southern California, United States - Methanotrophic co-culture R2-M | ecosystem: Environmental > Terrestrial > Soil > Desert | place... | reverse complement strand
CTGGTGGGCGCCGCTGCTGGGCATGCTGCTGTGGCCCCCGGTGTTCCTGCTGCTGGACACGTTGCGGCTCGGCCGTCGCGGGTAGCGGGCGATGGGTCCGCGCCGCCGCCACCTGAAGAACCCGCACGCGGAGGCCGCGCAGTTCCGCGTGCGCGCGGCGATCGGCTTCGCGATCGTGCTGCTCGCGCTGGGCGGGCTCGCCGCGTGGTACTTCCGCCTGCAGGTCGTCGAGCACGCGCAGTACGCCACGCGTTCGGAAGCCAACCGGATCAAGCCGCGGCCGGTGCTGCCGGGGCGCGGCCTGATCTACGACCGCAAGGGCCGCATCCTCGCCGACAACGTGCCCGCCTACCGGCTCGACGTGCAGCCGGACAAGGCGGGCGATCCGAAAAAGCTGATCGCCGGCCTGTCGAAGATCATCGCCCTGACCCAGGACGACATCGACCGCTTCAACGACGAGCGCCGCGCCACCCGGGGCGTGCGCCCGGTGACGCTCAAGCTGCGCGTGCCCGACGAGGAAGCCGCGCGCTTCGCGGTGGACCGCTGGCGCTTCCCGGGCGTGGACCTGGTGCCCTACCTCAACCGCCGTTATCCGTACGGCCCGTTGCTGGCGCACATCATCGGCTACGTCGGCCGCGTCGACGAACAGGACCTGCAGCGGCTGGGCGCGGCCAACGCGGCGTTCACCCACACCGGCAAGGCGGGCCTGGAGCGCTACTACGAGGAAGCGCTGCGCGGCCGCATCGGCTACGAGCAGGTCGAAACCAACGTGGAGGGGCGCGCGCTGGGCACGGTCGGCCGCGTGCCGGCGGTGCCCGGGTCGGACTTGCGCCTGTCGATCGACCTCGACCTGCAGCAGGCCGCGGTCGCCGCGTTCGGCGACTTCGACGGCGCCGCGGTCGCGGTGGATCCGCGCACCGGCGAGGTGCTGGCGATGGTCAGCCTGCCGAGCTACGACCCCAACCTGTTCGTCAACGGCATCTCGCACCGCGACTACAAGGCGCTCAACGACAACCCGTCGCGGCCTCTGTTCAACCGCAACGTGCTCGGCGGCGGCCCGCCGGGGTCGACCGTGAAGCCCTTCATCGCGCTTGCCGGCCTCGACAGCGGGCTGCGCACGCCGGAGGACGCGGTGTTCTCCACCGGCGAGTTCCACATCCCTGGCCAGCGCCGCGGCTACCGCGACGCGCACGGCGGCGCCGGCTGGACCGACCTGCGCAAGTCGATCGCGCAGTCGGTGAACTTCTACTACTACAAGCTCGCCTACGACATGGGCATCGAGCGCTTCTCGAAGTGGATGCACAAGTACGGCTTCGGCGAACGCACCGGCATCGACCTCACCGGCGAGAACAAGGGCATCGTGCCCTCGGTGGAATGGAAGCGCGCGCACAGCCGCGAGCCCTGGTATGCCGGCGAGACGGTGATCGCCGGCATCGGCCAGGGCTACTGGATCGCGACCACGCTGCAGCTGGCGCGCGCGACCTCCGCGGTCGCGCACGACGGCCTGCTGCCGCGCCTGCACCTGGTCGCCGACCGCCGCGACGGCTACAAGGCGCCGTGGAAGCCGCTGCCGCAACCCGCGCCGCGCGCGATCACCGACCACCCGCGCCACCTGCGCGCGGTGCAGGAAGGGATGATGGCGACCATGCAGCCCGGGGGCACTGGCGCCGCGATGGCGGTCAACGCGCCCTACCTGATGGCGGGCAAGACCGGCACCGCGCAGAAGGTCAGCCGCAAGGGCAACGTCAGCATGAACCCGCACTCGCTGCCGCTGCACCTGCGCCACCAGGCATGGTTCATCGGCTACGCGCCGGCGGACGACCCCAAGATCGCGGTCGCGGTAATGGTCGAACACGGCGGCTACGGCTCCAGCACCGCCGGCCCGATCGCGCGCAAGATCATGGACGCCTGGCTGCTCGGCACCCGGCCCGAGCCGCCGGTGCGCAAGGACGGCGCGCCGCAGGCGCCGAAGTTCGACAACGTGGTGTCCGGGCCGGTGCTGGCGTGGGTGCCGCCGCCGGTGCCGAAGGCGATCGCCGCGCCGCCTGCGCAGGGCGCGCAGGACGCGACGAAACCGCCCGTCGACACGCGCGCGGCAGGGCAGCCGACGCCATGAGCATCCTGCTGCGCTGGCTGGTGGACCTGGTCGCGCGCTTCGTGCGCACGCTGGACGTGTGGCTGACGCTGGCGATCGGCGCGCTGATGACGATCGCGCTGATGGTGTTGTACAGCGCCGGCGGCGAATCCACGTCGATCGTGGTGGCGCAGGGCGCGCGCTTCGGCGTCGGCCTGGGCGCGCTGTGGCTGATGTCGCGGTTGCCGCCGACCCAGCTGCGGCACTGGACGCCGCTGGTGTACGGCCTGTCGCTGGTGCCGCTGCTGCTGGTGCTGGTGATCGGCCAGGGCCGCAGCGGCAACCTGTGGCTCAACCTGGGCGTGTTCTATTTCCAGCCCGCGGAAGTGCTCAAGCTGAGCCTGCCGATGATGGTCGCGTGGTTCCTGCACCGCGAACGGCTGCCGCCGTCGTTCGGCACGGTGCTGGTCGCCGCGGTGATGATCGCGGTGCCGACCTTCCTGATCCTGCTGCAGCCGGATTTCGGCACCGCGATGCTGGTCGGCATCAGCGGCGCGTTCGTGCTGTACCTGGCCGGCCTGTCGTGGTGGTGGTTCGCCGCCGCCGGCGGCGCGGTCGCGGCGATGGCGCCGATCGCGTGGTTCTGGCTGCTCGCGCCCTACCAGAAGGACCGCATCCATACCTTCCTCGATCCGGAGTCCGATCCGCTCGGCACCGGCTGGAACATCATCCAGTCGAAGATCGCGATCGGCGCCGGCGGCCTCACCGGCAAGGGCTGGGGGCAGGGCACCCAGTCGCACCTGAATTATTTGCCCGAGCACACCACCGACTTCATCTTCGCGGTGCTGAGCGAGGAGTTCGGCTGGATCGGCGTGGCCACGGTGCTGGCGCTGTACCTGTTCATCGTCGGCCGCTGCCTGTGGATCGCCAGCCAGGCGCGCGACAGCTTCTCGCGGCTGCTGGCCGGCAGCCTCGCGCTGTCGCTGTTCGTGTACGTGATCGTCAACGGCGGGATGATCTCCGGCCTGCTGCCGGTGGTCGGCGTGCCGATGCCGCTGCTGAGCTACGGCGGCACCTCGGCGGTGTCGCTGCTGGCCGGCCTGGGCGTGGTGATGGCGGTGCGCGCGCATCGGCCGACGCACGGGGGCTGAGGGGTTCGCGCGAAGAGCGCCCTCACCCCAACCCTCTCCCGCAAGCGGGAGAGGGGGAACAGCGGGCGGCTCCGCGCGGCGCTGCCCTTGCCGTCACCTCTCCCGTTCACGGGAGAGGTCGAGCGCGCAGCGCGAGGGTGAGGGGTGCCGCTGTTGGCGGAAGACTCACCCGCCGACTCACCCCCACCCAAACCCTCCCCCGCTGCGCGGGGGAGGGAGCACAGCACCACGCGCTGCCCGGACATACGCCCGCGTACCGGTTCCCTTCCGCCCCCGCTGCTAGAATCGGGAGTCCGGAAAACCCCACGAAAGACGCGGCATCCGGCCGCGTGGAGCACGCGATGAACTGGCTGAACGAGCTGCTGCACAACGACCCCGATCCCGCCGAATCGCGCGAGTGGATCGAGTCCATCAAGGCCGTCATCGACCGCGACGGCCCGCAGCGCGCCCACCAGCTGCTGGAAGGCATGGTCGAGCTGACCCGCCGCGCCGGCGCCCACCTGCCGTTCGCCCCGACCACCGAATACATCAACACCATCCCGCCGCAGCTGGAGGCCAAGAGCCCCGGCGACGCCGCGATGGAATGGCGGATCCGCTCGATCATCCGCTGGAACGCGATGGCGATGGTCGTGCGCGCCAACCGCAAGCCGGGCGAGCTCGGCGGCCACATCGCCAGCTTCGCCTCGTCGGCCACCCTCTACGACGTCGGCTTCAACCACTTCTGGCGCGCGCCCAGCGCCGAGCACCCGGGCGACCTGCTCTACATCCAGGGCCACAGCTCGCCCGGCATCTACGCGCGCAGTTTCCTCGAAGGCCGCCTCACCGAATCGCAGATCGACAACCTGCGCATGGAAGTGGACGGCCAGGGCATCAGCTCCTACCCGCACCCGTGGCTGATGCCGGACTACTGGCAGACGCCGACCGTCTCGATGGGCCTCGGCCCCATCAGCGCGATCTACATGGCGCGCAGCTGGAAGTACCTCGAGGCGCGCGGCCTGATGCCGAAGACCGACCGCAAGGTCTGGTGCTTCCTCGGCGACGGCGAGACCGACGAGCCCGAGTCGCTCGGCGCGATCTCGGTCGCCGGCCGCGAGGGCCTGGACAACCTGGTGTTCGTCATCAACTGCAACCTGCAGCGCCTGGACGGCCCGGTGCGCGGCAACGGCAAGATCATCCAGGAGCTGGAAGGCAACTTCCGCGGCGCCGGCTGGAACGTGATCAAGCTGATCTGGGGCAGCTACTGGGATCCGCTCCTCGCCCGCGACACCAGCGGCATGCTGCGCCGGGTGATGATGGAAACCGTCGACGGCGAGTACCAGAACTGCAAGGCCTTCGGCGGCGCGTACACGCGCGAGCACTTCTTCGGCAAGTACCCGGAAACGAAGCAGATGGTCGCCATGCTGTCCGACGAGGACATCTGGCGCCTCAACCGCGGCGGTCACGACCCGCACAAGGTGTACGCCGCCTACCACGCCGCGGTGCATACCAAGGGCATGCCGACCGTGATCCTCGCCAAGACGGTGAAGGGCTACGGCATGGGCGGCGCCGGCGAGGCGCTCAACCCGACCCACCAGACCAAGAAGCTCGACACCGACGCGGTGCGCGTGTTCCGCGACCGCTTCAACATCCCGGTCACCGACGCCCAGCTCGAGGGCGACACCATCCCGTTCTTCCACCCGGGCGAAAAGTCGGAGGAGTTCGAATACCTGCAGGAGCGCCGGCGCGCGCTCGGCGGCTACCTGCCGTCGCGCCGCCGCACGTCCACCGAAACCCTGGCGGTGCCGGAGCTGTCGATCTTCGAGCGCCTGCTCAAGAGCACCGGCGAGCGCGAGATCAGCACCACGATGGCGTTCGTGCAGGCGCTGCAGGTGCTGCTGCGCGACAAGCAGGTCGGCCCCCGCTGCGTGCCGATCGTCGCCGACGAGGCGCGCACCTTCGGCATGGAAGGCATGTTCCGCCAGCTCGGCATCTACGCCCCGCGCGGCCAGCAGTACAAGCCGGTGGACCGCGACCAGCTGATGTACTACCGCGAGGACGCGGCGGGCCAGGTGCTGCAGGAAGGCATCACCGAGGCGGGCGCGTTCGCCAGCTGGGTCGCGCAGGCGACCAGCTACAGCGTCAACGACCTGCCGATGCTGCCGTTCTTCATCTACTACTCGATGTTCGGCTTCCAGCGCGTGGGCGACCTCGCCTGGATGGCGGGCGACATGCGCGCGCGCGGCTTCGTGCTCGGCGCCACCGCCGGCCGCACCACCCTCAACGGCGAGGGCCTGCAGCACGCCGACGGCCACAGCCAGGTGCAGGCCGGCCTGATCCCGAACTGCCGCAGCTACGACCCGACCTTCGCCTACGAGGTCGCCGTGCTCCTGCACTACGGCCTGCAGCGCATGCTCGGCGAGCAGCGCGACGAGTACTTCTACCTGACCCTGATGAACGAGAACTACGCGCACCCGGAGATGCCGGAGGGCGCGCAGGACGGGATCATCAAGGGCATGTACCTCCTCAGCTCCACCGGCGCCGCGGGAAGCACCTCCCCCGCGAAGAGCGGGGGAGGTCGAAGCGGCGAAGCCGCTTCGGGAGGGGGCACGCAGGCCGCAAAGAAGAAGTCCAGCGCCCCCCACGTCCAGCTGATGGGCTCCGGCACCATCCTGCGCGAAGTCATCGCCGCCGCCGACCTGCTCGACAAGGACTTCGGCGTCACCGCCGACATCTGGTCCTGCCCGAGCTTCAACGAGCTCGCCCGCGACGGCATCGACGCCGAACGCTGGAACCGCCTGCACCCCGAGTCCGACCCGCGCAAGCCGTACATCACCGGCCTGCTGGAAGGCCGCCAGGGCCCCGCGATCGCCGCGACCGACTACATCCGCGCCTTCCCCGAGCAGGTCCGCGCCTACGTCCCGATGCGCTACACCACCCTCGGCACCGACGGCTACGGCCGCAGCGACACCCGCGAGAACCTGCGCCGCTTCTTCGAGGTGGACCGCTTCCACATCGCCCACGCCGCGATCGCCGCGCTGGCGCAGGACGGCAAGATGACCGGCAAGGACGTCGCCCGCGCGATCAAGCTGTACAAGATCGATGGGGAGAAGCCGAATCCGCTTGGGGTGTGACGAGCGTCCCGGCCGCGGATGCGCGGGGGGACAGTGAGTGCATGGGCTCCGCCAGAAGTGGTGATCCGCGGGCGCTGTCCCAGCACCAAGCTGGTGCGGATCAGGCTGCTCTGCAGGGGGCTACTGAGGCCGTAGCTAGAGGCGGTTGCTCAATCTCACGCGGCCATCCTTCGGCGCCGCGCAGCTTTGGGCATGTTCGTCTTAGATAGTCCCTCGAGCTGCGCTTTAATAGCTCTCACGTGATCGGACGAAAGAGCTTCTCCGATCCGGGGATGGGCGCGAACAACTTCAAACGTACCGCCCCCTGTCCATGACGTCGTTTCGGTTACTCCACCCAGGTCCGTCCCACAAATAACTCGGGTAAGCCTAGGCAAGAGAAAGTCTCGAACGGTCTGAATGTTCCGCTCAGCAATGACCCAGCGCCGGCGCATTTTGTGGGCGACCGCGGCTGTAGTGCCGCTTCCTCCGAAAATATCAACGACCAGCTCTCCGGGGTTGCTCGCAATATGCAAAATACGTTCGAGAAGCGACTCGGGCTTTGGCGTATCAAATACCTCGGTGGCGGGAAACATCTCCATTAGATGCCGCTTTGCATCATCGTTGGTTCCAGTATCGGCAGCTCCCCAAACGGTAAAGGGAACAAGCCCCCGCAGCTGGTGAGCAAAAAGCTTCAGACGTGGGGAGCCGTTACCTCCCTTGGGAAACCAAATTCGGTCATCGGCGACCAAATCACGATAGGTTTGCTCTGTCGCATACCAAGATCGGCCACGAGGTGGGAGCAACTTCTGACCGGTTGGCGTGACGATGATGTACTGCTGCGCTTTGCGATAACCGGGTGCGGTAAACGGTGCGTCGGACCACGGTCCTCGAGGGTCGCCATCGCGATTCTGGAGAAGAGCATCATCCTTGATTAGGAGGTTGCGCGACGCCTTCCATTTCTTCGGTCCGCTTGGCGCGTATACGAGGATTGTGTCGTGATTGGAAGAAAATGCGGCGCGCGAGTCGCGGGTCGTTTTCTTCTGCCAAACCACTGACGCAACAAAGGCTTTCTCACCAAAGACTTCGTCCATCACTGCACGTGCGCGATGGACTTCAGCGTCGTCAAGGTGAACCCAGATGCTCGCATCGTCTGTTAGGCACTGCTTCAGTGCCTCCAGCCTGTCCCGCATCATGCTCAGCCACATCGGCCGATGCATGCAGTCGTTGTACTGCCGGAAATTCACTTGCGTATTGAACGGTGGGTCGATGTAGACCAAGCGAATGCCGCCGCTGAATACGTTGGTTTCCTTGCGCAAGGCGTCGATCACGTCGGCGCCGTCCCCAATTGCCAGAACGTTCGCAGCGGCATCAAGCTTGCCGCTTGTCAAAGAGTCCAATTTAATTGGGGCGGAACGCCGGGGGTCACTTGGCTGCACCCACTCATAGCCAGTGGCTCCGGAGGTGAGCAATGGCAAGTCCTTGTTTGGCCACACCAGTTGAACGTCACTCATGACCCGCTCCCTCAGCCTTCACCCTGCCCCAGCGTACGTGTCGATGATCTCATATCATGATCCAGCAAAGAACAAAAAAGAGGTCGACTTTGGATGCGCTTAGCGCTGGAGATGGGGCCGTGTCCACCACTCCGAGTGAGTTGTTTGAGGTCGCTGGACCTATCCGCCCATTTGTCCGTTGGGTTGGCGGCAAGTCCCGGTTGCTGCCGCGCCTCCTCCCGCACATACCCGAGCGAATCGGCAATTACTTCGAACCCTTTCTTGGGGGCGGTGCTGTATTCCTTGCTTGTGCGGCGCAAATCTCCGGGCGGGCGGTACTTGCGGACCTCAATGGTCACCTCATCGCCGCTTGGATCGCGATGCGCGATCACCAAGCCGAGCTGCGTACCCATCTAGCTTGGTATGCGCAACACGACTCGAAGGACTTTTACTATCAAGTCCGGGCAGAGGCGCCGGACGATTTGATAGGCAAGGCTGCACGCTTTCTTTATTTGAACGGTGTGTCCTGGAACCACCTATGGCGAGAGAACTCCCGCACAGGAGCGATGAACGTGCCATGGGGCGACCGTCGCTTCCGTCAAATCGACGAAGCTACTTACCGGGCTGTAGGGAGCTTACTTAGACGGGCGGACATTAGGTGTGTAGACTTTCGAAGTGTGCTCGGAGAGGCGGTGAGAGGCGATTTCGTTTATCTGGACCCGCCTTATCTTCCGATTTTCAGTCGCCCTGATGCGGAAAAAGAACCTACTGCCAAGTTCAATAAATACACGGCTAAGACGTTCGAGCTCTCGGACCTTCTGGAGCTTGCTGGTATCTGTTCAGAACTTTCGGCCCGTGGAGTTAAATGGGTCATGTCGAATCGCGACAACGAGGTAGTTCGAGATCTGTTTCCGTCCGCAAGAATAATTCGGTTTACGACACATCGTTCGCTGGCGGCGCAAAGTCGCCGTGAAGTAGAGGCTCATCAGTCGCCAGAAGCGATAATTGTGGGATGACGAAATGACTGCCAAAGCCGTTCAGTTTGTTTTGGTGGTGCGCTACAACTTGTCTGCTCACAGAGCGACCTACGGGCGACTGCATGGTCCGCCGAGTACGTACACGAAGGACTTCTTGCAACTTTCGCGCAAGAAGGAATTTTTGGAGGCGATTGAGAAGATCTTCCCCCCGGGCTCTGATCAGTTGCCTTCGATTCCTATCGTCTACCGATGGTCCAACGGCAGTTCAGCGCGCGGTGCTTTCGTTTACCACTCTTCGGATAGACCTCACCTCAGCTGGGAAACGTCAGTAGGCGCTCCGCCGCCGTGGAAAATGACGCTTCGACCTTCGCCGGAGACGGTGCAGACAATTCCTGGCAATCCCTCTCATACGGACCCGCACGCAGCTGATTCTGAGCACGGTCTATTATCCGAGCGTGGGGCAGGTCATCCGTATCTGGTGGCCGTGAAGCTGGTCGACGAGGAAAGCACTTTTCATCTTCGGGTCTACCTCAGAGACGCCTCTCCCTCATACGCGTGGGCTGACTTCGGCCTCATCCCAGAGGTGGTGCGTGAAATTTCACCGGGTCCAGATTCGCGCGCGGCATTTGGATGGGTTGTGGTCCCAAATGGCAGCCTTTTTTTTGATCCGAACTTGAATCACGACGCTTGGCATACGCTGCAGCAACTGAAAGACACAACTCGAAGCGCGGTAGCGAGCCGGTTCAAAGACGGGCTCTTGCTTCCGTTTGATATCGTCGATGATGACGCGAGTGCTGAGACGCTCGCCGCAGATGAGCAGCAGGTTGAAGAGTTCGAGAGCCAAATTCGGAAGGGAAAATATTCAGTTCCTGACGTCTCATCGACTGTAAAGACAAGGGGCAGCGCGCAGCGTGCATTTTCGAAAGAGGTCAGGGCGAACTACGGTGGGGCGTGCGCGATCACGGGCATTAATAGTCGTCATTTCCTTGTGGCATCTCACATCGTTCCGTGGAGTAAGGACGAGACTATTCGTCTGGATCCCGCCAATGGCATATGCCTGTCGCTACTGGTAGACAAAGCCTTTGAACTCGGCTTCCTCCAAATCGAAGATGATTTATCGATACGGATCGAGTGGCAACGCGTAGGGGATGACGTGGTACTTCGCGGGCTGTTGCAGCCTTACGAAGGTAAAATGCTACGCATCCCCATCAGCCATCCCCCGACTATCGATTACCTGCGGAGGCGCCGAGAGCTCGTCACTGCGCACGTGCGGTAGTAGCTCAAAGCCAACGACCCCACCCTGCTCCGCGCCAAGGACCGCATCGACGGCGCCTCGCACGAGCCTGGCCGGTGCGACGGCTGGCACGGGTGGATGGGGTGTCGGCGGCACACTTTGCGCGGGCGTTCAAGGCGGCGTCCGGGCTGGCTGCCCCCGGCTCGGCGGCCTCGCGTCGGAACGCAGGTGGGTGCGTTCGAGCGCCTAGAATGTGCACCTTCCTGACCGGCCTCGACAGCCAGGACTCCCATGGCATCCAAGGCCACCGTCATCAAGGCCGAGTTGCAGGTCACCGACCTGGACCGGCATTACTACGCGACGCACAACCTCACCCTGGCCCAGCATCCGTCGGAGACGGAGGAGCGGCTGATGGTGCGGCTGCTGGCGTTCGCGCTGCACGCGGACGAGCGGCTGGAGTTTGGCCGCGGCCTCAGCGACGAGGACGAGCCGGCGCTGTGGCGGCGCGATTACACCGGCGCGATCGCGCAGTGGATCGAGGTCGGGCAGCCGGACGAGTCGCGCCTGCGCAAGGCCTGCGGGCGCGCGCGGGAGGTGGTCGTGGTCGGCTACGGCGGGCAGGCGGCCGAGGCGTGGTGGACACGGAACGCGGCGGCGCTGGGGCGGTTGAAGAACCTCACCGTGCTTGAGATCGCGGCGGGCGACCTGGCCGCGGTCGTGGCGTTGTTCGATCGCGGGATGCGGCTGACGGCGATGATCCAGGACGGCGAGCTGCAGGTGATGGATACCGAGGCCACCGTTGCGTTGCGGCCTGTCCTGCGCATTGCGTCGGCGAGTGCCGCCGCGGCGGCTTGATGCGCGTTTAGCGGAGCAAGCTCCGCTCTACGGTGGGGTCGCTGACGATTGTCAGCTGTCGCCGGTGCAGCGCTCACCCCGCAGCGCCGCGAGTTCCTCGCGCAACATCGCCACTTCGCTTTCCAGCGCCGCCACGCGTGCTTCCAGCGCCGGTGACGCGGGCTCGGCGCGCGCGCTGGCGCGCTCGGGAAGCGTCGCGACATCCACCGGTCCGCTGAGCAGGTGCGCATAGCGGTCCTCGCGCTGCCCGGGTCCGCGCGGCAGTTGCACGACCAGCGCGGGCTGGCGCTGGGCGAGGCGCTCGAGGTGGTGGCGCACGTCGTCGGCGTCGGCGAACCTCGCCAGGCGCTCGCTGCGGGCGAACAGCTCGCCCACGGTCTGCGGGCCGCGCAGCAACAGCAGGCCGAGCAGGGCGACCTGCTGATGCGGCAGGCTGAAGAAGGCGCCGGCACGATGTTCGTAGCGCTCGGCGCGCGAGGAGAACACCTGCTTGGCGAGCTTGCGGCCTTCGAGCTGGCGCAGGGCGTGGTGCACCTCACCCGGATCCAGCGCCAGTACCGGCTCGCGCGCGGACTTCTGGTTGGCGGCGACCAGCGCGGCGTTGACCGTCAGCGGGTAGGCGTCGGGCGTGGTCGCTTCCTTTTCGATCAGGCAGCCGAGCACGCGGGCTTCGGCGGCGGTGAGCACGGGCAGGTCGGGGGCGTCGGGCATCGAGGGCGGATCGCGGGCGGGAGTGCCAGCTTAGGGAAATCGCCGCGCGGGCGCTCCCGGACGGACAGCACACATGAACGGCCGTCCGGCGTGGCAGGCGTATGCTGGTGAGCCCCCTACAGTGCGGGGTGATCCAGATGGTGCAGGTCCCCGGTCCGGAGCGGTACAGCGGTCGCGTCGTCGACATCGGCGGGGACGACCTCGATCTGCTCGAGTGCCTGTTGCGCATCGACCTGGGCCAGGACCTGGATGCCCGCGCGCAAGGTCTGCTGACCCGGATCGTCGATGGCGGCCTCGCCGATCGCGCGGCGGCGGGCCTGTGCCTGACCCACGCGGGCGTGCAGCGCTGCAAGTCGCTGCAGCATCGGGTCGCCTCCGACCGCGAGGCGGCCCGCGTCCTGGAGGAACGTGGCGTGCCGCTGGCCGCGCTGCTGGGTCCGCGGGAGGCGCGCGCGCCCGGTCCGGACACGGAATCCGACGGCGAAACCTGAACCTCCCCCTTGGCCTGTTGCCGCGTTCCGCGCCGCGCCGCGCATTGCGCGCATAGTGGGGTTCTCCCGCAACGCCGCCGCTCCGACGGCCCCGGGACCGACGACGCCACTGCCAGTGCGCACCGCCGCCAACGCGCGCAGACGCGCCCGGAGAGGATCATGAAAACGTTCTTCCGCCACGATGCGGCCGCCCCGTCGCGGCCCTCCCCGCCCGCGGAGGCACCTCCGCGCACCGGGTGGCCACCGCTGCCCGACACGCCCCAACGACGCCAGCGGGCGACCGACGCGCGGCCGTGGGCCGAGGTGCGCGCCTCCGACCACACCGGTGCCGATCGCTGGGTCCGCCGCGACAAGCGCGATACTTGATCAGGCGATCGCGACGCGTATTGCGGTCGGGCCCGACCGAGGACGACGCGGTGGCTTGCTATACCCTCGATCATCCCCACTTTCTCCGGGTATGGCATCGCCGCACCGTGAGGAATCGCCCATGCCCGACTACCGCAAGACCCCCGAGGCTCTGGCCCGGCTGACGCCGGAGCAGTACCGGGTCACCCAGGAAAGCGCCACCGAGCGGCCGGGCACCGGCGCGCTGCTGCACGAGACGCGGCCGGGCATCTACGTGGACATCGTCTCGGGCGAGCCGCTGTTCGCGTCGTCGGCGAAGTTCGAGTCGCACTGCGGCTGGCCGAGCTTCACCAAGCCGATCGCCAACGTGCGCGAGCTGCGCGACACCTCGCACGGGATGATCCGCACCGAGGTGCGTTCGGCGCACGCCGACAGCCACCTCGGCCACGTGTTCCCGGACGGCCCGCGCGAGCACGGCGGGCTGCGTTACTGCATCAACTCGGCGTCGCTGCGCTTCATCCCGCGCGAGGAGATGGAAGCCGCCGGCTACGGCGACTACCTCGACCAGGTGGAGGAACCGCGATGAGCACCGAGCGTGCAGGCCTTGAACGGGCCATCCTCGCCGGGGGCTGCTTCTGGGGCGTGCAGGAACTGCTGCGCAAGATGGACGGCGTCGTGTCGACGCGCGTCGGCTACAGCGGCGGCGACGTGCCGAACGCGACTTACCGCCACCACGGCACCCACGCGGAAGCGATCGAGATCGTGTTCGACCCGGCGAAGCTGGGCTATCGCGACCTGCTCGAATTCTTCTTCCAGATCCACGACCCGAGCACGCCCAACCGCCAGGGCAACGATCGGGGCATGAGCTACCGCTCGGCGATCTACTACACGACGCCCGAACAGGAGCGCGTCGCCCGCGACACCATCGCCGACGTCGATGCCTCCGGACTGTGGCCCGGCAAGGTGGTGACCGAAGTGCAGCCGGCCGGCGATTTCTGGGAGGCCGAGCCGGAGCACCAGGACTACCTGCAGCACTACCCCACCGGCTACACCTGCCACTTCGTGCGTCCGGAGTGGAAGCTGCCGAAACGCGCGGCCAGCTGACGGCGCATCGCCGTAGAGCGGAGCTTGCTCCGCTGGCCGTGCCATCGCAGCGGAGCAAGCTCCGCTCTACGGACGAGCCCGCTAGCGCGCCAGCTCCGCCGCCAGCGCGCGCAGCAGCTGCGCGCCGTCGCCCTGCCAGGCGCTGCCGTGCATGCACGCGAGCGTGCGCGGTTGCGCCTGCGCCAGCCGTTCCAGCTGCGCGCCGGCGAAGGTGCTGTGCGAGAAGTAGTCCATCGCGTGGCGGAAGGCTTCGCTGGGGCCGAGGATGTCGCCTTCGGTCAGCGCGGCCTCGCCGCGCCCGGGCTGGGTGAACAGGTCGCCGCACAGCAGGGTGCCGGTCGTTTCCTCCATCAGGAAGCCGCATTCCCAGGCGTGCGGCAGGTGCGGGGCGTCGAACCAGCGCACCGTGTGCCGGCCGAGCGACAAGGCCTCGCCGTCGGCGAGCGCGCGCGGCGGGCGGTCGGCGAGGTCGCCGATCGACACCAGCGCCGCGATCGTGCCGCACAGCGGCGCGGCCTGCGGCGCCAGCGCCAGCCACTGGTTGAGCGAGCCGCATTCATCGGCCTCCACGTGCGAGAACGACACGTGGCGCAGGCGCTCGACCGGCATCACGTGGCGCACCGCCTCCAGCACCAGCGGGAACAATGCGCGCGGGCCGGTGTGGAACAGCAGCGGCTCGTCGTCGACCAGCAGGTACTGGTTGAACGAGAAATCGCCGGCGTCGCCCGGCAGGGCGACCGGAGTGTTGATCCGGTAGATGCGCTCGGCGATCTCCTGGACGTTGGTGCCGGATTGCGGGTTGGTGAGCATGGCGGTTCCGGGCGGCCCGGGCGCGGGCGGGACTTGTAGCAGCCAACGCGCGCCGCGGCGCGTGCCGGCCTTCGAAACCTTCACCGGGCGGGCGGCGCGCCTTCAGCCGAACGCCGCCAGCACCGCGCCGGTGTCCACCACCGTGGCGAACTCCGCGTGCAGGGTGGCGAGGTGCGCGCGCTGCAGGTCGGCGGCGCCGACGCGCTGGCCGTCCGCGCCCTCGAGGTCGAAGCAGGCGCAGGCGTCGCCGACCACGATCGTGCGGTAGCCGAGGTTGGCGGCCACCCGCGCGGTCGTCGACACGCACATGTCGGTGGTCATGCCGAACAGCACCACGCGGTCCACGCCGAGCCGGCGCAGGCGCAGGTCGAGGTCGGTGCCGATGAAGGCGGCGTTGACCGACTTGGTCACCAGCGGTTCGTCGCCCCGCGGCTGGAAGCCGGGGCGCAGCGCGTTGCCGGGCGTGCCGGGCGTGAACGGCGAACCGGGTTTCACCGAGTCGTGGCGCACGTGCAGCAGCGGCAGGCCGGCCGCGCGCCAGGCGGCGAGCAGGCGCAGGCCGTTGGCCTCCATCGCCGGGTTGCTGCTGGCCGGCAGGTCGAAGGCCTGCTGGACGTCGATCGGGATCAGGGCGGTGCGGGCGTCGAAGGCGAGGGACATGGCGTCGGCGGCGTCGTGGAAGAGGGCGCCACGATCCGCTTGCGCACGCGCCGGTCTCAACCCGGCACAATGCCGGTCGCGCCGTCACTTCGCCGCCCGCCATGAAAGCCCTCGACGCCACCGATCGCCAGCTGATCGCGCTGCTGCAGGACAACGCGCGCCTGTCCACCGTCGCCCTGGCCAAGGCGGTGGGGTTGTCGCGCACCACGGTGCAGGAGCGGCTGCAGCGGCTCGAGCAGGCCGGGGTGATCGCGCAGTACACCGTGCGCCTGGGCAGTGGCGGCGATCCGCTGCAGGCCTGGCTGCTGCTGCGCTACGCCGATGGTTTCAGCTGCGACGACGTGATGCCGCTGCTCACCGGCCTGCCGGCGGTGCGCCTGTGCCACAGCGTCGCCGGCGAAACCGACCTGATGGTGCTGGTGCAGGTGGACACGCCGTCCATGCTCGCCGACCTGCGCGAGCGCATCGCCGGCTTCAAGGGCGTGGACGACGTGACCACGGTGCCGGTGCTGCGGGTGACGCTGGACCGGCGCTGAGGCGCGCGCGGAGCACGCCTCCCTCGCCCGTGGAGCGGAGCTCGCTCCGTTTTGCCCGCTCCCACCCGTAGAGCGGAGCTTGCTCCGCTTCCCTCCAACCGGACGCCGGGGAGCGGAGCGAGCTCCGCTCTACGGGGTCTGGCCGGGCGCGTGCTGCGCGCGCAGCGCCTCCTCGTCGGCGGCGGTGACCTCCTCCGCGCCGGGGGAATGGGTTTGCGCGTGCGCGTCGGGCGCCGGCGTCTTCAGCGCGCGCAGGGCCTGCTGGCGCGAGGCATCGGCGGACTGTTCCGCGCCATCGCGGTGCAGGTCCATGCGCAGGCGCGGCAACGCGTCGGGATGCGCCTGCCGCAGGTAGTCGATCATCCGCTCGCGCACCGCGCAGCGCAGGTCGAACAGGTCGCCGGAGTTGCCGGCGCTGACCAGCAGCCGCACCTGCAATGAACGCTCGCTGGTGTCGGTGACCTGGGCGATGCACACCCGGCCATCCCAGCGCGGATCGCTCTCGCAGATGCGCTGAAGCGCCTCGCGCACGTCCTGCATCGGCGTGCGGTAGTCCAGCCACAGGAAGGCGGTGCCGAGCAGCTGCGAGGTGGTGCGGGTCCAGTTCTCGAACGGGTTCTCGATGAACCACTGCAGCGGCACCACCAGCCGGCGTTCGTCCCAGATCCGCACCACGACATTGGTGCTGTTGATCTCCTCGATCCGGCCCCACTCGCCGTTGACGATCACCACGTCGTCCAGCCGGATCGGTTGCGCCAGCGCGATCTGCAGGCCGGCGATCAGGTTGCCGAACACCGGCTTGGCGGCGATGCCGGCGACCAGGCCGATGATGCCGGCCGACGCCAGCAGCGTCGTGCCGAGCTGGCGGATCGCGGGGAAGGTCATCAAGGCCAGCGCGAGGCCGACCAGCACGATCGCGCCCTGCATCACGCCGCTGATCACCCGGGTCTGGGTCAGCACGCGGCGGGCGCGCAGGTTGTCGGCGGCGTCGATCGGGTGCTCGCGCACCACCCGCGCCTCGACCGCGCGCACGGCGCGCACCGCCATCCACACCCCGCACAGCAGCAGGCCGATGCCGATGAGATGGCGTGCGACGGCCGCCAGCTCCGCGGGCAGCGGCGTGGCGCGCAGCGCGAGCAGCAGGCACAGCAGCGGGATCGCGAACGACGCCGGCGGCGCCACCACCATCACGATCCGCGCGCGCAGCTGCAGCGCGGCGCGCTGGCGGTAGCGCCGCGCCAGCATCCGCAGCGCGCGGTGCACCAGCCAGCCGAGGGCGAGCGCCAGCAGCAGCGGCAGCGCGATCGCCAGCAGCGCCGATCCGTCGGGAAGCGTCAGCGACATCGCGCGCCATGCTCGCGCAGGCGATGTCCACGCGAGGTCGCCGCCGCGTGATGGCGCGGGACGCCGGCGGCCGCCATCATCGGCCGCATGCCGCTGCTCTTGCTCCTGCTGCTGCCCCTGCTGCTGTTCGCGCTGTGGCTGGTGCTGCTGCCGCTGACCCTGTGGCTGCGCTGGCGCGGTGGCCGCGCACGGCGGCGGGTGCAGCCGTGGGCAGTGCGCTTGAACGGCTGGCTGCTGGCGGCCTCGGTGCCGGTGTTCCTCTTGTCGGCGTGGATCGCCGCGCGCTGGTGGCCGGACGCGCTGGCGGACGGGGCGGTCGGGCTGCTGGTGGGCGTGCTGGTCGGCATCGTCGGCCTGTGGCTGATGCGGGTGGAGCGCGACCCGCGCGGCCTGTGGGTCACGCCCAACCGCTGGCTGGTGCTGGCGCTGACCACGCTGGTCGCGTTGCGCGTGCTGGCCGGGCTGTGGCGCGCGTGGCGCAGCGTCGCGCAGGCGGGCGTGGCGACGCCGGCCGCGCTCGACGTCGGCCTGTGGACCGGCGTCGCCGGCCTGCTGATCGGCTACGGCCTCGCCACCGCCTGGGGCCTGCGCGCGCGGCTGCGCGCCTGACGGAAACCGCCGTTCCGGACGCCCGCACCACTGCCTTGCATGGATGGCGACGCCGACCACCGTATCCTGCGCGCTTCGCGCCGGCCGGCGCGTTCACGGCAATCCGATGACCGACGCCTCCCGCCGCAAGGCGCTGATCCTGCTCGCCCTGCTCAGCCTGGTGTGGAGCTACAACTGGGTGGTGATGAAGCAGGTGCTGCACTGGACCGGGCCGTTCGCGTTCGCGGCGTGGCGCTGCGCGTTGGGCACGCTGGTGCTGTTCGCGTTGCTGGCATGGCGGCGGGTGTCGCTGCGGCCGCCACCGCTCGGGCCGGTGCTGCTGATCGGGCTGGCGCAGACGCTCGGTTTCCAGGCGCTGGCGCAGTGGGCGCTGGTGCGCGGTGGCGCCGGGCACACCGCGCTGCTGGTGTACACGATGCCGTTCTGGGTGGTCGGCGTCGCCTGGCTGGTGTTGCGCGAGCGGCCGTCGCGCGCGCAG
>Ga0268362_100121_pt1 | contig 18097 bp, 19 predicted proteins | sample MetcocultureR2M_FD_197214 | JGI IMG/M metagenome (GOLD analysis project Ga0268362, IMG submission 197214) | Soil microbial communities from Anza Borrego Desert, Southern California, United States - Methanotrophic co-culture R2-M | ecosystem: Environmental > Terrestrial > Soil > Desert | place... | reverse complement strand
AGTGCCGCGACGACTGCCGGAAAGTCCATCATCCGGGAAATCACCGTTTCGGCGCCGGCATCGGTCAGTCGGTCGGCATGGCTCGGATAGGTATGCGAGGCGCCCGTAAAACCGACGACGCGCATGCCGGCTGCCCTGGCGCCGTGGATGCCGTGAACGGAATCTTCAAGCACCAGCACCTTGTCTGGTGAAACCTTGAACTGTTCGGCGGCGTGCAGGAAGATGTCCGGCTTCGGCTTTACCCGGTCCGCCCCAAGATCCTTGGCGGAATAGATATGGGGAGCGAAATAGGGCTTGAGCCCTACCTTTTCGAGCATCATGTCGAGCCGATGGCTGCTGGAATTGGAACAGATGCAGCGCTGCGTGGCGAGGCGCGCGAGCGCGAATTTCACGCCGTCGATGATCTTCACATCACGGGCGAGGCGGGCATCCAGCAACTGTTCCGACTTATCGAGCAGCGAGGCGGAAAGCGGAATGTTCGCTTCCTTCTCGACCGCCAGCAATATGTTCTTCCAGGTCATGCCGGCAAAGCGTTCGCCCATTTCCTCGACGCTGATCGGATAGCCGGCCTCGGTCAGAAGTCGCGACTCGACCTGCGCCGCGATGATTTCGGAATCGACGAGCACGCCGTCGCAGTCGAAGATGATGAGGTCGAAACCGCTCATGATGGATGCCTTGTACCGGAGGTGAGGCCGGCCTTTTATACGACAGTCGCGCCAAGCTCAACCGACGAGGCTGCATGGCTGAAGCGAGCAGGGCGGGCGGCTCTCGACAAGCCCGAAACACCGCTCTAAGGAAGCAGCATGGGCAAGGAGCCGGAAGACACGATAGCCAGTCGCATCAGCCGGGTGCTTGCCGATCGCATCGTGCGCGGTGAGCTCTCTCCGGGCGCGCGTCTTCGCCAGGACCATATCGCCGAGGAATTTCAGACCAGCCACGTGCCGGTTCGCGAGGCCTTTCGTCGGCTCGAGGCGCAGGGGCTGGCAATCAGCGAACCTCGTCGCGGCGTGCGCGTTGCCTCCTTTGATCTTGCCGAAGTTCGTGAAGTGGCGGAAATGCGGGCCGTGCTGGAGGTTCTGGCGCTGCGGCATGCCGCCCGCCATCTCACCCCCGCCATCCTCGATGAGGCGGAAGAAGCCGCCCGTGAAGGCGATGCCGCCGCCGATGTGCACGCCTGGGAAGAGGCCAACCGCCGCTTCCATCGGCTGATTCTGACGCCTTGCGGCATGAAGCGGCTGCTGGCGTCGATCGACGACCTGCATGCGGCAAGTGCCCGTTTTCTTTTTTCCGCCTGGCAATCCGGTTGGGAAAAGCGCACCGATCACGACCATCGGGCGATCCTGAGCGCTCTTCGCCAGGGCAGGAGCGAGGAAGCGGCGGCCATTCTCCAGAAACATGTGCAATGGATCGGCCGCGGCCCGCAGCCCCCTGGGCCTTCCCGCGAGACTTTCGCGATCGTCGGCTGAGCTTTACAAAAATTATAGATAATTTTATCAGGCTGTTTTGAAAGATCTTTTTCGGATTGATCCGAGATCGCGTGCATCCGTAACGCGCTTTCCAGGGCGGTTGAGGCGGTAAGGCACTTGTCTGGACCGGGAATTCCTTTCATAAAATAGATGAGAATCGAAATTATCTATAATTTGAAAAGGAGAATTTGATGCCCGCTACCGATCTCAGCCAAATCCCTGTCTCTGATCCGCTGCGGCTTGCCGGCCGCTCGGTCTTGACCAAGGCTCTTTTCGTCCTTGCCGGCACGCTGGCACTGGCGCTCGCCTCGCAGATTGCGGTGCCTATGTATCCGGTGCCGGTCACGATGCAGACCTTCGCAATCACCATGATCGGCGTGCTCTACGGATGGCGGCTCGGTGCCTTGACGGTTCTCCTATGGCTCGGCGAAGCGTCACTTGGCGCTCCGGTTCTTGCCAATGGTTCCGGTGGCCTGGCGCCTTTTGCCGGTCCGACGGCGGGATATCTGGCATCCTTCCCGATTGTCGCGGCGGTCGCGGGTTACCTCGCTGAAAAAGGCTGGACCGGTGAACGTTATGTAAAGAGCTTTGCCGCTCACCTTGCCGCTAACGTCCTCTGCCTGGCTATCGGCGGCGCTTACCTGGCCTACCTGCTCGGCGCGGAAAAAGCATGGTTGCTTGGCGTTGCTCCCTTCATTCTCGGCGCCGGCTTGAAATCCGCACTCGCCGCGGCGCTGCTCAAGGGCCTGCAGCAGTTTCACGCCAAGGAGGTCTGACTTGGTCGTCCGGCTGCGGCCGCATCACCTGCTCTGCATGCTGACCTTTATTGGAAAGGGTTACAATGCCGCGTTTGTGGCCAACTACATGGCCCTTGCGCGGCGGCTTTCCGAGGGTGAGGCGATTGAAATCGTCTCGGGGCCGGATGATATCTGCCAGCCGCTGCTGAGTGGCGATAAAGCGCATTGCCGCTTGGAAAGCGTTGTCAGGCGCGACGATCTGGCGACGGCTGCCGTCGCCCGCCTGCTGGGCCGTTCGGTTCGTGCGGGCGATCGCATCCGGCCGGACCGCACGCTCATCAGGCGTTTCCGGGAAGCATTCGCGGAGGGAAGTCTTCGCACGGCCTGCCACGGATGCCGGTGGTCGGAACTCTGCTCGGTGGTGGCGGCATCCGGCTTTGCCGAAGTCAGGGTTCTGGGCTCGGCCGTTCCAGCGGAAACAGCGACAGGAACTTGCGCTCCCCTTCCGGCGTGAACAGCACGGCGCGGCTCTCGCTGCTGCGGCGGGCCCAGCCCTTTTCCAGGAAATGCGAAAGTAAGGCCTTGCCGAGCGTGCCGGCAAGGTGCGACCGGCGCTCGCTCCAGTCGAGACAGGATTTGCAAAGCGGCCGGCGGCTAGAGACAAGCGGTGCGACATCGATACCGATCTGGCCGATATCGACCCGGCCCTGTTCGGTCACCATCAGGTTTTCGCCGTCGGTGCGGATGACGCCGCGGCTTACGAAACTGTCGAGCATCCGTACGCCATAATCGCCGGCCAGATGATCGTAGCAGATCCGTGCCTTGCGTAGCGCCGGATCCTTCGGCCCAGGCTGATGCCTGAGATGTCCCCGGCTTGCCGCAAATCCCATGATATTTTCGAGAAGCGTCCCGGCAGCACCGTCGGCCAGTGTGAAATATCGGTGCCGGCCCTGCTTGCGTTGGGAGATCAGCCCACCGTCCTCGAGCTTGGACAGATGTGAGCTGGCGGTTTGCAGCGTCACCCCGGCCGCCTGCGCCAGTTCGGTCGCCGTCAACGCCTGTCCGCCCATCAAGGCGGTCAGCATGTTGGCGCGGGCGGGATCGCCGATAAGCGTGCCGATGCGAGCAATGTCCGGTCCTTCTTTCATACTTCGATCCTAACCGAAGCATATTTGTTCTGCAACATGGCAAAACAGGCGCTCAAGCATTGGAGAAAGTCATGATCACCTGTTTCATCCGTTATGAGATCGATCCGTTCAAACGAGCGGAATTCGCCGAATATGCCCGCAACTGGGGCCAGGCCATTCCCCGCTGCGGCGCCGACCTGATCGGCTATTTCGGGCCGCATGAAGGTTCGGCGACCACTGCCTACGGGGTCTACAATATCGAGAGCCTGGCGGCCTACGAGGCCTATCGCGCCCGTCTGGCGGTCGATCCGCTCGGGAAGCAGAACTACGAGTTTGCCAGTCGCGAACGTTTCATCCTGAAGGAAGACCGCATCTTCCTGAAGAACGTCTCCATGCCGCACGGAGCTTTGATAGAGCCATGATCGCCGTCATCTTCGAAGTCGTGCCCTATATGGGCGAACGCCATAAATATCTCGATCTCGCCGGCGAGCTGCGTTCCGAACTTGAAACGATCGACGGCTTCATTTCGATCGAGCGGTTCGAAAGCCTCACCATGCGGGGAAAACTTCTCTCGCTGTCCTTCTGGCGGGATGAGGAGGCGGTGCGCCAGTGGCGCAATCTCGAAGCCCATCGGGCCGCGCAAAGAGCAGGGCGCAACGGGATCTTCGCAGACTACCGGCTGCGCATCGGTCATGTCTTGCGCGACTACGGCATGTTCGAGCGCGACGAGGCGCCGACCGACAGCCGCGCGGCGCATGCGGCTTAGCAAACCTAGCCAATCTGGGGTGAAGCTGGTGAGACCGGCTCCACCTATCGTCCGCCTCGAAATTTTTCTCGAAATCGTCCAGCGCTTCAGTTTTTGGTAACCAAAGTAGGTAACCATAACGGTCAGTAAATTCGTACCGAGTACAGCGTAGCGAGTAAAAAATGGCAGCAGTTCTTCCGCTGGCCGACCTGAAGCAACAGGTCCGTCCGGACACCTGGCTCAACTCCATCATCAAGGGCGATTGCGTCGCCGCTCTGGAAGCCCTGCCGGATCACTCCGTCGATGCGATCTTTGCTGATCCGCCCTATAATCTTCAGCTCGGCGGCACCTTGCATCGCCCCGATCAGTCGCTTGTCGATGCCGTCGACGATGAATGGGACCAGTTTGCCTCGTTCGAGGCCTATGACGCCTTCACTCGCGCCTGGCTGCTTGCCTGCCGCCGCGTCCTGAAGCCGCATGGAACGATCTGGGTCATCGGCTCCTATCACAATATCTTCCGCGTCGGCGCCATGATGCAGGATCTGAACTTCTGGCTGCTGAACGACATCGTCTGGCGCAAGAGCAACCCGATGCCGAACTTCAAGGGTCGCCGGTTCCAGAACGCCCATGAGACGATGATTTGGGCGAGCCGCGACGCGAAGGCCAAGAGCTACACGTTCAACTACGATGCTCTGAAGGCATCCAACGACGACGTGCAGATGCGTTCAGACTGGCTCTTTCCGATCTGCTCGGGCAACGAACGCCTGAAAGGCGAGGATGGCAAGAAGGTCCACCCGACCCAGAAGCCGGAAGCGCTGCTCGCCCGTGTCATCATGGCATCCACCAAGCCTGGCGACGTTATCCTCGACCCGTTCTTCGGTTCCGGTACGACCGGTGCTGTAGCAAAACGCCTCGGCCGCAATTTTGTCGGCATCGAGCGCGAACAGGACTATATCGATGCGGCTGCCGCCCGTATCGAAGCTGTCGAACCGCTGGGCAAAGCCGAACTGACGGTCATGACCGGCAAGAAAGCCGAACCCCGCGTCGCCTTCACCACGCTGCTTGAAGCAGGTCTCGTCCGGCCCGGCCAGGTTCTGACTGACGAACGCCGGCGCTACAGCGCCATCATTCGCGCCGACGGCACGCTCGCTGCAAACGGCGAGGCCGGATCCATTCATCGCCTTGGCGCCAAGGTGCAGGGCTTTGACGCCTGTAACGGTTGGACCTTCTGGCACTTCGACGACGGCCATTCCTTGAAGCCGATCGACGCGCTGAGAGCCATCATTCGGAATGATCTGGCAAAATTGGACTGATCCACCAGTCCCTGTCAGATCCACCATTCCTTGTCCGGTTTTGTACCTCTAGTCCCGGACGAGGATAATTGACGCCCGGGGAGGCTGACCCCGGGCGTCAATTGACTTACTACGGCGCTTTGCCAAGACGTTATCCGATGTGAGAGCCTCGGAGATGCGATCATCGGGTGACAACGCTCGATACACCCAGTTCTCAGCTATCGAGCAGTCGCCTCATCATATGTCGGATATGGTCTTGTGCGCCGAAGAAGATGGCAGCAATGACGATCATCTGACGATCGACGACGGGCAAAAACCAAACTACTTTCTTGTCTCGTCTCAAAAAGCGGATGCCCGGATAGATATCGGATCACAATGTTCCGATATGCGGCGTCTCAGCCAACCGACCGATCGACAAGCGTAGTTCGCGAATTCGGCCGGCCGCATGCTCCAAAGCCTCGTCCGGGTGCTCGCCGAGATCGCTGTAAACGGCGAAGAGATAATCAAAGATAAGCTCAAAAACGCGCTCGGCTTCGATGGAATATTCAAGGCTCCACACGAAGAGCTCGCCGTTTCCGCGCGATCATATTGTCGACTGCACCCGCCATTGCATCATCGGACAGAGTCGGTCCGTTTAACCGCCGGTGGATCAGTCCCCGAAGGGCTTCCGTCTCCGCGGTTTCCGTCTCCGTCTTTTGCCGAAGAAGCTCCAAGCCTTGCTGAAGAACCGAACTCAAGCTCGAATATCGCCCGCTGTCGACGAGCGATCTGGCAAAGGCATCCTGTTGTTCGGTCAGCGAAATCGATGATTTTACGCTCATAGCCAATATCCTTTCGTCTCAAGGAACTGCTACCCAGTCGCATATGTCAGGTGGTTCAGGGAGGTTGCTCCATTCCTTGTCGGGTTTTGTACCTCTAGTTCCGGACGAGGAAATTGACGCCCGGGGAGGCTGACCCCGGGGGTCATACTTTGGCCAAGTCCACGCCGTGTGCGGCAAGATCCGCCTTCAGTGTCTCCGTATTTGTGAAATGTACTGCCTGCCAGCGGGCGGCGTTCGGCTGGTAGTTCTGGTAGGTTACATGTAACCAGTGTTCAGGAGCCTGACCATGGCGACAGTACCAAAATCCAAACCCGGGCGAGTGAAGGTGCGTGAGCATCGCGACCGGCTGCGCGCGCAAGGCCTGCGGTCAATTCAGATTTGGGTGCCGGATGTTCGTGCTCCCTCTTTCCGGGACCAGGCACATCGACAGTCTCAGGCGGTCGCCGCAAGCGCTCGCGCCCGTGAGGATCAGGCATTCATTGACGCCGTTTCTGGCTGGGGCGATGAATGAGACGCAGTGAAGTCTGGACTGTTTCCGGAGGCAAGGACTATGCAACAAAGCCGCGCCCCGTTGTGATCGAGCAGGACGACAGCTTCGACGCCACCGACTCGATCACGATTTGCGCTTTCACAACCGACCCTACCGACGCGCCGCTGTTTCGCCTCGTCGCAAAGCCTACGGACTGCAACGGCCTGCGTTCGGTCTGCCTCCTAATGGTAGACAAGATCACCACTGTTCCCAGAGCGAAAGTATGTGTGCAGGTGGGTCGGCTGGACGATGAGGATATGGTGCGACTGAACCAGGCGATGACCGTATTCCTTGGCATGGCAGTTTCTCCCCGGGCCGGCAGGGGAAAGGAATCATGAAGAGCTTTTGACCAAGTGACGAGCTCTGCCGGATCGACCGTTTAGATGTCGATGTTCCAGGTCCTAGGTCTGTTCCCAATTGGTCGGCATCCCTGAAATGCACCGCCTGTCAGCCGGCAGCGCGGGCGCCTTCCACATTCGCGACGGGATCATTGATGATATTCGCATGCGCGATTGCATTGCGCAGTAGAAAATGGTCAGCCGGATTGGAGGCTTCCGTAGCTGGACGCGAGGCCGCATCCCTTCCTGGTCAGACCTGCACGCCGCAAGCGGTCAGATCTTTTTTCAACTGTTCAGCGTCCGTGAAATGCACCGCCTGCCAGCCGGCAGCGCGTGCACCTTCCACATTCGCGGCGGAATCATCGATGAAGATCGTCGCTTCCGGTTTAATGCCGAAGTCGCGGGCATGTTTTTCGTAGATCGCCACATCGGGTTTGATCAGGCCGATCTCGCCGGAAACCGTTACTCCCCGCGGCTTGTTCAGGAAGGGAAAGAGTTCCCTGGCATGGGCAAACGTATCCGCCGCGAAATTCGTCAGCATCGTCACGTCCTGGCCCCTGTCGATCAGGTCTTCCATGATTTTGACGGAGCCGTCGTAGGCATGCGGCACCATCTCATGCCAATACTTGCGGAAGGCACGGATCTGTTCTTCACGTTCGGGATATTTCTCAATCAGCAACGTCTCGGCATCCTCCCACTTGCGGCCGCGGTCCTGTTCCAGGTTCCATTCATGGGTGCAGACATTGAGAAAGAACCATTTGCGCTCTTCTTCGTCCGGAATGATGCGGCTGTAGGGGATGTTCGGGTCGTAGTGGATCAAAACCTTGCCGATGTCGAAAACGATGTGGTCGATCTTGGCCGTCATGTGTCTCCCCGGATGAGAATCAATTGGGATGTTTTTCGAAGGCTCGCGGGATAGCCTCTGCGATGACCTTTTTCATGACGGTTGGCAGTGCCTGGGCCTCAAGATTTGTGACCGGCTCCCACCATCCGTAATCCGCCTCTATTTTCTCGGTTCTCGTCCGGAAGACGGAAAGCCTGAGCTCGAAATGGGTGAAGACATGGACGACCGTGCCGCAGACCTGCCAGTCGGCGGGGAAGGGGGCATGGTCGGGGCTCGTGCCGCCGTCGAGACGCCCGGTCCACGCCGTTGTCGGCACTTCGGTCATGCCGCCGAGCAGGCCGCTGTCGATCCGCCGACGCAGCAATACCTCGCCTTCGGGTGTTACCGCCACGAAGGCCGCTCCAATCCGCACCGGTTTTTCTTTTTTCGCGGCCTTCACGGGAAAGCGTTCCGGATCATGTTTTGCGAAGGCGAGACAGTCTTCGCGAAAGGGGCAGAGCGCACAGGCCGGTCGCTTCGGCGTGCAAATCGTCGCACCGAGATCCATCATCGCCTGGGCGAAATCCCCCGGCCGGTCGGCAGGCGTCAAATCAGCAACCTTCGCCTTCATCAAGGGCTTTGAGCCCGGTAGCGGCGCATCGATGGCGTAAAGCCTCGAAATCACACGCTCGACATTGCCGTCCATGACTGCGGATCGCCGGTTGAAGGCGATTGCCGCAACCGCCGCGGACGTATAGTCGCCGATGCCGGGAAGTGCGCGCAGGCCTTCCTCGGTATCGGGAAAGATGCCTTGGTGCTCGGCGGCCACCGCCTCGGCGCACTTTTTCAGGTTTCGGGCACGGGCATAATAACCAAGCCCTGCCCAGGCGGCCATCACGTCCTCGGCAGGCGCTGCGGCGAGATCCGTGACCTTCGGCCAAAGCGCCAAGAACTTGGCGAAATAGGGTTTGACCGCCTGCACGGTGGTCTGCTGCAGCATGACCTCCGACAACCAGACGCGATAGGGATCGGCCCGCCCGCCCGCCTTCGCCGCCGCCGGGCTCACCCGCCAGGGCAACTCCCGATGGTGCCGGTCGTACCAGGCAAGTAGCTTTTCGGGGAACGAAAGCGGGATATCGGCAGAAAGGGCAGAAGAACTCGTCATATGAACGAACATAGTGGCTGCGCCTGTTTCCGCCAATCGCCATACCGAGGAAAGCTGGGGAGATAGGGATATAAGAACCTTCGAAGGCCTGACCGACGATCGCTTTCTTAATCGCATTGCGGCCTCTATAATGACTTTCGATCAACTGGATCGGATTTCGAATGAACAGCCCGGAAAAGACGCGCAGCCAGAGAGGAAAACGGGAGTTTCAGATTTCCGAAGTGGCGAACGGCATCATCGATCCGGTGCTTGCCCGCCGCGCCGGTATCTCGACGGCGCTGCTCGGCTCCTGGGACGAAATCGCCGGCGAGGATTTTGCAGACTGCACCCGACCGGAAAAAATCGCCTGGCCGCGGCGCGACGAAGGTTTTGCCGCAGGCGGCGGCTATCAGGCCGGCGTCCTGACGATCGCTTGCGAAGGCGCCCGCGCCCTTTTTCTGACCCACGCCCAGGGCGAGTTGATTGCGCGCATCAACGGCTTTTTCGGCTTTCCGGCCGTCCGCCAGATACGTATCGTCCAGAAGCCCGTCTCGCAAACCTTCAAGCATCCCCGCAAGCCTCCGCCGCTGAAGGGCCAGGCAGCCAAGCGGCTTGAAACGATGATGGAAGGCATCGAAAGCGAGGCGCTGAAAAAGGCTGTCGAGCGGCTTGGCACCGCCGTGCTCCAGAAGAAAAGCAAGCGGTGACCTTAAGAAGCTTGCGTTCATCCTTGATACATCTCTGATTTGTCACAATTCTTTGAAGAGATTTGCCTATCGACAGCTTGTTCCTGTTCGGGCGTCGCGTTACGGAATGTCAAAAATATTGAGACCTCTCGCTTACAGGTGTTCCATGCAGATGAACGATGTCACCATGACCAGACGCGCGCTTTTGGGCGGTGTTGCCGTAGCCGCCTTGGCGCTGGCCCTGCCGCTCGGCCTTTCCGAAGCTTTTGCGCAGGAACTTCCCGAGTCCCAGGGCGATGTGGACATGGCAGCCGCCATCAAGCCGGGTCCGCTGCCGGAAATGGCGCTGGGTGAGGAGAAGGCGCCTGTGACGGTCATCGAATACATGTCGATGACCTGCCCGCACTGCGCCAACTTCCACAACAAGACCTTCGACACGATCAAGACCAAGTATATCGACACCGGCAAGGTGCGTTTCATCATCCGGGAATTCCCGTTCGATCCGGTCGCGACGGCGGCCTTCATGCTGGCCCGCTGCAATCCGCAGAACCCGCAGGAGCTTTCCGCTCCGGCCCAATATTTCCCGATGGTCTCGATGCTCTTCAAGCAGCAGCGCGCCTGGGCGGCTCCGGCAGATGGAAATGTGCGCAATGCATTGCTGCAAAGTGTCAAACTGGCAGGTTACTCACAGCAGAGTTTCGAAGCTTGCTTGACGAACCAGAAGCTTCTCGATGAAGTAAACGCGGTCGTAAAGCGGGGAGCTGACGACTTCGGTGTGAATTCCACCCCGACTTTCCTGATCAACGGCAAGAAGTATTCCGGGGACCTATCGGTTGAATCCATGTCAGCGCTCATCGACAGCCTGTTGTGAGCTTATCTCCCTTAAGGGGAAGATGAGGGGCGCGGCATGAAGTTCACCAAGCTGCGCCTCGTGGGATTCAAGTCTTTCGTCGAGCCGATGGAATTCGTCATCGAACGTGGGTTGACCGGTGTGGTCGGCCCGAACGGCTGCGGCAAGTCCAACCTTGTCGAAGCATTGCGCTGGGTGATGGGCGAGAATTCCTACAAGAACATGCGCGCGTCCGGCATGGACGACGTGATCTTTTCCGGCTCCGGCAACCGCCCGGCCCGCAACACCGCCGAAGTCGGCCTCTACCTCGACAATTCCGACCGCACCGCGCCTGCCGCTTTCAATGATGCCGATGAAATTCAGGTAAGCCGCCGGATCGAGCGTGAAGCCGGTTCGATTTATCGCATCAACGGCAAGGAGGCGCGCGCCAAGGACGTGCAGTTGCTCTTTGCCGATGCATCGACCGGCGCGCGCTCGCCGTCCATGGTCGGTCAGGGCCGGATCGGGGAGCTCATCCAAGCAAAACCGCAGGCTCGCCGTCAGCTCTTGGAAGAGGCAGCTGGTATCTCCGGCCTCCATTCCCGCCGCCATGAGGCCGAGCTTCGCCTGCGCGCCGCCGAAACCAATCTTGAACGTCTCGACGACGTGCTGAGCCAGCTCGAAAGCCAGATAGAGAGCCTGAAACGGCAGGCCCGGCAGGCCAACCGTTTCAAGACGCTTTCAGCCGATATCCGCTCGCGCGAAGCGCAGCTTCTGCATATTCGCTGGACGCAGGCCAAGGAGGCGGAAGCCGAAGCGGAAAGCGCGCTGAACCAGATCACGGTCGTCGTGGCCGAGAAGGCGCAGGCGCAGATGGAGGCGGCAAAAGAACAGGCGGTCGCCAGCCTGAAGCTGCCGGAACTGCGCGAGGAAGAGGCAAAGGCGGGGGCTGCGCTCCAGCGCCTGCAGATCGCCCGCGGTCAGTTGGAGGAGGAGGTAAACCGTCTCCTGAAGCGCCGCGATGAACTGACACGCCGCCTTGCGCAGCTCGGCGAAGATATCCGCCGCGAAGAGCAACTGGCCGCTGACAATGCGGTTTTCCTGGAGAAGCTCGACCAGGAAGAGGCCGAGCTCAGCGAGATTCTGGCCGAATCCGGTGTGCAGGCCGAAGAGCTGCATGCGGCGTTTGAGGCTGCGGCGGCCGAACTCGGCGAAAGCGAGAAACTGTCTTCCGCCATCACCGCCGAGCGAGCGGAAGCGGCTGCTGGACGCAACCAGCTGGAGCGGGCAATCCGCGATCTTGCCGAGCGCCGCCAGCGTCTCGACCGGCAGCTTGGCGACTCCAGGCGCGAGCTCGACTCGATCAACGATCGCCTCTCAGGACTTGATGACCCGGCCGAAAAGCGCGAAGCGGTGGAGGCAGCCGAATTCGCGGTCGAGGATGCAGCCGCGGTTGCCGAGGAAGTCGAAGCCGCACTCGCGTCGGCGCGTGCGGATGAATTGGCGGCCCGCGGCCCGGTGGAAGCGGCCCGCTCCGCACTGAACGGCTTGGAAACCGAAGCGCGTACGATCTCCAGGATGCTTGCGGCCGGCGCCGCTTCTGGCGATTTCGTGGCTGTTGCCGAAATGATCCGCGTCGACCGCGGTTACGAGGCAGCACTTGGAGCCGCATTGGGCGATGATCTGGAAAGCCCCGTCGATGCCAACGCACCGACCTATTGGTCGTTGAACGGCGATGGCTCAAGCGATCCGGACCTACCGCCGGGCGCAAAGCCACTGATCGCCCATGTTACGGCTCCGCCGGAACTTGCTCGCCGCCTGGCACAGATCGGCCTCATTTCCGAAGCGGATGCCGCAAACCTAATCCGGCTCCTGCATCCCGGCCAGCGTCTGGTGACGAAGGAAGGCGCCGTTTATCGCTGGGATGGTCACGTCACCGGTTCGGAAGCGCCTGGCGCCGCCGCCCTGCGCCTTTCTCAGAAGAACCGGCTCTCCGAGCTTGAGGCGGAAATCGACGAGGCACGGATCGTCCTGTCGGAAACCGAGGTGGCACTTGCCGCCGCCGCGTCCGAAATCGGGGCTCGGGAGCGCCAGCTTGCCGATGCCCGCGAAGGCGGCCGCCTTGCTGCGCGGCAGCTTTCCGAAGCGCGCGATGCACTTGCTTCGGCCGAACGCGCTGCTGGCGACCTGATGCGCCGCCGTGACGTGATCGCCGAGGCCGTCAATCAAATCAGCGGGCAGATCGAGGATCTGGGCGTTCAGGAGGAGAATGCGCGCGTTGAACTGGAACATGCTCCGGATATTTCCGATATCGACAACCGGCTGCGCGAGCAGCAGTTGGTGGTTGCGACCGATCGCAGCTTGCTCGCCGAGGCCCGTGCCCGCTACGAGGGGCTGAGCCGCGAGACGGAAGGCCGAAAGCGCCGCCTGTCGGCGATCGCACAGGAACGCGCCGCCTGGACCACCCGAGCGGCAAGTGCCGCCGGTCACATCGAAAGCCTGCGTGAGCGCGAGGACGAGGCCCGCGAGGAGATAGCCGATCTCGAAGCCGCACCCGAGGAGCTTGACGACAAGCGGCGCGCGCTGCTTTCGCAGCTGCAGAAGGCCGACGACATGCGGCGCGCTGCCGCCGACCGGTTAGCCGAGGCCGAAACGCGTCAGCGTGAGGCGGATCGAATTGCTGTCACCGCGCTGTCCGAACTGGCCGAAGTTCGCGAAAGACGCGGCCGCGCCGAAGAACGTTTAGTCTCCGCTGCCGAAAAGCGCCACGAAAGCGAAAGCCGCATCCGCGAGACCTTGAACGTTGCGCCCCATGAAGTCCTGCGCCTTGCCGGCCTGAAACCCGATGCGCCGATGCCCGATATCAGGGAAATCGAGCGGGAGGTCGATCGGTTGCGGATGGAGCGCGAGCGGCTGGGAGCCGTCAATCTTCGTGCCGACGAAGAGCAGAAGGAGCTTTCCGACAGGCTCGATACATTGATGCGCGAGCGCGCCGATGTGATCGACGCGATTCGCAAGCTGCGCGGGGCGATCCAGAGCTTGAACCGTGAAGGCCGTGAACGTCTTCTGGCGGCTTTTGATGTGGTCAACGCGGAATTCCAGCGGCTCTTCACGCACCTCTTCGGCGGCGGCACGGCGGAACTGCAGCTTATCGAATCGGACGATCCGCTTGAAGCCGGGCTTGAAATCCTTGCGCGCCCGCCGGGCAAGAAGCCGCAGACCATGACGCTGCTTTCAGGCGGCGAGCAGGCTCTGACTGCCATGGCGCTGATCTTTGCGGTTTTCCTCACCAATCCGGCGCCGATCTGCGTTCTGGACGAAGTGGATGCGCCGCTCGACGACCATAACGTCGAGCGTTACTGCAATCTCATGGACGAAATGGCGGCGTCCACCGAAACCCGCTTCATCATTATCACGCACAACCCCATAACCATGGCGCGCATGAACAGGCTTTTCGGTGTTACGATGGCGGAGCAAGGTGTCTCCCAGCTTGTGTCCGTCGACTTGCAGACGGCGGAACTGCTGCGTGAGGCAAGCTGAGCAAATTTAATGTGCCTAGGAAAAATGCTCACCAATTAAGTAGAATCACCCATATGGGTGATTGAAATTTTCGGCTATTGTTGTCTTGTTGAATTCGGAGGAAGTCCATTGGACTTCCTGGAGCTCCGGCGCTCACGTCGGAGCCTTAGACCCCCCGTCCGGGTTTCCTGTCTCGGACGGAAGGCTTTGCGGGGCCGCCTGTGATCCGGCCCCGCAAAGCTTGTTTTCCCAGAAACCCACTATCCTTCCGCACTGCAGCTTTTATTTGCTGCGTTGCAACATAATCCTGCCCTACTGCGTTTCCAAACCGTCGTAAAACCTGTAGTTATGGCGAAAAACAGACTGCATCGGGTGGAGGGCAGCATGATGAAGTGGGTCTATCGCTTCGGCGGTGGCGAGGCCGAGGGCCGCGCCGTCGACCTTGAGCGGTTAGGTGGAAAGGGCGCAAATCTCGCCGAGATGGCGAGCCTTGGCTTGCCTGTGCCGCCGGGTATGACCATCATCGCTAATGCTTGCGCCCATTATTTTGAACATGGCCGGACCCTTCCCGATGACCTGAAAAGCCAGGTTCTCGAGGGCATCGCTGCCATGGAGGGCCTGACGGGGCGCAGCTTCGGGGGCTCGACCAAGCCGCTTCTGCTGTCCGTCCGCTCCGGTGCGCGCGCCTCCATGCCTGGCATGATGGATACCGTCCTCAATCTCGGCCTTAATGACGAGACGGTGCAGGCGCTTGGTCACGACGCCGGCGATGCCCGCTTTGCCTGGGACAGCTACCGGCGGTTCATCCAGATGTATGCCGACGTCGTCATGGGCCTTGATCACGAAGTGTTCGAGGAGATCCTGGAGGACGAAAAAGCCCGTTTCGGCCATGATTACGATACCGATCTTTCCGCGGTCGAATGGCAGCATGTCGTCGGCCTCTACAAGAAGATCATCGAAGAGGAGTTGGGAGAGAGCTTTCCGCAGGATCCGCATATCCAATTGTGGAAGGCGATTGCCGCGGTGTTTTCGAGCTGGATGAACCCGCGTGCGCTGACCTACCGGACCCTCCACCGCATTCCCGAAGAATGGGGTACGGCCGTCAACGTCCAGACCATGGTGTTCGGCAACCTCGGCTCGTCGTCGGCAACGGGGGTTGCGTTCACCCGCAACCCGTCGACAGGCGAAAGGGCGCTTTACGGCGAGTTTTTGGTGAATGCGCAGGGCGAGGATGTCGTCGCCGGCATCCGCACGCCGCAGTCGATCACCGAAGAGGGGCGCATCGCGTCGGGCTCCGAAAAGCCCTCGATGGAAAAGCTGATGCCGGAGGCTTTTTTAGAATTCAAGGCGATCTGCGAACGGCTGGAAGCCCATTACCGCGACATGCAGGACCTCGAATTCACCATCGAGCGGGGAACGCTCTGGATGCTGCAGACCCGTTCGGGCAAGCGCACCACCCGCGCCGCGATGAAGATCGCTGTTGATATGGTGGAGGAGGGACTGATCTCCGAGGAGGAGGCGATCTGCCGGATCGAGCCTCCTTCTCTGGATCAACTGCTGCATCCCACCATCGATCCGCGGGTTGAACGTCATATTATCGGTTCGGGCCTTCCGGCGTCGCCGGGCGCGGCCACCGGCGAGATCGTCTTCACCGCCGAAGAGGCGGTGGCAGCGGAATCGGAGGGCCGCAAGGTCATCCTGGTTCGGATCGAAACGAGCCCGGAAGACATTCACGGCATGCATGCGGCCGAAGGAATTCTCACCACACGCGGCGGCATGACCAGCCACGCAGCGGTGGTCGCCCGTGGCATGGGTATCCCCTGCGTCGTCGGCGCTGGTTCGATGCGTGTCGACCTTCGCAACGAACTTTTGATCGGCGTCGGCGGCATCACGCTGAAGCGGGGTGACACGATCACCATCGATGGCTCGTCCGGCCAGGTGTTGCAGGGAACGGTGCCGATGATTCAGCCGGCACTCTCTGGCGATTTCGGCAAGCTGATGACCTGGGCCGACAAGAACCGCCGCATGACGGTGCGCACCAATGCCGATACGCCTCAGGACGCGCGGGCTGCCCGCTCGTTCGGCGCGGAAGGTATCGGCCTTTGCCGCACCGAACACATGTTCTTCGAGGGGGACCGCATCCATGTGATGCGCGAAATGATCCTTGCGGAAGACGAAAACGGCCGCCGGGCAGCTCTTACGAAACTCCTGCCGATGCAGCGCTCGGATTTCACCGAGCTTTTCACCATCATGCACGGCCTGCCTGTAACGATCCGCCTGCTTGACCCGCCGCTGCACGAATTTCTGCCTAAGACGGAGGCCGAGATTGCCGATGTCGCCAAGGCCATGGGCATGCCGCCGGCATTTCTCGCCCGCCGCATCGACGCTATCCATGAGTTCAACCCCATGCTCGGCCATCGTGGCTGCCGTCTGGCGATCTCCTATCCCGAGATTGCCGAGATGCAGGCCCGCGCTATTTTCGAGGCTGCGGTGGCCGCCGCCCGGGAAACCGGCGAGCCCGTGGAGCTTGAAATCATGGTGCCGCTCGTCAGCCTTCGCACCGAACTCGACTACGTGAAAGGCGTCATCGACCGGGTTGCCGATGATGTTGCCAAGGAAAGCGGCACGCCGATCGCTTACCTCGCCGGCACGATGATCGAGTTGCCGCGGGCTGCGATCCGCGCCCATGTGATTGCCGAGACAGCACAGTTCTTCTCCTTCGGCACCAACGACCTTACCCAGACGACGTTCGGGATTTCGCGCGATGACGCGGCGACCTTCATCCCGACTTACCAGCGCAAAGGCATCATCGAGCACGATCCGTTCATTTCTCTGGATTTCGACGGCGTTGGAGAATTGATCAGACTGGCCGCCGAACGCGGCCGCAGGACACGAAACGACCTGAAGCTCGGGATTTGCGGCGAACATGGCGGCGACCCGGCATCGATCCGCTTTTGCGAAGACGCCGGTCTCGACTATGTATCGTGTTCGCCTTTCCGCGTGCCGATTGCCAGGCTTGCGGCGGCCCAGGCGGCGATAGAGGGGAAAAAACCATGAACCCGGTGACCGTGCTTGCCGTGCCGGTTTTCAGCACGCTCTGCAACGAGGGTTTTCGGCTGCGTCGCGAGGTCTTTATCGTCGAGCAGAACGTGCCGGCGGATATGGAGTTCGATGCTGACGATCTGACGGCCTTTCATTTCGTGGCAATCCTCTCCGGCGAAGTTTGCGGCACGCTCCGATTGATCTACGCAGACGACTTCGTCAGGATCGGACGGGTTGTCGTCAGCCATGCCTGGCGCGGCAAGGGAATTGCAAGCGCCATGATCCGCCATGCCATGGATGTCCACCGGACTGCGCGCGACAACCGTTTTTGCCTGTCGGCGCAAAGCGACAAGACAGCAATGTACGAACGCTTCGGCTTCAAAACCTTTGGCGAGGAGTTCTTCGAAGTCGGCATCCCGCATTACGAGATGAAAAATTTCTGACCGGCCCAACTTATTCATCTGCCGGATATCGTTGGCCGGAATGGAATGAGGAGTCGTTTTCAGGCGACGGCTGTGGCAGAATTTGTCTGTGAGTGAACGGGGGCGACGGGGAGGACCAGATGCCGCGCTTGGACCATGTAACGATCCGCACCCGCGATCCGGGGCCGATGATGGCGTTCCTCGAAAAGGTGTTGGGAGTGAAGGAAGGCTTTCGTCCGCCGTTCCCTTTCCCAGGGCATTGGCTTTATCTCGATGGCCATTCCTGCATTCATCTGCTTCCCGTTGATCGGAAAGATGATCCTCCTGTTGGCATCTATGATCACGTGGCCTTTGCGTTTTATGACCGTGATATCGCCGTCAGGGATATCGAGGCGACCGGTTACCGCTTCGAACACGATGCCATACCGGGTACCGATATAGGCCAGATTTTTGTCTACGGGCCGGAGAGCGTAAAAATCGAACTTCAATACCGCCGCTGATCGAGGCGTGGTCTTACCTCCCCCTACCAGCGGAGCAGGCGGGGGCCGATGAGAGCGCCGATAAGGCCGGTCATCAG
>Ga0268362_100120_pt1 | contig 18409 bp, 15 predicted proteins | sample MetcocultureR2M_FD_197214 | JGI IMG/M metagenome (GOLD analysis project Ga0268362, IMG submission 197214) | Soil microbial communities from Anza Borrego Desert, Southern California, United States - Methanotrophic co-culture R2-M | ecosystem: Environmental > Terrestrial > Soil > Desert | place... | reverse complement strand
CGGCAAGGGCATGGCCGCGGCCAGGGCCGAGCGCGAACTCGCCAGCGACGGCGACCTGCGCCCCGGCTCCAACCTCGGCAAGGGCCAGGTCAAGGCCGCCGACTACGTGCTGGTGCCCGACCTCGTGTCCTCCAACAGCGACTCCAGCGGCAACAACATCGGCGCCGCGCTCGGCGGCCTGGTCGGCAACCGCAACGTCGGCGCGCTGATCGGCGGCCTCAACATCAAGCGCAAGACCGCCGACGTCGTGCTCACCGTCACCGACGTGCGCTCGTCCGAGCAGCTGGCGATGACCGAGGGCCACGCCAGCAAGACCGACCTCGGCTGGGGCGCGGGCGCCGGCGTGTTCTGGGGCGCCTTCGGCGGCGTCGGCGCCACCGGCTACAACAACACCGAGATCGGCCAGGTGATCACGCTCGCCTACCTGCAGGCCTACACCGACCTCGTCGCCCAGCTCGGCGGCCTGCCCGCCAACGCGTCCGAGGCCAACGTCCAGCAGGCCGTGTCCATGCAGAAGCCCGGCCGCCTGTTCGCCGCCCCCGACGGCAAGACCGCCGTCCGCCCGCTCGAGGTCGGCATGCTGCTGTATCCGACCGGCAACAAGCAGGGCGTGATGTGGGAGGTCGAGGACGAACTGGGGAACAGAGGGTGGGTGTCGTCGAATTTGTTCGGATTGGCGCGGTAGAAAGCTGCGCGTGTTGACCGCATTACACCTCGTTCGCGGGGTGTAATACTTTTAAGGCGACGATTTTCGCCGAATTGGCGTTAGGCGGTTCCGCTTGGCAAGCGCCAACATCACCCCAAAGCGCCACACTGCAAGTTGCTTAGCTCAGCCCGGCCTAGTGATAGCGCGGACACGCAGCCCGTACGGCTTGTAGTTGCACAGTACGTAATTACGGTGTAGTCTTGGCGCTACTGTATTACTGGAGAGTTACTGTGTCAGGCCCACTTACGACGGCGATGTCCAAGGTTGTAGAGCTTCTCAGCCCCCTCAGCAGCGAAGAAAGAAAGCGCGTTGTGCAAGCTGCCTTCGCTCTCCTTGGTGAGGATGCGACGCCAAATCCATCGAGCCCATCGGACAAAAATCATGCCGACGACGCTTCATCAGATGCGCTCCCAATAGCGCACCCTACCGCCAATCAGTGGCTCAAGAGGAACGGAATCACGCAAGAGCAACTGGAACAGCATCTGTATTTCGATGGTGGTACGGCGAAAGTCATATCCCTGCCTGGTAATGCATCCAAGCGAATTCATCAGGTTATGAACACTTACCTGATGCTCGGCTTTGCTGCATTCCTATCGACTGGAGAGGCTTCTTTCACCGACAAGGACGCGCGAGAACTCTGCGAGCACTTTGGGTGTTACGACGCTACCAACCATGCAAAGTACATCAAGGAATTCGGCAACAAGATTACTGGATCCAAGAGTTCCGGCTGGAAACTCACAGCTCCGGGCCTAACCGCCGCCGCTGAGCTGGTGAAATCCTGAGAGGAGCCAGCCTGCGGGGAGCATGGGGAGGATGAAGCTTGTTAACGCTTGAACAGCTAAAGGTTGTGGTGCATCAGAAGGGGCTCACCAAGACCGATACTTGCTTGCTTTGCGTGGCGGCCGGCGGTGGGGCGCGCGTGCACACCACGGCAGCAAAGAAGTACGCGATCGACGCCGGAGTTAAAGGCGCAAAGAAGTGGAACTTTGGTGCGTTCTTGTCGGCTGTAGATGACAAGGTGTTCAAGACACCTGATGGCTGGGAGCTCACCGAAGTAGGGAAAAGCCATATTGCTTCTGTGGCTGGTGAGAACTTGTCCGTGTCACCTGCGGCAAAGGAAGCGCAGGATCTTCGTGCAATTCTGCCGAAACTCAAACATGAGGACGTCAAGGACTTCCTTTCGGAGGCCATCGTATGTGCCGAGCAGTCTCTCCCTCGCGCGGCGATTGTTCTTTCCTGGGTTGGGGCAATGGCGATTATGCAACGCGAGGTAGTCGACAAGCATCTGATAGCGTTCAATGCTGAGACGTTAAAGCGAGACCCTAAGTGGAAGGCCGCAAAGACTACGGATGATCTTGGCCGATTGAAGGAGAGCACGTTCCTTGAGATTGCGCAGTCCGTGGGCCTAATCGGGAAGAACGTAAAACAAGAGCTTGATGCTTGCCTTAAACTCCGAAACGGTTGTGGTCATCCAAACTCTCTAAAAGTTGGTTCCAACAAAGTCGCAGCCCACATCGAAACCTTGGCCCTCAATGTATACGTCGTCTTCAGCTGAAGATTGTTGAGACCAACGGTTCGTTGTTGAGCCCGTACGCCCACGGCCTAACAATACGTTCAAGCCGAAATTGCATCGCTACGCCGTCAACATGGCAGAAAGAGCTTGCCATGTCGCCAGCTACGCGCTGCAATTCGGCTCAACTTGAGCGTTGAGCCACATGAAAAGGTTTGCGCCGATTGCAGTGCTCTGGCTCTCGGCAGGCGGGGCCTTGGCCCACGAGGATCGCATCTTGCCGATCAAGGCAGATGGAACCTTGGGCGGCCTTCCTGTCACCTACCAGAAGAACGGTGTCAGGTTCATTTCCGCGCTAGCGCATGGGGTTGGCACTAGGTCATCCGCCCGCCGTCCGCCGACCAGTCGGAGAACTCGTTCTCCTCGAGACAGATCAACACGTCATCGCCGCGGATGTCCGCGGCCTGCACCAGGTTGGCGGCGATGCGCGCATGGAGGTCGCGCTTCATCGCGTCGCTGCGCCCGCGCCGCCGGGTGATCTGCACAACCATCAAGAAGGCCGGCTCGGCTTCGCGGCTCGGCCTAACTCAAGCGTCAGGTCCCACATGAAGCCATGTACAGCCATCGTGCTCCTGGTTCTCCCGATGCACGCCTTCGCTGGCGAATGCCTGGATGCAGCAATCACGGACACGGCGATCGAAGCGTGCGCCGCCCGGGAACTGAATCGGGCGGATGCCGCCCTGGATTCGGCCTACGCGGCCGCGCTAACCCAGCTGGACAAGATGGCCGCGGACGGCGACAAGGGCGCAGCCCAGGCCAGGGAGCAGCTGGTATCGGCGCAGCAACAATGGGACGACTTCCGGAAAGCCGATTGCGACGTCACCTTTTTCCTGAACGTCGACGGCGCGCTCCGCATTCCGGCCACCATGCAATGCATGGCGGACCATGCGGACCGCCGCCGCGAAGTGCTGCGGCATCTGTTCGACTGAACCATCGCGCAGCGCGGCCCGGCGATGGGTGTCCGGCGGTCCCGGTGGCCAATCCGGGGCGCAAAAAAAGGCCGGCTTGCGCCGGCCTTTGTTCCTTCAGCGAGGCGGCAGCCTCACACCGACTCCCACCACATCATCAGCTCGTCCCACAGCCGCTTGAAGAAGCCGCCTTCCTCGACGGCTTCCAGCGCGACCAGCGGGCGCTGGGCGATCACCTTGCCGTCCAGCGCGACCTTGACGGTGCCGATGCGCTGGCCCTTCTGGATCGGCGCGGCCAGCGACTTGGGCACGTCCATGCTCGGCTTGAGCTGGTCGTACTTGCCGCGCTGCACGGACACCAGCAGCGGCTGGGCGACGCCGAGCTTCACCGTGTCGGCGGCGCCCTTCCACACCTTCAGGTCGGCGACCGGCTTGCCGGCGTCGTACAGCTTGTGGGTCTCGAAGAAGCGGAACGCCCAGTTGAGCAGGGCGCGGCTGTCGGCGATGCGCGCCTTCTCGCTGCTGTCGCCGAGCACCACGGTGATGATGCGCTGGTCGCCGCGCTGGGCGGAGGCCATCAGGCAGTAGCCGGCGTTGGCGGTGTGGCCGGTCTTGATGCCGTCCACCGACGGGTCCAGCCACAGCAGGCGGTTGCGGTTGGGCTGGGTGATCGGGCCGACCGTGAGTTCCTTGATCTTGTTGTATGAGTACGCGAGCGGGTAGTCGCGGATGAGGGCGCGGCCGAGCAGGGCGAGGTCGTAGGCGGTGGAGTAGTGCTCTTCGTTGGGCAGGCCGTGCGGGTTGACGAAGTGGGTCTGCTTCATGCCGATGCGCTTGGCGTACGCGTTCATCAGCTGGGCGAAGGCTTCCTCGCTGCCGGCGACGTGCTCGGCCAGGGCGATCGCGGCGTCGTTGCCGGACTGCACCACCATGCCCTTTTCCATCTGGACCAGCGGCGCGGTCTGGTTGACCGGGAAGCCGCTGTAGCTGCCGTCGGTGCCGGCACCGCCGGTGCGCCAGGCGTGCTCGGTCATCATCACCTGGTCGTCGGGCTTGACCTTGCCGGCGGCCATCTCGGCGGCGATCACGTAGGACGTCATCACCTTGGTGATGCTGGCGGGCTCGCGGCGCGTGTGGATGTTGTCGCCGGCGAGCACCTGGCCGGTGGCGTAGTCCATGACGATCCACGCGGCGGCGTCCTTGGGCGCGGGCGCGTCCGGCACCGGCAGGGCGTCGCTGAGCGCGGCGGGCCTGGGGGTGGCGGGCTGCGGCGTCGGCGCCTGGGCGAAGGCGAGGCCGAACGCGGCGGTGGCGAGGCAGGCGACGAGGAAGCGGACGGGCTTCGGACTATTCATCAGGACAGCGGACTCCGGGAAAGCGCCGGCCGTCCGTGACCGGTCTGCAAGTGAAGGCGCGCAGGCGCGCCGGGACGGCGAGAGGGCCGCAGTTTACTCGCGCACGCGCTGCGGCTGGCCGAAGCCGAGACCCTGCAGGCGGCTGCCGAGTTCCGCCACCGCGTCGGGCTGCACCGGGCCGATGCGCAGTCGCCAGACCTGGCGGCCGTTGGCGTTGGCGTCGAGCAGGCGCGCGTGGGCGATGCCGGCGCCGCTCACCATCGCCAGCGCGCGTTCGGCGTTGGCGCGGGCGGCGAAGCTGGCGACCTGCAGGGTGATGGCGTCGGCGGCGGGCGCGGGCTCGGGCGACGTCGCGGGCGCGACCGGGCTCGCCGGCGCGGGCGTCGCGGCGAGCGCGGGCCGTGCGGCCGCGTCGGGCGGCGCACCGCGCGGCGCGACTTCCGCCGGCTTGCCGGTGGCGACGCGGGCGCGGCGCGCGCGCATCCAGGCGTCGAACTCGTCGGCGGTCATGGTGCGGCCGTCCTGGCGCATGTCGAAACGCCAGTCGGTGTTGGTCGCCGGCGACGCGGCAGTGCTGGCGGACGCCAGCGTGGCGACCGCGTCGTTTGCGGGCGCGTTGGTTGCGGCGCCCGTTTTCGCCGGCAGCGTGGCGACCAGGCCGTCGAGCGCGCTCGGCGTGCTCGCCTGCGCGGTTGCGCTGGTTGCGGGCGTCTCCACCGCGCCGCGCGCGGGCGCGGTGTCGTCCGTGTTCGCCATGCGGCGGTCGGCGTCGAGCATGTCGGCGGCGGTCAGGCCGCGCACATCCACCCTCGCGGTGCCGCGCGGATACACGCCCAGCTTGACCGCGGCGGCGAAGCTCAAATCGATCACGCGGCCGTCGTGGAACGGGCCGCGGTCGTTCACCCGCACGATCACCGACTTGCCGTTGGCGAGGTTGGTGACGCGGGCGAAGCTCGGCAGCGGCAGCGTCTTGTGCGCGGCGGTGAAGGCATACATGTCGTACACCTCCAGGTTGGACGTGCGGCGGCCGTGGAACTTGTTGCCGTAGTAGGAGGCCAAGCCGACCTCGTGGTAGCCCTCGGCGCTGTCCAGCACGCGGTAGGACTTGCCGAGCACGGTGTAGGGCGAGCGGTTGCCGTAGCGCGAACGCGGCAGGTCCTCGACCTCGGGCTCGGGGATCTGGTCGACGTCGTGCAGGCCGCCGTCGGGCACGCTGTCGGCGACGCCCGGCGCGTACAGGCCGCCGGCGGTGTAGTTGCCGCGCTTGCTCGGATCTTCCTGCGCCGGCGCGTAGGGCGAGCGGCGCGGCTGCGACGGGCCTGGCGCGGGCGCGTCGACGCGCGCGCCGGCGGCGGGCGTTTCCTTTTTCGGTGAGCCCGCGCAGGCCGCGAGCAGCAGCGACGCCGCGATCGCGACCGTGGCGCGCGCGGCCCTCACGGCCCGCTGCCCGCGCGGATCGCCTGCGCCAGCTGGTGCACCGCCAGCGCGTACATCGGCGAGTGGTTGTAGCGGGTGATCACGTAGAAGTTGCGATAGCCGAGCCAGTACTCCTTGCCGGCCTCGCCTTCGAGGGTGAGCAGGGTGGCGCCGGCGGGCGCGTCGGCGGGCGGCACCGGCTCGCCGGGCTGCGGCGTGTAGCCGCGCGCGGCCAGCGCGCTGAGCGGGTGGATCGGCTGGACGTCCGCGGGCACGTAGTCGGCCGCGGCCGGGTCGCGCACCGCGCGCGCGGCGACCGCCCCGCCGCGTTCCCAGCCGTGCACGACGAAGTAGTTGGCGATCGAGGCGAAGATGTCGTCGCGGTCGCCGATCAGGTCGCGCTTGCCGTCGCCGTCGCCGTCCTTGCCCCAGTTGCGCCAGCTGGACGGCATGAACTGCCCCCAGCCCATCGCGCCGGCGTAGCTGCCCTTGAGGGTGGCGATGTCGATGCCTTCGTCCTGGCCCAGCGCGAACAGCTGCGCCAGCTCGCCGGCGAAGAACGGGGCGCGCTTCGGGTACCCGAAACCGAGCGTGTACAGCACGTCCAGCACGCTGTAGTTGCCGGTGTTCTTCCCGTAGTTGGTCTCCACGCCGATGATCGCGACGATGTATTCCGGCGGCACGCCGGTTTCCATCGCGATCCGGTCGAGGTCGGCGCGGTTCTCGCGATAGAAGGCCACGCCGCCCTGGATGCGGGCGTCGTTGAGGAAGATCGGGCGGTAGTCGCGCCACGGCCGCACCGCTTCCGCGGGCCGGCTGATGATGTCGATGGTGCGCTGCAGGTACTGCGCCTGGGCGAGCTTGGCGCGGATCGCCTCCGGGGCGACGCCGTAGGTGGTCGCGGTGTAGTCGACGAAGGCGTCGATCCGCTGCTCCAGCGGCAGCGCTGGGTCGGTGACCGCGGGCGGCGCGACCGGGCGCTCGGGCGGCTGCGGCACGGGCGGCAGCACGGCTTCCTGCACCGGCGCGGCGTCCGGCGCCGGTTCGGCACTGGCGACGGGGGCGGGCGGCGGGGTGGGGGTGGCGCAGCCGGCGAGGGCCAGCGCGAGCGCGAGGGACAGCAGCGAGCGGGACGTCATCGCGCCGAGGGTAGCCCCGATTTGGCCCGGGTCAAGGGCTTCGCGCGTGTTTTTCGCGTTCAGTGCGAGGTCGCGGTTCCCGAAGTTTCCCTTCCCCGCTTGCGGGGGAGGGCTGGGGAGGGGGTGAGTCTCAGCCCTGCCGCCCCGCCTTCCGGATCTGCGCCTCCACCGCCGCGATCGCGGTCATGTTCGCCACCCGGCGCGGGGTGGAGGCGGCGGTGAGGATGTGCGCGGGCTTGTCCAGGCCCATCAGGATCGGGCCGATCGCCACGCCGTCGGTCATCACCCGCACCATGTTGTAGGTGATGTTGGCGGCGTCCAGGTTCGGCATCACGTACAGGTTGGCGCGGCCCTTGAGCGTGGTGTCGGGGAAGATCCGCTCGCGCAGGCCCTCGTCCCAGGCGGTGTCGGCCATCATCTCGCCGTCCACGTTCAGGCGCGGCGCGCGCGCGCGGATCAGGCGCAGCGCCTCGCGCATCTTGCGCGCGCTCGGGTCGTCGTGGCTGCCGTAGTTGGAGTGCGACACCAGCGCGACCTTGGGCTCGATACCGAACAGCTTGAGCCGGTAGCTCGCCTGCAGGGTGCTCTCGGCGATCTGCTCGGCGGTCGGGTCCGGCTGCACGTGGGTGTCGAGGAAGAACCACACGCCGCGGTCGTTGATCACCCCGGTCATCGCCGAGGTCGCCTGCACGCCGCGGTCGAAGTCGAACACGCTGCGCAGGTAGCCGAGCTTCTTGTGGTAGCGGCCGACCAGGCCGCAGATCAGCGCGTCCGCCTCGCCGCGTTCGACCATCATCGCGGCGATCAGGGTCGGCCGCGAGCGCATCAGGTTCTTCGCCGCCGCCGGGGTCACGCCGCGGCGGCCGGTGAGCGCGTGGTACTGCTGCCAGTACTCGTCGAAGCGCGGGTCGGAATTGATGTTGGTCAGATCGAAGTCCACGCCGGCGCGCATGCGCAGGCCGAGCCGTTCGATCCGCGCCTCGATCACTTCCGGCCGGCCGATCAGGATCGGGAACGCGAACTCCTCGTCGATCACCGTCTGCACCGCGCGCAGCACGGTTTCCTCCTCGCCCTCGGCGTACACCACGCGCTGGCGGTCGGCGCGCGCGCGGTCGTACACCGGCTTCATCAGCAGGCCGGTGCGGTAGATGAACTGCGCGAGCTTCTCCTCGTAGGCGTCGAAGTCGGCGATCGGCCGGGTAGCGACGCCGGAGTCCATCGCCGCGCGCGCCACCGCCGGCGCCAGCATCACCAGCAGGCGCGGGTCGAACGGGCGCGGGATCAGGTACTCGGCGCCGAACTGCGGGACCTCGCCGCCGTAGGCGCTGGCCAGGTCGGAGGATTCCATCTTGGCCAGCGCCGCGATCGCGCGCACGCAGGCCAGCTTCATGTCCTCGTTGATCTCGGTCGCGCCGACGTCGAGCGCGCCGCGGAAGATGTACGGGAAGCAGAGCGCGTTGTTGACCTGGTTCGGGTAGTCCGAGCGGCCGGTGGCGATGATGCAGTCCGGGCGCACGCGCCTGGCGTCTTCCGGCAGGATTTCCGGGTTGGGGTTGGCCAGCGCGAGGATGATCGGCCGGTCCGCCATCGTCGCGACCATCTCCGGCTTGAGGATGCCGCCGGCGGACAGGCCCAGGAACACGTCGGCGCCGCGCACGATCTCGGCCAGCTCGCGCTTGTCGGTGTCGGCGGCGTAGCGGGCCTTGTCGGGGTCGAGGTTGGGGCGGCCCTTGTGGATCACGCCCTCGCGGTCGAAGGCGGTGATGTTCTCCTTTTTCACTCCCAGCGCGACCAGCATGTCGAGGCAGGCGATGCCCGCGGCGCCGGCGCCGGTGGTGGCGAGCTTGACGTCCCCGATCTGCTTGCCCGCGACTTCCAGCGCGTTGAGCACCGCGGCGCCGACGATGATCGCGGTGCCGTGCTGGTCGTCGTGGAAGACCGGGATCTTCATCCGCTCGCGCAGCTTGCGCTCGACGATGAAGCACTCCGGCGCCTTGATGTCCTCGAGGTTGATGCCGCCGAAGGTCGGCTCCAGCGACGCGATGATCTCGACCAGCTTGTCCGGGTCGCGCTCGTCCACCTCGATGTCGAACACGTCGATGCCGGCGAACTTCTGGAACAGCACGCCCTTGCCTTCCATCACCGGCTTGCCCGCGAGCGGCCCGATGTCGCCGAGGCCGAGCACCGCCGTGCCGTTGGTGATGACGGCGACCAGGTTGCCGCGCGCGGTCAGCTCGCTGGCCGCGGTCGGGTCGGCGACGATCTCCTCGCAGGCGTAGGCGACGCCCGGCGAGTAGGCCAGCGCCAGGTCGCGCTGGGTCACCATCGGCTTGGTCGCGACCACCTTGATCTTGCCGTGCGGCAGGTGCCGGTGGTACGCGAGCGCGGCGGTGCGCAGGTCGTCCTGCAGCTTGGCGGGATCGGTCTCGACGGCGCTGGGCGCGCCGCCGGGCGTGGCGTGGTCGGACATCGTGGGGCTGCCGCGGGCGGGCGTTCGATTCTAGCGAATCGGCCGGGAAAGGCAGGCCGGCGGCTCACACGTCCGGCAACACGTCCTCCTCCAGCGCGTCCAGCCGGATCCGGTTGGCGAACAGCGAGAAGGCCAGCATCCCCGCCAGGCCGTTGGCCCGTTGCACCCAGTGCGGCAGCCAGCGCGGCGGCGCCAGCACGCCCTCGTCGAACAGCGGCTCGAAGCGCTGCACGTCGCCCAGCGTCATCTTGCCGGCGAACAGCAGCCGGCACAGCCGCAGCCGACCGTGCTTGAGCGCGCCGCGGAAAAAGGTGTGCACGCCGATCAGCCCGCGCAGGTACACCGCGTCCTTGGTGAACGCGGCGCCGCCGGTCGGCGCGACGCCACGGAACACGCGCTGGGTCGAGGTGAAGCTTTCGGCCGGGGTCTGCCCTTCCTCGAGGAAATAGCGGAACACCTCGACGAAGTCGGCGCCGTCGAGCGCGCGCGCGATCGCCTCGATGCGCAGGCTGATCCGCTTCATGCGCTCGATGTCGATGCTGCCGGTGATCTGCTCGGCGAAGGTGGCCAGGCCCTCCTGCGCCGCGGTGGTGCGCGGCGAGGACAGCGCCAGGCTGGCCAGCACCGGCTGCGCGCGGCCGTTGAGCGCGGTCAGCGAATGCACGAAGGCCTCGTGCTGCAGCAGCTGCTGGCGGTCGTAGTCGCTGAAGGCGGCGCCGCCGCGCAGGCGGATGCGGGTGGCGCCGGCGGCGGCCTTGGCGATCAGCTCGGGGTCGATGACGACCTCGATCATGCGGCCGTCGAAGAAGTCATCGAGCGCGGCCTGCAGCTGCAGCTGCAGCGCGGTGGCGGAAATCTCGACGTGCTCGGCCGGGGAGATCAGCTCGCGGTCGAGCTCATTGGCGATCTCGATGAAGCGCCGGGCGGCCGCGCGGGTGGTCGGGCCGTTCCCCGGCAGCGCCTCGTCGGGCCGGCCGAACAGCCCGATCGAGCACGCGGTCACCTGCGGCGTGCCCAGCGATTCCAGCAATTCCGCGGCCAGCGACCAGCTGCGCGCGGCGTCGATCAGGTAGTGGCCGAGCGGATGGTCGGGATCGGCGGCGGCCGCGATCGCTTCCAGCCCGCGCCGGGTCTCGGTGAAGTCGTGGCGCGCGTACTCGACCACCGGCAGCGCGGTGTCGCCGCGCTCCCAGCGCGCGAGGAACTGCCGCTGCACGTCCGCCGGCCAGCTGACCAGGCTCAGCAGCCGGATGTCGCGCGCGACCGCGACCAGGCGCTGGTCGAGCGCGGCGTGGTGGGCGATGGGGTCGCTGCTTCTCACGCTCTTAGCCCCTTCCCCCGTTCACGGGGGAAGGCTGGGATGGGGGCAAGCGGTGAGCGACGTCACTCACCCCCACCCCGACCCTCCCCCGCTCCGCGGGGGAGGGAGAGAGTCGCAGCTCAATGCCTTCCATACTTCTCATCCAGCCGCTTCCCCAGCGCCTTCGTCTGCACCTTCGCCTCGCCCTTCTGCGCGAGTCGCGATGCGAGGCGGTCGGCGGCGCCTGCGACCTCGTCGCGCAGCTTGGCGTAGTTGGCCAGGCGGCCGGGGTCCAGCGTGCCGGCCTCGACCGCGGCGCGCACCGCGCAGCCGGGCTCGCGCTGGTGGCGGCAGTCGCGGAAGCGGCACTGCGCGGCCAGCGCTTCGATGTCCTCGAAGCTCTCGGCGACGTCTTCCTCGCCGGTCGGCTTGAGTTCGCGCATGCCGGGCGTGTCGATCAGGCAGGCGCCCGAGGGCAGCGGGATCAGCGCGCGGTGGGTGGTGGTGTGGCGGCCGCGCGCGTCGTGTTCGCGCACTTCGCCGGTCTTCATCCGCTCGATGCCGAGCAGGCTGTTGGTGAGGGTGGACTTGCCGGCGCCCGAGGAACCGACCAGCACCGCGGTGTCGCCCGGCTGCAGCCAGGGCGCGAGCGCGGCGACGCTGGCCGGGTCGCGCGCGTTGAGCGCGAGCACCGCGACCTCGCCCGCGACGTTGCCGGCCAGCGCGTCGCGGGTCGCCGCCACGGCGGCGTCGCCGGCCTGGTCGGCCTTGGTCAGCACCACCACCGGGGTGGTGCCGCTGCCCTGCACCAGCAACAGGTAGCGTTCGATCCGGCGCGGGTTGAAGTCGCCGTCCAGCCCGCACACCACGAACACGGTGTCGACGTTGGCCGCGATCAGCTGCTGCCGGTAGTGCTCGCCGGCGGCGCCGCGCTTGATCGCCGAATGGCGCGGCAGCAGGGCGACGATGCGCGGGCTCGCGGGCTCGCCTTCGACCAGCACCCAGTCGCCGACCGCGGCGCGTTCCTCCGGCGCGACCTTGCCCTTGCGGTAGCCGGTCGCGCGCTGCCATTCCGGCGGCGATTCCGCGGCGGCGGCCTGGTCCGGCCCCTCGGCGACGACGTAGCCGCTGCGGTGCTGCTCCACCACCCGCGCCGGCCGCGCCCGCGGATGCGCCGCGAGGCAGGCCGCCCACTGCGGATCGGCGACGTCGCCGGCATAGGGCCAGCCGATCGCGCGCAGCGGGGTCATGGAGGAGTGGACGCAGGCATCGCCGGATTCTAAGCGGCCGCGCGGAGCGCCGCTTTTGCTCCCTCCCCCGCAAAGCGGGGGAGGGTTGGGGTGGGGGTGCGTCAGACGCGAATAGCCGCACCCTCAACCCTCGCGCTGCGCGCTCGACCTCTCCCGCCAGCGGGAGAGGTGACAGCAAAGGCCACATCCCGCTCGCCAGGGCCGTTCCCCCTCCCCCGCGCAGCGGGGGAGGGTTGGGGTGGGGGTGCGTCAGACGCGAATAGCCGCACCCTCACCCCTCGCGCTGCGCGCTCGACCTCTCCCGCCAGCGGGAGAGGTGACAGCACCGCCGCGCCACGCCCCGCCGTTCCCCCTCTCCCGCTCGCGGGAGAGGGTTGGGGTGAGGGCGCTCTTGGCTTTACCCCCTCCCCCCGCGAGGCCCGCGTTTCCGCTAGGCTGACCCGCCCTGCCTGCCGCCCCGTTCACGATGTCGCCGCCGCTCAAGACCCGTGCCCGCCTGTCCGAAGTCCGTTACGAGATCCGCGGCGAGCTGGCCCGCCGGGCACGCGAGCTGGAGGCCCAGGGCCGGCAGCTGATCAAGCTCAACATCGGCAACCCGGGCGCGTTCGGCTTCCGCGCGCCGGAACACCTGCAGCAGGCGATCGCCGGTCGCATCGGCGCCACCGATCCCTACACCCACCAGCAGGGCCTGCCCGCCGCGCGCGAGGCGATCGCCGCGTTCCACCGCGCGCGCGGCACGCCCAACGCGTCGCCCGAGCGCGTGTTCGTCGGCAACGGCGTCAGCGAACTGATCGACCTGTCGCTGCGCGCGCTGCTCGATCCCGGCGACGAGGTGCTGCTGCCCGCGCCCGACTACCCGCTGTGGTCGGCCGCGACCATCCTCAACGACGGCCGCCCGGTCTATTACCGCTGCCTGCCGGAAAACGGCTTCCTGCCCGACCCCGACGAGATCGAAACGCTGGTCACCCCGCGCACCCGCGCGATCGTGCTGATCAATCCGAACAACCCGACCGGCGCCGCCTATCCGCGCGCGCTGCTCGAGCGCATCGTCGCGATCGCCGCCCGCCACGGCCTGCTGCTGATGGCCGACGAGATCTACGACGGCATCCTTTACGACGACGCGTCGTTCCAGCCACTGGCCCCGCTCGCCGGCGAGCTGCCGTGCCTGTCCTTCGGCGGCCTGTCGAAGGTGCACCGCGCCTGCGGCTGGCGCGTCGGCTGGGCGGTGCTCGGCGGTGATCCGCTCGCGACCGGCCCGCTGCACCACGCGATGGACCTGCTCGGCGCGCTGCGCCTGTGCGCGAACGTGCCCGGCCAGTTCGCGATCGAGGCCGCGCTGCACGGCGAGGACACGATCGGCGCGCTGACCGCGCCCGGCGGCCGCCTGCACGAGACCCGGCGCGCGCTGATCGACTGCTGCGCCGCCAGCGAGCACCTCGCCCTGGTCGCGCCGCGGGGCGCGCTGTACGGCTTCCCGGCGGTGGTCGGCGACGCCGCGCGCGGCTTCGACGACCATGCCTTCGCGCTGCAGCTGCTGGAGGAAGAACAGGTGCTGATCGTGCCCGGCTCGAGCTTCAACATCCCGTACCGCAACCACTTCCGGGTCACCCTGCTGCCGGAGGCGCCGGTGCTGCGCGAGGTGTTTGCGCGCATCGACCGCGTGCTCGCGCGGCGCGCCGCGACCGCCACCCGCGCGGTGGCCTGAGCGATGACGGACGCGGCGCTGTCGTACCTCGCGCTGGGCGACAGCTACACGATCGGCGAAGGCGTGGCGGAGGACGCGCGCTGGCCGGCGCGGCTGGCGACGGAGTTGCGCCGGGTGCGCGTGCCGCTGGCCGAGCCGCGCATCCTCGCGCGCACCGGCTGGACCACCGACGAGCTGTCGGCGGCGATGGACGCGGAGGAGCCGCTCGGCCAGTGGGACTTCGTGTCGCTGCTGATCGGCGTCAACAACCAGTACCGCGGGCGGCCGGTGGAGGAGTACGCGCGCGCGTTCGCTGCGCTGCTGGCGCGCGCGCTCAAGCTCGCCGGCGGCCGCGCCGACCGGGTGCTGGTGCTGTCGATCCCGGACTGGGGCGTGACCCCGTTCGCCGCCGCCGAAGGCCGCGACCGCGCGCGCATCGCCCAGGAACTGGATGCCTACAACGCCGCCGCGCGCGCGACCTGCGCGCTGCGCCAGGTCGCCTTCGTCGACATCACCGGGGTCTCGCGCGCGCTCGGCGGCGCGCCGTCGATGCTCGCCGCCGACGGCCTGCATCCGTCCGCGGCGATGCACGCCGAATGGGCGGCGCTGGCGCTGCCGGTCGCGCGCAGGCTACTGCAGTGAGCGACGGCCGCGCGCTCGACCGCGCCAGCGCCGCGCGGATCGCCGCGGCGTACAAGCCGGCGCGCTGGTTCGGCAACCGCTGGAACTACTTCTACAGCCGCGCCAAGCTGGCCAGCGACCCGCTGTATCCGGCCGTCGCCGACGCGCTGCGCGGCACCAGCGCGCCGCTGCTGGATCTCGGCTGCGGCATCGGCCTGCTGGTGCTGGCGTTGCGCGACGCCGGCATCGGCGTGGCGTACCGCGGGGTGGACTTCGACGCCGCCAAGATCGCCCAGGCGCGGCGCGCCACGCAGCTCGCCGGCAGCGCGGACGCGCGCTTCGACGTCGTCGACCTCGCCGCCGGCGCCGGGTATCCGCGGCACCGGGGCAGCGTCGCCCTCCTCGACGTGCTGCAGTACCTGCCGCCGGACGCGCAGGCGCGCCTGCTGGACGCCGCGATCGGCATGCTGTCGGCCGACGGCGTGCTGGTGATCCGCAGCGGACTCGACGACGGCGGCGCCCGCATCCGCACCACCGGTGCCTTCGACCGCTTGGCCGCGCGCCTGGGCTGGATGAAGTCGCCGCCGCTGTGCTACCCGCGCGAGGACGAACTGCGCGCGCGCCTGGATGCCGCCGGCCTGCAGAGTCGCTTCAGCCCGCTGCGCGGCAACACGCCGTTCAACAACTACCTGATCGTGGCCCGCCGCGCGCCGTAACCGCTTCTGCTCCCTCCCCCGCTCAGCGGGGGAGGGTTGGGGTGAGGACGCTCTTAAATCGCGTACCCGAACTGCTGCCGGAACTGCCCCGCGAACTCCGCCCAGGTGAACCGCTGGTTCTGCGTCCCGGGGTACTCCACCTTCAGCGCGCCCATCAGCGACGCCATCCGCCCGCAGGTCGCGAGCTCGTCGCCGCGCATCAGGCCGAAGATCAGGCCGGCGCGGTAGGCGTCGCCGCAGCCGGTCGGGTCGGTGATCCGGCGTTCGTGCGCCGGCGGGATCTCCAGGGTCTCGCCGCCGGTATGGATCAGCGAGCCGCGCGGGCCCTGGGTCGTGATGTAGGCCTTGACCTTGGACGCGATCGTCGCCGCGTCCCAGCCGCTGCGCTCCTGCAGCAAATTCGACTCGTAGTCGTTGACGACCACGTAGTCGGCCAGCTCGATGAAGTGGCGGAACTCCTCGCCGCTGAACAGCGGCATCGCCTGGCCCGGGTCGAAGATGAAGGGGATGCCGCTGGCGGCGAACTCCTCCGCGTTCTGCAGCATGCCCTCGCGCCCGTCCGGGCTGACGATGCCGAAGGTGACGCCGGCCACGTCGCGCACGTGGTTCTCGTGGCTGCGCATCATCGCGCCCGGGTGGAAGGCGGTGATCTGGTTGTTGTCGTGGTCGGTGGTGATGAAGGCCTGGGGCGTGAACAGCTCCGGGATCTCCTTGACCTGGTCCAGGCGGATGCCCTGGGCCTGGAACCACTCCCGGTACGGGCCGAAGTCCTGGCCGACGGTCGCCATCGGCACCGGGTCGCCGCCCAGCAGCTTGAGGTTGTAGGCGATGTTGCCCGCGCAGCCGCCGAACTCGCGGCGCATCCGCGGCACCAGGAAGGACACGTTGAGGATGTGCACCTTGTCCGGGAGGATGTGGTTCTTGAACTGGTCCGGGAACACCATGATGGTGTCGTAGGCCAGGGAACCGCAGATCAGTGCCGACATGGTGCAGGACTCGGGGCGTGCCAAAAGGCGGCTAGGGTAGCGGCTGGGGGCGGGCGGGGCCAGTTTGGGCGGCGGCGCGTGGCCCGCTGTTCCCCTCCCCGCTTGCGGGGGAGGGTTGGGGTGGGGGCAGCGTGGGAGCGGGCGGAGCAGGGTCCGCTCCACGCCGCGGCTGAATCGCCGACCGCCGCCACGACCCGCGTGTTTTGTGGCCTGCGTCGCCCCGGCCGTTGTTGTGCCCCCCGGGGGGCGTTGCTAGGCTAGCCAATCCCCCGCATTCCCCCTGCGCGCCCCGGTTTTCCTGCCGCCGGAGCCGCTCCGCACCCTGACGGACACCTGCGCCCGATGTTCAAGAAGTTCCGCGGCATGTTCTCCAACGACCTGTCGATCGACCTCGGCACGGCCAACACCCTCATCTACGTCCGCGGCCAGGGCATCGTGCTGAACGAGCCGTCGGTGGTCGCGGTGCGCCAGGACCGGCTGATCGGCAACCAGCGCTCGGTCGCCGCGGTCGGCGCGGAGGCCAAGCAGATGCTCGGCCGCACCCCCGGCCACATCACCACGATCCGGCCGATGAAGGACGGCGTCATCGCCGACTTCACCTACACCGAGGAGATGCTCAAGCACTTCATCCGCAAGGTGCACAAGTCGCGGATGCTGCGGCCGAGCCCCCGGGTGCTGGTGTGCGTGCCCGCCGGCAGCACCCAGGTCGAGCGCCGCGCGATCAAGGAGTCGGCCGAGGAAGCGGGCGCGCGCGAGGTGTTCCTGATCGAGGAGCCGATGGCCGCCGCGATCGGCGCCGGCATGCCGGTCACCGAGGCGCGCGGCTCGATGGTGGTGGACATCGGCGGCGGCACCACCGAGGTCGCGGTGATCGCGCTCAACGGCATCGTCTACTCGCAGTCGGTGCGCATCGGCGGCGACCGCTTCGACGAGGCGATCATCGCCTACGTCCGCCGCCACCACGGCATGCTGATCGGCGACGCCACCGCCGAGCGGATCAAGCTCGAGATCGGCTGCGCCTACCAGCAGCAGCACGTGCGCGAGATCGAGGTCTCCGGTCGCCACCTCGCCGAGGGCGTGCCGAAGATGATCACCATCAACTCCAACGACGTGCTGGACGCGCTGCACGAGCCGCTGTCGGGCATCGTGGCCGCGGTCAGGCAGGCGCTGGAGCAGACCCCGCCGGAACTGTGCGCCGACGTCGCCGAGCGCGGCATCGTGCTGACCGGCGGCGGCGGACTGCTGCGCGACCTCGACCGCCTGCTGAGCGAGGAGACCGGCCTGCACGTGCAGGTGGCCGACGATCCGCTGACCTGCGTGGCGCGTGGCGGCGGCCGTGCGCTGGAGCTGGTGGACATGCACGGCAACGAGTTCTTCGCGCCGGAGTGACCTTGTTCGGAGATGGGCCCTCCATGGCCCACTCCGAAGCGCCGGGCAAGAAGCGTGGTTCTTGCCCGGCGCCGCAAATGGCTTCGCCATTTGCGTTGATCCATCCATGGATCAAGTCCACGCGCCCCTGCGACGCTTTCGCGGCCAAAAACGACCCGACACGCTGACGTGCCTGCCTACACCAGCGCTCCCGCACCCAAGCCCGGCGACGTCGCCGGCACCCTGCGGTTGCTGGCGTTCCTGGCGCTCGCGGTCGCGCTGATCGTGCTCGACCACCGCGGCGGCTGGCTGGCGCAGCTGCGCGCGCGCAGCGAGGTGGTGGTGCAGCCCCTGTGGTGGCTGGCCGGGCTGCCGGGCCGCGTCGGCGAGGACCTGCGCGACAACGCCACCACTCGCAGCCAGCTCGCCCACGAGAACCGCGTGCTGCGCAACGCGCTGCTGATCAGCGGCGCGCGGCTGGCGCGGCTGCAGGCGGCGGCGGCGGAGAACGCGCGCCTGCGCGGCCTGCTGGCGGCGGCGCAGCGCGGCGGCCTGGACGTGCAGCTGGCACCGATCCTGGACATCGACCTCGACCCGGTGCGCCAGCGCCTGGTGCTCGCCGCCGGCGCGCGCGACGGTGTCGTGACCGGGCAGACCGTGATCGACGCCGGCGGCCTGGTCGGCCAGATCATCGCGGTGTCGCCGCGCAGCGCGACCGTGCTGCTGCTCACCGATCCCGACCACGCGGTGCCGGTGGTGGTCGCGCGCACCGGCGTGCGCCTGGTCGCCTACGGCGAGGGACGCAGCGACCAGCTGCGGCTGGCCAACATCCCGCTGTCCAGCGACATCAAGGTCGGCGACGTGCTGGTGACCTCCGGCCTCGGTGGCCGCTTCCCGGCCGGCTTCCCGGTCGGCAGCGT
>Ga0268362_100119_pt1 | contig 18444 bp, 16 predicted proteins | sample MetcocultureR2M_FD_197214 | JGI IMG/M metagenome (GOLD analysis project Ga0268362, IMG submission 197214) | Soil microbial communities from Anza Borrego Desert, Southern California, United States - Methanotrophic co-culture R2-M | ecosystem: Environmental > Terrestrial > Soil > Desert | place... | reverse complement strand
CCCGCTTCACGGCGGCCTGCGTTTCATGCGCTGGCGAACGAAGGATGTTGCCGCCACGCAAAGGAGACCCGCGAATGAAGCGCCTGATTGCCCTGACGATGCTGTTGATGTTTTCCTCGGTCGCCATGACCGCCTGCAACACGATGGCCGGCGCCGGCAAGGACGTGCAGAAGGTCGGCGAGAAGGTCGAGCAGAAGGCCGAGGACTGCAAGGACGCCGAGTGCTGAGACCCCCGCGACGCAGGACGCACCGCCAGCAAGGGGAGGGCACGGGCCGGGCGACCGGCCCGTTTCCGTCCGGGTCCTCGCTGAACATCTCAGGAATATGTTGCACTGCAGCGTGATCTTCCCTCACGAATCCTTCACGATCGGCTCGCATCCCGACGTGGGGGAGGGAGCAGGCCCGCTACCGGTTCGACCGGGGCGGGCTTTTTATTTGCCTGCATCCCTGATGGTGCAGCGCAGAAAGACCCGGCATGCGGCTGCCGCCTAGACTCGGTGGACCGTGATCCATTTCACGGTTCAACCACAGTTCCCGGGAGTCAGCAGCCAATGCATCATCTCGCCAAGGCGATTTCCGTCGCCCTCGTCTCGTTCGGCATCGCATCCACCGCCCAGGCCGCCACCTTCGTCGTCACCGCGAAGGGGCAGTCCTTCGACGACCAGCTTGCGCGCCGGATCGAGGCCGCCGGCGGCACCATCACCGCGCGCCTGCCGCAGATCGGCGTGGCGGTCGTGGAGGCGCCCGACGCCGGATTCGCCAGCCGCGCCGCCAAGGTCAAGGGCGTGCGCTCGGCGGTGAACGACTACGTGTTCCGGACCGAGGAGCCGGTGTCGATGGCGCTGCCGGAGGCCGACTTCCAGAACCCGCCGGTGTCGGGGGACAACGACGCCTGGTTCGACCTGCAGTGGGGCGCGCAGGCGATCGACCTCGCCGGCGCCTGGAACCAGGGCTACCGCGGCCGCGGCGCCACCGTGGCGGTGCTCGACTCGGGCGTGTCCTGCCAGCATCCGGACATCGCCGCCAACCTGCTGCCGGAATCCACCTCGTTCGTGCCCGGCGAAGGCGTGTGCCATCCGTTCAACAACGCCTTCAACCACGGCACCCACGTCGCCGGCATCATCGCCGCGCCGGACAACGGCACCGGCACGATCGGCGTCGCCCCGGAGGCGAAGATCCTCGCGGTCAAGGTGCTGGCCGACGCCACCGGCAGCGGCAGCTTCGGCGGGATCATCCAGGGCATCGTCTACGCGGCTGACCACGGCGCCGACGTGATCAACATGAGCCTCGGCATCAAGGGCGGGCTGCCGGTGAACGGCCCCGGCGCCAACGACGTGGCGGAACTGATCAACGCCACCAAGCGCGCGGTCGCCTATGCGCGCAAGCACAACGCGCTCACGATCGTGTCGACCGGCAACGAGGCCGTCGATTTCGACCATGCCAGCGGGGTCAGGATCTGCGACGACGACGGCGGCTGCTACGTCGCCAACCTGAAGGCGTTCCCCGCCCAGCTGCCGAACGTGCTGGCGATTTCCGCCACCGCGCCGATCGGCTGGGCGAAGGCGCCGACCAGCACCTTCCTCGACAACCTCGCCAGCTACTCGAACTACGGCACCTCGCTGGTCGCGCTGGCCGCGCCGGGCGGCGACGCCGTCTATCCGGGCAACGAGGTGTGCTCGGTCGGCGGCATCCTCCAGTACTGCTGGGCGCTGGACATGGTGTTCGCGCCGGGCGGTTACTCGGTGGTCGGCGGCCAGGTGTTCGCCTCCTACAGCTGGGCGGTGGGCACCAGCATGGCGGCGCCGCACGTGTCGGGCGTCGCCGCCCTGGTCATCGGCAAGCACGGCGGCAGCATGGCGCCGGCGGAGGTCGAGCGGATCCTGCGCGCGAGCGCCGACGACCTCGGCAAGCCGGGCGCGGATGCGGCCTACGGCCGTGGTCGCGTCAACGCGGCGCGGGCGGTCCAGCTCTAAGCCCTTTCCCGTTCGTTGCGAAGTGGACGGCCGCCTCCGGGCGGCCGTCTGCGTTTGCGCGGGCGCATGCCAGAATCGCCCGCATGTCCGCCGCGTCGCCCACGCTGTCCGCACTCGACGCGCTTCGCGCGCGCGCGCTGCAGCGCCTGCGCGCCGCCGATCCCGGCGCCGGGCCGCTGCTCGACGATCCCGGGATGCATGCGCGGCTGGCCCGGCTGGCACTGGCCAGCGACTTCGCGATCGACACCCTGGCGCGCCAGCCCGGCCTGCTGCAGACCCTGCTGGAGCGCCCCGCGCAGCCGCTCGCCGCGCCGCGGCTGGACGCCGGCAACCGCGCCGACTGGGGCGCGCTGCTGCGTCGTTACCGCCAGGCCGAATCCACGCGGATGGTCTGGCGCGACCTCGCCGGCGACGACGGCGTCGAGGACACCCTCGCCGCCAGCACCGCGCTCGCCGAACGCTGCCTGCAACTGGCGCTGGACGCGCTGGAGGCGGACTTCGCGTCGCGCCACGGGGTGCTGCGCGCCGAGGACGGCAGCGTGCAGCGGCTGGTCGTGTTCGGCCTCGGCAAGCTCGGCGGCGGCGAGCTGAATTTTTCGTCCGACATCGACCTCGTCTACGCCTACGAGCACGGCGGAGCTTCGGACGGCGCGCGCGCGCTGGCCGCCGAGGACTACTTCGCCCGGCTCGGCCAGCAACTGGCGAAGCTGCTCGACGAAGCCACCGCGGACGGCTTCTGCCACCGCGTGGACCTGCGCCTGCGACCGTTCGGCAGCGCCGGCCGGCTGGCCTTGTCGTTCGCGGCGATGGAGTCGTACTTCCAGCAGGAGGGCCGCGACTGGGAGCGATACGCCTGGCAGAAGGCGCGGCCGGTGGCGGGCGACCTCGCCGCGGGCGAGCGCTTCCTCGACGCGCTGCGGCCGTTCGTGTACCGCCGCTACCTCGACTACGGTGCGCTCGACGGCTTGCGCGCGATGAAGGCGGCGATCGCGGCCGAGGTCGCGCGCCGCGAGCTGGCCGACGACATCAAGCGCGGCCCCGGCGGCATCCGCGAGATCGAGTTCCTGGTGCAGGCGCTGCAGCTGGTGCGCGGCGGGCGCGAGCCGCAGCTGCGCGGGCGCCGCCTGCTGCCGGCGCTGCGCGCGCTGGTGGCCGCGGGGCACGTCGCGCCGGCCGCGGGCGCGGCATTGGGCGAGGCCTACCGGTTTTTGCGCCGGCTGGAGAACCGCCTGCAGATGCTGCGCGACGCGCAGACCCACGTGTTGCCGGGGGACGGCGTGGACCGCGCGCGCCTCGCGGCGGGCCTCGGGTATCCGGACTGGGGCGCCCTGCGCGCAGCGCTCGATGCGCAGCGCGCGCGGGTGTCGGCGGAGTTCGCGGCGCTGCTGGCGCCGCGCCGGCAGGCGGCGCCGGTCGGCGCGCTGGCGGCGTACTGGCAGGCGTTGCCCGGGGGCGATGCCGCGGTGCTGGCCGAGGCCGGCTTCGCCGATCCGGAGGCCGCGCATGCCGCGCTGCGCGGCTTCGCCGCGGCGCCGGCGCTACGCGCGCTGTCGGAGGCGACCCGCGCGCGCCTGGACCGCGCCTTGCCGGCCCTGCTCGAGGCGACCGCCGCCTCGGCGCAGCCGGACGCGGCGCTGCAGCGCCTGCTGCCGCTGCTGCACACGTTGCTCAAGCGCGCGAGCTACCTCGCCCTGCTCGACGAGCAGCCGGTCGCGTTGCAGCGCGTGGTCGACGTGACCGCCGGCAGCGCGTTGCTGGCCGAACGCCTCGGCCGACATCCGCTGCTGCTGGACGAACTGCTGGACGTGCGCGCCGCCGGGCCGCTCCCGGATCGCGAGGCGCTGCGCGCGGCCTGCGCCGCGGCCGCGGCGCCCGCCGACACCGAGGAGGCGCTGCAGGCCCTCAACGAGGCGCGCCAGGCGCTCAGCTTCCGGATCGCGCTGGCCACCCTCGACGGCCGCCAGCAGGCGCAGGACAGCGCGCGCCAGCTCGCCTGGCTGGCCGACGCGGTGATCGCGCAGGGGCTGCGGCTCGCGCGCGCGGAGATGGAGGCGGCGCACGGCGCGGTCGCCGGCGCGCGCTTCGCCGTGCTCGGCTACGGCAGCCTCGGCGGCGAGGAACTCGGCTTCGGCTCCGACCTCGACCTGGTGTTCCTGTACGACGCGCCGGACGGCGCGCATTCGGACGGTGCGCGCGCGCTGGATGCGTCGCGCTGGTTCGTGCGGCTGGCGCAGAAGCTGGTCGCGCTGCTCGCCACCAGCACCGGCGCCGGCCGCCTGTACGAGGTCGACGTGCGCCTGCGCCCGGACGGCGCCAAGGGCCTGCTGGTCTCGACCCTGGCCAGCTACGCCGACTACCAGCGCGAACGCGCCTGGACCTGGGAGCACCAGGCGCTGGTGCGCGCGCGCTGCGTCGCAGGCGATGCCAGCCTGTGCGCGGGCTTCGAGGCCGTGCGCGGCGACACCCTGGCGCGCGATCGCGATCCGGCCGCGCTGGCGGAGGACGTCGCGGCGATGCGCCGGCGCATGCGCGCCGAGCTCGACCGCAGCGACGCCGCCCGCTTCGACCTCAAGCAGGGCGCCGGCGGCCTGGTCGACCTGGAGTTCCTGCTGCAATGCCTGGTCCTGCGCGACGCGCAGGCGCATCCGGCGCTGCTGGCGCCGCGCGATACGCCGGGGCTGCTGCGCGCGCTGGCGCAGGCCGGCGTGCTCGATGCGGACACCGGCGAAGCCCTGCTCGCAGCGCACGCGACGCTGCTGGACGCGGGGCTGCGCTGCACGCTGGACCGGCGGCCGCGGCTGGTCGTCGAGAACGCGCACATCACGGACGCGCGGGACGCGATCGCCGCCGCGCTCGTCGCGCACGGCCTGCAGGTCGGTTGAAGCCCGCGTTCGCGCGCGACTACAGCGCGAGCCGCGCGCGGATCTCGGTGGCGACACGCGCGGTCTCGCGCAGCGGCGTCGGCGGCTCCGTCGGCCAGGCATCGCCGAGCACGCCCACGCGCCCGAGCCCCTGCAAGGCATCCAGGAAGCTTCGCACCCGGCCGCGCACCGCGTCGGGCGCGAACACCTGCACCGGCACCCGCGTCGCGCAGGCTTCCGAGAGCATGTTGACCGAGTCCGGCGTGCACGCGATGCGGTCGGCCCAGGCGAGGAGGCCGGGGTAGGGATTGGGGCCGTCCTCCGCGTTCGCCCAGAACAGCCCGCCCGCGCGCGCGACCAGGGCGCGCGCGGCGGCGGCCACGTCGGCTGGCGTGCGGCGCGAGGTGGTGACCAGCAGGCTGCCGTCGCGTGGCAGGGCGTCGGCCAGCGCGTCGAAGCGCGTGCGATCGAACCGGTAATGCGCGCTGTCGCCGCCGAGCAGCAATGCGGTGCGCGGTCCAGGCAGCGCCGCCAGCGCGGGGAAGTCGGCGCGCGCCCGCGCCAGCCAGGCATCGTCCACCGGGTGCAGGCTGCCGAGCACGCGCAGCACGTTGTCGCCGCGCAGCGCGTCGTGTTCCGGCGCCACCACCAGGTCCCAGTGCGAAGGCGGCAGGCGCGGGTCAAGGATCTGCACCACGCGGGCGCCGCGCCCGCGCGCCAGCCGGGTTGCCAGCGCCGCCTGCCGGCCGCAGCCGACCGCCAGCCGCGGCGGATCCGCCAGCCGCGCCGCGAACTCCGCGCCGAACCCGCGGGTGCTGCCCGGCGCGCGCCGCGGCGCCATCCAGCGCCAGGGCGCGCGCGGCGCCAGCGTGATCGCCGCCACCTCGCCGGCATCCAGCGCGTGCGCCAGCGCCCCCGCCTGGCGGCGGTTGCCCGCGCGCCCGTCGCTCAGCGCCCACACCGCGGCGGTCCCGTGTCGCATTGGCGTCGAACGCTCCGTTGCGGGCGTGCGAAGGCCGCCCGACGCGCGAGACTCTACACTGCGTCTTTCCCTTCACCGCAAGGAGCGCCCATGTCCGATCGGGACTTCGCCCCGCTCGAACCGCACGCCCTCGACGTCCTGTTCCGACAGGCCCGCACCTACAACCGCTTCAGCGGCGAGATCGACGACGCGCTGCTGCACCAGCTGTACGACCTCGCCAAGTTCGGCCCGACCCAGACCAACACCTGCCCGGCGCGCTTCGTGTTCGTGCGCTCGCCCGAGGCCAAGGCCAAGCTCGGCCCGGCGCTGGACAAGGGCAACCACGACAAGACGATGGCGGCGCCGTGCACGGTGATCGTCGGCTACGACATGGCGTTCTACGACAAGCTGCCGCTGCTGTTCCCCCATACCGACGCGCGCGGCTGGTTCTCCGACGCGCCGGAGGAGGAGCTGTACCGGATCGCCCTGCGCAGCAGCAGCCTGCAGGGCGCCTACCTGATCCTCGCCGCGCGCGCGCTCGGCCTGGACTGCGGGCCGATGTCCGGCTTCGACCGGGCGAAGGTGGATGCCGCCTTCTTCGCCGGCACGAAGATCCAGTCCAACTTCCTGATCAACCTCGGCAAGGGCGACCCGGCCAGCGTGTATCCGCGCGGCCCGCGACTGCCCTTCGACGAAGCCTGCGAGATCGCCTGACCACCCCACGGAGACGACCATGACCCGCCGCATCCTTCTCGCCGCACTGCTCGCCGCCGCCACCTTCGCCGCGCAGGCGCAGGGCACGCGCTACCGGATCGACCCCGACCACACCATGGTGCTGGCCAGCTGGAGCCACATGGGCTACTCGCACCCGAGCGCGAACTTCGGCCAGGCCAGCGGCACCCTGGTCTACGACGCGCAGGACCCGGCGAAGTCCTCGGTGGAAGTGACGCTGCCGATAGCTGGCCTCAACAGCTTCGTGCCCAAGCTCGACGAGCACCTCAAGGGCGAGGACTTCTTCGACGCGGCGAAGTACCCGACCGCCACCTTCCGCAGCACCGGCGTGCGCGCGCTCGGCGGCGACCGCTTCGAAGTCACCGGTGACCTGAGCCTGCACGGCGTGACCCGGCCGGTGGTGCTGCAGGCCACGCTCAACAAGCAGGGGCCGCACCCGATGGGCGGCAAGCCCACGGTCGGGTTCGACGCCACCACCACGATCAAGCGCTCCGAGTTCGGCATCGACAAGTACGTGCCCGCGGTCGGCGACGAGATCACCCTGCGCATCACCACCGAGGCGCACGCGCCGGCGGACGGGGCCGCGCAATGATCGTCCAGCGCCCGGCCTCGGCGCGCGGCGCGGCGCGCACCGACTGGCTCGACAGCCGCCACACCTTCTCGTTCGGGCACTACCACGACCCGGCGTGGATGGGCTTCGGCGCGCTGCGGGTGATCAACGAGGACCGGGTCGCGCCGGGCGGCGGCTTCGCGCCGCACGGGCACGCCAACATGGAAATCCTGAGCTGGGTGCTGTTCGGCGCGCTGGCGCACCGCGACAGCAGCGGCGGCGGCGGCGAGCTGCGCGCCGGCGAGCTGCAGTGGATGAGCGCCGGCCACGGTATCCAGCACAGCGAGTACAACGCCTCGCGCGAGGCGCCGGTGCACTTCCTGCAGATCTGGATCCAGCCCGACCGGGTGAACGCGCCGCCGGCCTACGCCCAGCGCGCCTTCGACCCGGCACAGCGGCGCGCGCGCTGGGCCCTGCTGGCCTCGCCCGACGGCGCCGACGGCAGCATCGCGATCCGCCAGCAGGCGCGGTTGCACGCCACCCTGCTGGCGTCGGGCGAGTCGCTGGCGTTCGCGCTGGATCCGGACCGGCGCTACTGGCTGCATGTCGCCCAAGGCACGCTTACCGCCAACGGCCAGGCGCTGGGCGCGGGCGACGCGCTCGGCTTCGTGGAGGAGGGCGGCGAGTTGCGACTCGCCGGCAACGGCGAGTCGCCGGCCGACGTGCTGCTGTTCGAATTGCCGGGCGAGTGACCGCGCAGAGCGGAGCTTGCTCCGCTACGCCAGTCGGGTGCCCGGCAGCGAAGCAAGCTCCGCTCTACGGAGAGCGAAAGGCGCATTGCGCGCACTCGCGAGCGCGGCGGGCGGGAGAGGCAGGCAGGACACGTCGTGAATCCGTCCATGGAGGCTCGGATGCGCCATCCATGGCGCATACGGTCCTGCCCACCTCTCCCACCCGACGCGCCCCCAGCACCGTCGCGGGTCCACGTAGAGCGGAGCAAGCTCCGCTCTACGACAGCCGCCAGGATCTGTCCGAGCGACCGGGAGGGCGGGGGTGTTGCGTCAAGCCGGCCATGGATGGCCGGCGCCCGCATAAGGGCAGGACTGCCCTTCTAAGGGAAAAGCAATACCCCCGCCCTCCCGGGCGCGGGCCCAGGACGCTCGCCTCCCGTCTCCCGTCTCCCGTCTCCCAATCCGGGCCCGACGGCCGCAGCTGCTAAGCTAATGCCTGCATTCCGCCCGTTTCCGCAGCACGCGCCATGGCCGAACCCGTCTCCCAGCAAACGCCCGCCAACACCCAGCAGCGGTACGAGGTGCATCGCAGCGAGCTGCCGCTGAGCTGCCCGACCCCGGCGATGGCGGTGTGGAATTCGCATCCGCGCGTGTACCTGCCGATCACGCAGGAGGGCGGCGAGGCCGACTGCCCGTACTGCGGCGCGCATTTCGTCCTGGTCGACTGACCCGCGCCGGCGCATGCGCCGCCGGCTGACCGTGCTGCAGTTGCTGCCGGCGCTGGATGCCGGCGGCGTCGAGCGTTCCACCATCGAGATCGCCGAGGCGCTGGTGCGCGCCGGCCACCGCGCGCTGGTCGTGTCCGCCGGCGGGCGGATGGTCGATGCGTTGCATGCGGCCGGCGGCGAGCACGTCGTGCTGGACGTCGGCCGCAAGTCGCCGCTGGTGTTGCGCCACGTTCCGGCGCTGCGCCGGCTGCTGGCACGCGAACGGGTGGACATCGTGCACGCGCGCTCGCGGCTGCCGGCGTGGATCGGCCGTCTCGCCCTGCGCGGCCTGCCCGCGGCGTCGCGCCCGCGTTGGGTGACCACCGTGCACGGGCTCAACTCGCCCTCGCGCTACAGCGCGGTGATGGCCTCCGGCGAGCGCGTCGTCTGCGTGTCCGGCACCGTGCGCGACTACGTGCTCGCGCACTATCCGCGCACCGATCCGGCGCGCCTGCGGGTGGTACCGCGCGGGGTGGATCCTGCGCGCTTCCCGCGCGCGCCGCGGCCGGACCGCGCGGCGCGCGCGCAGGTGGCCGCGCTGCATCCGGCGCTGGCCGGAGATGGTCCGCTGCTGTTGCTGCCCGGCCGTGGCACCCGCCTCAAGGGCCACGCGGACGCGCTGCACCTGCTCGCCGCGCTGCGCGCCGACGGCAGCGATGCACGGTTGTGGTTGCCCGGCGCGCGCCAGGCCGGGCGCGACGACTATCTTGATGCGCTTCAGCGCGAGGCCGTCGCGCTCGGCATCGCCGATGCGCTGGCGATCACCGAGCCGACCGCCGCGATCGCCGCGGCGTACGCCGCGTCCGATCTGGTCCTGCAGCTGTCGCGCAAGCCGGAGGCCTTCGGCCGCACCGTGCTCGAGGCGCTGGCGGTGGGCAGGCCGGTGCTCGGCTGGGCCCACGGCGGCGTCGGCGAATTGCTGCGCGCCTGGCAGCCGTCGGGCGCGGTGCCGCCGTTCGACGCGGCGGCGCTCGCCGCGCGTGCGCGCGCGCTGCTGGCGGCGCCGCCCGCGCCGCCGACGCCCTTCCCGGATACCCTGCGCGCGATGCAGGATGCGACCCTTGCGATCTACCACGAGTTGACGGATGAGCGACCCCAACCACACGCCTGAAGCCGCCACCGGCTGGCGCTGGGCCCCGGCCTGGGTGCTCGCCTTCGTCGCCCTGTGGCCCGCGCCGGGCGTTGCCGAGGGCGTGATGGTGCTGGGCGCGCTGGCGGCGATCGCGCGCCTGCTGCTGGTGCGCTTCCGCGGCGGCATGGCGCTGCTGAGCGCGCCGGCGTGGGCGCTGACCAGCGTGCTGTTCTGCGCGTACTGGCTGCCGGAACTGGTGTCAGCGGTGGACGCGATCGATCGCGCGCACGCTTTCGAGGAAGCGCTGGTGGACCTGCGCTACCTGCCGTTCCTGTGGCTGGTCGCGGCGGCGGTCGCCAACGAACGCGGCCGTCGCACGACCTTTGCCGGGCTCGGCGTGATCATGGCGGCATGGACGCTGGACGCACTGCTGCAGGCGATCAGCGGGACCAGTCCGCTGTTCTGGGGCCTGGACCAGCTCAAGCAGGCGATCAGCGGGCACCCGATGTGCGCCGCCCGCGAGGTCGCCGCCGCCGATCGCCTGAGCGGCGTGCTCGGCCCCTGCAACCTCAAGCTCGGGCTGGTGCTGGCGAGCCTGTCGCCGTTCGTGCTGTTCGCGGCGATGCGCCGCTTCGGCGCGATCGGCTGGCTGCTTGCCTCGGCCGGGGTCGGGCTGGTGGTCCTGCTGGCGGGCGCGCGCGCCGCGTGGATCACCTACGCGCTGGTACTGCTGTTTTCCGGCTGGCGTGCGCTGGGGGCGAAGCGGCTGACCGGGGTGTTCGTGTTCGGCGCGCTCGCGCTGGGCGTGCTCAGCGCGACCGTGCCGCAGGTCCGCGAGCGGCTGGTGCGCACCGCCTCGGCGCTGACCGCGAGCGAGGAGGGCATGGACGTCGCCCTGTCCGGCCGCACCCGGATCTGGGGCGCGGCGGTGTGCATGGCCGGCGCGCATCCGGTCAACGGCGTCGGCGCGCGTGGCTTCCGCGACGCCTTCCCCGGCTGCGATCCGCATCCGGAGGAAGCGCCGGCCTGGGGCAGCGGGCCCGCCCTGCACGCGCACCAGATCGTGCTGGAGATCCTCAGCGAGACCGGCGGCTTCGGCCTGCTGTGCTGGCTGGCCGGCGCCGCGCTGGCGTGGCGCGCATGGCGCTATGCGACGCCGCAGGCGCGCGAGCGGGCGCGGCCGGCGATGCTGGCGCTCGCCGTCACCGTGTTCCCGTTCAATACCCACCTCGCGTTCTATTCCACCTTCTGGGGCGGGCTGGCGCTGCTGCTGGCAGCGCTGTACGCCGGCAGCCTGCTCGGGCGCGGACCGGCGGAATGACGAGGGCGTTGGCGGAGGGCCGCGGCACGGGCGCGGCCGCGGGCGTATGACGACGAACGCCGACGACGCGCGCCGCCGCTGCGCCTGGCTGCCGCTGGCGAACGGCGCCGCGCACGCGATCGCGCGCCTGCCGCAACCGCTGCTGCTGGCTTGCGGCGCGGCGCTCGCCTGGCTGGGCGCGCCACTGCTGCGCAAGCGGCGGCGCTACGCGCGGGTCAACCTCGCGCTGTGTTTCCCCGAACTCGACGACCGCGCGCGCGCACGGCTGCAGCGCGCGACCTGGCGCGCGACCATCACCGGCCTGCTCGAGTTGCTGCGCGCCTGGTTCGCGCCGCGGGCGACGGTGGCGCGGCTGGTCGACGTGGCGGGCCTTGAGCACGTGCACGCGGCGCGCGCGCAGGGGCGCGGCGTGCTGCTGCTGACCGGCCACTTCCCGCATTCCGAACTCGGCGGCCGCGCGCTGGCCGACGCGCTCGGCCTGCCCTTGGCGGTGGTCGTGCGCCGCAACGCGCACCCGTGCATGGAGCGCTGGATGGATGCCGCGCGCCGGCGCGCGTTCGCCGACACCATCGGCAAGAAGGACGTGCGCGCGCTGCTGCGCACGCTCTCGCGCGGCGGCCTGGTGGCCTATTCGGCGGACCAGAACTTCACCTACCAGAACGCCTTCGTGCCGTTCTTCGGCGTGCAGGCGTCGACCCTGGTCGCGACCTCCGACATCGCCCGCCGCAGCGGCGCGGTGGTGCTGCCGTACTGGTTCCTGCGCGGGGACGACGGCCGCTACCGGCTGTGGATCGAGCCGCCGTGGGACGGCTGGCCCAGCGACGATCCGGCCGCCGATGCCGCCCGCTACATGCGCGAGCTCGAACGCGTGGTGCGCCTGCGCCCCGAGCAGTACCTGTGGGTGCACCGGCGCTTCAAGACCCGCCCGCCCGGCGAGCCGGACGTCTACCGGTAGGGTCTTGCCGGCAGGGGCTTACCGGTAGGGGTCGGCGCCGCCGTCCGGCTGCCGCTTGAAGCGCCGGTGGATCCACAGGTACTGCGCCGGCGCCGCGCGCACCATCTCCTCGATCGCCGCCATCACCCGCGCGGTGTCGGAGGTCGCGTCACGCGAGGGGAATTCGGCGAACACCGGCGACAGCCGCAGCGTGTAGCCGCCGTCGGGGCGCCGCTCGTGGGCGAAGGCGAGCACCCGCGCGCCGGACAGCCGCGCCAGCTGGTGGGTCGAGGTCAGGCTGTGCGCCGGCAGGCCGAAGAAGGGCACGAACACGCTGTCGCCGCGACGCGTGTCCTGGTCCGGCGCGAACCACAGCAGGCCGCCGTCCTTGAGGTGGCGGATCGCCGGGCGCAGCTGGTCGCGCGCGAACATCGCCGCGGCGTAGCGCAACCGCCCGCGCTTGACCGCCCACTCCATCGCCGGGTGCGCGTGCGGGCGGTACATGCCGGCCAGCGGGATGAAGTCGCACATCAGCCGGCCGCACACTTCCAGCGTGGTGAAGTGGCCGGAGATCACGATCACGCCGCGGCCGTCGGCGCGCGCCCGTTCGACGTGCTCCAGGCCTTCCACGCGCAACCCGCGCCGCAGCGGCGCGACGCTGCCCCACCAGGCGCGGGCGAACTCGAACACGCCGATGCCGAGCGCGCGGAAGCTTTCGCGCAGCAGGCGCGCGCGTTCGTCATCGCCGGCCTGCGGGAAGCACAGCGCTAGATTTCGCGCGGCAACCGTGCGGCGCTCGCGCATCAGCACTCGCAGCGCTTCTCCGAGCAGGCGACCCAGCCCGCGCTGCAGCGGCCACGGCAATCGCGCGAGCAGCGCCATGACCCCGATCCCGAGCCAGGTCGGCCATTGCGATGGCGCGCGCGGCGGCGGGCCGGCGTCGGTGGGGTCGCGGGGGTCCTCGGACATGGCGCCAGTCTAGGCAACCTCCGGGAAAAGGTCAGGCGGAACGCGGGCCGCAGCGGTAGGGCGGGGGCGCGACAGGCCGCGCGGCACGTGCGGCGCGGACGCGGCACCGCGCGCCTGTATCCTTCGCCGATGCGCTTGGATCCCGTCGGCCGGCTGCTGCGCGGCCTGTACTCGCTGGCCCTGTACCTGCTGCTGCCGGTGACGGTCTACCACCTGATCTGGCGCGGCTTCCGCCAGGCTGCGTATTTCCAGCGCTGGAGCGAGCGCTACGGCATCTACGCGGCGGACGCGGCACCGTGCGCGTTGTGGCTGCACGCGGTGTCGGTGGGCGAGGTCAACGCCGCCGCGCCGCTGGTGAACGCGCTGCGCCGCGACCGCCCCGACCTGCGCCTGCTGGTCACCACCATCACCCCCACCGGCTCCGAACGCGTGCGCGCGCTGTGGGGCGACGCGGTCGAGCACGTGTACCTGCCCTACGACCTGCCCGGCGCGGTCGGCAGTTTCCTGCGCCATTTCCGGCCGCGGCTGGCGCTGGTGATGGAAACCGAGCTGTGGCCGAACCTGCTGTTCGGTTGCGCCGAGCACGGGGTGCCGGCCTACGTGCTCAACGCGCGGCTGTCGCAGCGCTCGCTGCGCGGTTACCGGTTGCTGCGGCCGCTGCTGGCGCGCGCGCTGGGCACGGTGCGCGCGGTGCTGGTGCAGTCACCGGCCGACGGCCGCCGCTTCCTGCACCTGGGCGCGCCGCGCGAGGCGGTGCGGGTCACCGGCAACCTCAAGTACGACGTCGCCGTCGGCGATGGCTGGCCGACCTTCGCCGCCGCCTTCCGCGCGCGCGCCGGCGCGCGCCCGGCCTGGATCGCGGCGAGCACGCACGTGGAGGAGGAGTCGGCGGTGATCGCGATCCACCGCCGCCTGCGCGCGCGCTGGCCGGACCTGCTGCTGCTGTGGGCGCCGCGCCATCCCGAGCGCTTCAAGGCGGTCGCGCAGCAGGCGGTGCACGCCGGCTGGCGGGTCGCGACGCGGCACCTGACCCAGTGGCCGGACGCCGACGACGCGGTGTTCGTGCTCGACACGCTGGGCGAGCTGGCGCTGTTCTACGGCTGCGCCCAGGTCGCCTTCGTCGGCGGCAGCCTGCAGCCGGTCGGCGGCCACAACCTGCTGGAGCCGGCGGCGGTCGGCACCGCGGTGGTGACCGGGCCGCACCTGCACAACTTCACCGACATCGCCCGTCAGCTGCAGGCGGCCGGCGCGCTGCGGATCGGCCGGGACGCGGACGCGGTGGGCGCGGCGATCGAGGCCCTGCTCGCCGATCCCGATGCGCGCGCGGCGATGGCGCAGGCGGCGCGCGCGCTGGTCGAAGAGGGTCGCGGCGCGCTCGGGCGCACCCTGATGGCGATCGCCCCGGACCTGCCGTCCGGCTGAGGGTCCGAACGAAAACGCCCCGCCGGGGCGGGGCGTCGGGGGCGCGCTAACGGGAGCTCGCGCGGACGGGAGCCTTACTGCGCCTGCAGGTCCGACGGCGCCAGCTTGGCGTTGGCGTCGGCGGTGAGCAGGCGGTTGATGTCCTGCACGTCGTCCACTTCCAGGGTGCCGGCGGCCTGCTCCAGGATCAGCCGCTGCTGCAGGAAGTTGTAGCGGGCGCGCGCGTACTCGCGCTGGGCGTTGAACAGGTTCTGCTGGTTCTGCAGCACATCGAGCACGGTGCGGGTGCCGACCTCGAGGCCGACCTGCGACGCGTCGTACGCGGCCTGCGCGGAGACCAGCGCCAGCCGGCGCGCCTCGATCTCGCTGATGCCCGCGACCAGGGTCTGGTACGCGTTGCGGGTGTTGCGCTCGAGCGCGCGCTTGTCCTGCTCGTACTGGGCCTGCGCGGCGTCACGGCGGGCGATCGCCTGGCGCACCTGCGACTGGGTCGCGCCACCAGAGAAGATCGGCACGCTCAGGGTGATCCCGAACGACGGGCCGCGGCTCTCGCCGCCGGTCGGAAAGGTGCTGGAGAACGGCGGGTTGCTGCTGCTGAAGGTGTTCTCGCCCCAGCTCGTGGTCTTGCCGTAGCTGCCGTTGAAGTACAGGGTCGGCAGGTGGCCGGCGCGCGCGGTGGTGACGTCGGCTTCCGCCGAACGCACCTGCAGCTGCTGCGCCTTGAGCGCCGGGTTGTTGTCGATCGCGCTGGCGACCCAGGCGTCGGCGCCGCCCTTCTCCGGCAGCTGCGGCTGGAAGTCGGCCGGCAGCGCCTTGAGGTCGCGCACCGGCTGGCCGGTGATCTCGGCCAGCGCCTGGTAGGCGTCCTCCAGCGCGTTGCGGGTGACGATCGTGTTGGCGCGCGCGCTGTCGTAGGTGGCGCGCGCCTCGTGCACGTCGGTGATCGGCGCCAGGCCGACCTCGAGGCGCTTGCTGGCGAAATCGAACTGCTTCTTCAGCGCCGCTTCCTGCGCCTCCGCCGCCGCCAGCGTCTCGATCGCGACCAGCACGTTGAAGTAGGCCAGCGAGGTGCGGGTGATCAGCGAGTCGCCGGCCGAGCGCAGCTGGAAGTCGGCGGCCTCGCTCAGCGCGTTCTGGCTCTTCACCCGGCTGAAGCGGCCGAAGTCGAACAGCACCTGGTTGACGTCGACGCCGAGGCTGCGGCTGTGGCTCTCGGTCTCGGAGTCGCCGGTGAAGCGGATCGGGTCGCCCGTTTCGGGGTCCAGCTGCGACTGGGTCGAGGGGCCGGTGGAGCGCGACTGGCGATAGGTCGCGCTGCCGTCGAGCTGCGGCAGCAGCGCGGCGCGCGCCTGCACCGCGCCTTCGCGGGTGGCGCGGCTGCTGGCCTCGGCGGCGGACAGCTGCGGGTCGCCGGCGCGCGCCAGCTCGTAGGTCTGCAGCAGGTCCTCGGCGTGCGCGGCGGCGGGCAGCAGGGCGATGGCGAGGGCGAGGGCGAGTGGGTAGCGGCGCATGCGGGGTCCTTTGTCGAAACCCGCACGAACGCGTGCGGGTGCGTGGTCGCTTACAGCTGGAAGTGGGGCGCCGGCGCGGCGCCGGCGAGGTAGGGCAGTTCGGTTTCGAACAGGGATTCGATGCGGGCGGCGCCCGCTTCGTTGCGCACCAGCACCGCCTCCATCGCCGGCGCGCGGCCGCGCACGACGAACAGGCGGCCGCCGGGAGCCAGCCAGTCGAGGAAGGCCGGCGGCACGCTGTCGACCGCGGCGGTCACGCAGGCGGCGTCGAAGCGGCGCTCGCTGCGCCAGTGCAGCCCGGCCGCGGCGAGGTTGGCGCGCGCGGCGTCGGCGAGGCCGGGGTCGGCCTCCAGCACCAGCACCTCGCGGGCGAGCCGGCCCAGGCAGGCGGCAAGGTAGCCGCCGCCGGCGCCGGCCAGCAGCACCGCTTCGTGCGGCTGCGGCGCGAGCGCCTGCAGGATCCGGCCTTCCAGCACGGGCTTGAGGGTCTGCGCGCCATTGCCCAGCGGCAGCGCCAGGTCGGCATAGGCCAGCGCGCGGTAAGCGGCGGGCACGAAGGCTTCGCGCGGGACCTGCGCCAGCACCTCCAGCACGCGCGTGTCGAGCACGTCCCAGGGGCGGATCTGCTGTTCCACCATGGCCTCGCGGGCCTGGTCGAAGTCGAGTCGGATGCTGGCGTTCATGGCGTGGGGTTCGCGGTCGGGGAACCGGCAATTCTAGCGGGCGCCAGTGCCCACGTCGGGGACAGGATGACTGTGGTAGCACACCCGCACTGAGTGCCGGAAGTCAGTGGGCCCAATGGCCGGCTCCGGCGGCGTTGCGTCAGCGCGGCGCATAGGCGCGCAGGAACATGTCCACCGACGCGGCGATGTGCGCCTCGGCCGCCCCCCGCGGCAATGCGCGGCAGCAGCCGAGCACCAGCTGCGCGTGCGCCTCGCCCTTGAGCAGGGCGAAGAACTGCGCCGAGGCGCGGGCGGGATCAGGCACCTCGAGTTCGCCGGCGGCGGCGCGCTTGGCCAGCAGCTCGGCGAAGGCGGCCTGGATGCGCATCGGCCCGCTTTCCCAGAACAGGCGCGAGACCGGCGACTCGGCCAGCTGCGGCGAGCACAGCACGCGGTGCCCGGCGATCGCCTCCGGCGCGCTGACCATGGCGAAGAACGCCCGGCCGACCTGCAACAGCCGTTCGCGCAGCGGCACGTCCGGGCGTGCCTCGAACAGCGAGCTGGGCAGCTGCTGCTCGCACCAGGCCTTGGCGGCGGCGCCGAACAGCGTTTCCTTGTCGCCGTAGTGGCTGTACACGGTGAGCTTGGAGACGCCGGCCTCGGCGGCGATCTGGTCCATGCTCACGCCGTCGAAGCCCTGGGCGAGGAACAGGCGCTTGGCGGTCTCCAGGATCGCCGAGCCCTTCTCCGGATCCTTCGGGCGGCCGGGTGCCGCGGGACCGGCGGGCTTGCGCGGGGCGGATTTGGGACGGGTCGGATACATCGGGCCAAATACTAGACTACCCGGTTCGTTATTTATACCATACCCGCCGGTTCACTAATTGGCCGTTTGGCTGGAGCCGCCATGGCGCGCAGGAACGCAGGGAACGGGCGGGCAGGGATGGGCATGGCGGGCCGGCTGGTCGCACTGGCGATGGCCGGTCTGCTGGCGGCCTGCGGCAACGGCGACGAGGCGGCCGAACCGGCGCGCCCGGTGCTGGTGACCCATCCGCTGGCCGAGGCCGACGCCGCCGTGGCCGCAGCCGCCTACGCCGGCGAGATCCGCGCCCGCGAGGAAAGCCCGCTGTCCTTCCGTGTCGGCGGCAAGCTGGTGCGGCGGCTGGTCGACGTCGGCGACCGCGTGCGCCGCGGCCAGGTGCTGGCCGAACTGGATCCGGGCGACCTCGCCCTGCAGGCGCGGGCCGCGCAGGCGCAGCTCGCCGCCGCGCAGGCGGAACTGCAGCGCGCCGAGGCCGACCGCGCGCGCTTCGCCAGACTGGCGGAGCAGCAACTGGTCAGCCGTTCCGCGCTCGACGCGCAGACCGCCGCCGCGCAGGCGGCGCGCGGCCAGGTGCGGGCGCTGCAGGCGCAGCTCGACGTCGCCCGCAACCAGGCCGGCTACGCCGAACTGCGCGCGCCGCGCGACGGCGTTATTGCCGCGCGCCAGGCCGAGGCCGGGCAGGTGGTCGCCGCCGGCCAGCCGGTCTACGTGCTCGCCGCCGAGGGCGAACGCGAAGTCGCCTTCGCGGTGCCGGAAGGCGCGATCGACGGGGTCGCGATCGGCCAGCCGGTGCGGGTGGAGCTGTGGAGTACGCCGGGCCGGCTGCTGGCCGGACGCATCCGCGAACTGGCGCCGGCGGCGGATCCGCAGACCCGCACCTACGCCGCGCGCGCCACGCTCGAGGACGCCGGCACGCTCGCGCTCGGCCAGAGCGCGCGCGTCTTCCTCGCCGACCCGGCGCGCGAGCGCGGCCTGAGCGTGCCGCTGGCCGCTGTGCAGCGCGGCGCCCACGGCGCGACCGCGGTCTGGGTGGTCGATCCGGCCACGCGCAAGCTGCGCCTCACGCCGGTGAAGCTCGGCCGCTGGGACGAGGACCGGGTGCCGGTGCTGTCCGGCCTGCGCGCCGGCGACTGGGTGGTCGCCGCCGGCGGGCACCTG